>Ga0134122_10003509_pt1 | contig 11634 bp, 8 predicted proteins | sample KB302_FD_96461 | JGI IMG/M metagenome (GOLD analysis project Ga0134122, IMG submission 96461) | Terrestrial soil microbial communities without Nitrogen fertilizer from Kellogg Biological Station, Michigan, USA - KB3-0-2 | ecosystem: Environmental > Terrestrial > Soil > Unclassified ...
AGCTATGCTCGGCCATCTCAGCGCTTCCCCTCCGATACGGCCACTTTCCGATCCGGCACAGCCGGTTTTCCCTCAACGGCTTTCCGCTGGGTCAGTAGACTCTTTCCCTTTCGCATCATGCCGACCAACCCATCGGGGAACAACAACACCACCAGCACGAACAGTCCTCCGAGGATGAAGGGCCAGAGTTCAGGAAAGTAATTGGTCAGCACACTGCGGCCATAGTTCACGCTCACAGCCCCCAGCACCGCGCCTGCCAAACTTCCACGGCCACCCACGGCTACCCAAATGACCATTTCAAGGGACGGCAGCACCCCGATCTGAGCCGGCGTGATGATGCCGACCTGGGGCGCATAGAGCATCCCGGCCAATCCGGCCAAAGCCGCGGCCACGACAAAGACGAACAGTTTGTAATTCGCCGGGGTGTAACCGGAAAACGTCACCCGCTGTTCGCTGTCCCTCACGGCGACCAGCACCCGGCCCGCCCTTGTGCGAATAATCCAGCGGCAGAGGAGATAGGCCCCGCCAAGACAAAGTACGGTGAGCACATACAGCGCCCGTTGCGTGTCGGGCTCGGACAGCCGATACCCAAGCACCTGTTTGAAGTCGGTCAACCCGTTCGTGCCGCCGAGATTTGTGTCGTTCCGGTTGAATACCAACCAGGCAGCGAGCGCCAGCGCCTGAGTAATGATCGCGAAATAGACCCCTTTGATGCGGCTGCGGAAAGCGAAAAATCCAAACACCAGCGCGAACAACATCGGCACCAGGATCGCTCCAATGACCGCGACGGGAAAACTGTAGAAGGGTTTCCAGAAGAGCGGCAACTCTTTCACCTGGTTCCACACCATGAAATCCGGCAGATCGCTGCCATAGACACTCTCCTTCCCGATCGTGAGCATCATGTGCATGCCCATGCAGTAGGCGCCTAACCCGAAAAATACCCCTTGGCCCAAGCTTAAAATGCCGGTGTAGCCCCAGATGAGGTCGAGCCCCAGGGCCAGGATCGCAAAGGCGAGAAACTTGCCGAATCGATTGAGGCTGAAATCGGAGAGGTGCAGCCAGGAATCCTCCGGCGGCAAGATGTTCAGGAGCGGCATGGCCACAAGCAGAATAAAACCAACAACCCAAAAGGCCAGACCACCGCCGCGATTCGTGTTCGCTATTCCGTCACTCATCGTCTTCTTCTCTCTACGCCCCAAGGGTGCGGCGCGAGTCCATTCCACTGCGCGCGTCGAACGACCACCGTGCATTTTCACCCGCCCACCCTCGCGGCACCGAGACGGCGCGTCTTACCACTTGGTGGGGGTTCCGCGAGCACGGAAGGACTCGCGCTGTACCCGCTTCATTCGGCGCTTCGCCCCTTCATCGCAAATAAGCCCGAGGGCCGCCACTGCAAGAACAGAATCACGAGCACGAGGATGAACACCTTCCCGTAGACTGCGCCGAAACTTGGCTCGATCAGCTTGTTCAACCCGCCGATCCCCAGCGAGGCGACGATCGTGCCGGCCAGTTTGCCAACCCCGCCTGTTACCACCACCATAAATGCATCGACGATATAGTTCTGGCCGAGGCCGGGGTCGACGTTCCCGACCATCGTGAGCGCCCAGCCTGCGATGCCTGCCAGTCCCGACCCAAATGCAAAGGTATAGGAATCGACTTTCCTGGTCGGGATGCCGAGACAGGCGCTCATATTTCGGTTCTGAGTCACAGCGCGCACGCGTATGCCGAGATTCGACCCAAAGAGCGTGTAATAAATCGCGAGGACGCAGACGATCGAAAGCCCGATAATGAATATCCGGTTATAGGGCAGGTAGACCCCGATCATCACTTGGGCGCCGCCTCTAAGGGGCCCAGGCGCAATCACGGCGGTGAGATCACCGAAGTAGACCCGGGCCGCCTGCATGAGGATCAGGCTCACTCCCCAAGTCGCCAGCATTGTTTCCAATGGTCGTCCATAGAGAAACCGGATCACTGTTGCCTCCAGCAACAATCCGGAACCGGCAGCCGCAAGGAAGGCAATTGGCAATGCCGCAATAAAATACCAGTCAAACACATCCGACGGAAACCAGGCCACGAAACATTGCTGCGTGACAAAGGTCGCATAGGCACCGACCATCATCAGCTCGCCATGGGCCATGTTGATGACGCCCATCAAGCCGAAGACAATCGCCAGTCCCAGCGACATGATCAGCAGAACTGAGCTGAGGCTGATTCCGCGGAAACAGGTTTCAATCACATTCGACCAGAAACCCCAGTTCTCGATGCGCTGGATCGCTTCGCCGGCCGCCTTTGCCACCACCTTTTCCGGTTCGGTCGCCTCGGCGCCCTCGCCTACCGCGACGAGTTTCTTCAAGGCCGTCACCCCGTTCTGACTGCAGAGTTCGCCGAGCTTTGCGGCTGCAACGGTCCTGACCAACGGATCATCTGATGCGAGCCGCAGCAGCGCCGCGGACTCTTCCATCGTGTACCGCACCCACTTGTTCGGCTCGTTCGCCGCCGCAGCTTCCAGCCACGGAATCGCCCAGACCCTACCGGCCGAGCCCAGATCCGTCGCAGCCGATCGGCGAATATCTGTGCTGGGGCTGGTCAGATTCGCCCGGTTCTTGAGAGAATCCATGAGCGGCTTGATGGCTTGGCGGGCGCTCCGGTCCGCATTGGCACGGATCGCCTCCAACCGGGGAAGCAGGTTGGAGTCGCCCTGTTCAACCAACGTACGAATGGCTGCGTCGCGAACTGATTCGTCCTCGCTGGTCACCTGGGAGAGTGCTTGCTCAATAGAGGAAACGACCGGAGGAGTGGCAACAGGCTCAACTGCTTCCGCTGCGATCGCCCAACTCTGGACGGAAAACAGAAACAACCCGATAAGGCTCAGTGTTGCTGCCGTGCGCCCCAGTAAAATCATCATAATGGTGAACCGTTTCTCCACAAGACACACGAATGACGTAGACATCTCGTCCCGTCAACCGCATTTCACGCACAGGGTAGGGAGGGCAACTGACTTGCCCTCCCTACCGTGACGGATTATTTTTGATAGGTCCCTTGATGACCGACCCAGTCGCAGCCCTTATCCGGATTCGTATATTCACTCCAGGGTTCCGGCTTGACTAATCCCTTCGAACGGGAGACCACCTTGAATTGCCCGTCCGCCAAAATCTCGCCGATGAGTACCGGCCTGTAAGTGTGGTGATTGGCAGCGTCCATCATGATCTCACCGCCAGGCGCCAGGAACTTGCTCCCATAGACTGCCTTCCGGACCTTGTCGACTTCAGTCGACGCAGCCTTTTCGACCGCTTGCTTCCAGATATAGACGCCGAAGTACGCAGCCTCTATTGGATCGTCCGTCACTCGCTTTTCGCCATCCGGAAGATTGTTCTTCTTGCAATAGGCTTTGAAATTGGCCACGAATTGCTTGTTCTGCGGGGTATCGACGCTTTGATAGTAATTCCACGCTGCCAAGTGCCCGACCAATGCCGAGGTATCCATGCCGCGCAGCTCGTCTTCTGCCACGCTGAAGGCCATGATCGGAGCATCTTCGGCTCGCAACCCCTGATTCGCAAATTCTTTGTAGAACGGCACGTTGCTGTCTCCGTTGATCGTGCTGATTACCGCAGCTCCTCCGCCCGCGGCGAATTTCTTCAGTTTGCCGCAAATGGTTTGGTAATCCTGATGGTGGAACGGGGTGTATTCTTCCATGATGCTGTCCGCCGGTACTTTCTTCGCCAGCAGCATCGCCCTTAGGATCTTGTTGGTGGTGCGGGGATACACATAATCGGTACCGAGCAAATAGAACTTCGTGAATCCTCCCCCCTCCTTGCTCATCAGATAATCCACCGCCGGCACTGCCTGTTGGTTCGGGGCGGCGCCGGTGTAGAACACGTTGCGGGAGCATTCTTCGCCCTCATACTGGACTGGATAGAACAAGAGCCCGTTGTTTTTCTCGAAGACCGGCAGCACCGACTTACGGCTCACAGAGGTCCAACAACCAAATGTAACTGCCACTTTATCTTGTAACAGGAGCTGCTTAGCCTTTTCAGCAAAGAGGTCCCAGTTTGACGCCGGATCGACAACGACCGGCTTGATCATCCGGCCCATCACTCCACCTTTCGCGTTGATCTCTTCCACCGCCATCATGACTGTATCGCGGAGTGAGACTTCGCTGATCGCCATGGTTCCACTGAGCGAGTGCAGTATCCCTATCTTGATCGGTTCCTTGTCTGCTGCATAGGACAGGGCCCAGTTGCCCAAGTTGCCGAGTAGAGAGGCGACTCCTATGCCTGCCACTACCTTGCCTCCCCTGACCAAAAGCTCACGACGCGAGGGGCCCTCCTGCTCACCCTCAGCAACCTTGTCCGGTTCGACCGGGTTTACCTTATCAGGCTTGTTCGTTTCCATGGTCCGACTCCTTTCACTCACACGTAGATGTTGTGCCAGATCGAAAGCAGGAAAATGTTGCTATAGAGTTTCAAGATGGCTCCGCTCAAGCCACGTATAGCCACCACCCACCTGTCTTAATACTGCATCTGCAAGGCCACTGTGATAGAATCTTGATGCACACCGGGGCCCCCGGGAGTACTGGTTAGCATGGTGTTATTCCCCGACGCAGGTCCGGCATAAGCGGTATTCCGGTAGTACGCCGAAATGCGGGCATTGTGACCAGCAATGATGTAGTTCACCCCCCCTTCAAATTCATCGACTCCCTGGTTGTACACGCTGTTCACGAAGGTATATCTCCCATAGGGCTGGAATCTGCCAATTCCCACCTCCTGAGGAAACAGATACATGGCGTATGCGGTGACGGAAGTCCCGTTAAACATGCAGTAGCAGCCCGCGGCACCCCCCGCAAGTTGGGCGGCGAGGTCCTGTGCCCAATACCGTTTGTATTCAGCGTTGAACGTGATCACACCTTTGTCCGGGAGGACTTTCTCATACAGGACATCGCCCGTAAAGTTCCCATACACTGATTGATTTGTGGCTGTACCGGCAGCCGTATTCTGATATTCTCCACCTGCCCCAAACGCAAGAATATCACCCAGTGTCCCGTAATAGGTGCCGCTGGTATAGTAACCGGGGTTCTTCTCTTCATTCAGCAGGTTCCACGTGAGACGGCCGGCATACTTTATGTTATTTCTTTGGTTAGGTCCGACGCCGTTGCTTGACTGAAGTCCCGTGAATACCCCCGCGACATATTGCAGATGGGTCCCACCAGGGTGGACTTTTCCATAGAAGGTTGCGCCATTGTCGCGGCCATAGAGACCTGCCCCACCAGCGCCAAAATTTGGACTGAAATCGGATTGATTTAGCGGGGTCCTAAAACCATCAAAGACCGAATGATAAAATGGACCGTTCAGTTCGCCGCGTTCTGTCGGCACCAACATCCGTCCAACCCATAGGTTGACGAGCTCATTAAACTCGAACTTCCCGATCGCATCGAGCAGGCCCATATTAGAATTCCCACCGAAACTATTTCCCCCTCCGTTAACAGCACAGTTAAAGCACTCAGTGTTGAACTCGAACCCGAGGTACTTGTGGATTTTCCCGTTTACATAGAGACGAGCATTGTTGATACCGAAGGTATTGCTCCATTGCCCTCCACTCGCTGACGCATCTTCTGCTGTAGTGAAATTGGTACGTACCCCCATTCCGAGAGAAATCCACTGGTCGTCGTCCACCTTGATCGTGCCGCCGGCGTAAACAGTGGGAACAGTAGATATCATCCCGATCACTAGCGCCATCGTGGCCCCAGCAACCACAAACCCTGTCTTCACTCTTTTCCAATCTACGTTCATGGTAACAGCCTCCCATGCCCCGTTGATGATCTATTTGCTCACTCACCAAGATCTTCACTTCGACGGCATCGTCGCTGCGCACGCCCTTGTGCACACCCCAGCCCTTTGCTACCAATCACCTTTTGGACGAATGGTGGGCATCTATACGCCGAATGTGGTGGCAAACACACTAGGCATCTCCCTAGGAACCTGAGGGAATATCCCTAGCACGCTATGGGACTCCTCAGCCGACATCAGCATGTGACAAAGCGTCGGTGGACAGACCCATAATTATGGTATGGCCCCGTGGGGAGTTGAGCCTGGCCAAGAGATGCGGGACGTTACTCGGATGCGAGGAGGCCGTGAACTAAGGCATATTTGGTAAGCTCCGCCGTCGTGTGGAGATCGAGTTGTGTCATGAGCTGCGATTTATGAAACTCGACCGTCTTCGGCGAGAGATTGAGGGCCGATGCAATCTCCTTGACTGTTTTCCCCTCTGCCACAAGTTGCAACACTTCCCGTTGACGCACAGTCAAGGACCTCTCTTTCAGATCCGGAGGTTTGGTCCCTGTAACGACTGTCTGCACCAGACCCTTCGCAACGAGGGGAGTGACGTAGCACTGTCCGTCCATAACCGACTGGATGGCTTGGCGTAATTCTGAACCGGCGGATCGTTTGAGCAGATAGCCGGAGGCGCCGGCCTTGAAGGCTTCATTCACATAGGCCGGGTCAGCGTGCATGGTCACGAAGATCAATTTGGTGCGAGGCAGAATCTTCTTCAGCTTTTTGGCTACATCGACTCCATTGAGCTGAGGCATCGAGATATCCACGGTGACAAGATCCGGCTCAAGCTCCTGGGCCATTCGAATCAACGTACGGCCGTCTTCCGCCGCGCCCACGATCTCGCACTGATCCTCCAACAGCTTCCGGAATCCGTCCAGCACCAAAGTATGGTCATCGCCCAGGAGCACTCGCGGCCTATTCATGACACCTCCTCCGGAACGAGTACCACGACCTGCACCTTCGTTCCCTTCCCAACGGCTGATACAACTTGCAAGTCCCCCTGGACCAAGGCGACCCGCTCTTTCATGCCGAGCAACCCCAGTCCATGTGGTCCATGCCGTGGCTGATCTGAGTCGAATCCCACTCCGTTATCCGTAATGGTGACGCTCAGCCCGGATCGAGATCGGCTCAACTCCACATCGACGCGAGACGCAGCGGCGTGACGGGCCACGTTGCTGAGACTTTCTTGGGCCACGCGGTAGAGACAGGCCGCGACCTCCTGCGGAATGACAGAGGGAATATTCTTATGCTCAAAACTCCCCTGGATTCGGCTTCGAGCGGTAAACTCGTCGACCAACCGCTGTAGGGCGATAGGCAAACCGAGGTCGTCGAGGATGGAGGGATGAAGCTGATAGGCCAAATGACGCACCACGTCGGACAATTCTACAACCCGATCTTGTATCGCGCGGACGGCCCGGCCTAAATGGTCCGGCGAGGAGCTGAGCCGTCGTTCTACCCCTTCGATATCCATGGCAAGCAACGCGAGCCGCTGATTGATGTCATCGTGCAGATCGCGCGAGATGCGGCGCCGCTCATCCTCCTGCACACGCAACAGCTGAAGCGCCAATTTCTGCAGCGCCTGCCGGCTGTTTTCGAGCGATGCCTCGGTTTGCATCCGTTCGGCGACTTCCGCGACTAATGATTCGTTGACCGCGGCCAGCTCCTGTGTCCTGATCTGCACCCGCTTATCCAGGGCCTCATTGAGTCGTTGCAATTCCTCTTGGTACAAGCGGCTCTGCTCCTCCGCTAGCTTCCGCGCCGAAATATCGCGGACGAACGCGCTGAACATGTGGGCTCCCCCCTGCCCCAGGACCGGGGAGATCGCCAGTTCTATTGGAATCTCGTGCCCGTCCCGATGCCAGCCGTCGATTTCGATACGTCGATTCAATATCGGTCCTACACCGGTTGCGAGGAAGTGACGCAATCCCCGTTCATGGGCCTCCCTGTGTCGTGCCGGAATGATGGTGTCACAAAGGAGCCGGCCGATGGCCTCTTCCCTGGACCAGCCGAAAATCTGTTCAGCTTGGACATTCCACTCGGTGATGATCCCTGCTGCATCCATTCCGATAAAACCATCCAGAGCCATCTCGACAATGCGCCTGGTGCGGGCTTCACTCTGGCGGAGCGACGCTTCTGCCTCTCTGGCAAGCGCGCGTTCTTGCTGCGCATGCCGATATTCTTTCCGCACTCGCGTTACAGTCCATACCAAGAGACCGAAAGTCGGAATCACCAGGGCGCCGCCGGCCAGACCAAGATTCCAGAGGACCGCTCGAATCGGCGCCAGCACATCGGCCCGGTCCATACGCATCAGCACTGTCCAACGCATCCCCTCAAATCCACGACGGGCCGGCAACTTGGCATAGCCGGTGATGACAGGCATGTGGCGCCGCAAGTGCTCCTCCTCGATGTAATTGGACAGGGCCCCGTCGCTTGCCAGGGCTGACGGCAGGCCGAGTTGTCTGAGATTGACGTGGCCCTTGTGATCGAGATCCGAATCGATGAACGCCACCCCCTTCTCGGTCAGAAATTGGTATTCGAGCGCTCCCCAAAATCCCTCCCGTTCCCGGAACGCCAGAAGGGTCCCGGTCATGAGACTTTCCAGCCCGGGAATGCCCACCCGCGTCGTCACGACCCCCAAGAATTCTCCGCGCGGTCCTGTGATGCGAGCAGTCACGGCCAGCGCGTCGGGGCCGCCCATGACGGCAAACGGTTCCACGTCTCCGGTATGGACCACCTGCCCGTTCCTTGCAACTTGAAACCATGGTTGGGAGCTGTAGTCTCGCCCGATCGTGGTCGGATCTGTCGCGACGACAACCAGTCCCTGCTCGTTCGTCGCGCCGATCCATAAGTAGTCGGGGTAGGCGGCTTTCAACCCTTCGACATAGGCAGTCTGAAATTCCCGATTGTAAGGCTGCACGCTGAACGTCCTGGCCATCATCAGTACATTGGTATGCCGCTCAATGAGAAACCGGTCCACATTGTTCGAAACTTCGGCGGCCGACAGAGCCAGGGTTTCGCCTGCTGTCGCAACCATGCGGGTTTCAATATAACGGAGTGCCATAGCGCCGATCGCGAGCATGACGATCGGCAACACGCTGATGAGGATGAGCAGCCAGGAATAGGGGCGGGGAGCCCGCGCTTCAGACAGGATCATTCCATGCTCTCGAAATGACCCTGGAGGGCTTGCTGTGGAAGGAGAAAAGGCCATTCTGGTCATTCTGTCTGTTCCGACAGGACGCCATTGTCCTTTGCTTACGTTCCGGCTGAATCGATGGACGTCGCTGTCCATTACTCAGCCCTTACAGTTGGGGTGCTGATTCTCGGAGTCTCTTGTCCTCCTGTCAAGTGGCAGGATGCGCTCTTATAGTTTGACCAAGTTGCCGGTGTCCTCACCAATTAGGTTATGCTAGACTGGCTGCCGGTATATACAGTACGAATCGACGATGTCTTATCATTCACCACGTGCCCTTGTCCTGCTGAGCGGGATCATTATGGTCTTGTCTGCCTGCGCGACTGGACCTGATCTGGATGTCACGATCCATGAGTCCGAACGCGGCGCTGTGTATGTAGAACGGATTCCTGACCGGTCTTTTCACGCCGCTCACCCCGTGACGTTATCAGTAGATACGATGGCACGAGTCCTTCGCGGCGTGGTCGTCAAGGATAGCCGAGGGGTGGTCCTGGGAAACCTGATCCCCGGCAAGACGGTGGTCGATCGAGCGTTTGAGGACAAAGACATTGAATACCTGGCGCCGCTGCTGGTCGCAGGACTCACCAGGGCTGCATCCGACCAGCAGGTCGGGTTTCGCGTCGTCCAGGCCGACAAGGCGGGCAATTCGCAAATTGCTGGGCTGACTTTCTGCGTGGACTCCGTGCGTTTTCCCGGTACCTGTGAGTCTGACCTGCCAACGGGAGCGGTATCCGAAGAATCGACAGCGGGTTCGCTCTATGCCTATGGACAGTCGCTGTATCTGACCTTGACCGAGTATCACTACCGGACGAAACGGGCCGAAACGAGTACCACAGCCAATCGGCGGATTTTCAATCCGTCAGGAATGGGGAACCGCACGGTGCAATTCGTCCCAGAATCTGCCAAGCGCCCCGACAGCTATAGAACAATTCTTTCAACCGATACAACTCTGGTAATCGACTACGGCCTGCTCGCCACAATGCCTGCCACGGCAGAAATACGACCGACTGCCGCCCAACCACAGACACCTACGACGGGGAAACCCGCTCAGCGGGATACCGATATGGAGGAGGTGCGGAAAGAGTTGCAGGAGATCAAGAAAAAACTGGCTGAGCAGGAAACGGAGCGGAACCGTTCAAAGCCTTGAAAGAACCCGTGACAACGTTTCTTATCTAGGCCCGATGTTTTTCAACCCGTTGGTCGAGTTCACCGGCTAAGAGCACTGCTTCAGCTATCTCGCGCATCGACTTCCGCAAATCCATACTTTGCCGCTGAATGAGCTTGAAGGCCTCTTCTTCCGTCAGTCGCCTCGAACGCATCAGGTAACCCTTGGCCCGCTCCATGAGCTTTCGAACCGCTAGCGCCTCCTGCATCTCAAGGGATTTCTCGACCAAAGCCGTATGTTCGATGGCGATGGCAGCCTGATTGGCAATAGCCTGGAGCAACTTGACCTCTTCGCCGGTAAACACATGCGGAACCGACGTATAGCTGTTGATCACTCCCACCGCTTTTTCCCGCACCATCATCGGCACTGATACCAATGAGCAGAGCCCCTCCTGCTTGGCCATGTCCCGGTACACATAGTCCCGGTCCGTGGTGACATCGGCAACAATGATCGGCCGGCGATCCTTCACCGCGCGGCCACTGATCCCCTGCCCCAGTTTCAAGTTCGCCTTGCGGCGATACTGTTCGCTGAGGCTCTGCGTCGCCTCGATCCGCAGCTCCCCGCTGGCTTCATCCAACAACATGATTGAGCAGATCTTGGAATTCATTAGTTGCGCGGTCATTGTCACCATGAGTTGCAGCACATCCTTGATCAGCCGGTTGGACGCGACAGTTTCCGAGACCTGCGACAGCGTCTCCACTTGCAAAGCTTTGCGTTGCATTTGATCGTAGAGTCTCGCGTTTTCAATCGCTCCGCCGACTTGATTGGCAATAGTCGAGAGTAATGCAATTTCATCCGCCTGATAACGTTTTGGGCGTTTATGTTGAACGTTGATCACGCCGACCACTTCTTTTTTGGCCATGATAGGCACGGAGACAAAGGCCTGGTAGCGGTCTTCAGGGAGATTATGGAAAAACTTGAAGCGTGGATCGTCGTTGGCATTGCTCGGGATTACGACGCGCGTTCGTTCCTGCGCAACCCATCCAGTAATGCCTTCTCCCAACCCGATCGTAATGCGGCCGATCAATTTAGGGTGAGGGTTTTTCGAGGCTCGAAGGATGAGTTCATCTTGGGTATCTGACAAGAGATACAGTAGGCAGGCATCCGCCCTGGTGACTTCGACGACCACTTCGACGATATGTTTGAGAATCGCTTCCAGATCCAGCTGGTTGCTGATCGACGCGGAGATGCGGTGGAGTACGTCCACTTCACGTACCTTCTCACGTAACGCCTGTTGGAGCTGCGCCATAGATGGCGTGCGTGTGGTCGTCATAGCAATCTACCCTCGTGCGGAGACCTGACAGCGGCTCCGTATCCGACTCCCACGGCCATGTTTGTTCTGATACCATGCAGCACAAACCTGCTGTTCGATCGGACGAATGACCACCTCCCCGACCTTCACCGGCCATACCCCGACGACCTGCCCTCCGAGTACCTTCTTATCATGTTGC
>Ga0134122_10003513_pt1 | contig 11625 bp, 5 predicted proteins | sample KB302_FD_96461 | JGI IMG/M metagenome (GOLD analysis project Ga0134122, IMG submission 96461) | Terrestrial soil microbial communities without Nitrogen fertilizer from Kellogg Biological Station, Michigan, USA - KB3-0-2 | ecosystem: Environmental > Terrestrial > Soil > Unclassified ...
CCGGCGTCGCGGTGATCGACACGGTGCTGGAGCAGCTGGCGGCGAGCGAGGCGGTCCTCACCGACGACGAGAAGCAGCTCGGCGTCGCGCTGGTCGACATCGGCGGCGGCACCACCGACTTCGCGATCTTCGAGCGCGGCAGCATCTGGCACACCGGCGTGGTCGCGGTCGGCGGCGATCACTTCACCAACGACATCGCGGTCGGACTGCGCACGCCGATCCCCGACGCGGAAAAGATCAAGCGGCGCTGCGGCTGCGCGCTCTCGGCGATGGTCGCCGAGGACGAGACCATGGACGTGCCGAGCGTCGGCGGACGCAAGTCGCGGCTGATGGCGCGGCGCATCCTGTCCGAGATCCTGCAGCCGCGGGCGGAAGAGATCTTCCACCTGCTGTGGGACGAGATCCGCAAGGCCGGGTTCGAGAAATCGCTCAACTCCGGCATCGTGCTGACCGGCGGCGGCGCGATGCTCGAAGGCATGGCGGAGATCGCCGAGCAGATCTTCGACCTGCCGATCCGCCGCGGCTCGCCGGCCGGCGTCGGCGGCCTCGCCGATCACGTCAACAACCCCGCGTTCGCCACGGCCGTGGGCGCCGTGATGTACGCGCATCGCAATCACGTCGGAGAAGCGGCGCGGCCCGTCGGGGCCGGCGCCTTCGGGCGCGTGGCCGGGCGGCTGCGCACCTTGTTCAAGGAGTTCTTCTGATGGAGGGCCGAATGGCGAATCAGGACGCGACCACCCCGCTGCGGTTGAAGCTCGAGGAAGAGGGACGGACGGGCGCCCGCATCAAGGTGGTTGGCGTGGGCGGCGGCGGCAGCAACGCCGTCAACCGCATGGTGCAGTCCGGCCTCGACGGCGTCGAGTTCATCGTGGCGAACACGGATCTGCAGGCGCTGAAGCTGAACAGCGCGCCGCACAAAATCCAGATCGGCGGGAAGCTGACGAAAGGGCTCGGCGCCGGCGCCGACCCGAACGTCGGCCGCCAGGCGGCGCTCGAGGACACCGAGAAGCTGATCGAGGCGCTCGACGGCGCCGACATGGTGTTCGTGACCACCGGCCTCGGCGGCGGCACCGGCACCGGCGCGGCGCCGGTCATCGCCAGCCTGGCCAGCGAGCTCGGCGCGCTGACCATCGCGGTCGTCACCAAGCCCTTCAAGTTCGAGGGGAAGAAGCGCCAGTCGCAGGCGGAGCGCGGGCTCGAGGAGCTGCGCGGCTCGGTCGACACCGTGATCACGATTCCCAACGAGCGGCTGCTGGCCACGATCGCGCGGACCACCTCGCTCAACGAAGCGTTCACGACCGCCGACGACGTGCTGCGGCAGGCGATCCAGGGCATCTCGGATCTGATCCTGGTGCCGGGCATGATCAACCTCGACTTCGCCGACGTGAAGACGATCATGGCGGGCATGGGGATCGCGATCATGGGCACCGGGGTCGGCGAAGGAGACGGCCGCGCCATGACGGCGGCCAACCACGCCGTCTCCAGCCCGCTGCTCGAGGACGCCTCGGTCAAGGGGGCCCGCGGCGTGATCATCAACGTCACCGGCGGCCCGGACCTGTCGCTGATCGAAGTCAGCGAGGCCTCCGCGATCATTCAGGAGGCCGCGCACGAGGAAGCCAACATCATCTTCGGCGCCGTCGTCGATCCGAAGATGGAAGGGCGCGTGAAGATCACGGTCATCGCCACCGGCTTCGATCGCGTCGGCGCGGTGAAGCAGGTGACGGCCTCGGCGGCGAACACGCCGGTCGACATGCAGTCCTACACGGCCTACCAGCAGACCGAGAAGATCGCGGCGTCCGGCGGCGGCGGCCGCGTCTCGATCGCGGTGCCGACGGCCGGGGCGACGCCGGCGCCGCCGCCGGCGGTGTCGATGCCGATCTCGCGCCGCGCGGTGCTCGAAATGCCGGTCCCGGCGGCGGCGGCGGCGGGCGATCCCGCCAACGACACGTTCAGCCCTGGCGCCGAGTTCGAGCCGGTGTCTCCGCTCGACGTGCCGGCATTCCTCCGGCGTCAGAACGAAGGCTGACGTCCATCCGCCTTCGCGGCTGCGCCGCTTCGGCGAGACAGGCCTGAGCGGCGTCCTGCGGCAGGCCTGTCTGTTCCCGGACGTGGTACACTAGATAGATCCACGGGACGCGCGAGCGACGCCTCTTCAGTTCACGCTCGCGCACGACGTATTTCACATTAAGCACCTATGCCCCCTCGCGTCGAGATCAAGGCGCGCGGGCGCGCGAGCGGCGTTCTTTCCCGCGAAGTCGGCTTCATCCGGAAACCGCACGGCGGCAAGCTCCGCGTCGCGCTCGCGTTCCCGAACACGTACTTCGTCGGCATGTCCAACCTGGGCTTCCAGACGGTCTACCGGCTCTTCAACGAGCTGGAGGACGTGGTGTGCGAGCGCGTCTGCCTGCCGCCGAAACAGGAGCTCCAGGCGCAGCTCGCCTCGGGTACTCCCCTGCGCACGATCGAATCCGAGACCCCGGTTCGCGACTTCGACGTGCTCGCGTTCTCCGTCTCCTTCGAATGGGACTACACCAACGTGGTCTCGATGCTGCGCCTGGCCGGCATCCCGGTGCGCGCCGAGTCGCGGACGCGCCACGACCCGCTGATCGTGATCGGGGGCGCCGTCACCTTCGTCAACCCCGAGCCGCTCGCGCCGTTCGCCGACGTGATCGCCGCGGGCGAAGGGGAAATGCTGGTGCCGTCGCTGATGACGGCATTCCACGAGGCCACCGATCGCAACGACCTGCTGCACCGGCTCGTGCAGGAGCGCGGCTTCTACGTGCCGTCGTTCTACGACGTGCGCTACAACGCCGACGGCCGGATCGACGCCTTCGTGCCGCGGCCGGGCTCCGGCGCGCCGCCGGTTGTCAAGAAAGCGGCGGTGAAGAGCACCGACCACCTCGACCCGCCGTCGACCCGCATCTTCACGCCCGACACGGAGTTCGGCTCGCGCTTCCTGATCGAGGTGGTGCGCGGCTGCGCCAACCTGTGCCGCTTCTGCTGGGCCGGCTACAACTACCTGCCGGTCCGCGCGTTTCCCGCCGACCGCATCCTCGACCTGGCGCGCGAGGCGCGCCCCTACGCCAGCCGCGCCGGGCTGGTCTCGATCGCGCTGTGCGATCATCCCGAGATCGAACGCATCCTCTCGGGCCTGATCGACATGGGCTACTCGATCTCCCCCGCGTCGCTGCGCCTCGACGATCTCACCGAGTCGATCGTCGGCATGCTGCACCAGAGCGGCGAGCGCTCGATCACCATCGCGCCCGAAACCGGCTCGGATCGCCTGCGCCGCGTGATCAACAAGACGGTGACCAACGCCGAGATCCTCGAGAAGGCGGACCTCATCTTCCGCAGCGGCATGGAGAACTTGAAGCTCTATTTCATGATTGGCCTCCCGACCGAGACCGAGGACGACCTGCAGGCCATCCGCGATCTCACCGGCGAACTGCGCGACATCATGCTGACGCACGCCAAAGGCCGCGGCCGGATCGGCCGCATCGTCGCCAGCGTGAACCCCCTGATTCCGAAGCCGGGGACCGCCTATCAGTGGCTGCCGATGGAAGACCCGGCCATCACCGACCGCAAGGGCAAGCGCCTGCGATCGCTCGTCGCCGATCTCGACAACGTCTACTTCAACATCAAGTCGGAGCGGCACTCCTACTACCAGGCGCTGCTCTCGCTCGGTGATCGCCGCGTGGCACCGGCCATCGAGGCGGCGGAGCGCAACGGCGGCAACTGGCGCGCCGCGGTGGCGGAAACCGGCGTCGACGCCGATTTCTACATCTTCCGCGACCGCTCCGGCGACGCGACGCTGCCGTGGGACATCATCGACGGCGGCATGAAGGCCAGCTTCTTCCGTGCGGAGTTCGACAAGGGACTGCGCGAGGAGTGGACGCTGCCGCCCAAGCGCGCCTCGGAAAACCGCAAGTTCCTGCCGGTTCTCTCCTGATCCGCCTCAGGCCGTCGCTTCGAGCGTGCCGGTGAGCTCGGCATACGCCTCGAGGATCTGATCGCGCAGCCGCGTCTGTGCGGTGCTGTCCACCATCGGGCGCAGCATCGCGTACGAGCGCCGTTCGCCGTTGACCGCGTACGACCGCGCCGGGAACGTGACGTTGCGTCCGCTGCCGGTCTTGCGCTCCCAGATGGAGAAGCCGATCAGCTTCAGGCCCTCGAGCGGCCCGTCGTTGAAGTGCAGTTCCGCGTCCGCCAGCTTGCCCGGCGGCGTTCCCTTGCCGTCAGTCGGTTGAATCTTTATCGTCATGCGGCCTCCGGGCCACATGAGGGCAAGCGGCGCGCCGCCGCGGCCGTACCCGTCATGACCTCGGAAGTCGGTGCAGGCGCGGGAGTTGGAGGAACGCCTCCTGATCGTGCCGCCAGCCGCCCTTCGGCGGTGTCAACTGGCGTTACTCCGAGAGGAGCAGCACCTGCGCCATGGCGAGCGTTTCGGCGTGCGTGATGGTGAGCAGCGAGCGCCGCGCGCGCATCGCCTCGAAATGGCGCAGCGCGCCGCCCGTCAACCGCAGTTGCGGGGGGCCGCCGTGGCGGAACACCTCGATGTCGCGCCACAGCACGCCGCGCGTGTGGCCGGTGCCGAGCGCCTTCATCGTCGCTTCCTTGGCGGCGAAGCGACCGGCCAGGCTCGGGACGGGATCGCGCTGCCGCGTACAATAGGCGATCTCCGCGTCGGTGAAGACGCGCTGCAGAAAGCGCTCGCCGTACCGCTCGAAGACCTCGCGCACGCGGGGAATGTCGGTGGCGTCGAAGCCAAGCCCGATGATGCTCATGCCCGATCCTCAGCCTAACGACCCCTTCGAGTGGACGCAAGAGCCGTGGGGGCGCGCGCTGCGCTGCCCGCGCCTCGGCGCGCCGCACCTCTTTAGCAGCGGCGACGTCACGCTGCGAGACGACGAGGGGGAGTGGGCGGCGATCGCGGCGTCGATGGCCGTCCCGCGCGAGCGGCTGCTGCTGGTCAGGCAGGTGCACGGCGTCCACGTGCAGATCGTCCGGCAGGGCGAGCCGATTCCCGCCGTCCGCCAGACGGCCGACATCATCGTCACCGACGAACCGTCGGTGGCGATTGGCGTGCGCACGGCCGACTGCGCCGCGGTGCTGCTGCACGATCCGGGGACGCACGCCGTCGGCGCCGCACACGCCGGCTGGCGCGGGACCGCTGCCGGTGCCGCGGCGGCTGCGGTGCGGACGATGGGGGAAACGTTCGGTTCGCGGCCAGACGATCTGATCGCCGCGATCGGACCGTGCCTGGGCGCGTGTTGCGGGGAAGTCGGACCGGAGGTGATCGACGCCTTCCGGGCCGGCGGGGCCGGCGACGCGGAGATCGCCGCCTGGTTCGCGCCGGGGCGCGGCGATCGCTCGATGCTGGATCTGGAGCGCGCCAACCGCGATCAGTTGGTGCGCGCGGGGCTGGATCCGCAGTCAGTCTTCACGTCAGGCCTGTGCACGAAGACGCATCACGATCGCCTGCACTCCTATCGCGCTGCCGGTGCGGGCGCCGGTCGCCTGGTGGCCGCGATCCGGATCATCACCACAAAATAATTTCACTGTCGGTATTAGTCCTACGTCGAGTCACGCCTACCCACGTGCGCGAAGTTAGCGGCACGTACATTCGCGCCAAGGTGGGCGTGCGTGTCAGTTACTGACAACGATCCGCACACGCCTGACACACTTCACGAGTAACGTATTCCCTTGTCAGTGTAGCAGCTTCCCAACAAAATCCTCGAAATCATTAATGAATTCGCAGTCTTTGCGGTTGTGCTTGGTGGCAAGCTGTGCAATTCTTTGCGCCGCTGAAAACGCGTTCTCGACGCCACTGGCGGAACGACCCCTCCATTGGGGATTTCTCAAAGTGCGCCGTTAGTCCGCAGTTACGGCGATCTCTCTTTCACTTTGCGGACCGGGAAAGGTGGCGTCGGTGAGGTTCTCCCTGATGACCCGTATTGCAGCCGTCTGCCTGGCGGCCTTCCTTGGATCAGTCTCCCTCGCGGTGGCGCAGGGTTCGGATCCGACATTCGACGCGAAAGGGTTTCAGAAGGGCCGAGACACGTTCTCGGCGCTGCCGTTCGAGCACGTCGACGCGGTGAGTGGCAACCTCATTCTCACCTTCACCGATTTCGTCCTGCCCGGCAATGCGGGATTCGAGCTGCGATTCCAGCGCACGTTCAACAGCAAGAGCCTGCAATGGACGCTTGGATGGGCCGGACTGCCGCGCTCAGTTTCGCCTGCGGAACCGACGATACTGCCGAATCAGGGTCCTGACGATCCGCCGGTCGCGATGCCGATGTTGAAAATGGCCGACGGCGGCGAGCGCCGCGCAGTGTGGCAGAACGCATCGAATACGGGCAACGTGCTGATGACCGAAGATTTCTGGCGATACGACTCGGTGGCCCATACTGCCGAACTGCCGAACGGCCTGATCGTCCACTTCGACCATGGTGACAACCAAGTTCGCACCATCAGCGAGGTGACCGATCCGTTCGGCAACACGGTCACCTTTTCCGCTGATGGGCAGCATATCGAACAGAATCTCGGGAACAACCAGGTCCGCTCGATCGACATTGCCACCACTCAAGACGGCGATGGCATCCTTCAGACCGTCACGTACCTAGGACGCCAGTGGACCTATCGGTATGTGATCAATTCCGGCATTCGCCAGCTGACCTCAGCCGAGGCGCCCGGGGGCGCAGCTTGGAAGTATAGATACACAGGACTGGATCTCACCGGCCTGACGACGCCGTCGGGCGGGACCATCACGTACGAATGGACCAATCACGGTTTCTGGCGCGACCTGATCGGTCATCCGGGCGTCCTTATACAAAGTCAAGTGATAAAGACACGCACGGTCGGCCCTGACCGCGGCGTGACGGGCGGCGTCTGGACCTACAAGTTCGACGCCCTTGACGACAACATGCTGACGGTCGATGGCCCCGTGAACACGATCGTCTATCACACGGGTCAGACGGCCCAAGGGCGATGGATGACCACCGGCAGAACGGTGAAGTCAGGAACGCGGACGTTCGAGGATGAATCCTGGGCGTATGAGGCGGAGGCGAGAATCGCGGTACGACCGGAAATCGAATACCACGTGCCGTTGCTCAGTCGACACAATGTCAAGCGTTACGACGCGGACGGCACGGCTCATGTCTACGAGACGACACTCACCTACCGGCCCGATGACGAACTGAAGGATTTCGGCCAGCCGAGAAAGGTGACGGAGCAGGGGGAACTCATCCGTGAGACCACCTTCGACTACGAGTACGATTTCACGCCCTTCATCCGCCAGCGGGTCAAGGACGAAACAATCACCGCCGCCCAAGAGACATTCAACCGCCATTACAACTTCAACCGCGAAACCGGTTTTCTCGAAGGTGAAACCGTCTTCGGCATTCACACCGACTATGGTCGCGACGACCAGGGGAATCGGCAGAGCGCCACTGACGCGCATGGCCACAAGATCGCCTATAGCTACGAATGGGGCACGCTGAAGAATACGACCACTCCGGTAACCGCGCCCGCCATTACCATCAGCCGGGAGATCAATCCCGACGGGACCGTCGCTTCTGTGACCAGGCGTGGCTTCAAGACGCGTTTTAGCTACGATGGCCTCGGACGCGTGCGCTCCACTACACCCGCCAAGGGACATGCCACGATCATCGATTACGCCACGGATGGATCCTCGATTCAGGTGTCCCGCGGCCCGGAGGGATCGCAGACGACGATTTCGCTCGACGGCTTCGGCCGGAAGATCGGCACGTCGAACATGGTCGGCGTAAAGACCTCGATCGACTTTGACGCGGAAGGCCGGAAAGTATTCGAGAGCTATCCATTCTCGGGGAGTGACAGGACAGGAACCAAGTTCGAGTACGACGCGCTCGGCCGTCTGACGAGAGTCACCCACGCCGATGACTCCTTCATTCGTTACGACTACTCGTCCGGCATCGATGTCACTATCACCGACGAAGACAATCACGCGACGACGCAAGACTGGAGCGCCTTCGGTAATCCGTCCGACGCGCGTCTGATGGCAGTGACCGACGCTGAAGGCCAGACGTTCTCGTACACGTACAACGGCCTCGGGCGGCTGACGAAGGTGAACCAACCGGGGGCTCCTGTGCGGAAATGGACGTATTTTAGCGGTCAGGATCTTCTCAAGGAGGACACGCAACCGGAGTCCGGCACGATCTCCTTCACGTACGACGCGGCCGGGCGTCTCGAATCGAAGCACGACGCGCACGGCGACTTCACGTTTGGATACGACGCCAATGACCGTCTGACCTCGATCGACGCCCCAGGCGAGGCCGACGACGTCACGATGATTGGCTACGATGAGTCGGATAACCGAACAGATCTGAAAAACCCCGCGGTCAACAGTAAATTCACGTTCGACGACGTCAACCGCCTGAAAAAACGCACTGATACAGTCGCCGGGCATATCTTTGAGACCCTGTACTCGTACGACGATTGGGACAATCTGAAGCGGATTACGTACCCTTCGGGTCATGTCGCCGACTACGATTACGACCGCGAGAATCGCCTGAAAAAGGTGATGCGGGATCCCGACGCCACGCTGGTCGCTGAAGTGAATGACTTCTTTCCATGGGGACAGATCGCGAAGCTCACCTACGGTAACGGAATCGTCGAGACGTTTGGCGCGGACGCGCGGATGCGATTGGGCAGCATTGCGGGCGGGCCGGTCAACCTGACCTACAAATATGACGACGTCGGCAATGTGAAGAAGATCGCGGATGCGCGCGCGGATCACACGCAGGAGTTCGGCTATGACGCGCTCGATCGGCTGAAGACCGTCACAGGCTTTGGAGGCCGCAGCTTCGATTACGACGCGCTCGGCAACCGCAAGAAGAAGACAACTCCATTCGGCGAGACCACATACACCTACAACGATCAGACGCTGCGGCTCGAGGTCGTCAGCGGCGGCGGCGAATCCGACGCGCCGACCTATGACAACAAGGGCAACCTGCGCACATCGGTCGGCGTGACCTACTCGTACACCCCATTCGACATGGTGCGTGACGCCACGGTCATCGTTGGGAGTATCGCGCAGGCCACCGGCTACGCTTATGACGGAGACAACACGCGCTTCGTAAAGCAGCCGCCGTCCGGTCCGGCGCAATTCACCGTTCACGGCACGGCGGGGCAGTTGCTGAGTGAGTTCGACGCGGATGGACCGAGCGTGTCGTGGAAGCGCGATTATCTGTATCTCGGGTCGCGGATGATTGCCGCCGTCTCGGCGCCGCAGGCGACGGTGGGTTTTGAGCAGACGGCTGTCACCGTTCAGGAGACGGGTGGATCGGTCACCGCGACCGTCGTCGTCCGGACGCCTGACGGTCAGCCGCTCAAACGGGAGCTAACGGTGCAAATCGGTACTATTGCCGGCTCTGCGATCGCCGTCGAAGACTTTACCGCGCAGTCGGCGACGTTCACGTTTGCCGCAGGAACTCCGTCCGAGACCCGGCGCACCTTCACCGTGTCGATTGTCGACGACACCGAATTTGAGGACGACGAGGAGCAGTTCACCATTGGTCTCTCGTCGGCGATTGGCGGCGCCATTGTCGGTGGTGCGTTCACGGTCACCATCGTCGATAACGACCCACATCAGGTCTACCACATCGATGAGCCGGTGCCTTCAAGTAAACACTTCACGCCGTTCATCGTTGGCGGCTGGGTCTTCGACGGTAGGGCTGCTTCCGGCACCGGTGTCGACCGCGTGACCGTAGTGGCCCGAGGAACGACGAACGGCGTCGTCGCCGATCTGGGTCCAGCAACATTAGGCGTGCGGCCGGATATCGGTGCGACCTACGGCGCACAATTCGCGGCGTCTGGCTTCACGCTGCCGATCACCACGAACCTGCCACCGGATGAGTACGACCTGTTCATCTCGGCGCATTACGTCGCAGACGGCTTGACCCGGGCGCTCGCTCCGGTACACGTCACGATTGAACCGTCGGAGATCCTGACGGTCGATGCGCCTGTCGCCGGAACATTCGGTCAACAGTTCGTTGTCACGGGCTGGGCCATCGATCGAGAGGGGGCGTCCGGCACGGGCGTCGACCAGGTGGTCGTGCAGGCACATCGACTGGACGTCGCCGACCAGCCGACAATCGACCTCGGTCCCGTCAACTTCGGCGATCGAACGGACGTGGGGACGCAGTACGGCGCCCGCTTTACGCCTTCGGGATTCGGGCTGATCGTGAATACGCTTCTCCCCGGTACCTACGAGATCAAGATCCAGGCCCGCAGCGTGGTCTCTGGCCCCTTCTCGAAGACGGTCACTATCACGCTGAAGAACAACTTCGAGATGAATCTCGATGTTCCCACGGTCGACCGGCAACCGCGCAAACAATCCGTTCTAATCGGCGGCTGGGCGATCGACAAGGCAGCGCCGACGGGAACCGGCATTGACCGCGTGGACGTGAAGGTTTACCGACCAGACGGTGCGAACTGCGGGACGGGAGCATTCATCGGGGAGTGGGTGACGAATTTCGGGCCGCGCCCCGACATCGCCGCCACGCACGGCGCGCGGTTCGAGCAGTCCGGCTTCGGCGTGATCGTGAATTCCCTGCTGAAGGGAACGTATCGGTTCGTCGTCACGGCTCAGAGTACGTTCGGCGCCAAGACAGAGACGCGATGTGTGGATGTCGCGATCGAGAGCGACGCGCGGATGGCCGTGGACGCGCCAGCGGCGAGCACACTCATCTGGGCCAATACCGCCTTCCATATTGGTGGGTGGGCGGCGGACCTGAACGCTGCGGCCGTGCCCGGTGTCAGTTCGGTCGACATCTGGGCGCTGCCGACCGGGCAGACGGCGGGCGCACCGGTATTCCTCGGGCAGGCGCTGTACGGCGCACCGCGGCAGGATGTCGCGACGGCGCTGGGACGGCCGGATCTCGTTAACGTCGGTTTTGGCCTGAACCCTGCCGGACTGCCCGCAGGGACCTATACGCTGCGAATGTCGCTGTTCAGCACGATCTCGAACGCGGTCGAAAAGGAAGCCACGGTCAATATCAACGTACAGGACCCGCGCCTGGTTGTTGTCGCCAGCCCGGTTGAGCCCCGAAGCGGGGGGCAGGCGTTCGCAGTGTCGGGCTATGCAATCGACCGCTCGGCGACCAGCGGCACCGGCGTCAGCCAGGTGCATGTCACGGCGACGCCGGTGCCTCCTACAACCGGCAATCCGGTTGATTTGGGCAACGCGGTGTACGGCAGCAACTCGGGCGACGCGGCCGTTTGCGGATCGCAGTTCGCGCCGTCCGGGTTCTTGCTGAACGTGACCACTCTGAAAGCCGGGACGTACAGGCTGGACGTGACGGCGAGGAGTGCGGTCACCGGTGTCGATTTCCCGACCGTCAGTCGGACGGTCACGATCACGTCGACGCCCATCACGCAGATCGACGCACCGGGAAGCATGCAGACGACTGGCCTGCCGATCATTCTTGGTGGATGGGCGATCGATACGTCAGCGGCCACGACGACGGGCGTCGACTACGTGGACGCATACGCGCAGCTGTCTACTGGCGGAGCGGAGACGTACCTCGGGCGCGCCAACTTTGGCGATCGTCCGGACATCGCGGCGACCTACGGCGCCCAGTTCCG
>Ga0134122_10003514_pt1 | contig 11622 bp, 9 predicted proteins | sample KB302_FD_96461 | JGI IMG/M metagenome (GOLD analysis project Ga0134122, IMG submission 96461) | Terrestrial soil microbial communities without Nitrogen fertilizer from Kellogg Biological Station, Michigan, USA - KB3-0-2 | ecosystem: Environmental > Terrestrial > Soil > Unclassified ...
CGGGCTGTAGGGCTTCTGCAATCCGCGTGACCTTACCGGGGAAGGTGCGATTGGGGATTTCGGGGACGCGCACGACGGCTTCGACCCCCGGACCCAGTCCGAACGCCTGGTCCTGCGGCACGAAGACCTGAGTTCGGATCACGTTGCTCTGCATGATGGTGAACATGAACGTCCCGCTCGTCGTATCGGCCTGCACGAGGCTGCCCACGTCGATGTTGCGCTGCGTGATGACACCATCGAAGGGAGCGACGACGCGCTGATAGGCCTTTTGTTGATTGAGAACCTTGATCTGGGCCTCCTGGGCCGCCTCATTAGCTTGTGCGACGACGAGACCAGCCTCGAGCGCCTTGAGATTCTGAACATCAACGGAGCCCTGCTGTTGGGTGAGGTCCTCTCTTGCGATCAACGGCTTGTCACGTGCCCATGTTATCCGTGCGAGGTCCAAATTGGCTTGCGTTTGCTCGACCGATGCCTTGGTCTGACCGCGCGTGGCCTGGGCCTCGGCGATCTGATGATCGAGCTCCGGAGCGGTAATCTGAACGAGCAGCTGCCCTTCCTTGACGCGATCTCCTATATCGACATTGCGCTTGTCGATATAGCCGCTGGCGCGCGCAAACAGGTTGGCGACCGAAAAAGCAGAGGTGGTGGCAGGCAAGCTGACGAGCGTGATGGGATCGCTCGCCTTGACCGTCGCAACACGGACCTTTGGTACAAATTCATGGTGCTGCCCAGCCGGCGTACTGGTCTCACGATATTGCGAACCGTGTCTCCAGGCACCCAAAGCGAGCCCCACCGCGAGCAACGAAAATGCGGCCAGGCCGAGCACAACGCCTCCCCAACTGCGCGGACCTTGCGGGCGATCTTCTGCTACGTTGCGGTCTCCGCGATCCAGCCCATCGGACCGGCGACCCAAAGATTCAACCTTCTTCATCCCGATGTCCTCAGCGAAAACGCCGTCCGCCGGCTCGCCGTTGCGTCGGCGGCATTGCCGTGACCGAAGGCACAGCGCTTTAGCGGGCGTTCGGCCCAGGCCCTTGGTTTGACGTGCTTACCTTACTACCGTCCACGAGGTCGACGGCCGGATTGAGGATGACCTGGTCGCCTGCCTTGACACCATCGCTCACCTCGACCGCCGTTCCCAAGTCGCGCGCTACCGACAATTTTCGGATATTTGCGACGCCGTTCTCGACTACGGCAACTTGCAGTCCGTCGGGATTGAAAATGATTGCCTCGGCCGGCACGAGCAGGGAGGAAGTCTTGCGCGGGATGTGGAGCTCGACCAAGCAATAGATCCCGACCGCCAGGGCACCATCGGGATTTGGGATGTCGATTTCGGTCAGCATCGTACGCGTCCCGGGCTGTAGGGCTTCTGCAATCCGCGTGACCTTACCGGGGAAGGTGCGATTGGGGATTTCGGGGACGCGCACGACGGCTTCGACCCCCGGACCCAGTCCGAACGCCTGGTCCTGCGGTACGAAGACCTGGGTTCGGATCACGTTGCTCTGCATGATGGTGAACATGAAGGTCCCGCTCGTCGTATCGGCCTGCACGAGGCTGCCCACGTCGATGTTGCGCTGCGTGATGACACCATCGAAGGGAGCGACGACGCGCTGATAGGCCTTTTGCTGATTGAGAACCTTGATCTGGGCCTCCTGGGCCGCCTCATTAGCTTGTGCGACGGCGAGACCAGCCTCGAGCGCCTTGAGATTCTGAACATCAACGGAGCCCTGCTGGGGCGTCACCCAGCGCTTCTCGACCAACGGCTTGTCACGTGCCCATGTTATCCGTGCGAGGTCCAAATTGGCTTGCGTTTGCTGAACCGATGCCTTGGTCTGGCCGAGCGTGGCCTCGGCCTGGGTAATCTGGTGATCGAGCTCCGGAGCGGTAATCTGGACGAGCAGCTGCCCTTCCTTGACGCGATCTCCTATATCGACATTGCGCTTGTCGATATAGCCGCTGGCGCGCGCAAACAGGTTGGCGACCGAAAAGGCAGAGGTGGTGGCAGCAGGCAAGCTGACGAGCGCGATGGGATCGCTCGCCTTAACTGTCGCCACACGAACGCTCGGTACGAAGTTGCGACGCTGCTCGGAGATGGCCATGAGTTCACGTTGCTGGGAATAGTGGCGCCACGCGCCGAAACCGAGCGACCCGATGAGCACGAAGAATACGCCGAGCCCAAACAGTGGGCCTCCCCATCGGCGGCGTTTACTCAAATATGCCTTCCGCCGATTTCCGGCCCCATCCTCGGCATCCGACACGCGCTGACGATCCAAGGATACAACGTCATTCATGCGATGCCCTCGCTGAATACCCCGTGGGCCGCCTTGCCGTCGTTCCCGCTCCGCAGCATCGCAAACAGGTACGGCACAACCAGCAACGTCGTCGGGGTGGCGAACAGCAGACCACCAATGACGGCGCGCGCCAGCGCGGCATTCTGCTCCTCGCCCGCGCCGCCGAGCGCCATGGGGATCATGCCGACAATCATCGCGCCGGCGGTCATCAACACGGGTCGGATCCGGGTGTGCCCCGCATCGATTGCAGCCTCCAAGGCCGTCCTGCCGGCCAGCTGCTGCTCGCGCGCGAACGTGACGAGCAGGATGGAGTTCGCGGAAGCAACGCCCACCGCCATGATAGCACCCATCAGCGAGGGCACATTGAGGGTCGTGCCCGTCACGAACAGCATCGTGAGGATGCCGCAGAAGGTCGCGGGCAATGCCAATATCACGACGAATGGATCACCGAAATTCTGGTAGTTCACGACCATCAGTAGGTAGACGAACACGGCGGCGAACAGCAGGCCCACACCGAGGTCGCGGAAGGCATCGTTCATGCTCTGGATCTGGCCGACGACCTGGATCGAGTTTCCGGGTGAAAGCTGCTTTTGCAGCTCCGCGACGATCTTGCTAATTTCGTCGGAGACGCTGCCGAGATCTCGGCCTTGGACGCTCGCGTACACCTCGTAGACCGGCTGGATGTTCGTCTGGTTCGTGTTGGTCGGTACGCTTTGGCGCTTGAACGTCGCCACGTTGCTGAGCACACCTGGTACCGGCGTGCCGGTGGCGGTTATCGCTGTCGAGACCGGCGTGTTGCTCAGATCGTTCAAAGAGCTCACCTTGTGCTCGGGTGTCTGGACCGCGAAATAGTAGGGAATTCCCGACGCCGGATCGGTCCAGAAATTGGGCGTGACCTGTTCGGAAGAACTGAGGCTGACATTGACGTTGGTGGCAATGCTGTTCGCGTTGAGCCCGAGCTGAGCCGCCCGTGCGCGATCGATCGTGGCGGTCAACGCGGGAGCATCGACCTCCTGCTGTAAGTGCGCGTCGGCGATACCCGGAATTGCGGCGATGCGCCGCCGCAGCTCCTTTGCCACGCGCAGGTTCGTCGCCCGGTCGTAGCCGACCGTCCGCACGTCAATTTGCGCGGGAAGGCCGAAATTGAGGATCTGCGTCACCATGTCCGCGGCCTGGAAATAGAACGTGGCTTCCGGGAATGCCGCCGGCAGCACTTCGCGTAGCTTGCGCACGTAGTCCACGGTCGGCGGATGGCCCTCCTTGAGGGCCACCAGGATCACGCCGTCGTTGACGCCGATGGTCGAGCCGTCGGCGAATGCGAGGTTGTAGGCCCGTGCCGGCAGGCCGATGTTGTCGACGATGAGCGACCGCTCGTTTTCGGGAATGATTTCCCGAATCTTGTCCTCGACTGCCTGGAAGAGTCGCTCGGTCGTCTCGATGCGAGTACCTGCAGGTGCGCGGACGTGGAGCTGTATCTGCCCGCCGTCGATGATCGGAAAGAAGTCGCGGCCTACGAGCACCAGCATCGTGGCACCAAGTGCGAGTACCATCGCGGCGACGATCGGGACGATGATGCGCCGATTGAGCAGCAAGGTGAGCAGCCCGACATAGCCGCGACGCATATGCTCGAAGCCTCGCTCGAATGCGCCGTGAAAGCGGGTGAACCAGCTTCTCGAGGCGCCACTTGCCGGGCCATGATGCTCGCCCCTTAACAGCAGGCCGATGGTGATCGGCGTCAAGGTCCTCGAGAGGCCATAGGAGGCCAGCATGGCGAACACGACGGCGAGCCCGAGCGGCGTGAACAGGTATTTTGCCGGTCCCTCCAGGAAAACCACCGAGGTGAATACGCAGCTGATGGCGAGAGTCGAGACCATGGTCGGCACGGCGATGCCGGCGGACCCATGCAGCGTCGCCTCCGGCAACGGCATTCCTACTTCGGTGCGCAACCGGTGCGTGTTCTCGATCGTCACTGTCGAATCGTCAACCAGGATGCCGACCGCGAGCGCGAGACCGCCAAGCGTCATGGTATTTAGTGTCTCGCCCAGGAAGTACAGCACGACGAGCGACGACAGGATCGCCAATGGAATCGAAATCATGACGACCAGGGTCGACCGCCAGGAGCCGAGAAACAACAGGATCATCAGCGCCGTGAGCGCGGCCGCAATGGCACCCTCGCGCACCACGCCCTCAACAGATTGCTTCACGAATACCGATTGGTCGAACAGTTCATTGATCTGGAGGCCGGGAGGCGCAGCTGCCCGAGCGGTCTTTAGGGCTTCGCGGACGGCGTTGACGACGTCGAGCGTCGAGGCATTGCCGTTCTTGATGACGCTCAGCAAGACAGAGCGCCGGCCGTCTTCGCGCACGACGTTCTGCTGCACCAGCCAGCCGTCGTGGACCTGCCCGACGTCCTTCATGAATATCGTGGCGCCGTCTACCACCTTGATCGGAATATTGTTGAGATCGTCGATGCTCGCCGGTGTTGCGTTGGTACGGACGGTGTACTGCGTGTCCCCGATCTTCGCCGTGCCAGACGGCAGCGTCAGATTCTGCGCGTTGACCGCGTTCACGATATCGAGTGGGGTCAGGCCCCTGGCGACAAGCTTCACAGGGTCGATATCGACCATGATCTGGCGGTATTTGCCGCCGGCCGGCGTCGGTAGCGTGACCCCCGGGATCGGGGCCAACTGCTGGCGCATCTTGTAGATGCCGTAGTCGTAAAGCTGCTGCTCGTTGAGACTATCGGAGCTCAGGCTGATCTGCAGGACCGGCACACTGGACGCGTTGAATTGCACGACGATCGGCGGCTGTATCCCAGGCGGCATCAGCGCACGGATCGCATTCGTCGCCGAGACGATCTGTGCAATGGCGAGGTCGATGTTGACATCAGGCTGGAAGTAGACCTTCTGGACCGATATGCCATTGAAGGTTTGCGCCTCGATGTTCTTGATGCCGCTAACGTTCGAGCTCATTGAATATTGGCTGTAAGTGGTAATGCGCTGCTCCGTCTCCGGCGTGCTGAGGCCGATGTACGACCAGATCACTGTCACCACCGGGATCCTGATCTCCGGAAAGATGTCGGTCGGCGTCGCGCGAATCGCGGTGATCCCGAGAAACAGGATCAGGGCAGCCAAGACGTAGAACGTGTGCGGAAACCTCAGCGCAAATCGAACAACGCCCATGTCTCTGTTCCAGGACTTTCATTCCCGCCGTCCCATGGTTGGGCTTGATACGGACTTGCGGTCCGATCGACGAACGGCAGCGCTACACATCTTCTGTCGGGGTGTGTGAAAAAGGTTCTCTTGAAGTGCGTGAAAAAGGCCCGTTCAGTGGCAAAGTCGCCTCTCATATGGGCGCCACCGATTCCGCCCAAGCCGCCATCGCGGCTGCCGCGCCGCCCCCACGAGCGTCCGCATCGATTCCCGACGCGAATCCCGCGAGCACGGCAACGGCGAACATCGTCGTCGCCCTGCATATTATGGCTCCAACCTCCAGACGCCGCGAACGCAGCGTTCTGTAAGGGACACCTCATAATGTGGCGCGCTGCGTCGGGGACGACGCGGGAAATCTTGCCGTAATCGGCCTGATCTTGCGGCAACCAGCGGCGGCATCGGCCGCTAACGCGAACATTATGGCGAAATGTATCCCTTCATGCTTCGAGACAAGCAACCTTCCATTCTGCCTTGGTCATATGGGTTTCCCGGTCCCAGAACCCCATGGAGTCGGCTAACGTCTTGCCACCACCGCCCTGCGCTGGAGACAGAACCATCTTGGACTGAAGGGTGCCGCCTATGGCGAATTGCGACTGCAGCCACTGGTAAGGTGATCCCGGATCGCAGACACACTGCAACCGGGCACACGGACACTACTTACCGAGATTGACGTTCCGAATACCGATGGGGCGCTGGCACCGGGGATCTATTGCACGGTCGAGCTGCATATCCCGCGCAAGGTAAACTCGATGCTGGTGCCGTCCGAAGCAATCATCTTCAACCGCGACGGCCCGCAGGTCGCCATGGTCGACGGCGGCATCGTGCATATCCGAAATGTATCAGTGGCGCGCGATTTGGGAACGTCGCTGGAGCTGAGCGATGGCGTCAAAGCGGGAGATCAGATGATCCTCAACCCCGGGGTCGATCTCGTCGATGGTAGCAAGGTAAGGGCCGGCGCTAAGCCGTCGTGAGCCGATCGGCGCTCGCGTTCACAAGTTCGACCGGTCGGCACTCCTAAGCTCACGCCCGCCTCCAGTCGCAATCCGCGCAAGGATCAACCTCGCCGAGCCCGGCCGATCTCCCAACGAAAAGGTCCCTCACTTGGCGCGTTCGCTATCCCGATACGCCGGCAAGGCAAACTGAATGGTTGCCCCAGGACCTTCGTTGTTGGTCGCCCAGATCCGGCCGCCGTGCGCCTCGACAATGGAACGGGAAATCGACAATCCCATACCCATGCCGTCACGTTTGCTCGTGTAAAAGGCATTGAACAGACGGTTGGCGTTTTCGGGATCGATTCCGACCCCGGAATCTTGCACCGAGACGAGTACCTGCCCGCCTTCGTCTCGATGTGATCGGACCAACATCCAGCGCGGACGGTCGGTCACGTGCACCATGGCTTCGATGCCGTTGATCACCAGGTTGATGACCACCTGCTGCAGCTGAACCCGGTCCCCGAGCACGGGCGGAAGTCCGGACTCGAGTTCCAACTGCAGGCCCACCCGGTGGTTGAGCACTTGGCGCTGCACCAGCAAGAGCGCATCATCGATGACTTCGTTGACGTCGATTGAAACCATCTCGGGCGTGGCCTTCTTAGCAAGATTCCGGATCCGCCGAATGACGTCGCTCGCGCGGCGGGCATCGCTGATGATCCGTTCCACGGCATGGCGCACCTCATCCACGTCCGGCGTTTGATGCCCCAACCAGCGCAGGCTGGCCTCGCCGTTAATGACGATACCAGCGAGCGGTTGGTTCACCTCATGAGCAATCGATGCCGTCAATTCGCCCAGCGTGGTCACACGCGTGACGTGCGTGAGCTCTGCCTGCGCTTCCTGCAGGGCCTCCTGGGCGCGCGTGGTCGCGGTGATATCCATCACCGCGCCAATAAGCTCGGGATGGTTAGCTGCATCGGGCGGGGCATGGGCCAGCACGCGCACGTACTTGAGACTACCATCCGGCATTGTCAATCGATGTTCAAAATCGATATCTTGCCCACCTTGTGACGCACGATCGATCATTTGTTTCACGAGCGTAACGTCGTCCGGATGGACACGTTGCAGTATGACGTCGACCGTCGGCTTGATGGTACGGTCGTAACAAAAGATCCGGTAGGTTTGCTCGGACCAGAAAATGTCCCCGCTTCCCGCCTTCCAGCCGAAGCTGCCCGTAAGACTTAGCCGTTGCGCTTCCGCCAAGTACATTTCGCTGCGCCGTAGCGCATCCTCGGTCCGCTTCCGCTCGGTTATGTCGGTATTGGTTTCAAGGATCGCGAGCGGTTGGCCACGCTCGTTGCGCAATAAGGACCACCGACTTGATACGACCACCTGCGTCCCATCGCGTTTGGAGTGAACAAGTTCACCCTCCCAGCGGTCAGCGCGCAGCAAACTGGCTAGGCAATCTCCCTGCGCCACTGGAAAGATCGTGCCCAAGAGCTTGTGTGTGACCTTGCCAATGGCTTGCTCGGCCCGCCACCCGTAAAGCGCCTCGGCGCCACGATTCCAATAGGTTATCACGTCATTCATGTCGCGAACGAAGATCGTGTCGTGGGTAAGGTCGAGAAGCCCGGCTTGCTCGCGCAGTACTTGGTTTGCCGACTGATTCTTCAGGGTCAATACAGCTGCCACGCCGATCGCCGAGAGGCTGACGAGGCATCTGACGAGCGCCGTGTTGGCGCTCAGTCCGTGCGAGATCAAATAACCCAATATCGTTAGTGCGGCGCAAGCCGACGAGACGAGCACAACGCCGCGGCTTGGCAAGAAGTCGGCGGCCATCACGACCACGAGCACGTAGAGGACCGCAATGGCAATATCCAGGACGGTAAAGGTGTCGACGATGAAGATTGCGAGAGCGATCGCAATCGTAGCGAGGGGTAGAACAATTGGCGAGGCGATAGATACCGGAGTAGACGACTTGAGCTGCATGGGCCCTTTCCTCCGGCGCATGATCTGGATCATGACAGCGTGCAAATATCCGAACCTGATGGGCCCCTGGGGCGGCGTCCCAGATAACCCAGATATAAATCTATCGAATGTTCAAAGCTCCCGGCCGCGAGGATGCAAGTTTGGTTGACCGCTTGGGTGCTCGACGCCTCAGCGTCGTGCTTTGCGCATGGAAGGTGATGCACTGGGCGGCCATCGTCGGCGTTAGCGCTACCGTCCTTCCGCCAGCCGCGTACCCGCACGGCATACTCAGCATGGGAAGCGCAACCCGGAAAATAAGGCCACCCGCCGGTCGCGCATCAATTTGCATGGCGGCAACCGTTGGTGTTTCGTCGCCCGATTACCGTGCATACTCTTTGCTTTGGGGTGGAAGCGAATTGGGTCGGTCTTTTGCTAGACGATCAAAATTTATGCTTGCGCGTCCGCTCACCACACGCCTTTGCTTTTCTTGCTATGTTTGGCGGGACTTTGCTGGAATTTCTCGGCCACCACCTGCGCTCAATGGAGCACGCGTAATACGCTTCTGCTCAATCGAAATGCCGCCGACCTCAGCGGCGCTCGAACACTTTACGCAGCTCGCCCTTGGCCCGCTCCAGCACACGCAGCCGGCTTTTGGGCAAGTTTTTGCCAGCCCGGTTGATGTAGAATGTCAGCATCGACATAGCTGACCGATAAGGTGACGACTTGCGGCGGCCACTGCGCTCGGCCGAGCGCTTGAGCGAGTGGGCGATTTCGCGTGGTGTCTTATTGGCAAAGACCTTGCTCTCCAGATCGAGTGCGTTGCTGTCGCGCGTGACTGCCGCCGACCATTTCTTCGATTGTCGGTGTTTGGGCGCCTTAGCAGGTACTGCCTTGTGCATTGCAAATGCCTAGTTTCTGCTGGTGTGGCGGCTCTTTCCGGTCTTCATGCATTGCGCGCGGGATTATTGCTGACCCTCCAAAATGTGGGATGCCAATGGTGAACGGCCGACCAACACCTGTTCAGGCACGGCGTTTGAAGTATTGCACCGCGCGTTCGTGCTGCTCTGCCTTTGCCCGGGTCGGGAACGTGCCGAGATTGCGGCGCTTGCCTGTCTTCGGGTCGATCTTGCGGGAATAGAGACGGTATTGTCCGGACTTGAGTTTGCGGATCATGGTGGGGACCTTGATACCCTCACGGCAATCGCGCCCAACGCGGTCGACGGCACAACGGCACACCCCGCCGCCGGGTTCCGCTAATATCCCGCCAAGGTTTGAGGCAGAGGGAACCGGGTCGGCCATCCTGTGGCGAGGGAGCAGACTTCTGTCTGCCAGGGGTCGTCGCCAGGCCACGATCAAACCGCAAAGCCAGGGCTGGATATCAAGATGCGGACGGTAACCTACGGTCGCTCACCAAGATGACGCACAAATGGTTCAAAAGTACGTAAACGCGCGCAGGGCGATCGGTAAGGTTGCGCGGCAAGGAAGGGTGCAGTCTTGCACACGGACCGCCCAATGAACCTGAATTTTTTCGCGCGTTGGCGTTCGATCAGTTGTCGCGCAGCGAGAATCGATAACTGGTGTAGGATGGTCGCGCAGCAACCAGAGCCAAGGTTAGTGGATCCTCACACTAGGCGCTAGCGCCGACGCGTAGAACGGGCCGCAAATTGCAAAGCCGTCGTGTCGATAGCAAGAGACATAAAGCTCGCGAGATTCGTAGATGGTTGCTAGATAGGTCAACACACTTGAAAGCTTTGATGGAATGAACCGTCGATCTGCCGCAAGGCTCGCCTTATCAGTGCTTGCAAGTAGCATGCTTGCTAACGGTTCCCCGGCGCAGACTTCTGACCCGATCCTTGCGCTTGCTGGCCGTTGGGCGGGAAGCGCAATCCTCGTTCCCGCATCGGGACCCAACGAAGCATACAACTGTGTGGTGACGTATTTTCCGGCGGATGGCGGCTCACGCCTTACACAGAACCTTCGCTGCAAGAGCCCCAACTATCAGTTCGATGGAACAACGCAGCTCCAGATCGCCGCGGGAAAAATCACTGGGCGTTGGCAAGACAAGATCAATAATATTGATGGAATAGTGAACGGTACGGTCAAGCCGGACGGGTTTGACATCATGTTGAGTGGGAACTTCTTCGACGCGAAGATGACTGTCGCGACCGCTCCTTGCCAACAGTCCATCACGATCGTTCTCGAGGAAGGTTTGCCGGTGAAGAGGATCAGCGCGGTGCTGAGGAAATGCTAGCTACGCCTTGCACCGCACCTGAGGCAGCCGATTGTCGGCTGATGCCTTCCGCGTAGTAGCGTCGCCCTCACCCCGATCTATAGGGTGCTGCCGCTGTCGAGGCTTTCTCGACCCGATCCGTTGCCGCGCGCGTCCGGAACGGATAACGTTCAGCCAGACCCTCGGTGAGGCACGCAAGAGCGTGGAGTGCGCAATGCTCGCGATCGGCGCAGAGCGCTACCAGGCTTTGTGCGGTAATCCAGCGGCGATCAAAGACGAGGTCATCCTCCGGCAAGCGCTCGACCACTTGGCCGTCATGTCCTTCTTCAAGCGATGCACGCCAGAGCGCGAGGTGCTGGCGGAGATCCGGGTCTGCCAGCGCAACGTTGACATGATCGACGACCCGACGATGCGCCGCCAGATGCCGAGCGGTAGTGCGCGAAGACGCGCTTGTCGATGCCGCACTGGCTCGTGGCGACCACAAGCGGCCCCTTACAATCGGCACGAACTGGAAGCATGTTTCGCTCGACCTCTTTGACGTACGGCTCTTTCAGACTTTTAAGGCCTACGTCCTTGACGCGGCCACTTCGCGCCCCGGCATGGCTGAGCTAAGGCACTGGTGTAGGCGAAGAAATCGCGCCCCTCGCAGCCGAGCGGAATAGCTACGCCGAAGACAGGAAGACGGGCGGCTTGACGGCACCCTGCGAAAGCAGAGGATCGTAGCCCTAGCCCTGCATGAGCGTCTCACTGCCGCGTGGCGAAAGAATGAGAGGCCGAGGAAGCTATAGGGGACGCAGGGCCGGTTGGAAAGTCGTGCTTCGAGGAGGCCAAGGTGTCGGATGGCAAGACTTGTTGTCCATCGTGCGGCGGTAAAAATGACTGTGGGATGGCAAAAGGCGAGGCGACGTGCTGGTGCTTTGCGATGCCGCACGTGCTGCCGGTGAGCGCAACCGACGAAGCGGTTCGCTGCTACTGCCGCGTATGCCTCACGC
>Ga0134122_10003515_pt1 | contig 11621 bp, 8 predicted proteins | sample KB302_FD_96461 | JGI IMG/M metagenome (GOLD analysis project Ga0134122, IMG submission 96461) | Terrestrial soil microbial communities without Nitrogen fertilizer from Kellogg Biological Station, Michigan, USA - KB3-0-2 | ecosystem: Environmental > Terrestrial > Soil > Unclassified ...
CCGGCCCCGCCGCGGCTGCCAGGAAATAACCCGGCTGGTAGCCCAGCCAGGCGGGCGCGGGCAGCAGCAGCAGGGTGAGGAGAGCCACGAATGCGACGGCGGCGCGGGTCGCGCGCGTGCCGAAGCGCAGCGGCAAGGTGCTCCAGCCCGCGGCGCGATCGCCCTCCATACGCGCGGCTTCGACCTCGCCTCGAATGACCGCCAGCTGCTCTTCGAGGTCTTCGGTCTCGCGGTTCCAATAGTCGGGCGTGCCGAACCAGGGCCAGGCGGCGGGAAACGCCGGATCGTGCCAGCGGCGCGCCAGCCAGGTCGCGTAGTGGATCAGCCGCAGGCCGCGCAGCGGTTCGATCAAGGCGAGCCAGGCGCGGTCGAACTCGCGGAACTGGCGGTAGCCGTCGAGGAACAGGTCGCGCCGGGCGAGCGTTTCGGCGTCCCGGCCGGGCAGGGCGAGCCAGAGGTCTTGCACCGCCGGCCCTTCGACCATGTCGTCGAAATCGATGATGTGGAGCAGCCCCTCGCGCTCCAGAAGGTTCCCGAGGTGCAGGTCGGCGTGGATGCGAAAGGTCGGCACCCCGAGGAGCGCGGCATCGACCGCGGCGGCGATGCCCAAGGCCGCCGCCCGGTAGCGCGCCTCTAGATGCTCCGGCAAAGTGCGGTGCGCCGCGAGCCAGGCAAGCGCGTCGCCGATGAACGCATCGGCCGTCATGCGCAGCCGCGGCGCGGCGGGTTTCCGGGCGCCCACGTTGTGCAGCCGGCCGACCAGCCGGCCGAGCCGGAGGGCCAGCTCGTCGTTCAGCTCGGCGGGCGCCCGGCCGCCGCGCCGGTCGGCGAGCGAGTACCAGATCTCCTCGATCCGGGCGAGGGTCGAGCCGTCCGCGAACCGCCGCATCGGCACGACCGGGATCTCGTCGGCCGCGAGGTCCTCCAAGAAGCGATGCTCGGCGAGGATCTGCTCTTCGCTCCAGCGCCCCGGCCGATAGAACTTCGCGATCACCCGCGAGCGATCGGCCAGCTCCACCTCGTAGACCCGGTTTTCGAACGAGTTCAAGGGGTAGCAAAGGCCGGTCACCGCATGGCCCCCGGCCTCGACGGCATGGAGAACGCGCTCGGGAGTCAGAGAGAGAAAGAGGTCGTCGGCTCGGGGATTGCTCACTCCGTCAGTCTAGCCGATAGACTCCCCGCCACTTTCCGGAGGCAATGCCCATGACCACCGCAGCGCCCGGCCGCACCGTCTGGGGGATGAACGGTTACCAGTGGACGGTTCTTTTCGCCGCCTGGCTCGGCTGGGGCTTCGACGTCTTCGACGGCATCCTGTTCAATTTCGTCGCCCCGAACTGCGTGCCGACCCTCCTCGGCCTGACGATCGGCTCGCCCGAGGCGAAGATCGCGACGCTGCGCTGGACCGGCATCTTGACCTCGGTGCTGCTGGTCGGCTGGGCGATCGGAGGCATCGTGTTCGGCCAGATCGCCGACCGGATCGGCCGCACCCGCACGCTCCTGTTCACCATGCTGCTCTACGCCTTCGGCACCGCGGCCTGCGCGTTCGCGCCAAACCTCTGGGTGCTGTTGCTGTTTCGGTTGATCTCCAGTTTCGGCATCGGCGGCGAATGGGCGGCCGGCGCCGCGATGGTCGCCGAGGTGGTTCCCGAGAGGCGGCGGGTGGAGGCGGGAGCCCTCCTCTACACCTCGGCCCCGATGGGGCTGTTTCTCGCCACCTTCGTCAACTACCGGATCGCGGGCGACTGGTTCCGCTCGGTGCCTGAGACCTCCTGGCGCTACGTTTTCCTGTGCGGGCTGATCCCGGCCGCCGCGGCGTTCCTGGTCCGGATGTTCGTCAAGGAGCCCGACCTGTGGAAGAGCACGGCGGCCAAGGCCCCGCCGCCGCGCCTCGCCGAGCTGTTCGACGCGGAGCACCGGCTGCTCACGCTCTCCGGGTTTCTGATGGCGCTGGTCGCCCTCGTCATGTGGTGGAGCTGCAACGCGTTCATCCCGGTGATCGCGACCGGGCTCGCCCAGGCTTCGGCGGCGCTTGGCGGAATGGAAAAGGCGGCGACGCTCGCTCTGGTCGAAGGGTGGAAGCGCCTGGCGACCAACTACTTCAACCTCGGCGGGTTGATCGGCACTCTCCTCACCGTCCCGTTCGCCAAATACCTGGGCCGCAAGAAAATGTTCGCCGTTTATTTTCTCTGCTCAGGCGCGGCGATCCTCTCGACGTTCGGCCTCGACCTCGAACCGACCACGCGCCTCGCGATGTATTTCCTGATCGGCCTCACCGTCTTCGGCGTCTTCGGCAGCTTCACCTATTACCTGCCGGAGCTGTTTCCGACCCGCCTCCGCGGCACCGGGGCGGGCTTTTGCTACAACGTCGGCCGCATCCTCGCGGCGATCGGACCGATCCTCGTCGGCACGATCGCCGCGCAGGGCGCGAACTCGCTCACCAGCGCGCTTCGGGCGCTGTTCTACGTCGGCTTCGTGCCGCTGGTCGGTCTCGCCCTGTTGCCCTGGGTCATCGAGACCAAGGGTCGGGCGTTGAAATAAACCTACGGGCAGGTCGCGAACGAAGTCGTATCGACCACCGGGCCCGCGGGCGGACCGGGGTAGCGGAAGTAGATCTTGGCGACGCCCGCGCGAATGTCGAAGACCTCCAGGCGCTGGAACAAGCTCGAAGGGGAAGAGAGCGCCACGGTGAACTTGCCCGTGCTCGCGCAGGCGTCGATCACGTTCGCCAGCACCTGCCAGGTGTCGGGGTCCGGGAAGGCGAGAACGCCGGAGCTGATCGTCGAGGGGATCGGGGCGGACTCGGTCGTCTCCGCCGTGCCGGGAGCGCCGGTCCGGTATTTACCCGTCACCACGAATCGATCCTGAAGGCAGAGCGAGGTCGGAAGAACGCCCCTCAGCACCACCGGGTTGCAGGAAATCGCCACCGGGAAGGTGAGGAAGCCCGTGCCCGCCCCTTGCACCGAGCCGTCGCGGGAACCCACCACGTCGTCGCCGCTGCCGTCGAGCGCCCAGACGCCGACCAGGCCGGGCTGCGCCGTGTTGATCCGCTGGTTGATGAACTGGCGGATCTGCGCCTGGCTGCGCGCCACGTTCCAAAGCCGAACCTCGTCGATCGCGCCATGGGGAGTGATCTGATAGTCGACGTCGCTGCCGATTCGCATTTCAGCCGAGTTGGTGGGCAAAGGGCCCGTCTCGGCGACGTTCAGAACCTGCTCGCCGTTGACGTAGTGAATCCGCCGGGTGCCGTTGAAAACGACTGCGATGTGCGTCCACGTCCCCGCGGGAACGACCCCTCCGTTCTTCAGCGAGGGGCTTCCCTTGAGGTACGAGCGAAGGGTCGTGCCGCAGACGCCGACCCACCAGGTATGAAGGTAGCCCTTGCCGGCGATCGAGCTGCAGATGCCGCTATCGGTCACCGCCACCCACGCTTCGAAGGTGAAGCGGTTGGTCGGATTGAGAGCGGCGCTGTGCGGAATCCGGATGTAGCCATGCACCGGAACGCCGGACATCGTGAACCAGGCGCCCAAAGGCTGGGCCGAGGCGGGCGCCGGGGCCAGGGCGCCGAACGCCAGGGCGAGCAGCGCCACGGCGGCCATGACGGCCCGGCGAGGGGGGGAAAACCGGGAGAGCGGGGTCTGGATCACCTGAAGCTCCTTTTTGTGCCTGCAAGAGTCGTATAGACGGATGTCGATCTTAGCCGCCTTTTTCGGCGCGGGAAGAGGCCGCGGCGTTTCATCGGCCTGTACGGCCTGAAGGGCCGCGTCCACTCAGCCCAGGCCAACGGCCTGGGTACGGGTCGGCTTGGCTCACCAACAACTTGCGCACCCAGGAAGTCCCCGGCTAGAATCCGCCGCCCGCAGGCTGCGCCCTTATGGAACCCCGGGCCGCCATTTCGAGTCCCCACGTGAATTCAGGAAAACTCTCACAAGGAACTTCGCCAGGATGACGGACCGCACTCTGTCCCCTTCCGCCGTGGTTTGGCAGTGGCGCCGCGATCCCGCCGCGGAGGCGCGAGCCCACGCCGGAGCCGCCCGCGCGGCGCGCGTGCGCGGCGCGATCCAAGGGGCGGTCGGTCTGGTCGTCGCCCTGCTCGTGGCGTTCGTGCTCCACAAGACGAGGTTCGCCACGGTGATCGCGTCGATCGCGGCGCTCGTCACCCTGCTCGCCCTGGTCTCGCCGCTCGGCGCGTTCAAGTGGCTCACGGGGCTGGTGGAGAAGCTCGGCCGCGTGATCGGTCTTGCCGTCACCTGGATCTTGATGCCGGTAATCTTCTTCCTGTTCTTCCTGCCGGTCGGCCTGTTCCTGCGCGCCCGCGGCAAAACCGGAATCACCCGCGGCGCCGACCCGAAGCTCTCCACTTACTGGATCTCGACCGAGGCTCACCCTTCGGGACCCGAGACCTACGAGCGGCAGTTCTAAGAGACGGCCACGCGATGAAGATCCTCGGCATCAGTTGCTACTACCACGACTCGGCGGCCTGCCTGATCGTCGATGGCGAGATCGTCGCCGCGGCGCAGGAAGAGCGCTTCACCCGCAAAAAGCACGACGAGGGTTTTCCCTCGAACGCCGTCCGCTATTGCCTGGCGGAGGGCACGGCGCGGGGAGGCGAGGCGAAACTCGACGCGGTCGTCTTCTACGACAAGCCGCTGCTCAAGTTCCATCGCATCCTGGAGACGTACCTGACCGTGGCGCCGCGCGGCCTCGCCTCGTACCTTCAGGCGATCCCGATCTGGCTCAAAGAGAAACTCTGGATTCCCCCCCATATTCAAGAGTCGCTCGAAGCCTGCGGGATCGAAGGCGAAGTGCCGATCCGCTTTACCCAACACCACGAAGCGCACGCCGCGAGTGCCTACTACCCCTCGCCGTTCTCGGAGGCGGCCGTCCTCACGCTCGACGGGGTGGGCGAATGGGCGACGACCACGATCGGCGTCGGCGAAGGCGAGAAGCTGCGACTGATCCGCGAGATCCGCTTCCCGCACTCGATCGGCCTGCTCTACTCGGCGTTCACCTACTTTACCGGCTTCAAGGTGAACTCCGGCGAATACAAGCTGATGGGGCTCGCCCCCTACGGCGCGCCGAAATACGCCGATCTGATCAAGCGCGAGCTGATCGACCTCAAAGACGACGGCTCGTTCCGCCTGAACATGGACTATTTCGGCTACCTCGACGGGCTCGCGATGACCAACGACCGGTTCGCGAACCTGTTCGGTGGCCCGGCGCGCAGCCCCGAATCTCGGATCACCCGGCGCGAGATGGATCTCGCCCGGTCGATCCAAGAGGTCACCGAGGAGATCGTGCTGAAGCTCGCGCGCCACACTCGCGAGCTGACGGGCAAGAAAAACCTCTGCCTCGCCGGGGGCGTGGCGCTCAACTGCGTGGCGAACGGAGTCCTGCTGCGCGAAGGGATCTTCGACGACCTCTGGATTCAGCCCGCGGCGGGCGACGCGGGCGGCGCCCTGGGCGCCGCGCTCGCGGTGTACCACAACGCGATGGGTCTGCCGCGGCCGGTGCGCGCTCCGGGGCGCGACGGCATGAAGGCCGCCCTGCTCGGGCCGGAGTTCTCGCGCGAGCAGATCCGCGAATACCTGGTCGAAAACAACCTGCCGCACGAGGAGCTTTCGGACGAGCAATGGGCTCCCCGCGTGGCCCAGGTGCTCGCGGGAGAAAACGTCGTCGGTCTCCTTCAAGGGCGGATGGAATTCGGCCCCCGCGCGCTCGGCGCCCGTTCGATCATCGGCGACGCCCGTTCGACCAAGATGCAGTCGCTGATGAACCTGAAGATCAAATACCGCGAGAGCTTCCGGCCGTTCGCCCCGAGCGTCCTCGAGGAGCGCGTGGGCGACTATTTCGAGCTCGACCGCCCGTCGCCTTACATGCTGCTGGTCGCCCCCGTGCGGGCCGATCGGCGGATTCCGAAACCGGAGGGCGCTCCCGAACGGAGCGACAACCTGCTCGAATGGGTGAACGAGATCCGCTCGGACATTCCGGCGGTCACCCATGTGGACGACTCGGCGCGCATCCAGTCGGTGAACGCGGAGACCAACCCGCACTACCACGCGCTGATTTCGGAATTCGAAAAACTGACCGGCTACGGCGTGGTCGTCAACACCAGTTTCAACGTCCGCGGCGAGCCAATCGTATGCACCCCGGAAGACGCTTACCGCTGTTTCATGCGCACCGAGATGGATTATCTGGTGCTCGGACCTTTCCTCCTGGCCAAGACCGCCCAGCCGAAGTTCGCCGAGGCGGGAGATTGGAAACAGGAGTTCCAGCTCGACTAGTCGGTTTTGAGATCCTCGGATCTAAAATCGCGATCGAGAGGAGAAGACGATGGGCAAGGCAGGCTACGCAGGCAAGCTGTTCGGTGAGATCTGGCAGTTCGCCAAGCAGAACAAGGTCTATTGGATCGTGCCGTTCGTGCTGATCCTCGGCCTGGTGATTCTGCTGGTGGTGACCAGCCAGGCGACCGCGCCGTTCATCTACACCCTGTTCTAGGGCGCTAGCGGCGTTGAAGCCCCGCCGCGCGAAACTGCTGGCCCTGCTGATCTCGAGCGCGCTCGCGCTCGGGATCGGCGAGCTGGCGTTTCGCATCGGGGGGGTGTCGAATCCGAATTTCTACGGCCCCGACCCCGAGCGCGGCTGGGTTCTGATCCCCGGCACCACCGGCCTCTGGACCAAAGAGGGGCGGGCAGAGATCCGGATCAACGCCAGCGGCATGCGCGGCCCGGCGGTCGCTAACCCCAAGCCTCCGGGCACGTTCCGCATCGCCGTGCTCGGCGACTCCTGCGTCGAAGCGCTTCAGGTGCCGGAAGAGCAGACGTTCGCGAAGCTTCTCGAAGCGGAGCTGGCGACCTGCCCGGCAATCGCCACGGCCGCCGCGGCCCACGACCGGCGCGTCGAAAGCCTGAACTTCGGCGTCTCCGGCTACGGCACCGCCCAAGAGCTGCTGGCGCTCCGCACCCAGGTCGCCCCGTTCCAACCGGACCTCGTGCTGCTCGCGTTCTACGCCGGCAACGACGTACGCAACAACGAGAAGACGCTCGACCAGGAAGAGCTTCGGCCCTACTACGAGCTGGATCCCCAAGGCCGCCTGATCCTCGACGCCTCGTTCCGCGACCACGCGAGCTACAAATTCCGGCGCAGCTGGCCCGCCCGCGCGTTCTACGGCCTGGTCAATCGCTCGCGCCTGCTGCAGGGGATGAAAGCCGCCAAAAGCCGACTGGACGGCTGGCTCGGCACGCGGAAGGCCCGGCGGGTGGAAAAAGGCGAGGCGGTTCAAGAATTGGGACTCGACAACGCCGTCTACGCCCCGCCGACCCAAGACAACTGGCGGAAGGCCTGGGCGGTGACCGAGGCGTTGCTCGCCGAGATGAAGCGGGAGGCGGAAGCGAAAGGAGCCCGCTTTGCCCTCGTCTCGCTCACCACGCCAATCCAGGTCGATCCAGACGCGAGCAAGCGCCAGGCGTTCGCCAAAGCGCTGGGCGTGGCCGACTTGGACTATCCCGACCGCCGCCTCGCCGAAGCGAGCGCCCGGGATGGGATCGACTACCTGGCGCTCGCCCCGCCGCTGCGCGAGATCGCAACGCGCGAGAAGGTCTTCCTGCACGGCTTTCCGAACACTGCGCCGGGCGAAGGGCATTGGAACGCGAGAGGGCACCGGGAATCGGCGCGGGAGATCGGTCGATGGTTGTGCGGGACGGTGTTGGCCAACGCGAAATCCGGCGATTCCCAACCGTAGGGGCGGCCCCCCGTTGGCCGCCCTTGCCCCGCACAAACGTTTGCGCGATTCGAGGGCGGCCACGGGGGGCCGCCCCTACGTCACCACCGCGCAAATCGGGGCGCAACCGCGCAACGCGGGCCGCGCCCGGGTTCACCATCGCGCAAACCGGGGCAACCGCCGCACCGCGCGCCACCACCCGGCGGGGATTCCCACGATCCGGCCTCGATCTCGCTCGACCACCGCGCGCGCGAAGTCGATCAGATCCCGGCCGAGCAGCGCGGGGAGCCGCCACCAATAACCCCGGCCCAACATCCGGGCAAGCGCCAGATGCCGGTTGCCGTAGACCAGCCGCCAGCGCTCGGCGCCCCCGGTCGCCGAGCCGGCGTGAAGCGCCCGGGCGGCGGGGATCGCCTGCGCTCTAAATCCCGCCTTCTCCAAGCGAACGTCGAGATCGACGTCCTCGTAGTACGACCCGAGCCGCGGATCGAAGAAGTCGCCGGGGCCGAGCCGTACGGCTTCGAGCGCGCTCCGGCGGTAGAGAGCGGCGGTCGCCGACACACCCCAGATCGAACGCGCCGGCTCGCTTCGATCCGGTGCCCGCTCTCCCGCGCCGATCTGGATCGCCTGCCGGCTCCGGTTCCAGGCGATGCCGAGCCCGTCGAGAATCTCCGGGCGGTCGAGACGCAGGTTCGCGCCTTGCGCCGCAGCGAGCGCGGGATCGGCCTCCAGAGCTTCGAGCAGCGCCGCGAGCCAGCCGGGCTCGACGATCGCGTCGTCGTTCACCGTCGCAATGTACGGCGCTGCGGTCGCCGCGATGCCGAGATTCGTCCCGGCGGCGAAGCCGAGATTCCGGCCCGGCCGGATCACCTGGTCGGCGAGCCCCGGCGGCAGATCGACCGGCCGTTCCCCTTGATCGACGACGACGATCTCGACGGGCCGGCCTTGAGCGCGCAGCGCGCGGAGGCAGGCTTCGAGGTGAGGGCTCTTTCCCAGGGTCGGAACGACCGCCGCCACTCTCATTCCCAGACCAGCTCGGCCCGATCGAACAGCATGCCGTTCGCCATTCCGCCCGGCGGCAGCTGGCTCGCGGGGGGAGGCAGCGAGATCGAGAGGGGTGCGCCGGCCGGCCAATCGACGGGGCCGACCGTGCGCGCTTCCCAGATCCGCTCGGAGTGAAAGCGGAGGGTGGCGAGCGGCAGCCCACCGGCCTGAACCTGGACCGCGAGATCCCCCGGGTGGTGGCGGATGAAATAGCCGTGGAGCACCAGGCGAAGCCTGTGCCCTCCCGGCGACACCGGGGCCTCCATCCGCTCCCCTTCGCGCAGCACCCAGGTGCCGCGGAAGCGGGTGCGATCGACCACCCAGCGTTCGGGGTCGAGGTGCCCGCCTTTCTTCACGACCTGCTCGTCCTCGAATTCGACCACTCGCGTCGGCAGGCGAAACGCCGCCGAGGGAAGCGCCGCGAGCAGACCGAGCCCTGCGGCGATCCCGAGCAGGCCGGCAAGGCCGGCGGTCACCCGGCGTCCGGTTCGTCGCCGTAGGGCGCCCGGGGCTTGTACGAACAGGACCAGGACCCCCGCGAGCAGCATCGCCGCGGGGAAGATCCAGGTCGCAAGACGCGGCCGGATCGAGCTGGGGAAGAGCCGCGCGAGATCGAGGCCGAGGCGCGAGGCGAGGTGATCGAGCAGATAGGTGCGGCCGTCCGCGAAGTTGTAGGTCCACCCCGGCACGGCGATCCAGAGCAGCGCGAGCGCGAGAGTCAAAAGGCCGAGGCCCCCAATCAGTGCCCGCACTCCCAGCCGTCGGCGCCGGTCGGCATAGGGCGCCACCGCGAGCGCCAGGAACGGCAGCATGATCAGGGCGTAGCGAAACGGCGGAGACCAGCCGCCGTACCACTCGGAGCGGGGCGCCACGACCGCCAAGTAGGGAAACGCGAACACCGCGAGATCGAACGGCAGCGGATGGCGGCGGAGCAGCAGGGCGCCGAGCGCCAAGAGCGCGAGCAGCCAGATCGGCGCCGCGCCGAGCAGGCCGAAGCCCGCGTCCCAGAAGATCCCGAGGAATCCTTTGGCGTAATCGACGAACCCGTAGGAGGTCGGCTCGACCTCGTGCCAGGTGTGAATCTTGAGCGGGTTGCCGTAGAGGATCTGGTTGTGGAGCACGATTCCGGCCGCGACCAGGCCGAGCAGGGTCGCGAGCACCAGCAGCGGTTTCTTCGGCCGGCCGCCGTACCACCAGGTGAGCACGAGCAGCGGCCCGGCGAGCAGGATGAACCGGATCTTGAGCAGCGGCAGCACGAGGATCGGCAGACCGATCGCGAGCCACCGCCGCCAGTCCCAGGTGCCCGCGAAGGGGGCGCGAATGCGATCGATCGCGATGGCGGCAAGCAGCGCCGCCGGGACCTCCACCCAGACCTGCGCGGAATAGAGCAGCAACGGTGGCGAAAACGCCGCGAGCGCGTAAGCCAGCAACGCGCCCGAAGGGCCGATCTGTGGATACCGCCGGGCGAGTCGGAGGGTCATCCAGGCGAGCGCCGCGGCCATCGCCGCCATCGTGGCGAGCGCCCCGGGGAGCCCCGCGATCCGATAGCTCGGCGCGAGCAGCAGCGGCAGCATCTCGTTGTGCCGCGAGTAGAGCTCGCCATGCGAGCCCACCGGATCGCCCGGCTGCGGCGCGATCGGCCGCCGCATGAAGTGACGCCACTCCTCCTGCTGGTAGTCGTCGGTCAGATTGGCGTCGAAGTCGTAGGCCAGGCTGTGGGTGATCAGTAGGTAATAGGGCTCGTCGCCGTCCGGCGGCCGCTGCTCCGAGGTCCAGGGCAGAATCGCGAGATACGCGAGCAGCGGCAACGCAAAAAACGGCCAGGCGGGCACCTCGGGAATCGCCGAGAGAGCCGCGCCTTTCGGTTCGGCGGTCCCGAGCAGTGGCCGGAGCGCGAGCGTCTGCCGCGCCAGACGGTGGGCCAGAATGAGCGCGAAACCGGCCGCGAGCACCGGCTCAGCCCCCGAGATTCCGAGATGCCCCCGGCCGATCGCGAGCAGCGCGAGGAGCACGAGGGCTATCCCTTCGGCCAACGCCGCCGCGGGAGGAATCCGCCGCGCGCCGAGCCGGATGGCCCCCCGTTCGAGCAGGACGAACCCGGCCATCAGGACGGGGAGGAGGACGATGGTGCCGCGGAGGGGATCGTTGGCGGAGAGGGGAAGGAAACGCCAGAGCGCCCAGGAGGCGGCGAGGCTAGCGGCAACAGCGACTCCGAGAGCGGCACGCGTTGATTTCACGGCAACGCCCTCGCGGCCCTCACCCCCGGCCCCTCTCCCAAAGGGAGAGGCGAGAACGGCCAGGAGACGCTTTTGCTTTGCTCCCCTCTCCCTTTGGGAGAGGGGCCGGGGGTGAGGGCTGTACGGCCGGGCTTTCCAGGCCCCGGGCCGCATCTGCGGTATCGTCTCCCCCCGTGAACCCCAACACCCAACGCCTCAAAAACGCCCTGGCGCGCCTTTTTTCCGGGCTGCCGGTGCGCGGGCCGGTGATCTCCCCCGAGGTGCCGAACGACCTGTTCCAGGCGCATCGTTCTTTCTACGCGTTCGCGGCCCGTTTCGCCGCGGATCGCGAGGTGCTCGACCTCGGCTGCGGCACGGGATACGGCACGGCGGATCTGGTCGAAGCCGGCGCCCGGCGCGCAGTGGGTATCGACCCCGAGCCGCGCTCGATCCGCTACGCGAAACGCCGGTTCCGCGCTCCGGGTCTCGACTTCCACCAGGCCGCGGCGGAGCACCTGCCGGCCCAACTCGGCACGTTCGATCGGATCGTGCTGGGCAACGTTCTCACCCACCTCGCCGACCCGGAAGCCGTCCTGTCCGCCGCCGCCGCGCACCTGGCTTTCGATTCGCCCGACTCGCCCGGC
>Ga0134122_10003516_pt1 | contig 11621 bp, 10 predicted proteins | sample KB302_FD_96461 | JGI IMG/M metagenome (GOLD analysis project Ga0134122, IMG submission 96461) | Terrestrial soil microbial communities without Nitrogen fertilizer from Kellogg Biological Station, Michigan, USA - KB3-0-2 | ecosystem: Environmental > Terrestrial > Soil > Unclassified ...
CCGCGGAGTCGCTGTGCGCCGCGGCGAAGCAGCTGGGCTGGCGGACGATCGTTGCGGATGCTCGCGGCAAGTTCGCGACAAAGGAACGCATCCCGAGCGCGGACGAGCTGCTCGTCGTCTGGCCGCAGGAGGCGATCGACCAGGCGCAGCCGGACTACCAGACTGCGGTCGTCGTGCTGACGCACGACGACAAGTTCGACGTCCCCGCGATCAAGGGCGCGCTCGGAACGGAGGCCTTCTACATCGGCGCCCTCGGGTCGCGGCGAAACCAGGAGCGCCGGCGCGAGCGCCTCCTCGAGGCCGGCGTCGAGGAGCACCAATTCGAGCGAGTCTCGGGTCCCACGGGTCTGGACATCGGCGCAGACACGCCCGCCGAAACCGCTCTGTCGATCATGGGCGAGATCCTCGCCACGCGTGCCGGCCGCGACGGCGGCTTCCTCCGCAACTCGAAGACACGAATCCACGTCGAAGAGCCGCGCGAGAGCGCGGACGCGCTCGCGCGCGATTGACGCACTGCCGCGCGCGCGAGACTTTCGTCCCAAAGGCGACACGGTTTCGTCACGTAGCAAGCCGTACCGTGAACGAGCCTCACTAGTCCAACCCCACCGGACACGTCGCATGCCGACTTGTCCTGGGGTCTGACCCAAAGACAGCCCCTGAAAGGACGGGATGCCTCGTCCTCTGGCGCCCCCAGGTCGCGGGCGGGATGTTACGAACATGGTCCTCTCCCTCTTCGGCCGTCGCGTGCAGCACGCCCGGGAGACCTTCGCTGGGTTCGTCGACGCGGCGGCGTAAGACTTCCCCCTGAAGCCGCGAAGTGTTACGTTCGGCCGGCTTTAGCAGCCTGAAAAGGAGCCGAGATGGCCGTTGACGTCAAGTCGGAGAAGCTCCACGAACTCGTCGACTCGAAGGCCCAGGTCGAGAAGCTCGCAACGGGCTTCACCTTCACCGAGGGACCGATCTGGAACAAGGAAGGGCGCTTCTTGCTCTTCAGCGACATGCCCGCCGACATTCGCCGGCGCTGGAGCGAAGCGGACGGCGTCACGGAGGTGGCGAACCCGAGCAACAAGGGCAACGGGATGACCTACGACGCCGAGGGTCGGCTGCTCGTGTGCGAACACGTCACGAGCTCACTCGTGCGCATGGATCCCGATGGCAAGGGCGGCAATCGCGAGACCCTCGCTACGCATTACGACGGCAAGGAGCTGAACAGCCCGAACGACGTGATCGTCGCCAACGACGGTTCCATCTACTTCAGCGACCCCTGGTACGGACGCATGCCGGTCTTCGGCATCGAGCGCGAGCGCGAGCTCGACTTCCAGGGCGTTTACCGAATCGCTCCCGAAGGCGGCGATCCCCAGCTTCTGGTCGACGACTTCGAGCAGTCGAACGGCCTCTGCTTCTCACCCGACGAGTCGTTGCTGTACATCAACGACACGCCTCGCGCACACATCCGCGTCTTCGATCGACAGGCAGACGGGACGATCGCAAACGGACGGATGTTCGTCGACAACATCGGCTCAGGCGTGATCGAAGAGGGAATTCCGGATGGGATGAAGTGCGACGAGGAAGGCAACGTCTACGTCACCGGGCCCGGCGGCGTCTGGGTGATCAGTCCGGACGCAGAGTTGCTCGGCATCATCGAGGTCCCGGAGAACGTCGGCAACCTGAACTGGGGCGGCGACGATTGGAGCGACCTGTACATGCCCAGCTCGACGTCGCTGTACCGAATCTCGATGAAAGTGTCAGGCAATCGGCTCAGCTACATGACCTGAGGAGGAGACGGTGAGCGAAACCGAACGCATCGACGTCGATCCAGGGCGGGCGGCCCTGATCATCCAGGACCTCCAGAACGACGTGATGGCCGACGGCGGCGCCTTCGCCGACTCCGGCGCTCCGCAGCACGCGAAGGAGCAGAACGTCGTCGAGAACGTGAAGCAGCTCGCAGAAGCGTGCCGCGCTGCGGGCATCCCGGTCATTCACGTGCACTACATCGTCGAGGACGGTGCGCCTGGATTGAAGGTGAACGCGCCGCTCTTCCAGGGCGTCAAGGAAGCCAATGCCCTTGTACGGGGAACGTGGGGCGCAGCGGCAGTGGACGGCCTCGAGCCGCAGGACGGCGACTTCGTCGTCGAGAAGATGCGCATGAACGGCTGGGAGGGAACGAGGCTGGAGCATCTCCTCAAGGGCCTCGGCCGAGACACGGTGATCGTTACCGGCGCCTGGACGAACATGTCGGTCGAGCACACTGCTCGAACGGGAGCCGACAAGGGCTACTTCATGATCGTGCCGGAGGACGGCTGCTCGACGATGAGCGCTGAGTGGCACAACGCGTCGATCAACTTCGCGCTCCAGAATGTCTCCACCGTCACGACGTGCGCCGCTGTGCTGGAGGCGGTCGGCGCAGCCGCGCCCGCCTGAGCTCGATCGACATGTGGAGTCGCGCCGCCGTTTTTCACGGCCCTGGACGGCCGCTTGAGGTGCGCGAGATCGAGCTCGACGAGCCGCGCGACGACGAGGTCGTCGTGCGGATGGCCTCCGTCGGGATTTGCGGGACCGATCTGCACAGCGTCAAGGGAGAGTGGCAGCGGCCGACGCCGATGGTCCTCGGGCACGAGGGCGCCGGGATCGTCGAGGAGGTCGGGAGCCGCGTCTCGTCCGTCCGGCCGGGCGACCGAGTCGTCCTGTCGTGGGCGCCCTCGTGCGGCGAGTGCGCGGATTGTGCGCGTGGCCGGCCCGCCGCGTGCGTCCCACTGCACAGAGCGATCGGCGCCGGCACTTTGGTGGACGGAAGGACGGGGATGTCACTCGACGGGGAGACCGTGTACCGCGGCACGGCCACGGGTGCACTGGCGGAGAAGGTGGTCGTGGCCGAGCGGGTCGCCCTGCCGCTCGGCGAGGACGTGCCACTCGAGGAGGCGGCACTGCTCGGCTGCGCCGCGCTCACCGGCGTCGGCGCGGTGCTGTTCGCGGCGCGCGTGCAGCCAAACGCTTCGGTCGTCGTGGTCGGCGCGGGAGGCGTCGGCCAGTTCGTGCTCCAGGGTGCGTGCATCGCCGGTGCGGAAACCGTTGTGTCCGTCGACCCGGTCGAGGCCCGGCGAGACCAGGCACTCCAGCTCGGCGCGACCGCGGCCGTCGCGCCCGAGGACCTTAAGCACACCATGCGAGACCTGCTTCCGGAGGGCGCCGACTACGCGTTTGACGCGGTCGGCGCACCGGAGACGACGGAGCTCGCGCTGCGGTGGACACGCAGCGGCGGCAGCTGCGTCGTCGTCGGCCTTCCCGCAGCCGGCGTCAGGCTCGACCTCGATCCCGGCGAGTTCAACCGCCGCGAAAAGTGGCTGACGGGGACGATGTACGGCTCGGAGGATCCCGCGGTCGCGCTGCCGGTCCTCCTGGAGCACGTACGCGCCGGACGACTGCTGCTCCATCCGCTGCTCGGGCCTAGCTTCCCGCTCGAGCGCGTCAACGATGCGATCGAGGCGAGCCTTGCGGGCTCCGCCGGCCGCGTGGTGGTGCAGCCGTGATCGAGCAGGTCGAACAGGTCCGGGTCGCCTGGGTGGACACCGACGCCGGTGGACGCATCCACTTCACCGCGGTATTCCGCTGGGTCGAGGCGGCGGAGGTCGCCCTGATGCGGCGGCTCGGGCTGATGGCAGGCTGGGGCAACTTCCCCCGGCGACACGTCGAGGCGGACTATCTGAAGGTGCTGGTCTTCGAGGACGAGGTCGAGGTGCGGCTCCGGATCGGCCGCGTCGGCAGGACATCGATCACCTACGGCTGGCAGCTCGCGAAGGACGGGGAGCCTTACGTGACGGGTAGTCACACGATCGTCCACGTGGACGAGGAAGGCCGGCCGGCGCAGCTACCGGACGAGCTGCGCACGAGCCTCGAAGGCGGGACCTAGCCCTCAGACTGCCAGCGTTCGCGGTAGTCCTCGCGCACCGGACGGAAGACGTCCAGTACCAACGCGCCCTCAGGTCCGCAGTAGGCGGAGTGTTCCACCCCTCCAGGAAGCACATAGCCCTCGAGCGGTCCGAGCTCGTGTGGAACGCCGTCGACGACGAGGGCCTGCATCCCCCGGAGGATGATTCCGAGCTGCTCGTGCTCGTGGCTGTGCAGGGGCACCGTTGCGCCGGGCTCGAACTCGATCAGGTTCAGCATCGCGCCCTCGCCGAACAGAGGCCGGCCGCTGACGCCCTTCGCCAGCTCGAACGCGCGGACGTCGTCGAAGTGCACGAACTACGGCTCGGCCACCGGCTGATTATCCTCGGCAGCGTGCCGGCGCGCGAGGAGATCAGGGTGGCGGGGCAGCCCGAGCCGATCAGCCACTACACGGATGCGGTCCGCGTCGGCGACCTGGTGTTCGTTTCCGGTTGCGTGCCGGTCGATGCGGACGGCCGGCTCGTCGGCGGTGACGACGTGGTCGAACAGGCGCGACAGACGTTCGCGAACGTCGGCGCCGTGCTCGCAGCGGCGGGGTCCTCGTTTGGGGACGTGGCGAAGGTGACCGTCTTCCTGACCGACGTCGACGACCGCGCGAGGATCAATCCCGTGCGCCAGGAGGTGTTCGGCGAGTCGCGTCCCGCGAGCACGCTCGTCGAGGTGAGCAGGCTCGCGATACCGGGCGCGAAGATCGAGGTCGAAGCGGTTGCCGTCGTCCGCGGCTGATCAATTCAACGCGGTCATCAGCTGGGTCGACGACCCGGGAGAGGCGAAACCGGGCCCGCTGTCGGGAAAGACGCTCCTCGTCAAGGATCTGATCGACACGGCCGGGATCCGCACGACGTACGGCTCGAAGGTCTACGCGGATCACGTGCCCGACCGCACGGCGCCCGTAGTGCAGCGGCTCGTCGATGCCGGCGCCGTCATCGTCGGCAAGGCGAACCTGCACGAGTTCGCCTGGGGCGTCACGAGCCAGAACCCGTGGTATGGAACGGTCAAGAACCCGTTGCACCCTGGGCGAACGACCGGCGGCTCGAGTGGGGGCAACGCTGCGGCGCTCGCAGCCGGCCTCTGTGACCTCGGCCTCGGCACGGACACCGGCTGTTCGATCCGCCTGCCTTCGGCCTGCTGCGGGACGGTTGGGCTGAAGCCGCGCTGGGGCGAGATCCCGATGGAAGGCATCTTCCCGCTCTGCCCGACGCTTGACACGGTCGGCCCGATGGCGCGCAGTGTCGAGGACGTCGCTCTGATGTGGTCCGCGCTGACGGGAGGGCCGGCGCCGGAACCGCGGCTCGCCGGGCAGACCGTGGGCGTGCTCACGCGCCCGCCGTCGGTCGGGGACGGACACCGGCCTGAGCCGAACCTTGCCGCGGAGGCGTACGTCGAGCGGTTGGAGCAACTCGGAGCGCGCTGCGTCGCTGCCGACTTGCCCGAGCCCGAGGCGAACACCTGGCCCGTCTTCTTCCACGAGGCCAAGGAGTCCCACCGCGCGACCTTTCCCGCACGCGCGGACGAATACGGCGACAACGTCCGCCGCAAGCTCGAGCTCGCCCAGTCGGTCGACCCCGGCGAGGTCGCCGCCGCCTATCGCGCGATCGAGGTGTGGCGGCGCTACGAGCCGGACGTCGATCTCTTCGTGGCGCCCATTCTCGGCATCGAACTGCCGCCGGACGACTGTGACGAGCTCGACGTTCGGATTCCGTTCACCGTGTTCGCCCGCCCGTTCAACCTGCTCGGCTGGGCCGGTCTCGCGATCGGTGATCTGCAGTTCGTTGCGCCCCACGACGAGACGGTCCTCGCCGCCGGGCTCGCGTGGGAACGCGGCTAGCGGCCCTCGAACTTCGGCGGGCGCTTTTCACCGAACGCCTCGACGCCCTCGCGGAAGTCGTGCGTCGACCGTAATAACCCGTAGGCGAGCCCTTCGACTTCGAGCCCGAGGCCGAGCGGGCCGTCGTAGGCGTGATTCAGCACGCGCTTCGCCATCGCCAGGGCGAGCGGCGACAGAGCGCGCAGCTCGTCGACGAGGCTCGCCACCGCGGCGTCGAGCTCCGCGGCCGGCACGACCTCGGTGAGCAGCCCGATCGCCAGCGCTTCGGCTGCCGCAACGCGACGTCCCCGCATCACCAGATCCTTCGCGCGACCCAGTCCGACCATCCGGGCGAGCCGCTGCGTCCCACCGCTCCCCGGGATCATCCCGATCTTCACCTCAGGCAGACCGAGCTCGACGTCGTCGGCCGCGATGCGGAAATCACACGCGAGCGCGAGCTCGAGCCCGACGCCGAACGCGAAGCCGCGCAGCTTCGCGATTACGGGTTTCGGGCAGCGCTCCGGGGCGGCCACGTTCCACGCCAGGCGCGAGAGCTCTTCCGGCTCACGCTCGAGGAAGCCGGCGATGTCTCCGCCCGCGGTGAAGGCCTTGTCGCCTGCTCCGGTGAGAACGATCGCGCGCACGTCCGCGTCGGCGCCGAGCTCCTCGAAGAGCTGCGCCAGCTGGTCGCGCGCCGGCATCGAGACGCGGTTCAGCTTCTCGGGAACGTCGAGCGTGATCGTCGCGACGTCGCCGTCGCGCTCGAGTCGCAGCCCGTCGAGCTCGGTCATGCGGTCACACCCTCCTCGCGTAGGACCCGGCGGAGGATCTTCCCAGACGGGCTCTTCGGGAGAGCGGCTACGAAACGGTACTCGCGCGGGCGCTTGAAGCGCGCGAGCGAGTCCGAGGCGAGGCAATGCGCATCGAGCTCCTGTTCGGTCGCCGTCCCGACGACGACTGCGACCACGCGGTGTCCGAGCCGGTCGTCCGGCGCACTGACGACGGCCACCTCGACGACACCGGGGTGCCGCGCGAGCACCTCTTCGACCTCGAGTGGATGGATGTTCTCGCCGCCGGACACGATCATGTCGTCGACGCGGCCGATCACCCAGAGATCGCCCTCCTCGTCGATCCGCCCGATGTCGCCGGTCCGGTACCAGCCGTCGCGAATCCCCTTCTCGTCCGCATCCGGCCGCCGCCAGTAGCCGGCGAAAGCCTCGTCCGAGCCGAGGTCGCACTCGATCTCGTCGTCTTCGCCCAGTCGCAGTCGTGCGTTCAAAGCGGCGCGCCCCGCGCACCCCGGCTTTGCCTTCTGGTCGCGGTGGACGGAGAACGTGTAGATCTCGGTCGAGCCGTAGTGGTTGACGAAGATCCGCGGCTCGAAGACCTTGCAGCAGCGCTCCACGAGACTGCTGGGCATCGCGGCGCCCGCGTACGCGAGTGCGCGGACGGAGGAGAGGTCGTGCCGCCGGAGCTCAGGATGAGTGACGAGGTCGTGGTAGAGGGTCGGCGCGAGGTAAAGCGCCGTCAGCCGTTCGCGCTCGATCAGCTCGATGGCCTCGGCGGCATCCCACCGTTCCTGGACGACGAAGCAGCCGCCGGTGAGCGACATCGCGAGCAGCGAGTGCATGCCCATCGTGTGGTAGAGCGGCATCGCTCCGAGCGTGCGGTCGCCGTCGTCCAGCCCGTGTTGGACGACCTGAGAGAGGCCGCCCGCCCGATCGGCACGGTGTGAGCGGGGGACGCCCTTGGGCCTGCCGGTCGTGCCAGAGGTGTAGAGCATCAGCGAAGCCGCTTGCTCGTCGAGGTCGAGCGCTCCAGGATGCTCGTCGCCCTCGAGCAGGAGCGCGAACTCGGTTTCGCCCACGCGAACGATGCCGTCTTCTTCGGTCGCAACCAGGCGGGCCTCGCTGTCCTCGATGCAGTAATCGAGGTCGGCCGGCGAAGCACGCCACGAGAGGGGAACGAAGGTAGCGCCGAGCCACTGCGCGGCCCAGTAGAGCGACACGGTCTCGTGCCGGTTCCGCAGGACGCCCGCGAGGCGTTCGCCACGCTCGAGACCGAGTTCCACCAGCGCACCGGCGAGTCGCGCGGCCCGCCCGCGCAGTTCGGCGTAGTCGAGGCGCACGCCGCCGTCGACGACCGCCTCGCGTTCCGGATGTCGCTCGGCCGCATAGTCGAGGCTGCGGGCGAGATTCACGAGCTCCCCGCCACTTCCGCGATCGCGTCGACGATCGGCTCGTACCCAGTGCAGCGGCAGAGATGCCCGGAGACCATGTCGACGATCTCTTCCCGCGTCGGCGTCGCGTCGCGGTTCTCGAGCAGATCGGCCGCGGCCATCAGGATGCCTGACGTGCAGAAGCCGCACTGCAACGCGTGATGTTTTCGAAAGGACTCCTGCAACGGATGGAGGTCGCCGTTCGCCGCGAGCCCTTCGACCGTCTCGATCGCTGCGCCGTCGGCCTGCACGGCGAGCAGGAGGCAGGACCGGACCGCTGCGCCGTCGAGGCGAACGGTGCACGCGCCGCACACGCCGTGCTCGCAGCCGACGTGCGTTCCGGTCAGTCCCAACGTGTGACGGAGGAAATCCGACAACAGCAGTCGCGGCTCGACGAGCTCGCTATAGCTCAGACCGTTGACCGTCACGGCGATCGCGGTCACGTGGCCGCCGTCCATGCTCGCGCGACCACGCGCTCCACGAGGACCTCGATGAGACGTCGGCGGTATTCCGTTGAGCCGTGCAGGTTCGGCGGTGGCTCGACCGACGCCGCCACGGCAGCGGCGACGCCGCGCGCAGCGTCGCCGTCGACCGCGTGCCCGACCAGCGCGCTCGCGTCGACGAGCTCCGGGCGGTCCGTGACCGAGCCGACGGCGAGTCGAACGTCCGTGACGCGAGCGCCCTCGACGTACAGCACGCACGCAGCGGAGGCCAGCGCGAAGTCGCCGTGCCGGACTGCGAACTCCTCGAGCGCAGCGCCTTGGCCCGATTCGAAGCGCGGCCAGTTGGTGGCGATCACGAGCTCGTCCGGCTCGAGCGTGGTCGTGAAGTGACTGACGAAGAACTCGGCCGCAGGAACCGTTCGGCGCGAAGTGACGACTTCACCGCCGAGTGCGACCAGGGCGAGCGGGAGCTCCGCCGCGGCATCGGCATGCGCGACCGAGCCGCAAACCGTGCCGCGGTTCCTGGTCACGACGTGACCGACGAGCGGCAGAGACTCCGCCAGCAGCGGGCACCCGGTGCGTACGAGCTCGGACCGCTGCGCGGCGGCCTGCCGGACGAGAGCGCCGATTCGGAGTGAACCGTTCTCTTGGGTGACACCGTCGAGGCCGGCCGCGAAGTTCAGATCGACCAGCACGCCCGGCCGCACGAGCCGCATGTTGAGCGCGGGGAGGAGGCTCTGCCCGCCCGCGAGGATCTTCGCCTCGTCACCGTGCGTGCGCAGCGTTTCCACCGCGTGGTCGGCGGACTCTGCGCGGACGTAGGCGAACGGCACCGGCTTCATGCCAGCAGCTCCCAGACTCGGCCCGGAGTCAGCGGCAACTCGATCTCGTCGACGCCCAGTGCGTCCGCGACGGCGTTTGCGATCGCGACGGGTGCGCTCATCGTCGTTCCTTCGCCCAGCCCTTTCGCTCCAAGCGCGGTGAACGGCGACGGCGTCTCGAGGTGGTCCATTCGCACCGACGGCAGGTCGGCCGCAGTCGGGCAGAGGTAGTCCATGAACGTGCCCGTGACCAGGTTGCCGTCGTCGTCGTAGACGAGGCGCTCGAAAAGCGCAGCGCCGACGCCGTGCGCGAAGCCACCGCGCACTTGACCTTCTACGATCAGTGGGTTGAGCAGCCGCCCGGCGTCGTGGACGCTGACGTAGTCGAGCACGCGCACCGCGGCCGTTTCGCGGTCGACTTCGACGACGGCGACGTCGACGAGGAAGCCGTGCGCAGCGGACGACGCGACGCGGTCCTCGTCGTCGGGAGGCTCGAGGGCCGGCGCCGAGTAGAACGCCGTCTCGTGCAGTCCGGGCTCGATTCCGTCCGGCAGCCCGGCCGGATGCCAGTGCGCGATGCCGGCGAGGCGCCGGATTGAGATGCTGTTCTCGCCGTGCCAACCTTTCCCGTCGCGTAACTCGACGTCGCCGGGCGAGCAGTCGAGCTCCGCCGCGGCGATCGCCTTCAGCTTCGCCTCCACCTTCTGGGCCGCGCGCAGCACCGCGCCGGTGCCGACGCCCGAGAAGCGAGACGAGTAGTTGCCCGAGGCGACCGTCCACGCATCCGTGCCGGTGTCCAGCTCGGAGAGAACGTCGACGTCGGCCGGATCCACGCCCAGGACGTCGCCGACGACCTGCGCCGCCACCGTCGCGTGTCCCTGCCCTTGCGGCGTCGTCGCCATGCGGACCGTGATCCCGCCGAGCGGATTGATGCTGACGGTGGCGCCCTCCGCGTTCCCCGACTTCGGCAGCGTCTCTGCCCGCTCCGCAGCGGTCTGAGCGAGCGTGATGTAGCCCATGTTCGAGATCGAAGGCTCGACCACACACGCAATTCCGATGCCCACGAGCCGGCCGGCTTCGCGCGCCGTCGCCTGCTCATCGCGCCGCTCGTCGTAGCGGGCGAGCTCGAGCGATCGTGCGAGACACGCGGCGTAGTCGCCGGAGTCGTAGAGACCACCCGAGGGCGTGCGATACGGAAACTCGCCTGCCCGGACGAGATTCCGTCGCGCGAGGTCGGCGGGATCGAGCCCGAGCCTGCGTCCCGCGATCGCCATCGCGCGCTCGAGCGCGAAGTACACCTGCGGTCCGCCGAAGCCACGGTTGAGCCCGGTTGGACACCGATTCGTCAGCACGACGCGATTACGCGCAGCGACGTTCTGCACGCGGTATGCACCGCTCAGCGAGCCGTGCATGCGGTACAGCGTCGCCGGCTCCGGCGCACGCACGTACGCGCCGACGTCCTCGATCGCGTCGAAGCGAAGCGCCACCAGCTCACCGTCGGCGGAGAAGCCGGCCTCCAGCTCGGTCACGCGCGCCGTCGAGGCGGAGCTCGCGGCGAGATGCTCGAGCCGGTCCTCGGTCCAGCGCACGGGAACACCGAAGCGGCGCGCAGCGAGGCCGATCAGGACGACGTAGGCGTAGACCCCGGACTTGATCCCGAACGAACCGCCTGAGTCGCGCGGCGTGATCAGCCGCAACTTCGATCCCGGCAGCCGCAGCGCCGCCGCAGCAACGGAGTGGAGGGTGAACGGCCCCTGGAAGTTCGCCCAGGCGGTCAGCATGCCCGTCGGCTGGTCCCAGTCGCACACGACGCCGTAGCACTCAACCGGGGTGCAGCTCCAGCGCGGAAACCGGAAGCGCTCGCGCACGACGAGGTCGGCTCCGGCGAGCGCGCCGTCGACGTCGCCGTACTGGAACGAGCGGTCGTGGACACACGCCGCTGTCTCCACCGCGGCCTCGACGTCGAGCACTGCGTCGAGCGGCTCGTACTCGACCTGGATCAGCTCGACCGCGTCCTCGGCGACGTAGCGGTCGCGAGCGACCACGACCGCCAGCGGCTCGCCCGCGTAACGCGTCACCTCGTGCGCGGCTGCCCGGTAGGGCACACCGCTGTCGATTCCGGCCGGGAAGGGACGCGACATCGCAGCAATGTCGGCGCCGGTCAGGACTCCGGCCACGCCGGGCAGCTCCAGGGCGGCGCTCGTGTCGAGCGCCGCGATGCGCGCGTGCGGGACAAACGATCTGAGAATCGCCGCGTGGCGAACGTTCGGCAGCGGATCGAGGTCGTCGATGAACCGGCCTTCGCCGCGCAGTAGCGCCTCGTCCTCGAACCGGGGCAGCGCCTGCCCGACCCAGTTTCCGGCCTCCGTGCTGACGCTCACGGCGTC
>Ga0134122_10003518_pt1 | contig 11621 bp, 11 predicted proteins | sample KB302_FD_96461 | JGI IMG/M metagenome (GOLD analysis project Ga0134122, IMG submission 96461) | Terrestrial soil microbial communities without Nitrogen fertilizer from Kellogg Biological Station, Michigan, USA - KB3-0-2 | ecosystem: Environmental > Terrestrial > Soil > Unclassified ...
AGGCCGAGGCGGCTCTCGTCGGGACACCGGGCATATGACGACCAGACGATCGGCCAAGCCCGAATGATCCAGATCTGTCAGCGCGCGGGCCTATCACTCGCCGAGATCAAAGAACTCGGCATCAGCGACCGCAGGGACAGGATCGCCCTCATCGACAGCAAGCGTGCGCAGATCGCCGAGCAGGTCTCCAGCCTTCGGCTCGCCGACAAGTTCCTCGCCCACATCGCCCACTGCGAGCACAGCGTGATATCGGAGTGTCCGCAGTGTTCGGCTCTGACTAGCCAAGCGCGACGAGTTGGTCGCCGCGCTGCTCGATGATCGTCGAACCCGCCACCGCGGGCACCACCGCGGCGGAACTCGGCGGCCGTTGCAGCGGGATGTGTTCGACACCGGTGCCGGTGGCAGGGTCGAACACGTCGTACCCGCCGGTGACGGGGACCAGCAACCGTCCTGCCATCATCGTCCCTGGCCCGAGCGGCATGTTGTCGCCCGACGGGCTGACTGTGTAGCGATAGCGAAGTCCGTTGGCGGAGAACACCATCAGCGAGTCGCCCGTCCACCATGTGATCAGATCGCCTGCACGCGACATCGTCGCGTTCGGTGACGGCGGCTTCGCCACCAGCGTGCTGGCGACGGTCGTGCCGGTCTCGTCGACGATGTTGATCGTCGGGTTGGGGGTGGGTATGTAAACCGCGGTGGCGGTGTCGGACACCGCCACGACGCGGGCGCCGGAGTCGTCGCGCACGCCGGGCTGCGGCACGTATTTCAGGTTGGGCGTGTCTTCCTCGTCGGCGGGCTTCAGCAGTGTCAGCCGCAGGTCGGCCTGTGACGGGCAGGCTTCCAGTACCGAGACGGCCGTGGAACTCGCCTGCGCCGACACGAGCCTGCAGATTTCCGCGGCGGGCACGTCCGGCTTGATCCGCGCGTCGAGCGCGCCGTACGACAGCATCCGGACCATGTCCGAGCGCCACATTTCCAGGCGACTGTCCCCGTACGACAGCACGGTGGTGCCGTCGGCCGCCAGCGTCACCTCGGGATCGGCGTATGCGGTACGGGTGGGCCCGCGCCGGCCGGTGTTGCCGTCGATCGTGCTGACCTGACCGCACCCGCGGACGTCGGGATACACCGCGACCGCGTAGTTGTACACATACGTGACGCCGCACAACTCGACGTCGCGTGCATAGGTCCACCGGGTGTCCCCGGTGACCGGGTCGCGGCCGTCGACTTCTCGCTCGCTGCCTGCGATGATGCTGCCCCCCACCACCACCGGCGCGGTGGTCTTCGGGCTCGGCGCCGTCCACAGCTGCCGCAGTGCCGTGGGCACCGCCTTGGCGGGCGCCAGGGCCTGCCCAGGCTCCGCGGCGGGCTTGCCGATGGTGGCCCTGGCGTCGCTGGTCCACCAGATCAGGGCGGCGACGATGGCGACCACTGCCGCGATCGTCGCGGCCGCCACCATGTCGCCCTTGGTGCGGCGTTCGGGTTTGACCATCCGACGGAGGTGAACCTCGGGTTAGCCGGCGTTCGCGGCGGCGGTCTTGCGGGGGCGACGGCGACGACGGCGCCGGCCGGAGTGCGATTCCTCAGCGCCGTCGGCGGTCGCGTCGTTTTGGGCGGGCTCGGCCTGTTCGGGCGTTGCCTCGGGATGGCCGGTGGCCGACTTGCCCGCCCGTGTGCGCTTGCGGTTGCGGGTGCGGTTGCGGGCGGGCTGCTTGCCTGCGGACTTGTCCGCTGGCGCGCGCTTGGTCTGAGCCTTGCGCGGTTCGCCAACTGTGCCCTTGGCGTCGGTCGGGATGTCCAGCTCTTCGAAGAGATGCGGTGAGCTGGAGTAGGTCTCGGAGGGGTCGGGGCAGGCCAGGCCCAGCGACTTGTCGATCATCTCCCAGCGGGTCAACTCGTCCCAGTCCACCAGCGTGACCGCGACACCGGTCTTGCCTGCGCGGCCGGTGCGCCCGATGCGGTGCACGTAGCCCTGTTCGTCCTCGGGGATCTGGTAGTTGATGACGTGGGTGACGTCTTCGATGTCGATGCCGCGGGCGGCCACGTCCGTGGCGACGAGCACGTCGATGTCACCCGTACGGAACGCCTTGAGCGACTTCTCGCGGGCGGCCTGTCCCAGGTCGCCATGCACCGCGCCGACCTTGAAGCCGCGTTCGGCCAGCTCGTCGGACACCTTCTGAGCGGTGCGCTTGGTGCGGGTGAAGATCATCGTGGCGCCGCGGCCCTCCGCCTGCAGTATCCGGCTGACCAGTTCGACCTTGTCCAGCGCATGGGCCCGGTAGACGAACTGCTCGGTGGTGTCATGGATAGCCGCCGAATGCGGGGCCTCTGCCCGGATGTGGGTGGGCTGGTTCATGAACGTGCGGGCCAGCGTGATGATCGGGTCCGGCATCGTCGCAGAGAACAGCATGGCCTGCCGTTCGTCCGGGATCTGCTTGAGAATTCGCTCGATGTCGGGCAAAAAGCCCAGGTCGAGCATTTCGTCGGCCTCGTCGAGCACCAGCACCGACAACCCGCCGAGCTGCAGGTGGCCCTGCTGCGCGAGATCGAGCAGCCGACCTGGCGTGCCGACGACGACGTCGACACCGTTGGCCAGCGCCTCGATCTGCGGCTCGTAGGGCCTGCCGCCGTAGATGGACGTGACCGTCAGCCTGCGCTCACCGGCGGTGAGGTACTTCGCCGCCATTGCGAGGTCTCCGGACACCTGCAGGCAGAGTTCGCGGGTGGGGACCACGACGAGTGCGCGCGGAATACCGGTCAGCGGGCGCTCGGTGTCGGTGGTGATGCGCTGCAACAGGGGCACCCCGAAGGCCAGGGTCTTGCCCATGCCGGTGCGCGCCTGACCGATGAGGTCGTCGCCTGCGAGTGCAAGCGGCAGCGTCAGTTCTTGGATAGCAAAGGGATGTTCCTTGCCGTCTTCGGCCAATGCGCGCACTATTTCGTCGCGAACTCCGATTTCGGCAAACTTCGGATTGAGATGCGTCATGCTTTGGGGTTGTAGCCTTTCTGGGTCGAACCTCGTATGTCCTCGCGGATTCCACGCGCGCACGAGTTCGACGAAGCTACGGCCGAGGGCCCTGCGTTGAGGTCGCGGGCCGACTGCGTGCACGCACATTTCTTAGGTAGCGACTGGCCGTTTTCGACGACATTGATGCCGCTGCCTACATCCATGATAGCTGGTCGGGTTTGCCGGGCGGTCGGTGATCCCAGCCAACAACACCAGCCGTCTAGAGTTGGGCCATGAATTCGACGCCGCCTGCGCCTTCTCCCGAGCAGACCACATCGGGCGTGTCGGCCGACCATCCCGGCGTCAACGAGCTCTTCGCGCTATTGGCGTACGGCGAAGTGGCAGCGTTCTATCGGCTCTCCGAAGAGGCGCGCATGGCGCCGAACCTGCGGGGCCGCATCAACATGGCCAGCATGTCCGCCGCGGAGATGAACCACTACGAAGTGCTGCGGGATGCGTTGGAGCGCAGGGGAGTCGACGTGGTGCCCGCGATGACGAAGTACGCCTCGGCGCTGGAGAACTACCACCGGCTGACAACGCCTAGCACCTGGCTGGAAGCGCTTGTGAAGACCTACGTCGGCGACGCGATGGCCGCGGACTTCTACCTGGAGATCGCCGACGCGATGCCCGACGAGGTGGCCGATGTGGTGCGCGCGGTCCTGTCGGAGACCGCGCACTCGCAGTTCGTCGTCGCGGAGGTGCAGGCCGCGGTGACGGCCAGCGAGAAGCAGCGCCACCGGCTGGCGTTGTGGTCGCGCCGGCTGCTCGGTGAGGCCATCACTCAGGCCCAGTACGTGCTCGCCGACCACGACGAACTCGTCGACCTGGTGATGACCGGTGGAGAGGGCCTGACCAAGATGACCGAGTTCTTCGACCGGCTGCAGCGTACCCACAGCGCCCGCATGCACGAGCTGGGCCTGGCCTGACCTGACGGTCGGTTCTGGCCTCGTCCCCTGCCCTTCAGGCGTGGGCCCTCCGCTTCTCGGCGCATGCGGCGCCTGCGATGCTCACTCGGCCGCCACCTCCGCCTACTTGGTGCAGTTCGTGATCATCGTGTTGTTGTTCTGCGCGGCGATCGCCGCGCCCGCCGCGTCGGTGATGCTGCAGTTCAGCTGACCGGTCAGGCTGGTCGCGGTGACCGAACTGAGGGTCACACCCGGATCCAGCACGACGGTCTTGCTCCACGGCAGCGCGACGTTGACGTCGGTCTGCAGTGCTCCCTGTGAATCGGTGTAGATCACCGTCACCAGGTCGAGCAGGTTGCGGTTGCCGGTCACCCGGTAGGTGATCGCGTTAGGCGCAGGGGCCGGCGGAGGCGCCGCCTGGGTCGGCGTGGTGCTGGGCGGGACGCTTGCCGTCGGGGTCACGGTGGTAACGGTTTCCGGCGGCAGCGATGCCACTGGCGGAGGCGCCGACGGCGTAGTCGTGACCGGCGCTGCGGAGGTGGTCGCGGCCGGCTGACTTGTGGTGACCGGCGGGGCGACCGTCGTCGACACCGAACCGCTGTCACCGCCGCCGAGGATGACCACCGTGCAGATCACCGCGACGAGCAGAATCGCGCCTGCCACGCCGGCGACCCAGATCCACCGGCGATCGATCGGCTCGTAGTACTCCTCGATCTCCCCGTCGTCGTCGTAGTCGTCGTAGTCGTCGGGGTCCTCGTTGTCGTCGTAACGATCGCGATCGTCGACCGTTTCGCCGTCGTCCCGATGGCTGGGAATCCGCTCGGTCGGGCTCAAGGAATACGGTGAATGTGCGGTGTATGGCCTGTTCATGCAGCTACCCCGGTCGTTGCGTGCAATAGTCGGGGCTGATGCTATCGAGACAGATGTGACGAATGAGGTTGACGCGCTGGGCCTTTGATCACGGTCCGGACTCGGTTCGGTCGCGGCTGTTTCGCTATTCGCGTAGTGGCCGGCGCGGCGCTGCACCAGCGCCGTCCACTAGCCTTCTTGACGAGGAACACACGAACGGAAAGGGTCCAGCGTGGAGGTCAAGATCGGTATCACCGACAGCCCGCGCGAGCTGATCTTCAACAGCGCGCAGACACCCAGCGAGGTGGAGAAGTTGATCACCGACGCGCTGAGCAAGGACTCGGGCGTCCTGAGCCTGACCGACGAAAAGGGCCGCCGGTTCCTGGTGCAGGCGACGAAGATCGCCTACGTCGAGATCGGCGCCGCAGATGTGCGGCGGGTGGGCTTCGGCGTCGGTGCAGTCGGCTCGGAGGCCGTCAAGACCGGGTAAGCGGCACGTGGGACAGGCCGCCCCAGATGAACTGCACGGTGCCCGCCACGGCGTCGTCCTTGGTAATCGGCCGGTCGTTGTTCAGCCAATACCGGGCCGAGTCGACGCTGACGCTGACCAGCCCGACCGCGATCATCCTGGCTCGGTGCGGTTCCAGCCCGGAATCGTGGCTGATCAGGTCGAACACGGCGTCGGTGCACGCCTCGGTGGCCACCTTGACCTGCGCGGACACCTGAGGCTCGGTCACGTAGTCGTTCTCGAAGATCAGCCGGTAGCCCTGGCTGTCGTGCTCGATGAAGTCGAAGAACGCGTGCACCGCGGCCCGCACCCGCTGGCGGTTGTCGGTGGTGGTGCGTAGCGCCTGGCGCACACCCGAGACGAGATTGTCGACGTGCCGCTGCAGCACTGCCAGATACAGCTCGAGCTTGGACGAAAAGTGTTGGTAGAGAACGGGTTTACTCACGCCCGCGCGGTCGGCGATCTCGTCCATTCCTGCGGCGTGGTAGCCGCGGTCGACGAAAACCTCGCTGGCAGCAGCGAGTAACTGCCCGCGGCGTTCGTCGCGGGGCATCCTGTTCCCGCGCCGACCGGCTCCGGAGCCGACGCCGCCGTTGGCCGGTTGCCTGCCCCTTGTCGCGGCGGAGTTGGCGAGATCGCTCATCACGTCCTTTGTCTGAATGCGTTTCGCAACGACACTACTACCGTTGGTTGTGCGTTTGCGGATGATGCCTATGTGCGGTGACGGTGGCGCGCCAGAAGTGCAAGCGCAGCAGACTGTGCCATCCTGTTCCGGTGACCTACGACCCGGGGCGTCACGGGAGCGGTCGCGTGCCCGTGTTGCGTGACGAATGGCGAGAGCCGTTGCGCGCGCAACGCGACCCGATCGCCGAGGACTCCGGCCGGGTCAGGTCCAATCGCGACGAGCATCGCCGGGCCCGCAAGCAGACGTGGCTTGGCCGCTTCATCTCCACCTACGGCTGGCGTGCCTACGCACTGCCGGTGCTGATCGCGCTGACGGGCATCGTGGTGGTCCAGACCGTCACCGGAACCAGTGCGCCCGTGCCGAAGGAGGCCGAGGGCCCGGTGCAGGGCCCGCCGACCATCGGCGTCGCGAGCACGCAGATCATCGGCGCGCCGCCCAAGGGGCTGACGCAGTTCGACGTGAACCTGCCCACCGGGATCCTGCCTGACGGCGGACCGTTCACCGAGGCCGCCGCCAAAACGTGGCATATCGTGCCCGGCACCACACCCAAGGTCGGTGAGGGCACCGCGAAGGAGTTCACGTACACCGTCGAGGTCGAGGACGGCGTCGACACCACGACGTTCGGGGGTGACGACGGATTCGCCAGGATGGTCAGCGAGACGCTGGCCAACCCCAAAAGCTGGACCCACAACCCGCAGTTCGCGTTCACCCGCATCGACAACGGTGAGCCGGACTTCCGGATCTCGCTGAGCTCGCCGATGTCAGTGCGGGAGGGCTGCGGCTACGACATCCAGCTCGAGGCGTCCTGCTACAACCCGGCCTACGACAACCAGCCCCGCGTGTTGATCAACGAGGCGCGCTGGGTGCGCGGCGCGGTGCCGTTCCAGGGCGACGTCGGCTCCTACCGGCAGTACCTGATCAATCATGAGGTCGGCCATGCGATCGGCTACCAGCGCCACGAGCCGTGTGGCGAGAACGGCGGGCTGGCCCCGGTGATGATGCAGCAGACGTTCTCGACCAACAACAACGACGCCTCCCGCTTCGACCCGGACTCGGTCAAACCCGACGGCAAGACATGCCGGTTCAACCCCTGGCCCTACCCGATCGCCTAGCACCCGGGAAGCAGACCAGGCTCGTTGCTGTTGATTGCAGTACCTGCTGTGATGGTCAGTAGATGTCAATCAAGGAGAACTCGGTGTCGACACCGTTGCCGCCGCTGGTAGAACCGGCGGCTGAACTCACGCGCGAGGAAGTTCAGCGCTATAGCCGCCACCTCATCATCCCGGACCTGGGGTTGGACGGGCAGAAACGGCTCAAGAACGCCAGAGTGCTGGTCATCGGCGCTGGTGGGCTGGGTTCGCCGGCCCTGCTGTACCTGGCGGCCGCGGGGGTGGGGACCATCGGCATCGTCGAGTTCGACGTGGTCGACGAGTCCAACCTGCAGCGCCAGATCATCCACGGTCAGTCCGACATCGGCCGGTCGAAGGCCGAGAGCGCACGTGACTCCGTCCTCGAGGTCAATCCGTTGGTCGAGGTGCGGCTTCACGAGTTCCGGCTGGAGCCGGACAACGCCGTCGAGCTGTTCGAGCAGTACGACCTGATCCTGGACGGCACCGACAACTTCGCGACCCGCTATCTGGTCAACGACGCCGCCGTGTTGGCAAGCAAGCCGTACGTGTGGGGGTCGATCTACCGCTTCGAGGGTCAGGTGTCGGTGTTCTGGGAGGACGCGCCCAACGACCTTGGCTTGAACTACCGCGATCTGTACCCGGAGCCGCCGCCACCCGGCATGGTGCCGTCGTGCGCCGAGGGCGGTGTCCTGGGCATCCTGTGCGCGTCGATCGCCTCGGTGATGGGCACCGAAGCCATCAAGCTGATCACCGGCATCGGCGAGCCGCTGCTGGGCAGGCTGATGGTTTACGACGCACTGGACATGACGTACCGCACCATCAAGATCCGCAAGGATCCGGCCACACCGAAGATCACCGAGCTCATCGACTACGAGGAGTTCTGCGGCGTGGTGTCCGAAGCGGCCGCGGAGGCCGCGGCGGACTCGACGATCACGCCGCGTGAGCTGCGCGAGCTGCTGGACTCCGGTAAGCAGCTGGCGCTGATCGATGTTCGCGAACCGGTGGAGTGGGACATCAACCACATCGAGGGCGCGGAGCTGATCCCGAAGGGTGCGTTCGAAACGGGTGAGGCGTTGTCCAAACTGCAGATCGACCGGACGCCGGTGTTCTACTGCAAGACGGGTGTGCGCTCGGCCGAGGTGCTGGCCATCGTCAAGAAGGCGGGCTTCTCCGACGCGATGCACGTGCAGGGCGGAATCGTCGCGTGGGGCAAGCAACTCGAACCCGACATGGTGATGTACTAACGGCTCGTTTGCCGTAACTCGGCTTAGGCTGAGGTGGTGACTGTCGAACGGCCGCCGGACCATGTGCTGGCGGCGTTCGGATTAGCCGGTGTGCAACCGGTTCCGCTCGGCTCGAGCTGGGAGGGCGGCTGGCGCTGCGGCGAGGTCGTGCTGTCGATGGTTGCCGATCACGCCCGTGCCGCATGGTCTGCGAAGATCCGCGAGACGTTGTTCGTCGACGGTGTGCGGTTGGCCCGGCCGGTGCGTTCGACCGACGGCCGCTATGTGGTGGCGGGGTGGCGCGCTGACACATACGTCGCGGGAACGCCGGAGCCACGCCATGACGAGGTGGTGTCGGCGGCGGTGCGGCTGCACGAGGCGACGGCCAAACTGGAACGGCCCCGCTTTCTGACCCAGCCGCCTGTCGCGCCGTGGGCCGACGTCGACGTGTTCATCGCCGCCGACCGCGCCGCGTGGGAGGAGCGGCCGCTGCACTCGCTGCCGCCGGGGGCGCGGGTGTCACCCGGTTCGGCGGACGGACAGCGATCGGTCGAGCTCATCAGCCAGCTCGCCGCGCTGCGCAGGCCGACGAAGAGCCCCAGTCAACTGGTGCACGGAGATCTTTACGGCACAGTGCTTTTCGCGGGCACCGCGGCCCCGGGCATCACCGACATCACGCCGTACTGGCGACCTTCGTCATGGGCGGCAGGGGTGGTGGTCGTCGACGCGCTGTCGTGGGGCGAGGCCGACGATGGGCTGATCGAGCGTTGGAGCCCGCTGCCGGAGTGGCCGCAGATGTTGTTGCGCGCATTGATATTCCGGCTCGCAGTGCACGCACTGCATCCGCGGTCGACGGCTGCGGCGTTCCCCGGCCTGGCGCGCACGGCCGCGTTGGTGCGGCTCGTGCTCTGAATGGGACAGTGTTCCTCCGCCCTCAGAACTCGTAGCGGACCTCGGCCAGGTTCACCCGTCCGTCGTCGGCCAGCACCCCTTCGGCGCGCAGTAGTTCGAGTTGTCGCGTGCTGAGGTGGGGCGCCGGTCGGCCGGATGCCCTGATTACCCGATGCCACGGGAGATCCGACGAATCCGTACGCATGATCCAGCCGACGATGCGGGGACTCGAAAGGCCTGCGGCGTCGGCGATATCGCCGTAGGTCGACACCCGCCCAGCGGGGATCGACGCAACCAGGCCGCGCACCGTTTCGACCTGCTCGTCGGTCACCGCAGGCATCTCAGCCCCGCTCCAACTGCTTGCGGATCACCGCCGCCGTGTCGGCCGGCAGCGCCTGGGGGACCATGTGGTCGCAGTCGAACTCCAGCCCTGTGAAGTCGGGTCGCTCGCCAAGGGCGGCGAGCAGTTCGTCGCTGACGTACGGCGGGTCGGTTTTCGCGGCGCGCACCAAGGTGACGGGTATCCCGTTTCGCGGCAACTGAATTGGTCGCGCGAGCTCACTCCAATACGACAACATCGCAGGGATGCTGATCCGCCACCCCGCGCGCCCGCTTGGCAGGTCGACCAGATGCTCGTCGAGTTCGCGGTTCAATTCGTCCGGGTCGACCTCGCCCCACGAGCCGTGCGCCTTTTCGGTGCGGGCCTCCTCGCGGTCGGTGTAGTCCGGCGAGGCGAACATGTCGTCGGCGATGTCGCGCATCCAACCGCCGTCCAGGCCGACCGCGGGATCGAGCAGCACCAGCGCTGCGACCAGATCCGGGCGTGCGGCAGCCAGATTCAGCGCGACCGCACCGCCGAACGAATGCCCGACCACCACAACAGGGCCGTCCGCCTCCGCGTCGAGCAGCCGGGCCAGCGCGCCGACGTTCGCGTCGATGCTCCACGGCGCCACCCACGACGACCGGCCGTGTCCGATCAGGTCCGGTGCGAGGATCGCGAACTCGGGCAGGTGCCGCGTTGCGAGCGTCTGCCAGCGCCTGCCATGCCCGGTCAAGCCGTGGATGGCCAGGATCTGGGGCGGCCGGGTCGGTCCGTATCGATGCACGTGCAGCAGATCGGGCATGACCTCGATGCTGCCAGCACCCGGTAACGGCCGCTTGTCGGACCCCCATGGTGTCATGCCTTCATGTCCGCACTGCACGCAGAACTGACGCCGACCACCCTCACCGAACCGGGAACCCGCGGTGTCGTGCGCGTGCTGGGCGGCGCCGGTACGGGCAAGAGCGGCTTGTTGATTCAGACCGCAACGGCGCATATCGCCGCGGGCAGCGATCCGGAATCGGTTCTGATGCTGACGGGTTCGGCCCGGCTCGGCAGCCAAGCGCGTGCGGCAATCACGTTGGCCCTGCTGTCCGCGAGCAGCAGCGCCGCGGTCCGTGAGCCGTTAGTGCGCACCGTGCACGCCTACGCATTCGCGGTGTTGCGGCTGGCGGCGCAACGCAACGGCGACCCGCCACCGAGGCTGATCACCAGCGCCGAGCAGGACGGCATCATCCGCGAACTGCTCGCGGGCGACCTGGAGGACGGCGACGCGTCGCCGGTGGCCTGGCCAGCCCAGCTGCGACCCGCGCTGAGCACCGTCGGCTTCGCCAACGAACTGCGCGATCTGCTGGCGCGCTGCACCGAACGCGGCGTGGATCCCCTTGCGCTGCAACGCATCGGGCGCACCAGCGGCCGATCCGAATGGTTGGCCGCAGGCCAGTTCGCGCAGGCCTACGAGCAGATCATGCTGCTGCGCTCCGCAGTGGGCATGGCGGCGCCACAGGCAACAGTGCCCGCGCTCGGCGCCGCCGAACTCGTTGGTGCCGCGCTCGAAGCCTTCGCCACCGACCCGGACCTGCTGTCAATGGAGCGCAACAGGATCAAGCTACTTCTCGTCGACGACGCGCAGCACCTCGATCCGCAGGCCGCGCGGTTGGTACGCGTGTTGTCGGCCGGCGCGGAGCTGACCGTCATCGCCGGAGACACCACCCAGTCGGTGTTCGGTTACCGCGGCGCCGATCCCTCGCTGCTGCGCGGTGACGAGCCTGCCGTCACGCTCACCAGGTCGCTGCGTTGCGCACCGGTCGTCGCCGACGCCATCACCGCGGTCATGCGACGGCTGCCGGGTACGGACGGCGCACGTGCCGTCACCGGTGCCGAGGGCGGCCCGGGCTCGCTGACCGTGCGGATCGCCGCGACGGCCCACGCCGAATCGGCGATGATCGCCGACGCCCTGCGTCGCACGCATCTGATCGACGGCGTGCCGTGGTCCCAGATGGCGGTGATCGTTCGGTCTGTGCCGAGGCTGGGTGCGCCGCTGGCGCGAGCGCTTGTCTCGGCAGGGGTGCCCGTGGACTCCCCGGCACCGAGTGTTCCATTGGCG
>Ga0134122_10003519_pt1 | contig 11620 bp, 10 predicted proteins | sample KB302_FD_96461 | JGI IMG/M metagenome (GOLD analysis project Ga0134122, IMG submission 96461) | Terrestrial soil microbial communities without Nitrogen fertilizer from Kellogg Biological Station, Michigan, USA - KB3-0-2 | ecosystem: Environmental > Terrestrial > Soil > Unclassified ...
CGCCGAGCCGCTGGAGCGCGGCTTCGGGACGACGCTGGGGAACTCGCTCCGGCGGGTGCTGCTGTCCTCCCTGCAGGGCGCCGCCATCTCCTCGGTGAAGATCGAGGGCGTGGACCACGAGTTCACCACCGTGCCCGAGGTGTCGGAGGACGTCACCGACATCGTGCTGAACCTGAAGGAAGTCCTCCTCCGGATGCACACCAACGATCCCAAGACGATCCGGATCGAGGCCGAGGGGCCCAAGGAGATCAAGGCGGGCGACATCATCGCCGACGAGCAGGTGGAGATCCTCAACCCCGGCCACCACGTCTGCACCCTCTCCGAGGGCGGCAAGCTCCGGATGGAGATGATCTGCCAGCGCGGCCGCGGCTACGTGCCGGCGCTGAACAACAAGGTGCAGGGCGCGCCCATCGGGACCATCCCCATCGACTCGCTCTTCTCGCCCATCCGCAAGGTCAACTACCAGGTCACCAACGCCCGCGTCGGCCAGGTGACCGACTTCGACAAGCTGACCCTCGAGGTGTGGACGGACGGCTCGGTGACCCCGCAGGACGCGGTCGCCTACGCGGCGAAGATCATCAAGGAGCAGCTGTCCGTCTTCATCAACTTCGACGAGACGGAGGAGCCGCTCCCCGCCGAGGCGCCGAAGGAGGAGGCCAAGCTCAACGAGAACCTGTTCCGTTCCGTGGACGAGCTGGAGCTCTCGGTGCGTTCGGCCAACTGCCTGCAGCAGGCGAACATCAAGACCATCGGCGACCTGGTGCAGCGCACCGAGGCCGAGATGCTGAAGACCAAGAACTTCGGCCGCAAGTCGCTGAAGGAGATCAAGGAGATCCTGGCGGAGATGGGCCTGTCGCTGGGGATGAAGCTGGAGAACTGGCCTCCGAAGACGCCGCCGCCCGCGCAGCCCAAGGCGTAGGCGTCTGCCCAGAAGCACCACGAGCGACCGCCGGGTACCTGACACGGCCCGGCCGGTCCAGCACCGCAGGAGAGGGACATGCGCCACAAGAAGGGCCAGCGGAAGCTGCAGCGCACCACCAGCCACCGGCTGGCCATGCTGTCCAACATGGTGACCTCGCTGCTCCAGCACGAGCGGATCGAGACCACCATCCCCAAGGCCAAGGAGGCCCGCCCCATCGCGGAGCGGATGATCACCCTGGGCAAGCGGGGAGGCCTGTCCAACGTCCGCCTGGCGGCGCGCACCGTTCGCAGCAAGGCGGTGCTCACCAAGGTGTTCGGCGAGCTGGCCAAGCGCTTCGCGGAGCGGAAGGGCGGCTACACCCGCATCACCCGCACCGGCTTCCGCCGCGGCGACGCCGCCCAGATGGCCATCCTGGAGCTGGTGGACCGCGGCGAGGGCAACGAGAAGCAGGAAGCGGCGGAAGAGAAGGACGAGTAGCGGAGAGGCTTCGCGTCTCCGACCAGTCGCCAGCGCGGCGCGGGTGGGAACGGCGAGACCCCGGGCCAGGCCCGCGGAGAGGCTTTCGCGTCTCCGACCGGGCTACCGGCCGCGGCAGGTCGCGTTCACCCGCGGCGGAGCCGGAGGCCTGACGGAGGTGGGCTACTGCCTCGGCTCGCCGTCCTTGATCAGCCACACGTCGCCGTCGTCCGTGCGCAGCTGCAGGTCCTGGATGCGCATGTCCGGCGACGCGGCGGCGTCGTTGTCGCCCTTGAGCTGCTTGAGGTTGAAGGTCAGCGTCCCGCCGTTGGGCTCCACCGTGCCCACCGCGGTGCGGAACTTCCGGTTCACCACCACCGTCACCTCACGCCAGGCGGACCCGGAGTCGTTCTTGATCATGAAGACCGGGCGCCCCGCCACCTCGGTGGAGATGAGGTGCGCGCCCAGGTGGTTCCCGCCCCCGCCGGGGAAGGCGATGAAGAACGAGGTGACGCTGAGGAACAGCCAGCCGGCGATGATGGCCGCCTTGTACTTGAAGTAGCGGTCCCGGTTCCGGAAGTCGTCCCAGGTGTCCGCCAGGAGCCCGGCGGCGTTGAGGACGGTGTCCAGCGCGCCCTCGCGCAGCCGCTGCTTCACGTCCTGCGGCTGGCTGCGGAGCTTGAGCCCGCTGGTGCGCGCGGCGATCTCCGGGTTGCTCGCCGTGACCGGGGTGCCGCCCAGGGAGGGCCGGGCCGCCGAGAGCGCCGGGCCGGGCGTGCGCGAGCCGCTGGTGCGCAGCGGGGAGGCGGGCGGGCCCGGAGGCGCGGCCAGGGGCGGGATGGCGGGCGGGGCCGGCGGCAGGTCCGGGAGGAGGTCCGCGGACGGGCTGGGGCTGGCGGCGGGGGCGGGTCCGGTGGGTCTCTGACCCGCGGTCAGGGGGCGGCCGGCGCCTGGCCGGGCGCCCGTGGAGTTCGGATCAGCCATCGCCGGGGGCGAAGGCTACTCTTTTGCCTTCAACGTCTCCAGCGCGCGAGAGGCGATGGCGTTCTCCGGCTGCGCGTCCAGCACCTTCCGCAGCCAGCGCTCGGCCTCCTGGGACGCCTGGCGGCGCTCGCCTTCGGTCCTGGCCTTGAGGCTTCGCTCGGCGTGGAGGAGGCCCAGCCGCAGCTCGAACTCCAGGCTCTCCGGGTCCAGCGCCAGCGCCGCGCGCAGCTCCTGGTCCGCGCCGGCGAGGTCGCCGGACAGCTGCAGCGCGGCGGCCAGCCTTCCGTGCGCGGAGGTGGACTCCGGCTGCAGGTGCGCGAGCGCGAAGAAGGCGTCGCGGGCGGCGGCGTAGTCGCGCTTCTCCAGCGCCCCGTCGCCCAGGCGGGCATAGGCGTCGTCCAGGAGCGGGTCCAGCGCCAGGGCCTTCGCGTACTGCTCCTGCGCCGCCTCCGGCCGCTGGTGGGCCCGGTAGATCTCGCCCAGGTAGAAGAAGTTCCGGCCCACGTCCGGCTGCAGCTCCACCGCGCGCTTGAACGACTCCATCGCCCGGCCGCCGTCATCCAGCCGCTGGTAGGCCAGCCCCAAGAGCGCGTGCACCGGCCCCAGGTCCGGGAAGTCCCGCAGCACCTCCTCGAAGGCGACGATGGCCGGCTGGGGCGCGTCGTACTCCTGGAGCCACTTCATGCCCTCGTCCAGCTTGGGCTGCGCCGCGCGCGGGATGCCGGCGAACGGGTCGCTGATCTCCGCCATCAGCGCGCGGGCGGTCTTCACCTCCGCCGGCGTGGGGCCGCCCTTCACCAGCTGGCGCAGCGCCTCCACCGCGGCGGGGCGGTCGCCTACGCGCGCCAGGGCCTTGGACAGCGGCAGCAGGACGGGCCGGTGGTCGGGCTGGAGCGCGCGCACCTGCTTCAGCTCGGCGGCGGCGGGGGCGTACGCCTCGGTCTCCAGCAGGACCAGGCCCAGGCGGTAGTGCAGCTCGGCGGTGCGCGGCGACAGCGCCGCCGCCTGCTGCAGCTCGTCCACCGCCGCCTTCGCCTCCGCCGCGGACCGGCCGAACTTCAGCAGGCCCAGCATGTAGTGGCGGACCTCCTCGTGGGCGGGCCAGGGCGCGGAGAGGCGGGGGAGGAGCTGCTCGGTGGTGCCGGAGCGCACGTGGGCCTCCACCAGCCAGCGCGCCACGTCCAGGTCCGCCGGGTCCGCCAGGTGGAGCTTCAGCAGCAGCGGCGCCGCCTGCTCCGGCTTGTCCGCCTTGAGCAGCGCGGCGGCCTCCTCGCGAGGGGAGCGAAGCGCGGCCTCCGGAGCGTGGACGCAAGCGGAAAGAAGCAGCGTGGCGAGAAGCCAGGGGCGCGGCATGTCGCGCGCACCGTACGCGACTCCACGGCGGCCCGGTATCTTGCGGGCATGCTCCCGCTGCTGGTGATTGGCCTCGCGCTCGGCGCTGTGCCCGCGGAGAGTGACGAGGAGCCGGTGGGGTGGATCCTCACGGCGGACCTGGGCGCCCTCCCGCGGGCGGCGCTGGAGCTCGAAGCGCCGATGATGCCCACCGGGAGCGCGTTCATCTCGTTGGGCTACCCCCTCTCCGTCGGCCTCAACCTCAGCGGGCGGATCCCCGGCCCCCAGGTCGCCGGCGGGTGGCGCGTCTACCTGTTCGGGCAGGGGCCGTGGGGCATGTTCATCGACGGGCGGCTGATGGCGAACCTGTACTTCCCGGCGGATCCGCAGGCGCCTTCACCCATCATCATCCCTGGCGGCGGCCTCACCCTGGGCCTCAACGTCAAGGTCTGGCACCTGGTGGTCTCCCCGGGCCTCTCGCTGTTCTACGTCCCGGACCCGACCGTGAGCTCCGCCGTCCTCCCGGCCCTGCGGCTCGCCCTGGGCGGGTGGAACTGACGTGCTCCAATGTAAGTAGGTTGCGCACGCAACGACCCGCCAACGCGGCGGAGAACCTCTTCGGTCTCCTGCTCGAACACTGCTGCGCGCCGCCCTCCTCAAAGCCGCGCGCCTGGAGAGCGGGTCATGAAGATCGTCCCTGTCGCGCCGAGCGCCGTGCCGCCGTCGAGTGGTCCGTCCGCCGCGCCGTCCCCGGTCGCCGCCGCGCGGCCGTCTTCCTCTTTCGAGCCGGGCGCCCGTCGCCAGGCGCCGGTGGCGCTGGTGCCGCCCGTGGTCCCCGAGGCGCGGACCGGACCGGTGCCGCTGGACAGCGCGAAGGCGCAGTCCGCCATCCAGCAGACGCAGGCCGCGCTCGCGCCGCGGGGGCAGGGTCTGGCCCCGGCGGGCGGCGACTCGTACGTCCCGCTCCAGGTCAACCAGGACGCGGTGGGCGGCGCGCACGTCCGCATGCAGCGGATGTTCGAGGGCACCAAGGTCTTCGGCGAGCAGCGCATCGGCCACCTCGACCGGGGCGGCGCGCTGACCGACGTCACCGGCGAGTCGGCGCCCATCCCGGCGGGCCTGGGCGACCAGGCGAAGCTGTCGCCGGAGCAGGCGGAGTCCGCGGCGCGGGAATCCTTCGGGAAGGCGCCGGATGAGCAGCCCTCCGTGGAGAAGGTGATCTTCCAGGACGACCAGGGGAACTACCGGTCCGGCTACCACGTGGAGATGGCGGACCTCTCCGGGCCGGGGCTGGCGAGGCGGATGAACTACCTGGTGGACGGGGCGACGGGTCAGGTGGCGAAGTCGTGGAACGCGCTCGGCGGCTTCGCCGATCCGCGGCTGGAGGAGCAGCCGCAGCAGGCCGCCGCGTTCCCCCAGCTCCCGCAGCAGCCGCGCCCGTCTCCGTTCCCGTTCCCGCGGCCGGGGCCGGGGCCGAACCCGGGCGCCGGGCAGGGCACCGCGGCGAGCACCGGCGCCGACGACCGGACGATGTACTCGGGCACGGTGGACCTCACCACCACCCGGCTCCAGAACGGCCAGCACGTGCTCGCCGACCCGACGCGCGGCGGCGGGGTGGAGACGCGCGATGCGCAGAACCGCCAGACCGACGCCGGGTCCGTGGCCATCGTCGACAACAACGGCCACTTCGGCGAGACGACGGACTCTCTCCGCCAGCGCGGCGCGGTGGACGCGCAGTACGGCGCCACCATGACCTACGACTTCCTCAAGGACGTCCTGGGGCGCAACTCCATCGACGGCCGGGGCGAGAAGCTGGTGAACAACGTCCACCTCGGGAACAACTGGGTGAACGCCCAGTGGAACGGGCGGCAGATGGACTACGGGGACGGCGACGGCCGCGTCTCCCCGCTCACCACCCTGGACATCGCCGGCCACGAGATCACCCACGGCCTGACCGAGCGCACCGCCGGGCTGGTCTACTCCGGCGAGTCGGGCGGCCTGAACGAGGCCTTCAGCGACATCATGGGCACCGGCGTGGAGTGGTACGCCTCCCAGAAGAACCCCAACGTGAAGGCGAACTGGACCATCGGCGAGAGCGCCTTCAAGCCCAACGGGCTCCGCTCGATGAGCAACCCGACCTCCGACGGCCGCAGCGTGGACCACTACTCGCGCTACCGGCCCGGCATGGACGTGCACTTCTCGTCCGGCATCGCCAACAACGCCTTCTATCTGCTGGCCAACGGGGGGACGAACCGCACCTCCGGCCGCGGCGTGGCGGGCGGCATCGGCATCGAGAAGGGCCTGAAGATCTTCGGCCAGGCGCTCACCAACTACATGGCGCCCAACACCAACTTCTCCGGCGCGCGCGCGGCCACCATCCGGGCGGCGACCGACCTCTACGGCGCGGCCTCGCCGGAGGTGCAGAAGGTGAAGGACGCCTGGACCGCGGTGGGCGTGCTCCGCTGACGGCTCGGAACCACTACGTGCGCTCGGTGGGCCGGCCGATGCCCTCGATGCCGACCTCCGCCACGTCCTCGCCCGGCATGCCGCCGGGCCCGCCCAGGTCCAGGCTCTGCTGGACGATCACCGCCCGCACGTCGCGGATCAGCTTCTCGCGGTCGGTGGGGTCGTACTTCGAGGTCTCGATGGGCTTGCCGATCTTCACCTTCACCGTGGTGGGGGTGATGCGAAAGCGGCCCTTGGGCATCATCCGGCCGGTGCCCTCGATGGTGACCGGGCACACCGCCACGCCCGACTTGAGCGCCAGCGCGAAGGGGCCCTTCTTGAACGGGAGGATGCGCCCGTCCTCGGAGCGGGTGCCCTCCGCGTACATGATCAGGCTGATCCCCTTGCGGATCTTCTCCGCTCCCCGCTCCAGCGAGGCGATGGCCTTGGTCCGGTTGCCGCGGTCCACGAACACGTAGCCGGCCAGCAGCATGTACCAGCCCAGCACCGGCACGTAGGAGAGCGACTTCTTGGCCACGAACCGCAGGTTGCAGGGGATGGCCATGAAGAGCACCGGGATGTCCGAGGCGCTCTGGTGGTTGGAGACGTAGATGGTGGGCCGCTTGGGGTCCACGTGCTCCACCCCGTGGACCTCCAGCGTCGACCCGGCGGACCACAGCAGGACCGGTGCCCAGACCTTCCGCGCCATCCAGATGCTCACGCTCACGTTCAGCGTGACCAGCATGACCACCATCGCCACGCAGAAGCAGAGGATCAGCCACACGAAGATCACCAGGATGACCCACACGTTCCGGGCGATCTGTCTCATTTCCCGGTCTCCCCCAGCGCGGCGGCGAACGCCGGATCGTCCTTCAGCGGGGCGAACGCCGGGTCCTTGCGCACGTCCGCGGCGCTGAAGCCCGACTCGGGCGCCGCCCGCTCCCGCGCCTTCCCGAGCGCGTCCAGCGCGCCCGCCTTGTCACCCTTCGCCATGGCCACCTTGGCTTGCCCGTATGCCCACAGGGGCGACTTCGGATGCGCCTTCTCCAGCAGCGCGAACGCCTCCGCCGCCTGGTCCGGCTGGTGGGACGCCAGGAACGCCAGCCCGCGCGTGTAGAGGACCGGCGCGTTCTTCTGGTCCACCATCATCGCCTGGGCGGTGTCCTGCAGCGCGGCCTCCACGTCCCCGGGCTTGCCGCGCTTGAGCTCCAGCTGCGCGCGGGAGAGCAGGGCGAAGAGGTTGCCCCGCTGCTGCTCCAGCACCCCGGTCAGCTCGGCGACCGCGTCGTCCAGCTTGCCCTCGGCCGCGTCCAGCCGGGCCAGACCCAGGCGCGCCTCCAGCGAGTCCGTGGGCTGCCGCTGGACCGCCTGCTGGTAGGCCTCGCGCGCCTCCGCGCCCCGGCCCCGGTCCGTCAGCAGGTGGCCCAGCAGCTCCAGGGGCCGGGCGCTCTTCGGCGCGGCGGCGGCGGCGGCCTGGTAGGCGGCGACGGCCTCGTCGTACTGCCCGCGCGAGGTGAGCACGTTCCCTCGGGCGATCTCCGCCGTCCCCGGCTCCTGGCACCCGGCCAGGAACGTCAGCGCGGCGGCCGTCGCGATCGCGATTCTCAGCATCGCCGCCATGCTAAAGGAACCGCTCGCGTGTCGCGGAAGAAGTTCATCGCCATCGCCGGGAACATCGGCGCCGGGAAGACGGAGCTGACGTCCTTCCTTTGCCGGAAGTACGAGCTGAAGCCGTTCTTCGAGCCCAACGACACCAACCCGTACCTCGCCGATTTCTACCAGGACATGAAGACCTGGGCGTTCCGCTCCCAGATCTACTTCCTCACCCACAAGCTCAGGCTCCACCGGGAGCTGGAGAAGGAGAGCGGGACGGTCATCCAGGACCGGACCATCTACGAGGACGCGGAGATCTTCTGCAAGAACCTCCACCGGCAAAGGTTCATCGACGCCCGCGACTTCAAGACCTACCGGGAGCTGTACTCCACGATCGTGAAGGTGCTCCAGCCGCCGGACCTGATGATCTACCTGAAGTGTCCGGTGCGAACGCTGCGGCAGCGGATCCGGCTGCGCGGGCGGGAGATGGAGCAGAGCATCCCGCTGGCGTACCTGAAGCGGCTCAACGCGTTGTACGAGGAGTGGTTCCAGGACTACAACCTGTCTCCGGTGCTGGTCCTCTCCACCGACAAGCTGGACTACCTCACCGACCTCGTGGACCGCGTGGACCTCTTCCGGCAGATCGAGAAACACCTGTGAGGGAGATCTATATCCTCGCCACCCTGGCGGACGCGCCAGTGTCGACCGAGGAGATCCGCTCTTCCTTCGAGTCGGAGGACGTGAAGGTCGCCCCCCTGGAGGACGGCCGGTCGTTCGTCCTCTCCGCCGAGGAGGTGGAGCTCACCGTCCGCTTCGAGGCGCGCCAGGAGCCCCTGGGCTGGTCGCCCGACCTGATCACCGGCAGCGACGAGGCCAAGGCCGTCCTCAAGCAGGCGCGCGGCTTCTACCGCCTCTCCTTCGAACCCGGCCACCCGCAGCCGTCGGTGGCGGTGTTCGAGGCGCTGTGGTGCGCGCGCACGCTGATGGAGCACGTGGAGGGCGTGCTCCTGGACCTCACCGCCTTCAAGCTCCACGACGGCGGCGACGTCACCGACATCACCGAGCTGGACTTCGACATCCGCGACCACGTCAACCTCCACGCGGTGGAGGCCACCACCGGCGAGACCCCGCTCTGGGTGCACTCGCACGGGATGGAGAAGTTCGGGCAGAGGGACGTGGAGATCTTCCACCTGGCGGAGGCGGACCTGCTCCCGGCGGAGGCGTTCCTCCACGAGCTGTGCACCGACATGGCCTTCGGCCAGGGCCCGCCGGAGCGCGCGATGGTGGAGACCTCCAACGGCAGCGGCTTCATGATCGTCCCCTCCGACGAGGCGCGCGCCAACCTGATGGGCCTGGACCTGGAGCTGTTCGAGGGCCACGAGGGGCTGTACTTCACGGTGGTCTCCCCCGAGGGCCGCCACAACATCTCCGAGATCCTCCGCCCGTACCGCGAGCGCTTCGAGGAGGAGGACCCGGAGAAGACCGAGGAGCTGAAGACCCAGGCGCAGGGCCTGCTCCCGGCCTTCAAGGCGCGCTACCTGCGCAAGGGGCTGATGGAGCCGCTCACCTTCCTCGTCCGCGGCCCGTTCCTCGTCCACCCCGAGGGCGACCCGGTCGTCGAGCACCTCTGGGCGGAGGTCGCGCACTGGGAGGAGGGGAAGGTCATCGCCAAGCTGGTGGACGGCGCCATGCACACCACCGAGTGGCGGAAGGGCGCCCACGTCGAGATCGAGGAGTCCGACGTCGAGGCCATCGCCCTCGGCCGGGATGGGCGGACGCTCGAGGAAGAGGAGATGATGCAGCTCCTGGTGGCCGAGCGGCCCTCGTAAACTGCCGATTCCCTGGGGCCTCGCGGCCTTGCAGGTCAGTCCGTTTGACAGTTGTAAAGAACCTTCTATCCTGCCCGCCCGCATGCCTTCGCTCCTTCTCTTGACGGGTCCCTCCGCGGGTCGGCGGTACGAGCTGGGCGCGGAGGCGGTGCTCGGCCGATCGCCCTCGTGCGAGATCCCGCTGGACGACGTGAAGGTGTCGCGCCGGCACGCGCGCATCGCGCTGGCGGACGGCAAGGCGGTCATCTCCGACCTCGGCTCGCGCAATGGGACGACGGTCAACGGGGAGAAGATCTCCGCGGAGATCACGCTCGCCCCCGGCGACCAGGTGCAGGTGGGGGACACCAACGCGCTGTTCGACCCGCCCACCAAGGCGGTGTTCACCGAGCGCGAGGTGCAGAACGTCAGCCGCGTGCTGATCGACCACCTGTTGCCCAAGGCGGGGACGGAGGCCGCGCTCTACCAGCTGTCGGTGGCGCTGCTGTCGGCGCCCAGCGAGGCGCGGGTGCTGGAGTGCGTGACGGAGGAGATCGCCCGCGACCTGCAGGCGGACAAGGGCGCGGCGCTGATCTCCCAGACCGAGGGGTTGCTCACCGCGTCCGTGTTCGGCACCCGGACCGCGGAGGTCCCGCGCGCGCTGGCGCAGGCGGCGCTCAACTCGCGCGAGGTGGGGATGGGGTCGGGCGTGCTGTGCGTGCCGATGATCGCCTCCGGCGGCGCGGTGGTGGGGCTGATCTACGCCGAGCGGGAGAAGGCGTTCGAGGAGACCGAGCGCGCGCTGACCGTGGCCCTGGGCCGCATCGCCGGGGAGGCGCTCAAGTCGGTGCGCGGGCGGTCCGGCGGCCGGCCTTCGGGCGGCGTGCTGGTGGGCGCGTCCAAGACCTTCCGCAAGGCGGTGGAGGACGCCCGGCGCGCCTCCGCGGCCGAGGGGTCGGTGGTGGTCATCGGCGAGATGGGGACCGGCAAGACGGCGCTGGCGGAGACCATCCACGGGCTGTCGCCCCGGTCGCTGGCGCCGTGGATCGTCGTCGACTGCCGCCAGGCCAACGTGGAGGAGGAGCTGTTCGGCCGGCAGTCCGCGCCGGTGGGGACGCCGCTGCCGCCCAACTCGGCGCTGGTGCGCGCCAACGGCGGCACGCTGTTGCTCAAGCACGTGGACTCGCTGGCGCGCTCCTCGGCGGAGCGGCTGGGGCGGTGGATCAGCAAGAACGCCTCCGGCCAGCAGACGGACGAGGAGCCGCTGGTGATCCGGTTCCTGGCCACGTCGACCCAGGCGCTCACCGGGCTGGCGCAGAAGGGCCAGTTCGACCCGGAGCTGGCGCGCATCCTCTCCGCCACGGAGATCGAGATCGCGCCGCTGCGGACCCGCTCCGCGGACGTGGGTCCGCTGTTCGACCACTTCGCCCAGGCGGGGGCCAAGGCCGGGCACGTGGCGCCTCCCACGCTCACGCCCGAGAGCCGGCGGCTGATGGCCAGCTACGCGTGGCCGCGCAACGTCCGCGAGGTGAAGCTGGTGGCGGAGCACCTGGCGCTGCTCTACCCGGGGGCGGAGATCCCGGCCACCAAGCTCCCGCCGGAGATCCAGCAGGGGTCGGTGGAGAAGGTCCGCAGCCTGGACGAGATGATCGCCACCCTGGAGCGGGAGGCCATCTCCGAGGCGCTGCGCGAGGCCCGCGGGAAGAAGATCCGCGCCGCCGCCATCCTCGGGATCAGCCGGCCCACGCTGGACAAGAAGATCGAGGACTACGGGCTGGTCGTGCAGAAGGTCCGCGGCCAGCGCCCCCCGTCCTCCCAGGCCGGTTCGGCGGATTAGAATCGAGCGGTGCGGCTCTTCTACGGCGAAGAGGTGCAGCGGGCGCTGGATCGCCGCGCGCCGCTGGTGGCGCTGGAGACCTCCGTGGTCGCCCAGGGCTTGCCGCCGCCCCACAACCTCCACGCGGCCCGCGCCTGCGAGGAGGCGGTGCGGCGGGCGGGCGCGGTGCCCGCGGCGCTGGCGGTGATCGACGGCCAGGTGAAGGTCGGCCTCTCCGCGCCGGAGCTGGAGCGGCTGGCGGCGGGA
>Ga0134122_10003520_pt1 | contig 11619 bp, 9 predicted proteins | sample KB302_FD_96461 | JGI IMG/M metagenome (GOLD analysis project Ga0134122, IMG submission 96461) | Terrestrial soil microbial communities without Nitrogen fertilizer from Kellogg Biological Station, Michigan, USA - KB3-0-2 | ecosystem: Environmental > Terrestrial > Soil > Unclassified ...
CAAAACGTCGGCGACCATCGCCGCCACGGCGGCTATCGTCGCCGAGTTTGTCGGCGCCAATCGAGGATTGGGATTTGTCCTGCTCCGTGGCACCGGTACCATGGATCTTGAACTCGTTTTCGCGGTGCTTGTCGTGCTGACAGTTATTGGCATCGCGATCAACTACATAGTCGAATTCAGTGAGTGGGCTATGACCCCATGGCAACGCGCGACAAACAACTAGCAAGCGCACGGCTGAAGGCTGGTGGCCGCGAGTACATAAGGATCCGATTCTTCGGGAGGCCGTCCGGCCAACCCATATCGAGAGGAGATGAAATGCGTAAATCAATCAGCAGACTGTTTATGGACGCCGCTATTGCCGCTGGTCTTGCCCTTGCAGCCGGCAATGCGGTAGCGGCTAATACGCCGATCACTTTTCAGCTCAACTGGGTAGCTGGCGGAGCAAACGCGGGTTTCGCCGCTGCCGTCGCGGAAGGCTTCTACAGGGACGCTGGGCTAGACGTGACGCTTGTCCAGGGAAACGGCTCGGGCAACACCGCGCAACTGGTCGCGAATGGTCGTTCCGAGATTGCGTACGCCGATGCGGTCGCGGTGAGTCAGCTAATCGCGAAGGGTGCCCCGATGAAGGTGCTGTCCACAGTCTATCAATCGAATCCGAACGAAGTTTCAGCGCTGAAAAAAACCGGAATCAAGTCGATCAAGGACCTTGCCGGCAAGAAGGTGGGCGTTCCGTCTGGTTCGTCTCAGACAACCATGCTGCCCCTGCTTTTGAAAGCCAACAACCTGAAGGAATCGGACGTAAATCTTATCAACATGCCTCCCACAGCGATGGTGCCTTCTTTGCTACAGGGGCAGGTTGACGCGATCCTCGGATCGGTCGATTCGTATCAAATCCAATTGGAAGCGCAAGGTGCGCAAACAGACAACTTCATGTTTGCCGATCATGGCGTCCCCACCGTGAGCACCTCGATCTTCGCCAGCGACAGTTACATCAAGAACAATCCGGAGGTTATCAAAAAGTTCATCGCGGCAAGCCTCAAGGGCTGGTACTTCGCTCTGGACAATCCCGAAAAGGCGGTGAAGGACCTTAAGAGCGTCTTCCCAGAAATGAATGAAAAGCTGGCTACCGCCGAGCTGGCGTCGATCAAGCCGTTGCTCTGCAGCGGCGGAGCGAAATACATCGGTAAGGCAGAAGATGCTCTGTGGGTGAAGACCCAGGATCTCCTCTCGGAGGTGAAGCTTCTGCCCGCCGGCCAGGATCCGAAGACCTATTACACCAACGCGTATCTGCCGCCCGCATCGGAGATGCGTGCCTGCAAGGCTTGACGTGACGACGTTGTCTGACGTGCAGCGCCGGGGATAACCGGAATCTGACATGGCCAACGAACGACGGACTGGCTACCGATATGCCGACCTTCATGTCGGCATGGCGTTCCGCAGTCCCGGACGCACCATTACGGACGCCGATCTCGTGGGCTTTGCCGGTCTCACGGGGGACTTCTCGGAGCTGCACACCAGCGACGTCTACGCCAAGAGCAGCCAGTTCGGACGCAGGGTCGCTCACGGACTGTTGGGCCTTGCCTATGCTCACGGCCTGATGTGGCCCAGGACCGGCGAACTGCGCGAAACGGCGATCGCTTTCCTTGGAATAAGCGATTGGAAATTCGTGGGGCCGATATTCATCGGCGACACGATCTTCGTGAACTACCAGATCAGCGAGCTCCGGGACAGCCAGTCCAGACCGACGCAGGCGATTGCGGTGTTCGACGTATCGGTCGTGAACCAGGACGACACAATCGTGCAGCGCGGCCGCAAGGCGCTACTGCTCTCGAAGGTTCCCCTCGAAGCGATCTCGGCGTCGGCTGATGTCGAGACCAGGGAATAGAGGCGGCGTCCGATGAATGTCGCCCATGCAACGGAAGCGAGGTCCGGTGTCCCGATCCGAATCAGCAACGTGTCCAAGACCTTTGGCGAAGACGAAGATCACCCGTTTCTCGCGCTCAAGGAAGTCAGCGTCGACATCGAAGCGGGAGAGTTTATCTCGGTAGTCGGCCCGTCTGGATGTGGAAAGAGCACCTTGATGCTCATGGTGGCGGGGCTGTTGAAGCGTAGCCGGGGCGACATTGTGGTGGCGGGAAAGAGCGTAACAAAACCCATCACCGACATCGGGATCGCCTTCCAGGACCACTTGCTCCTCGAGTTCCGCAGTGCCATAGCGAACGTTACGCTGCAGGCCGAGATTCGCGGGCTGCCGAAGAAGAAGATCGAGACCCGGGCCAAGGAGCTTTTTCAGCAGCTTCGCCTGACTGAGGCCATGAACAAATATCCCCGTCAACTTTCTGGGGGTATGCGCCAGCGTGTTTCTCTCGTTCGCACGCTCGTTCACGACCCGTCGGTGCTTCTGATGGACGAGCCGTTCGGGGCGTTGGACGCCTTGACCCGTCTGCAGGTCCGTATGGATTTGGAAGCGCTATGGCTTCGCCGGAGGCCGACGGTGCTTTTCATCACGCATAGCGTGGAGGAGGCAGTGGGTCTCTCCGACCGCGTATTGGTGATGAGTCCCAGCCCTGGCGAGGTTGTGGAACAGATCAAAGTGGATCTGCCCCGTCCTCGCCCCATCGTTCTCGGCGACGCTCCGGAATTCGGTGCCTATGTGGACAAGATTCACAGACATTTCGAACGAATGGGAGTGCTTCATGGAGTCGACGGTCCCGTGGCCGCTGAAGACTAGGAGCGCTTCGCCATGACGACCAGTGAGCCGAGCAACGCTACGTCGCAGGAGGATTCCCCGCCCCTTGTTTCAGTGGCACTCAACGGCATGATCGCCGAAGTGGCGATCAACAACGGTCCGATCAATCTTGTGACCAAGGCAATGCTCCGTGCGTTCAATGGCGTCTTGATCGAGGTTGCCGCAAGCACGGAAGTCCGATGTCTGATTCTGCATGGCGGAGAGGGACGCGCCTTCTGTGCCGGGAGTGACATCAAGGAGTTTTCTCATCTCCGGAAGGATGCCAGCGAACATAAAATCTTGTTTGAGGACATGGTACTCAGGCATTTGGCGCACATGCCTATGCCAACGATCGCGGCGATCGACGGCCCGGCGCTGGGGGGCGGACTGGAACTCGCTCTCGCGTGTGACCTTCGCGTATCCAAGCGCGGAGCTGTAATGGGCCTTACCGAGTCCCGGCTGGGCGGGCTGGCGGGAAACGGATCTTTGCGATTGACGCGTCTCGTAGGGCCTGCGCGAGCCAAGCAGATGCTCTTTACGGGAGAAACGGTTTCCGATGACCAGGCGCTGGCCTGGGGGCTTGTGAACCGCGTGGTCACCGATGGATCGGCGCTTGATGGCGCCCGGGAACTTGCGGCCACCATCGTTTTGCGCGGGCCGGTCTCTAACCGGCTCGCCAAGGAGCTCGTCGACGCAGCCCAAGACCTTCCCCTTGACGCTGGGCTGTCGATGTCGACAAAGGCTCAGCAGCAGATATTTGACAGCAGCGATCTCCACGAAGGTGTAACAGCGTTCTTTGCCAAACGCCAACCAGAATTCAAGGGCCGATAAGTTTGCAGACGCGATCAGCGGGCAATCAGACGCAGGGCTAGAGCACGCGTTACCGTCGAGCAGGACGCTTGAGCCGCAAGGCAGTTGGGATTAAAGAAAAGGTCATGGAAAAAATTACAGCGGACGAAGCGGCTCGACTTGTTGAGGATGGCGACGCGATCCTGATCAGTGGTTCCGGTGGCGGTCATTCCGTGCCCGAAACCTTGCTCGCCGCGGTCGAGCGGCGCTTCCAAGCGGAAGGCAAGCCGCGAGGACTTACATCGGTCAGCGTTGTTGGCGTCGGCGATCGGGCGGCTCTGGGTGCCAGCCATCTCGCGCACGAGGGTCTGCTCAAGCGGGCGATCACGAGCGCTCTCGTCGATTCGCCTGGCCTCGTTCGCTTGGCAGCCGAGAACAAGATCGAAGCGTACACTTTTCCCCAAGGTGTGCTGTCGCAGCTCATGCGCGATATGGCCGCTGGGAGACCCGGCCTGTTAACCAAGACGGGACTCCACAGTTTCGTCGATCCACGACAGCAGGGCGCCAGGCAAAGCCCGTGTACCCCGCTGGATTTCGTAGAAGTCGTTACTCTCGCCGAGGAGGAGTGGCTGCTCTTCAAGCCGGTGCCGGTCAGCGTCGCATTTCTGCGCGGTACGACCGCCGACGAAGATGGCAACGTGACGATGGAACAGGAGGCCGTGTTTGGCGAGATGCTCGCGATGGCGCAAGCGACCCGGCGCGTCGGTGGCATCGTGATCGTTCAAGTCAAGCGGATGGCTTCTCGTGGTACGTTACCCGCTCAGCAAGTGAAGATTCCAGGAATCCTGGTCGACTTTGTCGTCGTCGATGCCGAGCAGCGCCAGACCTATGCGACGGATTACGATCCCAGCTATTCCGGGGAACTGCGCATCCCGGTTGACCATATCAAACCGCTCCCGTTCGGCCCACGCAAGGTGATCGTTCGTCGCGCCGCGATGGAGCTTTTTCCAGGTGCAATCTGCAATCTTGGCGCGGGCGTTTCGACAGGCTTATCGACGATCGCCGCCGAAGAAGGTTTGCTCGACGCAGTGCATCTAACCAACGAACAGGGCCTGATTGGGGGAGCTCCGATCACCGGCCGCGACTCGGGCGGAGCCCAAAATTTTTGGGCGATGATCGATCAGCCGGCGCAATTCGATTTCTACGATGGCGGGGGACTCGATCTGGCCTTTCTTTCTTTCGCCGAGGTCGACCCGCAAGGCAATGTCAACGTCAGCCGTTTCGGCGACAGGATCATTGGCGTCGGCGGGTTCATCAACATCAGCCAGAATGCGAGATGCGTCGTATTCGGCGGAACGCTCACCGCCGGCGATCTCGACGTCACCTGGGAGCAAGGCAAGACCGTCATCCGCAAGGAAGGTCGCCATCAGAAGTTCGTTCCGAAGCTCGAGCAGATCTGCTACAGCGCAGAGATCGGACGCGAGCGAGGTCAGGTGGCCTTTTTCGTCACGGAGCGCGCGGTCTTCCGGATTGGAGCTGACGGGCTGGAGTTGATCGAGATCGCGCCCGGGCTCGACCCCGAGCGCGATGTCATTTCGAACATGGGATTCAGACCACGGGTTGCGCGCGACCTTAAACAGATGGATGCGCGCATTTTCGATCCTCGGCCGATGGGCCTTGCTGCGCATGTTCATGGCAAGGCACGTGGTTATCGATCGAAGCGCGTCGCGCAGTGGCACGAGGCTCGCAGAGCGGCTGCAAAGTGACGCGTCCAGTCAGGACATTCGGCGCTCACGGCAAACCTTCGGCCGCGGCTAGCAAGCGCAGCGGTCGGATAATAACCATCGATCTGCTCGAGATGGCATGACGAATGTCCTTTTGGGCTGCATTGCCGATGACTTCACCGGCGCAACGGATCTGGCGAACAGCCTCGTGCGCGCCGGGATGCGCGTTGTGCAGGTCATTGGTGTGCCGGGACGGCCGTTGGACACGGATACCGATGCGCTGGTGGTGACGCTGAAGTCGCGAACGGCGCCCAGGAATGAAGCCGTTGTCCAGTCGCTGGACGCATTGAAATGGTTGCAAGCGCAGGGTGCTCAGCAGATCTATTTCAAGTATTGCTCTACATTCGATAGTACTCCGCAAGGCAATATCGGGCCGGTGGCCGAAGCGCTTATGGATGCGTTGGCAGGGTTGGAAAGCGCCGATTTCACCATTGCTACGCCCGCATTCCCGGACAACCAGCGCACGGTATTCAAGGGACACCTGTTCGTGGGCGACGTGCCGCTCAATGAGAGTGGCATGCAGAACCATCCGCTTACGCCAATGACGGATTCCAATCTGGTGCGCGTGCTACAGGCGCAATGCCACCGCAAGGTAGGCTTGATTGACTACAAAGTCGTGGCACAGGGTGAAACGGCTATCCGTGCGCGCATCGGAGAGTTGCGGACTCAAGGCGTCAGTTTGGCCATCGTGGACGCGATCTCAAACGATGACTTGCTGCGGTTGGGCCCGGCACTCAAGGGCATGCCACTCGTGACGGCGGGCTCGGGTGTAGCGATTGGTCTGCCTTCCAATTTTGGGATTACTCCCTCGAACGCTGCAGCCACCTTGCCCGGAGCCGCCGGATTGCAGGCAGCCCTGTCGGGTAGTTGCTCTCCGGCTACCAATCGGCAGGTACAGGCTTTCATCCAAGCGGGTGGTCCGGCGTTCCGTATCGATCCCTTGCAGATCGCTGCCGGGGTGGATGTAACAACGCAGGCGTTGGCTTGGGCTGCGCCTCTGCTGAGTCAGCGACCGGTGCTGATCTACTCGACCGCTGATCCCGATGCAGTCAAGACGGTGCAAGGGAAACTCGGTGTGCATCAAGCCGGTACCTTGTTGGAGAATGCGCTGGCTGCGGTTGCACACGATCTGGTGGAAGTCGGTGTTCGCCAGCTCGTTGTAGCTGGCGGCGAAACCGCTGGCGCCTGTGTACAAGCCTTGAACATCACGCAAATGAAAATCGGCCCGCAAATCGACCCCGGTGTCCCCTGGTGCTACGCCCGCGCCCGCACCGACGCCGTGCCGGAAGTGGACCTGCACTTGGCGCTGAAGTCCGGTAATTTCGGTGCCGACGATTTCTTCAGCAAAGCCTTTTCGATGCTGGCATGACCGAAGCTCAAGCCCGGGATGAAATCTGCCGCGTCGGGCGCAGTCTGTTCGAGCGAGGCTACGTGCACGCCACGGCGGGCAACATCAGCGTGCGACTGAACGAGTCCCAGGGTGGCGGCTATCTGATCACGCCGACCGACGCCTGCCTTGGTTTCCTCGATCCTGCGCGACTGGCGCGGGTGGACTCGAGTACGCGGCAACTCAGCGGTGATCTTGCCAGCAAAACAATGGCGCTGCACGCGCAGATCTACGCGGCTGCGAGCCATTTCGATCAGAAAACATGCTGCGTGATTCACACTCACAGTGCGCACTGTGTCGCGCTGACACTGAAGCGTGGCGACGCAGAATTGCTACCGGCCCTGACGCCTTACTTTGTAATGAAGGTCGGGCATGTCCCCGTGGTGCCGTACCATCGCCCGGGCGCCCCCGAGGCGGCGCAGCTGGTCGCGGAGATCATTCGTCGCTATGGCGAAGCCGGGACTCCGATTCGCGCGGTCATGCTCGAGCGCCTAGGGCCGAATGTCTGGCACGAGTCCCCTGCAGCGGCCATGGCCACACTCGAGGAGCTGGAACAAACCGCCCGGCTCATCATCCTTAGCGCATCCACCCTTGTCCCATTGACGGAAACGCAAATCGACGAGCTGCGCCGGGCCTTCGGCGCGCGCTGGTGAATGCCATGCCAAAATTTGCCGCCAATTTGTCCATGCTCTATCCGGAGCTCGAGTTTCTCGATCGTTTTGCGGCCGCCGCGCGTGACGGCTTCAAGGCGGTTGAGTTTCTGTTTCCGTATGCATTCGAATCCCGCGAAATCGCAGCCCGCCTACGAGCCAACGGCCTGCAACAGGCACTGTTCAACGCGCCGCCCGGCGATTGGGACGGGGGCGAGAGGGGACTGGCGTGCCTGCCGGAGCGCGGAGAAGAGTTCCGCGCGGGCATCATCAAGGCGCTCGACTATGCCGAAACGCTGCACTGCCCACGCGTTCATGTGATGGCTGGGCTTGTGCCAGCAGGCAGCGCGCGCGAGGCGCTGTATCCGATCTATATCGAACAACTGCGCTGGGCGGCCCTTGAGGCCGCCAAGCGGGGAATCGACGTATTGATCGAACCCATCAACACACGCGATATCCCGGGCTTCTTTCTGAATCGCCAGGACCAAGCGCACAAGGCTTGCGAAGATGTCGGGATGTCCAACCTCAAGGTGCAGATGGATCTTTATCACTGCCAGATTGTCGAGGGCGATGTCGCGGTGAAGTTGAGACGCTACGTGCCAACCGGCAAAGTCGGCCATATCCAAATCGCGGGCGTGCCGGAGCGGCACGAGCCCGATTCGGGTGAGCTGAACTACCCCTATCTATTCGCTTTGCTCGACGAGCTTGGCTACGGCGGCTGGATCGGTTGCGAGTACCGACCGCGCAAGGGAATGCAAGCCGGCGGCACTTCAGCCGGGCTGGCGTGGCTCAGGCCCTACCTATGACGTGAGAACCGCTCTTAGCCCGTGATTCGCGACAGAGCGCTGCGCGTCAGTCGACGCTATCGGTAGCACGCAGGCGTTGGCATTGGGCATGCGATGCCCACCGGCGCTGGCTGCATTGCGTTTTCATGCAGCGGTACAGCGAGAACTGCGTGCGCGCACCACAGACCTCGCGCGGGCTGGCCGGCGCGCGCGCGGTATGTTGCGGCGCGCTACGCGTTGAGGGTGGCATGGGGGTGGGGGGTGGGTGCGCGATTGCCGCCGGTTCGGTCGACGCAGCGGTAGCTGCGGCCGATTGCGTCGTACGGTCGGGATTGGCGAGAGATGGAGGCGCGGCAGCGTCCGCTGCGGCGGGCTCCGTCGGCACCGAGTCCGCGGCCCCTGCATCCAAAGCGATCGGGGCGCCGGTGGGAGACGCAGGCGCGGCGGAGCTTGCAGTTGATTCCGCGGCGGTGGACTCCGGCGGCATCGGATTCGGGCTCGCGGCGTCCGCGGCTATCGGCGGTGGCGCCGGGGCTGCAGGGCTCACGGACGGGGACACAGCGTCGCTTTGCCCGACGTCGGTGCCTACTGCTGGCGCGGACACAGCTGCGCTGTCCTCAACGGCAGTGCCACGGCTGACACCGAGGGCATCGAGCACGCGCCCAAAGCGCCCTTCCTGGCCAAACTCGAACACGCCGATAAGCAGCAGCACCAGCAGTGCGAGCACCGCGCCGCTCCATCTCGCGATGTGTCGAGGCTTGGACGCTCGGCGTGCGAAACCCGTCCGCGCCGACGGGTCACCGTCGATGCCAGCGAGGCCGGAAATCGCCAGCGGATCGGCATCGGGCACGACCGCCATCACAACGTCGAAATCCTGCGGCACGCGGTCCGCCGGTGCGGGCTGCGGCCCAGGTGCCGGCCACGATGGTATGGCGTCGTTCGCTACGGCATCGCTTGGTACGCCATCGCTTGGTACGCCATCGCTTGGTACGCCATCGCTTGGTGCGGCATCGCTTGGTACGGCATCGCTTGGTACGGCATCGCCTGGTACGGCATCGCCTGGTACGCCATCGCTTGGTACGACATTGCTTGCTATGGCAGCGTTTGGTCCAGCATCGTTCAGCGAAGGAACAGGGGCTATTGCCGCGATCGCTGGGCCAGCCGCGACCGCAGGTGCGGTACCTAACCGCGCCCGCATCTGCGCGACGCTCTGCGGCCGCTCGGCGGGATAGATCGACAACGCGCTGTCGAGCGCGTCCAGCAAGGCGGCACTGTAGTGCAGGCGCGGCCAGGTCAGGCGCAGCCGTTGCACGGTGTCTTCGAGTTTTTCACGCCGTGGGGAGTCGGGCGCGCCGAAGACTGGCCCCGGCAACTGCCCGCTGATCCAGTAGCGTGCGACGCCGGCCAACGCGTAGAGGTCGACCGAAGGACGCAGCGGAATGTCGGCCGATTCGACCATCTGCTCGATCGGCGCGAAGCAGGGATCGGCGCCGGTCATCAGCACGTCGATCCGGTCGCCAGCGATCGCCCGGCCCGCTGCACCGGGGGCCAGCAGCAGCGGCCGGCTGTCGGCCAGCAGCAGAATATTGGACGGCGTGACCTTGCCGTGACCTCCTCCCGCTTGGTGAAACACCCCCAGTGCGCCTAGCAGCGGGTCGAGCAGCGCGCGAACTGCCTCCTCTTCGGGAGGTTCGTTCATGCCCACGCGGACGTCGAGCAGGCGCCTGGCCTGGTAGCGCGGCATGACGCGGTAGGCTGTTCCGTTGGCTTCCCATTGACGCACGATCCGCACCAGCGAAGGATGGTTGCATCGGGCCAGCGTGCGGGTTTCATTGATGAAGGCCTTCAGCCCTTTCGCGAATGCATCGGCCTGTGCGGAAGTGCGCGGGGTGACCTGCGCTTCGTGATTGCGCTGCGCAAGCCGCGCCGGCATGTACTCCGCGATCGTCACCGGGACCGCGCGAGCGCGGTCCGTGGCCGCGTAGACGATCGCGGTGCTGCCCTGGCCGATGACTTCCCCGACCTCGAACTCCTCCAGCCAAGCACCCGGGGACAAAGCGCGGGCAACAGACGCGATGGGGTCGTCAGGCAGCTCCATGTTCAATGGAGCGGGTGTGGGTTCTGGAAGCTTCATGCGAATCGACTCAGCACAAGACTTGGATTCAGCTTGGTCCAGGTTGGTTCGGCGACGGCGCTGAGAGAGTGCCAATAGCCCGCTTCGGCGGGGTATTTTTGCCATAGCCACGAATGTCCGGTTTGGGTCTTTCTGTTGAAAAACTTGAAAATGTACCCATCACAATTTGTCGGCAAGCTGCAGGCGCTGCACCTTGCCTGACGGTCCTTTGGGCAGCTCGGCGACGAAGCGCACGAAACGCGGCGCCTTGTAGCGGCCGAGGAGGCGCTCACAGTGCTCGCGCAACGCTGCCTCGCTGCACGTGCAGCCGGGCTTGAGAACGACGCAGGCGAGGATCTCCTGGCCGTACATCGCGTCGGCGACGCCGACTGCCGCGCCTTCGAGCACGGAGGGGTGCGCCAGCAATGCCTCATCGATCTCGCGCGGAGCGATGTTCTCGCCGCCCTTGATGATCAGCTCCTTCAGGCGGCCGGTGATGAAGTAGCGGCCCTCGCCATCGCGGTAGCCCAGGTCGCCGGTCGAAAGCCACCCGTCGCGATCGACTGCTTGCGCGGTGGCACCCGGCGCCTTGTAGTAACCGATCATCACGTTGTCGCCGCGCAGCTGGATTTCGCCGCGCTCGCCGGCTGCGAGCACTCGTCCGTCGGGCGCGACGACGCGCGCTTCCATGCCGATCGGGCGGCCCGGCGAGCCGATTCTTCGCCCTGCGGGATCGAGCGGATTGGAAAACGCCACCGATGCGCACTCGGTGAGGCCCATGGCCTCGATCACACGCACCCCGAACCGTTCCTCGAACGCGCGATGCTGCTCGGGTGGTAGCGGGGCTGAGGCCGAGCGCGCGAAGCGCACGCCACGGATCGCCTCCGTCTGCGCAGGCGTCGGCGCGGCCGCGTTCAGAAGATATGCGATGATCGTCGGGACGACGTTGAGCCAGGTCGGGTGGTAGCGTTCGACCAAAGGCCACCATCGTGATACGCTGAAACGGTGCGGAAGCACGATGCTGCCTCCCGAGACCAGCGGACTGACGACACCGATGCACTGACCGTTGATGTGGTAGAGCGGAAGCGAGGAGAGAACGCGATCGTCCGGGGTAAGCAGATGCGCGGCGCTCACCGTGCGACCGGCATGCAGCATGTTCGCGTGCGAAAGCAGAACGCCTTTCGGTTTGCCCGTGGTGCCGGAGGTGTACATCAGCATCGCAGGCACTTGTCCTCCGAGCGAGTGAACTGCATCGCCCTCGTCGTCCGGCAGGACGAGGCGGTCGGGGTCGGTCGATATGATCGCCGGCTTGAGTCCGATACGCGCGACCAGGGCGGACAGCCGGTCGAAGAATTCGGACGCCACGAAGATCGCATGCGGCGC
>Ga0134122_10003521_pt1 | contig 11618 bp, 9 predicted proteins | sample KB302_FD_96461 | JGI IMG/M metagenome (GOLD analysis project Ga0134122, IMG submission 96461) | Terrestrial soil microbial communities without Nitrogen fertilizer from Kellogg Biological Station, Michigan, USA - KB3-0-2 | ecosystem: Environmental > Terrestrial > Soil > Unclassified ...
CCGTGATTCTGCTCATGGCCCTCGGGCCCGCCGCCGCCGCCGCGACCGCCACCGACCTTTTGATCGTGCTCAACAAATCCGACGACGAAGCCGTGCTCGTGAATCCGTTCGCCGTCGACGAGTTCGCCGATGAGCGACGATCCGGGCGCGTTGCGCCGCACGCCGGTCCAGAGGACGCTGCCGCCGAATTGCGGCAGGTGACGGCGGCCCAGCCACGTCAAGGGGCCCGGATCGCCGCGCCAGCTGAAGGCGGCGCGGTGCCGCCCGCCGCTCGTCGAGTCCGCCAGCTCGCCGGCCGGGCCATCCCGCAGTCGCTCCATCGTCGCGACGAGGGACTCGCCCGCCAGAGCCCCGTCCGACGCCGCGACGGCGTAGGTCGCATTGCCGGACCAGGTCAGCCCGACGCGCGCCGTGCGATCCCAGGTGCTCGAGAGCAGCATCGACCGGGTCGTCTGCGCGAGGGCGGGATTGACGAGTGCGGCGCGGCCGGTGGCCGGGGACGACAGGCCGTCGACCTGCGCGAAGAGGCGCACGTCGTCACGCGGCGTCGCCTTGTAGGTCACGTGCGACGTCAGCGTCCGCGCGCGACTGGGCATGGAGACGTCCTGGCCTCGCTCGAGGCGGGTCGATCGCACGATTCCGCCGGCCAGCAGCAGTCCAAGCCGGGGAGACACGGGGCCGGTGACGACGAACGATGCGCCGTACGCCGACTGGAGTCGTGCGACAGACGGAGCCGACGGGAGCGGGTTCACCGATTGAAACGCCGGCGGCGAACCGTCGAACTGGATCGTCCGCTGCCAGGCCGACGCAGGCATTCGCGGGACGAGCATCACCGACGTCCCGCCGCCGTAGCCGTCGGGAGGCAGGCCCGCGGTGGTGACGCTGACGGCCTGCAGCGTGTCGAGGTTCGGGTAGAACATCGCGAAGCCGGTCCGATCGGGGTCGGTGACGTCGGCGTCGCCGAGGCGGAAGGACGTCTGCGTCCACGACGCGCCCGACGAGGCCAGGCGCTGCGGATCGGTATTGGCGCCGCCTCCCTCGATACGCTCGGTGACGACGAGCGGATCGCTGCGTTCGATCAACCCGTAGACGCTTCCGCTTCTCGGGAGGAGATCGATGGCCCCCTGGCCGAACCGCGTCCCATACGCCGTGCGGTGCGGTCCGCTCACGAGCATCTCCCGGGCATCGGGGGCCGGCGAGGCGGAGGGGGTCACTTCGACGGTGAGCTTGTCGCCCGACGCGACGTCGAGGCGCCGTTCCACGGCGCCCGAGATCAACCGGTAGCTCCCGGGCGGGACCAGCCTGAACTGGACGCTGCCACCTCCAGTCAGATCCGCCGCCCAGTACTGGGACGGATCGGTCCAGGACTGAAGCCGCACGGGGACCGTGGCGGCTCCCTCGACGGTCGCATCCAGGCGAACCTCGATCGTCGCGCCGGAGCCCTGCGCCCGGGCGACGGCGACAGGGGCGGCGGTCAGCAGACCGGCAAGGACGAGACTCTTCTGAAGACGGGCGGCGGACAACATCACCGGGGATTCACCGAAATGCCGGAGGACCGGTAATCATAGACGTGGCGACGCTACCGACACAAGTCTTGATAGCGCAGCCGTTTTGGCGAGATGTGGTCGTCCGCATCGAACGTGCTCGAGCATGCCGTGTGCACGCAGCGGACCACGGATGGACGCGTCAGTGGACGTCGTAGACGCGAATCTCGGCTCGCTGGCTGCCTCGATGCGGGACGGCGAGAAAGAAACGATTCAGATCCGGAACGAACAGGGACGTTCGGGCCCCGGCCGCCGTGGCGATGTGCGCGACACGGGCGAAGCGGTTGGCTTCGCCATTCTGGAACACGTCGATGAATCCCTCGCCGCCGCTGACGTAAAGCCGCCTCCGTGCGGCGTCGTAAAACAGATCGTCGGTGTCGCCGACGATCTCGAACGCGCCCGCTTCCTTGCCGGTCGCCGTATCGAAGACGAGGACCTTCGCCGGTCGCCTGCAGCCAATGAACAGCCGGTGGTTCGCTTCATCGAGCGCCATCGGATAGTTCGCCCTGGCGCCCGTCACGGTCCACGCCGACTCGACCTTCATCGCTCCGCGGTCGATCACCGCGATCTGATCCGCCGTCGGCACGTTCACGAAGATCCGCGAGCCCGAGCGTTCGAGCTGGAACGACTCGGGATGGCCGGCCAGCCTGACGTTCGCCACGATCTTTCCGTCGGCCGGGTTGACGGCGGCCAATGCGCCGCTGCCAAATCCCACGTAAAGGCGCTTCGCCGATGCGTCATACCGCACGTTGTCGGCGTCGTCTCCAAGCCGGACCGACAAGCCGGGCCGATAATCATCCGCGTTTCGGAACTCGAGCCCTTCTCCTTGACCGTTCGCGACGGCAACCAGCCTGGCATCCGGCGCCACCGCGATGCCCTGCGGCTCGTGGAATCCGGGAAGACTTGTGATGTGGGTGCCAGCCTTCACGTCGAGCACCTCGACGGTGTTGTTGCCCAGCGCCGCGACGAAGAGGTGCTGGCCGGCTGCGTCGAAGGCGAGATGGTCGATCCTGCCGTCGACGCGCGCCAGCTCAATGGCGCGCGCGAGCGTCAGCGGCTCCTGCGCGGACAGCCACGTCATGGCGAGAGCGGCGGTGAGGAACACCAGCGGGGTGCCGCTGCGAAGGTGAATCACAGCCGGACGATCTCCCCGAGCGCATCGGCGAGCCGATCGAAATCGTCCGGGGTCGAGTACAGATAGGCGGACGCCCGCACCGCTTCGCGCACGCCGAACCGCGTCAGCAGCGGCAGCGCCGCCATGTCGCCGGCGCGAACCGCGATCCCGCGGCGATCGAGCTGCTGCGCGACGGACGTCGCGGGCACACCGCCGAGGACGAAGGTGAACACCGGCACGCGACCGGCCAGCTGCGTCGGCCCGAGCAGCTGCAGGCGCGGAACGGCGCGCAGCCGCTCCAGTCCCCGCCTGACCAGCGCCTCGTCGTGAGCGCGAAGCGCCTCATCGCCCACTCGATCGAACACCCGGATGGCCGCGTGAAGACCGACAGGGCCGGCGACATCAGGTGTCCCCGCCTGGTACTTCTGCGCCCCGACGTCGAGATCGGCATGGTCGAGCGTGACCGCGTGGGCCATGTTGCTGCCGACATGATACGGCGGCAGCCGATCGAGCAGCTCGCGCCGGCCCCACACGGCCCCGGTGCCCATCGGGCCGAGCATCTTGTGGCCCGACCAGACATAGAAGTCGCAGCCGATGTCCTGCACGTCGACCTTGACGTGCGGAGCGCCCTGCGCGCCGTCGATGGCGACCATCGCACCGGCAGCCCTGGCGACGCGCGCGATCTCCCGTGCCGGATTGACGTAGCCGAGCACGTTCGAGACATGGCTGAAGGCGACGACCCGCGTCCGGTGCGAGAGCACGGCCGCGACCGCGTCAACGGTGAGCCGCCCCTCGTCATCCACGTCTGCCACACGGACGCGCGCGCCGGCGCGTTCGGCAGCACGCGACCATGGCATCAGGTTGGAGGCATGTTCCGCGACCGAGAGGACGACTTCGTCGCCCGCCGAGAGATGGCCCGCGCCCCAGACAGATGCGACGAGATTCATGCCTTCGGTCGTCCCGCGCACGAAGATGATCTCGCTCGGACTCGGGGCATTGACGAAATGCGCCGCGGCGTCGCGCGCGGCCGAGAGGCGTGCGGCGGCCTTCGCCGCGAGCGTGTGCACGGGCGAGGGATTGGCGTTGTCGGTGGAGTAGTAGTCGACCAGCGCATCGATGACGGCCTGCGGCCGCAGCGTCGTCGCGGCGCTGTCCAGATAGAGGAGCGGCTGCCCGTTGACGCGCTGTCGAAGCGCGGGAAACTCCTGCGCGAATGCGGCCAGAGCGGCTGGCTGCGGCGGCGGCTCTCCGCTGCCGCTGCGCACGCCCAGGGCGCCGGCGCCGAGGACCGACACGAACTCGCGACGCGTGGTCAGCAGCATGTGTCCCCCCCGTCCGCATACTAATCGTGTTATGTTTGTTTCGTCAACAACGTATGATAATGTCAGACTCTGTGCCCGGCCCGGAGTGGCTGCTGCTGCTGCACTTCCTCCCCTCGTCGAAGGCGCAGGCCCGCGTCCAGGCCTGGCGGCGGCTGCAGCGGGTCGGCGCCGTCTCGCTGAAGAACTCCGCGTATGCGCTCCCCAGTTCGCCGGAATCGCGCGAGGACTTCGAATGGATACGCCACGAGGTGATCGCGGCCGGGGGCCAGGCCATCGTGCTGGTGGCACGCGCGCCGGATCAGGCGACGCTCGACGAGGTGACCAACGCGTTCCGCGCCGCCAGGGCGGCCGAGTTCACCGCCATCATCGCCGCGGCGCGCGCGCTGCTGAAGCGGCCGTCGCCCCGTCAGGGGACGGCCCGTCGCGCCATGACCCAGCGGCTACGGCGGCTGCGGGAGCGCTACGACGAGGCGGTTCGTCTCGACTTCCTCAACGTCGAGCGGCGCGGCGACGCGGCCGCGCTGCTCGATCAACTCGATCAACGTTCAGGACGGAGGCCGCCGATGCCCGCAGCCGCTGCCACCACGACTCTCGATCGCACCGCGTATCACGGACGTACCTGGATGACACGCCCGCGGCCTGGCGTCGACCGCATGTCATCCGGATGGCTGATTCGACGCTTCATCGATCCGCAGGCGCAATTCGTCTTCGGCGATGCCAGGAACGACTCCAAGGCCATACCCTTCGACATGTTCGAGGCCGAGTTCGGGCATCACGGCACGCATTGCACGTTTGAGACCCTGTGCGAGCGCTTCGCCATCCGCGACGCGGCCGTCCAGCACGTCGGGCGCATCGTCCACGATCTGGATCTCAAGGAAGCCACCTACCGCGAGCCCGAGGCACCGACCGTGGGACGGCTGGTCGAGGGGCTCCGCCGCGCGCACGCGCACGATGACGCGCTGCTGCGGGCGGGGATGGACATGTTCGAGGCGCTCTATCGGTCGATGACGAGCGAGATCGAGCCAGCGCCATCCGGCGGCGCTTCGTCCCGTCGTAAGACAGCGGGCCGCACACGCCGGCGGAAGTAGCCGGGCTTGACAGCCGCGGGCTGCGCGAATATATTCGCTGTGCGCGAATTTTTTCGCCCTGAGCCCGAGACGTCATGCCGCGACCTGTTCCGCCCCACCTGACGCGCCGCGAAGCGCAGATCATGGAAATCCTCCATCGCCGCCGCCGCGCGACGGTCGAGGACGTCCGCGCCGAGCTGCCCGACGCGCCGAGCCCGTCCAGCGTGCGCAAGCTGCTCGACATCATGATCGACCGCCGCCTCCTCGCACGCGAGTACGACGGGCCGCGCTTCGTCTATTTCCCGGCCGCGACGCCGGAGGATGCGAGCCGCTCCGCGCTGAAGCAGCTCGTGCGCACGTTCTTCGACAATTCGCCCGGATCCGCGGCGGCGGCGCTGCTCGGCATGGATGCCGAGCCGATCTCCGACGAGGAATACAAGCGGCTGAGCGCGCTGCTGAAGCGCCGCCGCGAGGGAGGCACGCGATGAACCCGTTCGCCGTCGACGTCATCGTCCGCGCATCCGCGCTGCTGGCGGTTGCCGCGGTTGCCGATCTCGGCCTGCGCCGCCGCGCCTCGGCGGCGACACGGCATGTCGTCTGGACGCTCGCGATCGGCGCGCTGCTCGCGCTGCCGATGGCGGCGTCCGTGCTGCCGCAATGGACCGTGCCCATTCCGACCGCGCGATGGGCGGCGCCGCACGTCGCCCCCACCGCGACCGCCCCTGCCAACGCGGTGGTCGCGCCGGACGCGTCCGCGCGTGCGGTCCCGGCGCGCTGCACCGAAGATGGCGGGCGCTGCGGACCGGATACGGCGCCGGCGGCAGCGTCCGCACCGCCGCGCCTGACGCCGCGCGCCGCGCTGGCCGCGCTCTACGCGGTTTACGCCGCCGGCCTCGTCCTGCTGCTCATGCGGCTCGCCGTCGAGCCGTTCGCCCTCCGGCGGCTGACGCGCGGGTCACGTGAGGTGACCGATGCCGGCTGGCGCCGGCTGTGCGACGCTGCGGCGGCGCAGCTGCACGTGTCCCGGACGGTGCGCCTCCTGCGCAGCGAACGCGACGTGATGCCGCTGACGTTCGGGACGGCCGCGCCGACGATCGTGCTGCCCGCATCGGCCGACGAGTGGAGCGACGACCGCCGCCGGGCGGTGCTGCTGCACGAACTGGCGCACGTCGCGCGGCGCGATTGCCTGGTCCAGCGGATCGCCGCCTGCGCGTGCGCGCTGTACTGGCCGCATCCGGGCGTGTGGTGGGCGGCGAAGCGCCTGCGCACGGAGCGGGAGCTCGCCTGCGACGATCGCGTGCTGGCCTCGGGCGCCGCCGCGCGTGACTACGCCGGGCACCTGCTCGACATCGCCCACACGTTCCGCGCCGCGCCGGCGCCGGCAACCGCGCTCGGTATGGCGCGCGCGCGGCAGCTCGAACGCCGGCTGCTGGCGATCCTCGACGAGGCGCGCAACCGCACGGCGCTCGGCCGCGTCGGTGGCACCGTGCTGGTGGCGGTGGCGATCGCCGTCTTCCTGCCGATGGCAGGCGTGCGCGCGGCGCTCATGCCGATCGATCCGGCGTCGCCGGCGCCACGGCCCGAGTCAGGCGGGCAGGAGTTCACCGGCACGTGGGACCTGCATCTCTTGCGGGAGCCAGGCCAGGTGCAGCTCAACGTGCGCCGCGGTCGCTCTATGTATGGCCGCACGCTCCCGCTCGCCGATGTCGAGCGGCTGGCGGGGACGACGCTCGCAGCCGCGTCCACGGTGCACTTTCCGATTCGCCGCGAGGCGGGCACGTTCACCATCGACGGCACGTGCCGCAACCGCGCCTGCGCCGGCACGTTCGTCTTCGAGCCCAGCGCCACGTTCGGGGCGGAGCTGGCCAAGCGCGGCATCGGCCGGCCGACGCCCGAGGACCAGTTCTATCTCGCCGTCTCAGACGTCGGCACCGCCTACCTCGACACGCTGGCCGCCGCCGGCTACGCGACGCCCGACATCGACACGCTCGTCGGCGCGGCGAAGCACGGCGTCGATGCCGCGTACGTCAAGGACATGGCGGCGCTCGGCTACCGGCTCGGTACCGTCGGCGCGCTGATCCGCCTTCGCGATCACGGCGTCGATCCGGAATACGTCCGCGGCATGGCGGCGCACGGCCTCGCGAAGCTGTCGGCCGACGACATCGTCCGCGCGCGCGATCACGGGGTCGATCCCGACTACGTCGCCGGGCTCGCGGCGCTCGGCTTCCGCGGCCTCGGCCTCGACGCCCTCGTCGACGCGCGCGATCACGGCGTCGACCCGGAATACATCCGCGGCATGCAGGGCCTCGGCCAGAAGCTCACGATCGACGAGTTCACGCGCACGCGCGATCACGGCGTCGATCCCGAGTACGTCGGCGCCATGGCGCAACTCGGCTACAAGGGGATCCCGGCCGACTCCCTGATTCGCCTGCGCGACCACGGCGTGGATCCGTCGTACGTGCGGCGGCTGCAGCAGCGCGGGTTGTCGAACCTGAGCGTGGACGAGATCATCCGCCGGCGCGACCGCGGCGACGATCGGTAACCCGCGCCGCGCCGGCCGTTCTGGGAGTACGCTCCCAGATCATGCCTGAGTGGCACAGCCTCTTCGTCAATCTCGTCCAGTTCGGCGCCAGCGGCCTGCCCATCTCGATGCTGGAGAAAGTCGTCAGGCCGGTCGCCGTCTATCTCCTGCTCGTCGTCGCGCTGCGCGCGTTCGGCAAGCGGATCCTGGCTCAGCTCAACCCGTTCGACCTGGTGGTTCTGCTGACGCTGTCGAACACGGTGCAGAACGCCATCATCGGCAACGACACCTCGCTCACCGGCGGTATCGTCGGCGCGGCCGCGCTGCTCGCGGTCAACGCCCTGCTGGTGCGCTTCTTCTATCGCGGACCGGGCATGGAACAGCGGATGATGCAGGAGCACGACATCTACCTGATACGGGATTCCCGCGTGCAGGAAGATACCCTGCGCAAGCTCCACATCAACCTCGGGGAGCTCACCGCGACGGCTCACGAGCGGGGGTTCGACGATCTCCACGACGTGGAAACCGCCGTCCTCTATCCGAACGGGACGATCTATATGAAGGGCACGTCGCAGGACGCCGCCGCCCTGCGCGAAGTCCTCCGCCATATCGAGGACCTGCGGCGGGACGTGGCCGCGATGCGCCCCTCACCGTAGCGCACGGGACTGAATCAATCCTTGCGGCCGCTGGTGGCGCGCGTCTCGTCGCGGAGCGAGCGGAGGAGCGCCTGCGCCGCGGGCGGGATGGTCACCTTGTTCGAGAACAGCACGTCGCGGCTGGACACGTCCGCGCCATAGGTGTTGGCATTGGCGTCCTTGTCGGGACGCAGGATGCCGCCGGAGACGTCGACGCCGGCGAACAGGCCCTTGGCTCGAGAGTAAGCCAGGATCTCGGCGGTAATGCGCGCATCGGTGCCGGCCGCGGCGGATCGTCCGACCGGGCCGCCGGCGACTGACGCGTCGGCGCCAAGGTTGACCTTGTCGCCGAGCAGCTTCTCGACGCCATTGCGGTTCATCATGAGCAGCACGAGGTCGATCTGCTCGGCGCCGATCTGGAAGCCCGCGCTTCCCTTGGCAAGCTCGATGAACACCGGGGCGCTCCACGACTGACCGGCCCGGCAGCTCAGCACGCCTTTGCCAAACTCACCGCCGATACCGAACGCCGCCTTCTTGAGTCCGGGGATGACCGCGACGCAGGCGGCCTTGTTCCACACGTCTTCCGGAATGCCCTTGTCGGGGATGTCGCGAAGCTCGCGCAGCACCGACGCCGCCTCGTCCAGGCGCTTGGCCTGGGACGCAGGGATGTCGGCGCGGAGCGTCGAGGCACCGAGTAACGCGATCGCGAATACTGCTGGGATGATCTTCATGGACAGTGCACCTCTGTAATACGTGACTTCACCGCCTTCCATGCAAGATCGCTCGCAGTGAGAACCGTTCGTCCAGCTCGAGCGCATCGCACGTTAGTCGAGATAATCGAGCAGTCGCGGCGACTCATCCGGCGTAGTGATGGCAGCGGCATGACAGCCGCGATCGTGAGATGCAAACTGATTGTCGCCTTCGGGTAGTCGCAGTATGTGGAGCAACAGCAGACAAGGAGTGAAGGGAGCGATCAATGAGAACAGAGTAAGACCTCCCTTTGCTCCTCGTCTCCTGCAGCTCCACACGCCGCGAGGGCCGCTGTGTGTCAAGCAGCCGCATGCCGCCGCGGATCAGGGAACGGCTGCGAGCAACGTCCTGCCGCCGCGAATCATTGGGACCCGCGATGACCGGTGTGCCGCAAACAGCCGCACGCCCCGTGCCCACGGTTTCGTTTTCGTCGTTACAGTTATGCGGCCGCATCGACGGGTTTTCCCCGGATCAGGGTGTGCGCTTATGGACGATCGCTGACAAGTTACGCGCGTTTTGACGCGTTCTGCAGGGGAAACCGGCTGCGGCACCGGAATTGAAATCCGGCGGCGCCATGACCTCAAACATCGCGGCACGACTCGTCAGCGCATTCGGCGGTTCACTCATCCTGCTGTCGGTTGCCGCGCCGGCATGGAGCCAGGAGCGATCGGGTTTCGCGAAGGAAGGCGCCTACGTCGGCGTCTCCACCCAGCCGGCGTTCACGCTCGACGGCGTGACCTTCGACGGGCAGACGATCTACAAGGAGATCGACGGCGAGGAGATCATGATCCTGCCGAAGCTCGATCGGAAGGCCATGATCCGCCCCGTGGTCGGGTACCGCTCGCAGTGGGGGGCGTTCGAGGTCAGTTACGACCAGACGAACCATACGGGGAGCTTCGCGGGAATCCCCGGCGTCGAGGCCAACTTCCATGCGATCAACGGCGACGAGCGCATCTTCCTCATGACGAAGAGCCGCTTCCAGCCGTACGTGCTGCTCGGCGGGTCGATCCCGTGGCTGACCATCAAGGACGGCAGCTTCCTCGATCCCGCCTTCGGCGACGCGACGTTCAAGGGATTCGGCGTCAACACCGAGGCGGGCGTCACCGTGTTTGCCACCTCGCGCTTCGGGATCAACGTGGGATACCGCTATCGCGCCATGTGGTTCACCGGCGCGACCGGCGTCAGCACGAAGGACTACGAGCTGCGTCCGCGGTTCCGCGAGACGAGCGGCAGCGCCGTCATCTCGGGCCTGTTCACCTTCTAACCGTCTGCAGCGCGGGCGGCGCGCCGCCGGCGCGTGCGCCCGTATCGCCGGGCACGCCGATCCAGTCGTTGTGGTGCCAGAGCGCGTAGCGCGGCGTCGCCGCGCAGAAGTTGCGGACGGCGAGCACCTGGGTATAGCCCGCGGCGGAGTTGCGCCTGGACCGGAGGCTGACGTCGAAGTCCACCGGCGCCGCTGACGCGGCGGACTCCTCGGCAAGCCGCGCGCACTCGTTGCGCGCGATGGCGTAGTAGACGAAGGGGTCGCACCGGCTGCGGTGCGGCAGTGTCGTGGTCTCTTTCCGAACCTGCACACGATCGCCGTCCGGCCGGTGATACGTCAGCGCCGCGTCGCATTGCACCAGCGCGTCGAACATGTGCAGGGCGAACATCCGGCCTTCGCCGGTGATCGCGGTGTCGCCGGGAAACGCGCGCGGCAGCATCTGCAGCGACGCGAAGATCGCGGCCACCGCCGCGGTCTGCGCGTAAACCCCGTACGCGACATGGCGATCGCGGCGCGGAGTGGCGGTCTCGGCCGGCGGCGGCGCCGGAATCGCTCGCGCCAGCGGCAGGATCGACAGCAGGCACAGCATCAGCGAGGGATACCAGAAGCCGACGATCGGCCACGACGTGTAGTGAAAGAGCGCGAGCTGCGCCAGCGTCCCCCAGAACACCCAGCCGCGCCGCGAGTAAAGACCCCAGATCACCCCCATCTCGAGCACGACCACGTAGACGCAGGCAGCGGGGACGAGCGCGCGGGGAAACCACAACCGATCCTGGCTGTACAGCGCCGCGCCGCTCAGCCAGTCCGGATCCAGCTTCAGCGCGCCGGCCCAGAAGTAGATGCAGACCAGGACGTGCCGCAGCATCGCTCGCGTGTGCGGAAGGAACAGGTAGGCCAGCACCATCCAGTTCAGCATGTAGTGGTGATTGGCTTTGAGACGGTAGTCCTGCAGCATCACGAAGACGCGCATCGCGTTGACGAGCAGCAGCAGCCAGTACCCCGCCGTCACGCGCCGCGCGAGAAAACAGCCGGCCGCGACCACGGCGAGCAGCAGGTAGAGCCAGAGCCCCGCGTTGACGATCCGTACCGGCAGCGCATAGGCCTGACAGCCCTCCCAGAACGGCCAGCACAGCGAGTCGCGGCCGCGCCCGATCATCAGCGGTACGCCGTTGTGGAACTTCCACTGCACGAACGTGACGACGTTGGCGATGGCGAGGGCGGCGCCGAAGAGGGTCAGAGCGGCATCGGATCGGATGTCGTCGATGCGCGAGGCAAAGGCGCGAGCCGGCGCGGCCAGGCGCATCAGCACGTCGCGGCCCCACGGAGACGGAGCCGCTGCCGGACCGCGCCGATCAGGAAGGGAATCTGCAGTTCGTACTCGAGCGCGGCGTCGGGGTGGCC
>Ga0134122_10003522_pt1 | contig 11616 bp, 11 predicted proteins | sample KB302_FD_96461 | JGI IMG/M metagenome (GOLD analysis project Ga0134122, IMG submission 96461) | Terrestrial soil microbial communities without Nitrogen fertilizer from Kellogg Biological Station, Michigan, USA - KB3-0-2 | ecosystem: Environmental > Terrestrial > Soil > Unclassified ...
GCGCACCTGGCGCTGGGTATAGCCGCGCGCCAGCATCCGCTTGACGAATTCATTGTGCTTGGTCTCGGTGTCGCTGTCCTTCTTGGATTCGAAGGAGATCACCGGCAAGAGATCCTCGACCTGGGTGAACATCCGCTTCTCGATGACGTTGCGGATCTTCTCATAGGCCGTCCACGCGGGGTTCTTGCCGTCGTGCTGGGCGCGATAGCGGAGCGCGAACTTGACGACTTCGTTGCGGAAGTCCTTCGGATTGGCAATGCCCGCCGGCTTCTCGATCTTGGAAAGCTCGGCGTCCAGCGCGTTGCGGTCCAGAAGCTGTCCGGTGTCGGCGTCCTTGAAATCCTGATCTTCGATCCAGGCATCGGCATAGGCGATGTAGCGGTCGAACAGGTTCTGCCCGTATTCGCCGTAGGATTCGAGGTAGGCCTTCTGAATTTCCTTGCCGATGAATTCGGCGTAGCGCGGTGCGAGTTCGGCCTTGATGAACTCGAGGTATTTCTTCTCGACGTCGTCCGGGAACTGCTCGCGCTTGATCGCCTGCTCGACGACATACATCAGATGCACCGGATCGGCGGTGATCTCGGAGTGATCGAAGTTAAAGGTCTCCGACAGCGCCTTATAGGCAAAGCGGGTCGAGATGCCGGTCATGCCTTCATCCACGCCGGCCGAGTCCTTGTACTCCTGAAGCGTCTTAGCCTTGGGATCGGTATCGCGCAGCTTCTCGCCGTCGTAGACCCGCATCTTGGAGTAGAGATTGGAATTCTCGTGCTCCTTGAGCCGTGTCAGCACGCAGAAACGCGCCAACATTTCGAGCGTCTCCGGCGCGCAGGGGGCGGCGTCGAGCTCGCTTTCCCGCAGAAGCTTCTTGTAGATCTTGGTTTCCTCGGTCACGCGCAGGCAATAGGGCACGGTAATGACGCAGATGCGGTCGAGGAACGCTTCGTTGTGCTTGTTGGCCTTGAAGAGCTGCCACTCGGCTTCGTTGGAGTGCGCGAGGATGACGCCGTTGAACGGGATCGGTCCGAGCGTCTCGGTGCCGATATAATTGCCTTCCTGCGTCGCGGTTAAGAGCGGATGCAGCACTTTGATCGGCGCCTTGAACATCTCGACGAATTCCAAGAGGCCCTGATTGGCGTGGCAGAGTCCGCCCGAGAAGGCATAGGCATCGGGATCGTTCTGCGAGAAATGTTCGAGCTTTCTGATGTCGACCTTGCCGACGAGCGCGGAGATGTCCTGATTGTTGTCGTCGCCGGGCTCGGTCTTGGCGATCGCGATCTGGCGCAGCTTCGAAGGATAGATCCGTGCGACCTCGAATTTCGAGATGTCGCCGCTGTACTCATCCAGGCGTTTCACCGCCCACGGGCTCATCACACCGGTCAAGCGGTGGCGTTCGATGCCGTATTTGTCCTCAAGCAGTGCTGCGAGATCGTCGGAACGGAAGAGACCGAGCGGGCTCTCGAAGACCGGGCTGATCTGATTGCCGGCCTTGAGCACATAGATCGGGCGCTTCTCCATCATGTCTTTCAGCCGCTCGGCGAGCGAGGATTTGCCGCCGCCGACCGGGCCGAGCAGGTAGAGAATCTGGCGCTTCTCCTCGAGGCCCTGCGCGGAATGCTTGAAGTAGCTGACGATGCGCTCGATGGTGTCTTCCATCCCATAGAAACCTTCGAACGCGCGGTAACGCTTGATCGTGCGGTTGAAGAAAATGCGGGAGAGGCGTGGGTCCTGAGCGGTGTCGATCAGCTCCTGTTCGCCGATCGCCGAGATCATGCGTTCGGCGGGCGAGGCGTAGAGCATTTTGTCGTCACGTGCGGCGAGCAGCCAGTCCCTGAGACTCATGGTCTCCAGCTGTTCGCGCGAATAATCGCGATGAAAGAGATCGAAAACGTCGAGATTACTCATCCTCTTTCGGCTCCTTTGGGCCGGACGTCCGAATGCACTCCAACATCATGTCGAATACGTGGCATTTAAACCTTTTCAACCGCGTACAGCCTGACAGATCATTGATGAACCCATGCTTAACCGGCCTGTTTTTCGCCGTTCACCGGAGAATTTCCGCCGCAGACAGATCATTCACGAATCCCGGAGGGAACAAGGGTTTTGCCCGTGGCGCGATCAAGCGCGTGCGCCCATCGGGCCGCGTCGCTCATGCCTCCGCAACGACTCGCGGCCACTGATTTGCGCGCAAAGTGTAACGCGAGTGGCTTGGTTTCAGAAATGGTGACGACTCGCTTTGCCGCGCAATGCGGCCTGCCGGTTGAGATTTTCCACGATATACACAAGGAAATTGCTTTTATGCTGCTCGCGGGAATAACGCGCAGAAGGTTTCGCCGTTCCGTTTGCGCGGAAAGCCGCGGATTTTGCTTGCCAAGGGGCGGTTGATGCCTCCAAGCTTCAAGCATGCTGTCGAATCTTAATTTCCGGAAAGCGCGCCCATCCGATTGCGAGGCGGTGGCGCGCATCTATGTCGACGCATGGCGTGACACATATCCGCTGATTCTGCCTCCGAAGCTCTTGTTGAACATGACGGTGGAGGGCCAGAGCGCCCGCTGGCGCAATGCGATCGCGATGGCCGCGCGCGAGGCCGTTTATGTGGCGGAGGACGACAAGGGAACGATTTTCGGCATGACCAGTTTAGGCCGTGCGCGGGATTCGGGCCTCGGATACGACGCGGAGATCTATACGTTGTATGTCGACCCGGTGTTCACGGGACGGGGCATCGGCCGCGCCTTGCTGTCCGGGGCGTTCTCGGCCCTGGCCGAGCGCGGACATACACGCTGCCTGATCTGGGCACACGCCAAAAACCCGGCAAGATTCTTTTACGAGGCGATGGGCGGCAAGTTGATCGCCGAGCGCACCACTTCGATGCTGGGCTCGCCGGTGCCCGAAGTCGCCTTTGGCTGGCCGAAGCTCGCGCTCGCCGAGGCCAGCCGTCATTCCAGGGCGTAGTCTAGGGCCTCTTTATTTGGCGCACACATCCAATTTCATGTCGAGCATGCAAGCGGCGTCGTAGTCCATCTGCGCCTTCACATCCTGCTGCTGCGTGTTGAAGATAAAGCCCCTCAGCCGGTAGGCCATTGCCCGGTTGGGATCCATGCCGTCCTTGTCGTTGTCAATGAAGGCGGTGAAATCCTCGATGGCCGGAGCATATTGTTTCTCTTGAAGGCGGAGGCCAGCGCGGCGGAAACGGGCGTCGGGATCATCGGCCTTCAATTTGAGGGCTTCATCGAAGTCCTTCATGGCTTGCGCGTTGTCGCCCTTTTTGGTGAAGGCGACGCCGCGGCTGAGGTAATCGTAATAGAGCCGGGCCGTGTGCTCCGTCGCGTCGATCGCCTTCGTGAAGGCAGCGATGGCCGCATCATTGTCGCCCTTCTCGAGTGCTGCGTCGCCGGCATCCTCGTCGGGGGTGCTTTGGCGCTGCGCAATCGGCGGCGGAGGCGGAGGCGCTTGCACTATGACGGGCGGTACCGATCCCGGAGGAGGAGGAAGGCTCGCGAGATCAACGCCGTCCTTGATGAAGAACAAACGTCTTGTGCCGGTTCGTTGCCCTTTGCCGTCGAGCATCTGTTCACTGAAGACCATCGTCTTGCCGTCGGCGGAGACCGCGCTGCTGCCGGTGATGACCGTGGTTCCGCGGCGTGCGCGGATATAGACGACGGTGTTGGGGTTGATGCGGTTGAAGGAACTGGTGTCGAATTCCGGGAAGCCGGTGAAGGGATGATATTTGTTGTCGGAGACGATCGTGGTGCTCGCGGTGAGCGCCTTGCCGTCGGCAAACACCCCCTGGATGTCGTACTTCAAGTCTTTACCGGCCGCGGCGAAATTCAGCGTCATGTCCTTGTAGGGCAGCGGTCCGGGTGTAGCGCTCGATCTTGCGGGAACGAGGTGCCAGATGCCGACGATGGGATCGCCTTGTGCGAGGACAATTCCCGGGATCGCCCCGGCGAATGCGGCAAGGACTGCGATGGTGATGCGCCGCGCGAATGCGGAACGGGTGAAAATCATTTCGTGCTCCTCAGTTTTTAACGCGCGCGAAGCGATGCATCACCTCGCAACAATACGGCCGGCAACGCGCGACAGCGGATGCTGAAGTTATAGGATTGCCGCCTCGGGATACAACCAGAAGCTTGCGGTCTTGGACCACGTCGTTAATTGGCGCGCCGAGCAGTCAGCTTGGCGGCCTGCGGGATTTCGCGAGGAAATTCCAGGATTTCGGCTGAGAGCGCCGACGCGAGAGCCGGGGGCCAATAACCCCAATGTGAAGGCGGATCAAGCAATGCTGACTTGCACCCGATTGCCGCAGCCTACTTGCGACGCGCGAGTATCCGCGAGCGTGCTTCACCAAGCCGGTGTCCCGCATTGAGCGGCAAGAGACGGACCAGGGCCGTGATCGCTTTGTATTGGGCGCCAGGAATGCTGAGCGGCCGATTCTTCATGACGGCCTCGTAGCCCGCCCAGGCGACGCGCTCGGGCGAGAGCCATAGCAATTTCGGCATGCGGTTCATGACTTCGCGCGTGCCGGTGACATCGTGAAACTCGGAATAGGTAAAGCCGGGGCACAAAGCCGTAACGTGCACGCCCGTGCCTTTTTGCTCGCTGTGCAGGGACTGCGAGAACTTGATCAGCAGCGCCTTCGCTCCGCCATAAAGCGTGTGGCTCGCGGAGCCGGGCATCAAACCCGCCACCGAGGCGACATTGAGGATGCGTCCGTAGGCTCTTTGGGTCATGGAAGGGAGCAGGCGGTGCGTCAGCTCGCAAGGGGCAGTCACCAGCACCTGGAGAAAGTCACGCTGCGAGTCCCAGCTCGTGGCGCGGTAAAGACCCGGTACCGCGTAGCCCGCATTGTTGATGAGCGCATCGATGGCGATGCCCTCGCCTTCGAGTGTGCCGATCAGATTTTTCGGTGTCTCAGGCAGGGCAAGATCGGCAGGCAGGACTTTCGTGCGGACACCGCAATTCGTTTCGAGTTCCCGGCTTAAAGCGAAAAGACGATCGGCACGGCGCGCGGTGAGCACGATGTCAAACCCGCGGGCGGCAAAGACGCGCGCCAGCTCAGCGCCGATCCCCGCCGATGCACCGGTGACGAGCGCGGTACGGCCGCGGCCTTCGCCGCTTGTCATTTCTCTTGGTCCGCGGCAATCGCCAAGTCCTTGGGACGCATGTAGTCGATGAGGCGCCCCTGCCCCGCTTTGATCGAGCGCCATGTCGGCGCGTCGAAATCGAGAACGGCAAGCGCGGCCGTTGGGAACTTCTCGACCATGCGCTGCAAGCGGACTCGCTCCGCCGGTGTCTTGGGCTGCAGGGCAAGCGCAATAGCGAGCTGCTCGATGCCGGGATTGTGTCCGACGAGAAGCAGCGGCGAGGATGCTTTCGCCGCGCGCACGGCGCTCAAGAGCCTCGGCCAGTCGGCGAGATAGAGAGCGCGCTCATAGCGCACGTTCGGTTTGCCGCGCAGTTTCGGCAGCAGCAGCTCGACGGTTTCCTTGGTGCGGCGCGCACTGGACGACAAAATCTGCGCAGGTTCATACCCCTCCGCCCGCATATAAAGCGCCATCTGCGGCGCCGCTTTCTTGCCGCGCGCCGATAGGGGCCGTTCATGGTCTTCGATTTCCTTGCCCCAGTCCGACTTGGCGTGGCGCAAGAGCAGCAAGCGGAGAATGGCTCTTCACCCTTCGAATTTGGCCGGAGAGTAAGAAGCCGGCGCGATGCTGACAAGCTCGGCGGCCAACGTTAACTTGAAGCCACCGGCGCGACCTTCTACGTTCGCGATGGTGCCGTGAAGGAGCAAGTCATGCGCAAGCTCGCGCTGCTGGCCGCGTTCGTCAGTCTCGCCGTCCTAGGACTCGTTCAGCCCTGGGCTCTCGCCGCCGAGGACCTCGGTCCGAAGATCGGCGCCCAGACCCCCGACATCGGAACGCCACCCGATCAAACCGGTACCGCGAGAACGCTGCAATCGCTGATGGGCGAAAAGGGCATGGTGCTGTTTTTCTTCCGCTCGGCGGACTGGTGCCCGTTTTGCCAAGCGCAATTGATGGATCTCAACACCGCAGCCTCAGCATTGGAACGGCGCGGCTACAAGATGGCCGGCATCTCCTACGACAGTCCGCAAATTCTCGCGAGCTTCATTGAAAAGCGGAAGCTCACCTACACGCTGCTATCCGATCCGAAGTCCGTGATCATCGATCGCTACGGCCTGCGCGATCCGCAATACCCGCCGGGAAATTTTGCCTATGGCGTGCCGCGGCCGATCATTTTGATTCTCGATAAAGGCGGCACGATCAAGGCAAAGCTTTACGAGGAGACATACACGAAGCGTCCGCCGGCAACCCTCGTCATCAGCACGATCGACAAATTGGCCGCCGCTCCCGGATAGAAAAACCCGGCCGCTAAGGCCGGGCTTTCCCCGAACACGCCCTCAAGCCGCGATGTTCAGTGATGCTTGTCGGCGTCGCGGAGCGAGTCCTTGATGCCGCCGACGGCGTTGCGGACTTTTCCCTCAGCCTTGTCCATCTTGCCCTCGGTCTTCATCTTCTCATCGCCCAGCATCTTGCCGGCCGCTTCTTTGACGGCGCCCTTTTGCTGTTGCGCCATTCCTTTCACGCGATCCTTATCCATTGTCGGCACTCCGTTGACCTTCCTATGAAAAACGGCCCGGTCTGCGAGAGGTTCCCCGCAAGCGCGGGCGGCATGGTGGCGCTTGACGGCCGAAAGCGCGGACCCTATCGCTTGATGTCAGGGGTAAGGCGCAACGACCATGGCGACCAACAAAGACTGGAAATCCTGGCGCAGACAGACGCTGGCCGTGCGCGGCGGCCAGCTGCGCAGCCCCTTTCAGGAGACCAGCGAGGCGCTCTACCTGACCTCGGGCTATGCCTATGAGGGACCGGAGGAGGCGGAGGAGCGCTTCAAGGGCGCGCCCGGCTACACCTATACGCGCTACGCCAATCCGACGATTTCGATGTTTGAGGAGCGCATGGCGCTGCTCGAGGGGGCGCCTGTGGGCCGGGCCACCTCATCGGGGATGGCGGCGGTCACATCGACATTTCTTTGCTGCCTAAAAGCAGGCGATCACATTGTGGCGGCGCGGGCGCTGTTCGGCGCCATTCGCTACGTCATCGAGGAGATCCTGCCGCGTTTCGGCATTAAGAACACGCTGGTCGATGGCAGGGACCTCGACGATTGGCGCCGCGCGATCAAGCCGGGGACCAGGCTCGTACTTTTCGAGACGCCGTCCAATCCGACGCTCGAGCTCGTCGACATCAAGGGCGTATGCGACATCGCGCACAAGGCAGGCGCCCTCGTCGTCGTCGACAACGCCTTCGCCTCGCCCGCACTGCAACGACCGATGGAGTACGGCGCCGACATCGTGGTCCATTCATCGACCAAGTACATCGACGGCCAGGGACGCGCCCTTGGCGGAATCATTCTGTGTAAGGAGGATTTTCTCAAGGACCATCTCCAGATTTTCTTGCGCAATACCGGGCCATGCCTGAGTCCGTTCAATGCCTGGCTGCATTTGAAGAGCCTGGAGACGCTCGATCTCCGCATGCAGGCGCATTCGCGCAACGCGAGCAAAGTCGCCGACTTCATGAGCAAGGAGCGTAAGATTTTACGGGTGCTTTATCCCTTCCGCGAAGACCACCCGCAGCACAATTCCGGGCTCGCGCGAAAGCAGATGTCGGCCGGCGGCGGCATCGTGACCTTCGAAGTGGACGGGGGCAAGAAGACCGCGTTCAAGGTGGCGAAGGCGTTGAAGCTGGTCGACATTTCCAACAATCTGGGAGACGCCAAAAGCCTGCTGACGCATCCCGCCACGACGACGCATCAGCGCATGACGCCGGAAGCGCGTCTTGCCGCCGGCGTGACCGACGGCATGCTTCGCATCGCTGTCGGGCTCGAAGACCCCGCCGATGTGTGCGACGATCTCCATCAGGCGCTCGATAAACTCTAAGGACACGCTCATGTCTGAGCATCATGCGACCATCGCCTGGAAGCGCAGCAGCGCGGACTATACGTATGAGACCTATAACCGCGCGCATGAGTGGCGCATCGCAGGCAACAGCGTTCCCGCTTCGGCGGCGAAGGAATATCGCGGCGATCCGACGCGCGTGAATCCTGAGGAGGCTTACGTGGCGGCACTGTCGTCGTGCCACATGCTGACGCTGCTGGCGATCGCGGCGAAGCGGCGTTGGTCGCTGGATTCCTACAACGACGACGCCGTCGGATATATGGAGAAGAATGCGCAAGGCAGGCTGGCGATTACGCGGGTGATCCTGCGCCCGAAGATCGTGTGGTCGGCGGGCGTGTCGGTTTCGAACGCCGATCTCGAAAAAATGCATCACGAAGCCCACGAGGGATGCTTCATCGCCAATTCGGTAATCACCGAAGTAAAGGTGGAACCGCAGACGTGAGCAAACCGCGCTACGAAGAGACGACACGGAACATCCGCGTCGCGGTCGAGCCCAATTTCCTCGATGACCAATCGGAACCCGAGGAGAGCCGGTACCTGTGGTCGTATAGCGTCACGATCGAGAACAAGAGCTCCGAGACCGTGCAGCTCCTTTCGCGCTACTGGCGCATCACCAATTCGCGCGGCGTCGTGCGGGAGGTTCGGGGCGACGGCGTGATCGGCGAGCAGCCCATACTCAAACCCGGCCAAGCCTTCGAGTACACGAGCGGGGCGCCTCTCGAGACGCCATCGGGTTTCATGACGGGCGCCTATCGAATGCGCTCCGCTTCGGGCGAAAACTTCGACATCGGCATTCCGATGTTCGCGCTGGAGAGCCCGTACGAACAGCGGCGGATGCACTGAATCAGTAAGTCGACAATTGGAAGAACGAGCATTGAATTTGGGGTTTCGGTTCCCGATTTCAGATTTCTGATTCCGGCGTTCCAAGCGTACAGTCGGGACTGGAGTGGAGATATCGATGTCCAACGGAAACAAGCCGCGTTTGACGGTGGCCAAGCGTCCGGCAGCCCCCAATCCGCGCCCCAGCCGCGCGGAAGCCGAAGACGCCGTTCGCACCCTGCTGCGCTGGGCCGGCGACGATCCCGACCGTGAGGGCCTCAAGGACACGCCGGCGCGTGTTGCGCGCGCTTATGAGGATTGGTTTTCCGGCTATGCCGACGATCCGCAAGCCTATCTCGCGCGCACGTTCGAAGAGGTGAACGGCTACGACGAGATGGTCGTCTTGCGCGACATCCGTTTCGAGTCCCATTGCGAGCATCATCTGGCGCCGATCATCGGCCGCGTTCACGTGGGCTACCTGCCGCAGAACAAGGTTCTCGGCATCTCGAAGCTCGCGCGCGTCGTCGACGCCTATGCACGCCGGCTTCAGGTGCAGGAAAAGATGAATTCGCAGATCGCCAATTGCATTCAAAAGGTGCTGGAGCCGAAAGGCGTCGCCGTCGTGATCGAGGCGTCGCACGAGTGCATGACGACGCGCGGTGTGCACAAGCCCGGCGTGGTGATGGTGACGTCGACCATGCTCGGAGCGTTCCGCGAAGACGCGCGCACAAGGCGGGAATTCCTCAACATGATCGGCAACCCCGTTTCCGGCGACCGGCGCTGAGGCGTCATGGCGAGCGCGCCATCTGCCGCGGATGTGCTGACCCGGCTGATCGCTTTCGACACGGTGAGCCGCAATTCGAATCTGAAGCTGATCGCGTTCGCGGCGGAGCTTCTTGAAGGTCTCGGCGCGCGAGTGCGGCTGACCCATGACGATGCGGGCGCAAAGGCAAATTTGTTCGCCACATTAGGTCCCGAACGCGACGGCGGGTTCGTGCTCTCTGGCCACAGCGACGTCGTACCGGTCGACGGGCAGAGCTGGTCGAGCGATCCTTTCACGGCGCAGCTCCGCGATGCGCGTATCTATGGGCGCGGCACGGCGGACATGAAGGGGTTCATTGCCAGTACGCTGGCGCTGGCGCCCGAGTTTGCCGCGCTCGATCTCAAGCGCCCGCTGCACTTTGCGTTTTCGTTCGATGAGGAGGTCGGTTGCGTCGGCGTACGCAAGCTGATCGCCGATTTAAAGAGCGCCGGGATCAAACCTGCACTTGCGATCATCGGCGAGCCAACCAGCATGCGCGTCGTGGCGGCGCACAAGGCCGGCGCGGTGATCGAAACGATCGCCAGAGGACGCGAGGGTCATTCGAGCGAGCCTGCTCAGGGCGCAAGCGCCGTGATGATGGCGGGCGAATTCATCGCCGCGCTGGCAGGCTTGGGCAACGAGCTGATGAGCGATCGGGACGAGCATTTCGAGCCCCCCTACACCACCGTCCAAGCGAACATGATGGGCGGCGGAACCGCGGTGAACGTGCTCGCAGGCGAGGCGCGCGTGTTGTGGGAATATCGTGCCCTGCCCGATCGCGAAACATCGGCGATCATGGCGCGTGCCGAGACGCAAGCGGCGGCCATTGCCGCGCGCTATCGGCAGGGAGCTCCGCAAGCGGGGTTCGCAACGAAAATTCACGCCGCCTATCCCGGTCTGGTACGCGATCCGCACTCGGCGGCTGTGCAGCTCGCGTGCGCGATCTCGGGCAGCAATGAGCTTCATGCCGTGTCGTACGGAACTGAAGCGGGTCTCTTTCAGGCAGCGGGAATTCCGGCGGTGGTGTGCGGACCCGGTTCAATCGCGCAAGCGCACAAGGCGGACGAATATCTCGCTCTGGATCAGCTCGATGCCTGTGCGGGGTTCTTGCGACGCGTGGCGCAGCGCGCCGCGCAGTAGTCGTCAGGCGAAGGATGCGAGCGGGAATTCGTAGGTGTTGCCGCAAAATTCACAGCGCGTGCGGATGACGCCGTCGGGATCGGGCAGATCCTTCAGTTCTGTCAGCGAATAGCCTCTAAGCACGGAGCGGATGTTCTCAGGCCGGCAGGAGCATTCGAAACGCAGACTGTGACTCGAATGCACGCGCACTTCATCTTCATGGAACAAGCGCCAGAGCACGGACTCGGCAGTGATCGCGGTGTCGAGCAACTCGTAATCCTCGAGCGTCTTCACGAACATGGCGACGCGCCGCCAATCATCGGTGGCGCGTTCGGTGTCGGCTTGCTTGCCTGGGACCGCCTGCACCATGAGCGCGCCAGCGCGCCAGCCGTGCCCCTCGCCGGAGCGGTAGATCGGGCCGGCCGCAAGACGCAGCACGGTCGGCAATTGCTCGCTTTGGGAAAAGTATGTTTCCGCCGAGGCGGCGAGCCCGTCGGGCGACAGCGGTACCAGTCCCTGATAGGTCTGCGCACCTTTCTTGGGCTCAATCGTAATGGCCAGCGCGCCCTTGCCGACGAGCCTCGCGAACTCCGACGGACGGCCGGATTCGGCAAATGGCTGCTCATTGAGACGCGCGTACCCCCGCAGGCCGCCGCCTTGCGCGCCATCGCCGGCGAAGTAATCGGTGACCAGGAGGTTGAGCGGACCGTTGCCTTTGAGCTGTACGCTCAAGCGTCCTTCAAATTTCAGCGCCGAGCCCAACAGTGCGGCGAGACCCAGGGCTTCGGCCAGAATGCGCTGCGCCGCTTCGGGCAGAGGATGCGTGACAAGCGCGCGGCTTGAAACCGAATCGAGCCGAACCATGCGGCCGCGCATACCCACTTCGGCAAGATCAAACGGCAGAACA
>Ga0134122_10003524_pt1 | contig 11612 bp, 10 predicted proteins | sample KB302_FD_96461 | JGI IMG/M metagenome (GOLD analysis project Ga0134122, IMG submission 96461) | Terrestrial soil microbial communities without Nitrogen fertilizer from Kellogg Biological Station, Michigan, USA - KB3-0-2 | ecosystem: Environmental > Terrestrial > Soil > Unclassified ...
CACGCGCGCGCAACCTCGGGGATACGCTCGTCCCTTTGATCGGCGATTGCGTAGAGCAACTCCTCCACGCCGTTGCGTCCGACTGGCGCGGATAGTATTGATGACTGCGGTCTGCTGCCGGATGAAGAGGTGCCGCGTTCGATGAAGCATCAGGCAGCGCTGCTGCTCGGGTGTCTTGATCGGCACGAAACGCATACTTGGCCGCTGTACCGCCTCACAGATGGCCTCGGCGTCGGCAGCATCATTCTTCTGGCGTTTGACGTAGGGCTTCACATAAGCCGGAGGGATGAGGCGCACGGTATGACCGAGAGCCCGAAGCTCGCGCGACCAATGATGTGACGTCGCGCAAGCCTCGATGCCGACCAGGCACGATGGCAGCTTCTTGAAGAACGCAACCACGTACCGACGCTTCAGCTGGCGGCGCACAATGACGTCGCCGTGCGCGTTGACGCCGTGAACCTGAAAGACAGATTTTGCGATGTCGAGGCCAACAACTACGATTGCCTGCATGATGAGCTCCTCCGGATCCTGGTCACCTCATCGGCAACCGATTCCAAGGCGCTTGGGCGCCGGTGGGAGGAGCCGTCCACAGCATCAAAAGCGGAGTCGTTCAGTAGTGAGCGGTCGAACTGATGCCCAGCCCCCGAGAGTAGGTCGGGTGATCCGACGATGACCACTATTTCCCCGATCTGAGCGTTCGATTCCATGAAGCGGTAGGCGTCCACGATCTCGTCGAGCTTGAATGTATTTGCAATCACCGGTTTTAACGCGCCAAACCCAAGCCCGCGCTGACGAAGCGTTTGGCCGTCGAGGCGCTGTGGATCCTTGGTGATCTCGAAGAGTTGGTAGCCGCGAACTGTAAGATCATTGCCAAGAAGCGCCATCACGGGGACAGGCACATCGCTCGTGTCGAGCGCGCCAGTGGCGCCGTATGTGATCTTCTGAACGCGCTGCGGCGCAGTTCGGCCGCGTATTTCACTACAACGTCATTCGACGGACTGGAAGAAGCATCGTTCGGCGCTGACGGAGAACGTGTCGATCGACCTACACGACGTCAACGAAGAAGATAGACCGACCGTGGGCGGAGCAGTCCATCTTTGGTTGACTTTTATCCATCAGGCCATACGTTCGCGTAACGCCTATTTTGCAATGCTTCAACGTCCGATCACGCGCGATCCGCCCAAGCACGTGCGTAGCCCGGTCGCGCAGGTGCTTGAAAAACGTAGGCCGGGACCGCGGACTTAGTTAAGCCCAGACGTCTCACTCCGACTGCATCCAAGATGTCCCCTGGTGGCTTCGCAGAAGGAGGCTCGCCGGTGGAAGACTTCTCCGGAAGTAGCCGAGCGGCACTCGCTATGGTGACGCTTCGGACTAGCCAGCCGAAAGGTTCTCACATGCAACGGATTCTCGCGGCAACTGATTTTTCAACACGATCGCAACGTTCTGTGCGGCGTGCAGGATTACTAGCCCGACAGACCGGCGCCGAACTTACAATTCTCCATGCGGTGGAAGACGATCAGCCAACGCGCCTCGTTGAACTTGAACGGAAAGAGGCCGGTAAGATCCTTGATGAGCAGCTAAATTCAGTTGCGGAATTGCGCGGTATTAATTGCCGGTTCGTCGTTACGGCCGGCGATGCCTTCAATGTCATCTTGCGTACCGCAGAATCGACTTCCGCAGACCTTGTCGTCATGGGGTCCCATCGCAAGAAGTTGCTGCGTTACATTTTTGTTGGAACCACGATCGAGCGCGTCGTTCGCACGAGTCTCCGCCCCGTTCTGATGGTCAATACCGAGGCGGCGCACACCTATACGCGGGTGCTCGCGGCGGTCGACATATCGGACGCTTCCGCGCGTGCTTTGCAAGCCGCGAGAGCGTTGCACTTCCTTGACAAGGCCCACGTGACTATCGCGCATGCGTTCGAGCCGCTGGCAAAATCAGCGCAATTCATCGCTGGTGTACCGCGGGAGAGGATCGCCGATTACGTCGCTCAGGAACAACTAAGAGCCAGTGCAGAGCTGGCCGCATTCCTGCAATCGCATGGATTAAGCGACGCAGCTTGGTCGTTCCGCGTCGAAGAAGACGAACCCTTCCAAACGATATCCCGAGTAGCTGCGGAAATGTATCCCGGTCTTCTTGTTATCGGAACGCACAGCCGTTCGGGTATCGCCAAGATTCTTTTGGGCAGCGTAGCCGAAGAGGTCTTGCGCGCACTCGAGATCGACATTCTTGTCGTTCCGACTGCGGCGGAGCGTGTCTGAAACATCGTGCCGAAATATCAAAGTTTCGCGGGTAGAAATGCCGATTACGACGCTCCTCTTCGCCACAATCGGAATCCCATTTTTGGGCGGTCTCATCGCCGCATTTCTCCCCACCAACGCGCGCAATGCCGAGGCGTGGCTTGCCGGTGCAATCGCGCTTGTCGACGTGGCCATCTTGGCATTCCTTTACCCCTTAGTGACGGACGGGAACGTCGTCCGCGCCGAGATCGAATGGATACCGTCCGCCGGCCTGAATTTCGTCGTGAGGTTGGACGGATTTGCCTGGATGTTCGCGCTGCTGATCGCAAGCGTCGGCTTTTTGGTGGTCTTGTACGCCCGCTACTACATGTCACCAGCCGATCCGGTGCCGCGCTTATTTTCGTTCGTGCTCGCGTTCATGGGGTCCATGCTTGGCGTGGTGCTCTCGGGCAATCTGGTCCAGCTAGTCTTTTTCTGGGAACTGACCAGCCTGTTTTCGTTTCTGTTGATCGGCTATTGGCACCACAACGCCAGCGCTCGAGAAGGCGCGCGCGTGGCGCTGATCGTAACCGCCATTGGAGGTTTTTGCCTCTTTGTAGGCGTTCTTTTGCTGGGCCATATCGTTGGCAGCTATGATCTGGACCGCGTCCTGGCATCGGGCGATCTGATCCGGTCGCACGACTTGTATCTTCCGATTTTGGTTCTGATTTTGCTTGGCGCGCTGACCAAGAGCGCGCAGTTCCCGTTTCATTTCTGGCTCCCGCGCGCAATGGCGGCACCAACGCCCGTTTCGGCCTACCTGCATTCTGCGACGATGGTGAAGGCGGGTGTATTTTTGCTGGCCCGCCTTTGGCCGGTGATGGCGGGAACTGACTATTGGCTTTGGATCGTAGGCTCCGCAGGCCTTGTCACATTCGTTCTGTGCGCTTTCCTTGCCCTCTTCCAGCAGGACTTGAAGGGCATTCTGGCCTATTCGACAATCAGCCATCTCGGGCTGATAACCTTGCTGCTTGGGCTCGATACGCCGCTGGCGGTCGTGGCCGCGATCTTCCACATGATGAACCACGCGACCTTCAAGGCGTCGCTGTTCATGGCCGCGGGCATCATCGATCACGAGACGGGTACTCGCGACATCCGCCGACTTAGCGGTCTCTATCATTTCATGCCGGTCACCGCGACCTTGGCCATGGTCGCCGCGGCAGCCATGGCCGGGGTTCCTCTGCTCAATGGTTTCTTGTCCAAGGAAATGTTTTTCGCCGAGACCATCTCAACTCACGACGGCTCACTCGTCGATGACGCGCTTCCCTATGTTGCCACTTTGGCCGCGGTGTTCAGTGTTGCTTATTCCTTGCGCTTTATCCTCGACGTCTTCTTCGGACCACCTCCGGTCGGCTTGCCACGGACACCGCATGAGCCGCCGCACTGGATGCGCTTTCCGGTTGAGCTTCTTGTCGTGGTCTGCCTCGTGGTCGGAATTCTTCCCGTCATCACGATTGGGCCGTTCTTGCACACGGCCGTCGTCGCCATACTGGGGGTGGATAGTCCGGCGTATAGCTTGGCGCTCTGGCACGGGTTCACGTTGCCGTTGCTTATGAGCGTGATCGCTCTGATAGGTGGCGTCACGCTTTATGCGGTTCTGCACACCTATATGCCGCGCGGCATAGTTCTGCCGGTGATGCACCTGTTTACGGCCAAGCCGATTTTTGGGGGAGGCTTAGGCGCGTCGGTTAGGTGGCTTCTAAACCTGCTGAGTACACGCCGGCTCCAGCCCCAGTTGCGGCTTCTCGTTTGCGTCGCGATCCTTGCTGCACTGGGGCCACTCTACGGGCGAAACCTTATGCCGGAGCATTTCGATCTTTCGCCTATTGATATCGCTTTCGCATTGGTCTGGCTCGTCGGCATCGTTTGCGCCGTGGCCACGGCCTATCAGGCCAAATACCACCGGCTAGCCGCACTTATCCTAATGGGCGGCGTTGGGCTCGTTACCTGCATCACTTTCGTCTGGTTGTCCGCGCCCGATCTTGCCCTGACGCAGTTGCTCGTTGAAATCGTGACGACGGTCCTGATCCTTCTAGGTCTGCGTTGGCTTCCGATGCGGCGCGAAGAGATCGCTCCAAGGATGACCGGCGTGGTCGCGACACGCCTCGGACGCCTGCGCGATCTGGCCATTGCCCTCGCTGCAGGGGCCGGCCTTTCGACAATTGCTTACGCCATGATGGTGCGAGCGCCGCCCGACGGTATTTCGCGATTTTTTCTGGAGCGCGCGCAGACGGAGGGTGGCGGCGCAAACGTTGTCAATGTCATCCTCGTCGACTTTCGCGGTTACGACACGCTTGGCGAGATCACTGTGCTCGGTGTAGTGGCCATAGCCGTCTATGCGCTCCTGCGGCGGTTTCGGCCGGCGCTCGAGAGCATCGATATCCCCATGCAGCAACGCGTTCAGAACGCATATGACATCGACCATCCGGAGCGTCAGATGGGCGATACCATCGCCGATTATCTGTTGGTTCCGTCGGTAATCATGCGCATGCTGTTCCCGGTTATCGCGACCATGGCCGTGTTTCTGCTATTGCGCGGACATGACCTGCCCGGAGGTGGCTTCGTGGCTGGTCTCACAATGGCGGTGGGAATTATCCTGCAGTACATGGCCGGTGGAGCAACGTGGATCGAGACGCGGCTCCGTATCTCCCCCGTGCGCTGGATGGCGATGGGATTACTGTTTGCCACCGCGACGGGCGCCGGAGCCTGGCTGGTCGGCTATCCGTTCCTGACATCGCACACGTTCGATATCAATCTGCCCGTCATCGGTGTCCTGCACCTATCGAGTGTTTACTTGTTTGATCTCGGCGTGTTTTCTCTCGTATTTGGCGCCACCGTTCTGATGCTGATTGCGCTCGCGCATCAGTCCCTGCGCAGTCATCGAAGGCCGAAGGCAGCCGCGAGCGAAGCGATTGGGAGAGAGTGATGGAAATCATCCTCGCTGTAGGCATCGGCGTGCTGACGGGATCTGGCGTATGGCTGCTGCTCAGGCCGCGTACCTTCCAGGTTCTGATCGGACTGTCGCTTCTTTCTTATGCCGTCAATCTCTTCATCTTCTCGATGGGTCGTTTGCGAACCAGCATGCCGCCTGTGCTTCGACCTGGCGTGCCAAGCGATCTTGCTCACTACGCTGATCCTGTGCCGCAGGCCCTGGTGCTGACTGCCATTGTCATCACCTTCGCGATGACCGCCCTGCTGTTGGTCGTCCTGCTGGCATCACGCGGTGTCACGGGAACCGACCATGTCGACGGGTGGAAATCCGATTCGTGAGCCATTGGGTCGAACATCTGCCCATTGTGCCAATCGTGCTGCCGCTGGCGACGGCAGTGCTGATGCTGCTGCTGGATGAGCGGCGGCGGTCACTGAAGGCGGCGATCAACCTCGTTTCAACCCTGACCCTGTTGGGCGTGGCGATCGCCATCCTGCGTTCCGCCAATGCACCGACTTCGAACGGCAGCGTAGGCGCGGGCGTTTATCTACTCGGCAACTGGCCGGCGCCTTTTGGGATCGTGCTGGTGGGGGACCGCCTGTCGGCTCTCATGCTGGTTCTGACAGGCATTCTTGCCTCGGCAACGCTGTTGTTCTCAATCGCGCGTTGGCACCGGGCAGGCGCTTATTTCCATCCACTATTCCAGCTTCTACTCATGGGGTTAAACGGCGCCTTTCTGACCGGCGATCTATTCAATCTGTTCGTATTTTTCGAGCTGTTGCTGGCGGCCTCCTATGGGCTCGTTCTGCATGGCTCGGGTGTTCTGCGGATCAAGGCAGGTCTGCACTACATTGCAATCAATCTCGCCGCGTCCTTGCTGTTTCTGATCGGCGTCAGCCTCATCTATGGCACGACCGGAACGCTGAACATGGCTGATCTCGCCGCCCGGCTTCCTACTATTGCGGACGGCGACCGAATATTGCTCGAAGCCGGAGCAGCCCTTTTCGGCATTGCACTTCTGGTCAAGGCCGGGATGTGGCCGCTCGGCTTCTGGTTGCCCGGCACCTACGCGGTCGCCGCGCCACCCGTCGCGGCGATGTTTTCGATCATGACCAAGGTCGGCATCTACACCGTGTTGCGATTGTGGCTGTTGTTGTTCGGCGGCGAGGCCGGTGCGTCGGCTTATTTCGGCGGTAATTGGCTCCTGCTCGGAGGCATCGCGACCGTCATCTTCGGCTCGCTCGGCGCCTTGGCTTCGCAGGATCTGGCCAGACTTGCCGGATTCAACGTGCTCGTGTCGTCGGGAACGTTGCTTGCGGTCGTCTCCGTGGGCGACGCAGCGGTAACGGGCGCTGCCCTCTACTATCTTGTGGGTTCGACGTTGGCGGTCAGCGCCTTTTATCTCCTCATCGAATTGATCGAGCGTGGCCGGGCAGCGGGCGCCGACGTGATCGCCGTCACGATCGAGGCCTTTGGCGATCAGGAAGACGAAGAAGAAACGAGCACTGGTATCGCAATCCCAGGAACGATCGCGGTCCTCGGCGTCAGTTTCGCATGCTGCGCTTTGCTGCTTTCCGGATTGCCGCCTCTGGCCGGCTTCATTGCAAAGTTCCTGCTGCTGTCGTCCTTGCTCAATCCAACGGGGATCGGCGTAGCCGCAGTCGATGCGACGTCCTGGACGCTGACGGCGCTTTTGATCCTGTCGGGATTGGCTGTGGTGATTGCCATGATGCGCGTCGGCATCCGGGTGTTCTGGGTGCCGGTCGGGGGTGAACTGGCAAGCGTACGCATCGTTGAAGTGGCGCCGATTGTTGCTCTGCTCTTTCTGTGCGTGGTGCTCACAATCCAGGCCGGCCCCGTCATGCGGTTCATGCAGGCGACCGCGCAAAGCCTCCACGCGCCGCAAACCTATGTTCGCGACGTCCTTGCAGCACAACCCGTGAAACGCGCCTGGAAGGAAGGCGGTTTATGACGCGCTGGCTCCCCTTCCCCGCCATGTCAATTTGCTTGTTGGCCATGTGGCTACTGCTGAACCAGACGCTGTCGGCCGGACACATTGTGCTCGGATGCATCATTGCGACGGTTGGGCCTCTGGCAATGTCGGCATTGGAACTTCCGAGAGCGCGACTGCGGCGTGCAGATGCGATCATGCGGCTGGCCGTGGTGGTATTCATGGATATCATCCGCTCCAACATCGTAGTGGCAGGCATCATCCTGACGCCAAGCTACCGAACTCGCACGTCGGGCTTCATAACCATCCCTCTCGACTTGCGCAGTCCCTACGGGTTGGCGGCTCTCGCATGCATCATCACATCCACGCCGGGCACCATTTGGGTCAGCTTCGAAAGCGCCAAAGGAATGCTCACGATCCATGTCCTCGATCTGATCGACGAGAACGCGTGGATCCGCACGATCAAGCATCGCTACGAACGGCTGCTGCTGGAGATTTTTGAATGAGTGCGCAGATTATACTGATGTGGTCGCTCACCATCGCCGAAATTTGGCTGGTCATAGCCATGGCGTGCGCTGTGTTCTGCATGGTTCGCGGGCCAAGGGCGCAAGACCGCGTATTGGGCCTGGATGCCTTCTACGTCGACGCCACGCTGCTCCTCCTAACGTTCGGCATCCACTCCGGGACCACGCTGTATTTCGAGGCCGCGCTGGCCATCGCTCTACTTGGATTTGTTGGGACGGTGGCTTTGGCGAAGTTTCTGATGCGCGGAGAGGTGATCGAGTGATGCAGATGGCTGAATTGCCGAATTGGACCGCGATGCTGACATCCGTCCTGGTGCTCGTCGGAGCCGGTTTGACCTTGATCGGTTCGCTTGGCCTGTTGCGCTTCAAAAGCTTCTATGAGCGCGTGCACGCCCCAACCTTGGGGTCAACGCTCGGCGCTGGCGCTATACTGATCGCGTCGGCGATTTACTTTTCCGTATTGCAGAGGCGGTTGGTGCTGCACGAGGTTCTGATCGCGATCTTCATGACCGTCACGACGCCCGTCACCTTGATGCTGTTGGTACGGGCAGCGCTGCATAGAGACTGGAGCGAGGGCCGCGGCGAAGTCACCAGAGACCGACGCAGCCGGACGGTTGATGGTTCTCGAACCAGCGAGCCGCATTCCTGATCGGCAATAGAAACTTCGCTTGCCCCGTCGAAGGATCGTGCCGCACCACGTCGCCACGACAGCCAATCTGACGCCGCGGGGACCCGTCTCATCCTGGTCGGACAAACCGAAGAGCAACAGTGGTTGCATCGTCAGTCTCGTTGTCTGGTGTGAATCGGATTGTTTCCAATCCTAGTCATCGGTCCGCCGACTCCGAATCTTGCTTTCAAACTCGAAAGTCAGCTCTGGTCACGACGCACTCAACTTCTGATCTCGATGTTAGGTGGGCCGACGATGAGCAACGCCGATCCTGCTCGACAGATCTGGCGCGGGAATCGGAACAGAAGGGCCTGTCGACGGCCATGTCCGAAAACCGCCAGACAAACGCGGTAGCGCACCCTATCTTCAGTCTATGATGATGGATGTTGACGCCTGTTATCGAGCGTTATCAACGCGCGATTGCCGCTTCGACGGACGCTTGTTCGTCGCGGTTAAGACGACCGGTATCTATTGCCCACCGATCTGTCCGGCTCAGACGCCCAACCGTCAAAACGTCATCTTCTACCCTAGCGCTGCCGCCGCGCAGGCTGCCGGTTTCCGGCCTTGCCTTCGGTGCCGCCCGGAAACTTCGCCGGAACTCGCAGTATGGCGCGGCTCGTCCAACACGGTTTCCCGCGCGCTGTCGCTGATCGATGCAGGCGCCCTCGATGATGGCAATGTCGACGCGCTGGCGCTGTGTCTTGGGATGGGTGATCGGCAGCTTCGCCGCCTCTTCCGCAGCCATCTCGGTGCCACACCGATCGCCGTCGCGCAGACGCGACGTGTTCTTTTGGCCAAACAACTACTCCATGAAACCCGACTGCCTATGTCCGAGGTGGCGTTGGCATCGGGATTCGGCAGCGTTCGGAGATTTAACGAGGTCTTTCAGACCTTGTTTGACCGCCCCCCAGGCGCGCTTCGCCGACTGACCGGTGAAGTCGCCGCTGACGTGGACGGAATTCGACTGGAATTGCCTTACCGCACCCCATTCGATTGGGAGGGGTTGATCAGCTACCTGTCCTTTCGCGCGATCAAGGGCGTCGAGGTCGTGTCGCCTGAGCGCTACGCACGCGCAATCGCACTGGATGGCGAAGTTGGCCTTCTGATGGTCGAACCCGGCCGGAAATCCACGCTCTCGGTCACCATTCGATTCCCGAAGCTCAGCGCTCTTCACAGAATTATCGCTCGTGTGCGTCATATCTTCGATCTGACCGCTGATCCGGAGGCGATCACGGAGCATCTAAGCCGTGACCCTGCACTCGCGCCTCGCGTTGCTGCGCGACCGGGCTTGCGGGTACCGGGCGCTTGGGACGGCTTCGAACTAACGGTCCGAGCTATATTAGGACAGCAGATCACTGTGGTAGCGGCGACACGTCTCGCGGCACACATCGTTACCGAATGGGGCGAGCCGCTGCCCGCGACTCTGCGGAACATCGTGCCTGGCATTACTCATACATTTCCTAACGCCGAACGCTTGGCGGCGGCCGATCTTTCGAAGCTTTCCATGCCGCGCGCGCGATCAGCCACTCTTGAAGCCCTGGCCAAAGCGGTCGTGCTCAACCCCAAGGTCCTCGAGCCGGCGGGTGATCTCGACGAAGCTGTCACCGAGCTTCGACGGCTGCGCGGCATTGGCGAGTGGACAGCTGAATATATCGCCATGCGTCAGCTTCGCTCTCCGGACGGCTTCCCGGCCTCGGACATCGGACTTCTTCGAGCGATGGTCGATGCCGCCGGAACGAGACCAGCGCCGGCCGCCCTGAAAGCACGGGCCGAGGCCTGGAGGCCATGGCGTGCTTATGCGGCGCTTCATCTATGGTCGGGCGAATTGATCCCCGATCCCCTTGCTCAACATTCCATTTCGGAGGACCACGATGCCCGCGAAGCAGTCTGATCAACTGACCCTCGATCGCCTCGAAACACCTATTGGCACCGCCCTGCTCGCGACCGATGCCGATGGTTATCTGCGCGCGTTTGACTGGGTGGATTATGCCGATCGCCAGCTCAAACTCCTTCGCCGCTACGGCGGTGAGGTGGCTCTGATCCCCGGTGCAGCCCCTGCCGCCACGCGCCAAGCCGTCATCGCCTACTTTGACGGCGACCTTCATGCGCTCGAGACAATCCCTTGGCGTTCGCCGGGATCGGATTTCCAGCTCAAATGCTGGAATGCACTTTGTGCGATCCCGGTCGGCGAGACGATGACTTACGGCTCTCAGGCCGCGAAGATCGGGCGGCCGAGCGCGATGCGCGCGGTTGGTCTTGCCAATGGCAGCAATCCGATCTCTGTCATCGTTCCCTGCCACCGTGTCATCGGCGCGAACGGCTCGCTGACCGGATACGGTTGCGGCCTGTGGCGCAAGCGCTGGTTGCTCCGTCATGAAGGAGTTGCCGCATTCCAGGACAATGGCGAGCTCTTCGACTACGCTGATCGCTTGCAGCGAACGCTGGCAGTTGCTTGATCCAGAGAGCGGTCGCACGCAGTGCCGTGGCGACCACTCTCGAAGGCTGAAAGCCAGCAGCTTAAAGATAGCATGAGGATTGGCTCATCAACGCACGTGTAATGATCTAGCTTGAGTCAACGAGGGTTCGTATCTGCAAGGCAGTGGCATTTGTCGAGACGCGCCTAAGGGATAGCGACCTTCGGCTCCATAAGCTGTTGCGCGAGCAGGCCGGCGTGCGGCGTGAGCGCAGAGAAATCACGCGCGCAAAGATAAAGCTGCCTAAGCGCCCAGGGGTCATGCAGCGGCACAATAGTCAAGCCGAGGTGAGCCAAGTCTTTAGCGGAAGCCTCCGATAAAATGGCGATCCCAACACCGGACTCAACCAACATTGCGACGTGCTCAATCCGTCTGAGTTGAATGCGGTAGTAAATCTGGCGACCCAGGCGGGCTGCACGTTCTCCCAAATGAGCTTCCAGCGCAGCGTCGGACAGGCCGACGAACGGCTCACCCACGACGTCCGCAAAAGCTATCGATCGTTGATCGCTGATGCGATGCGTTTTGCTCACCACAACGACGAGCTGGTCTTGCGCAATAACGCGAGTCTGCAACGCAGCCAAATCAGCGATATCGGCTACAACTCCTAAATCAGCACGTCCTTCCGCGATGGCCAATGCAATCTCGGTGCTTGGCCATTCATTGAGATCAATGGAAAGGTCCGGATAAGCCACCAAGAATCGGCCGAGTTGGTTCGGCAGAAAAGCAGCCAACCCAGCCGTGTTGGACAAGAGCCTGATGCGCCCTTTCAGGCCAGTGCCGTAGGTGCG
>Ga0134122_10003527_pt1 | contig 11610 bp, 8 predicted proteins | sample KB302_FD_96461 | JGI IMG/M metagenome (GOLD analysis project Ga0134122, IMG submission 96461) | Terrestrial soil microbial communities without Nitrogen fertilizer from Kellogg Biological Station, Michigan, USA - KB3-0-2 | ecosystem: Environmental > Terrestrial > Soil > Unclassified ...
GTCACGCTCGTGCATCCAATCGAGGCTGCGCTCGCACCGTTTTCGCCACCCGGCAAGATGGCCGACGTCCGCGTGGTCGACGATGCGTTCCGGCGCCTCACGGCGACGCGCCGCTTCAATGCCGGGCTGATGGCGATCTTCGCGCTGCTGGCGATTGTCATCGGCGCCGCGGGCGTCTACGCGACCATCACGTCGCTCGTCGCGCAGCAGACGCACGACATCGGCGTGCGCCTGGCGCTCGGCGCCACGGCGGACGACATCGGCCGCCGCGTCCTGCTCGCCACCGCCCGCCATGTCGTGCTGGGACTCGCGCTCGGGCTGCCGGCGGCGTGGTGGATCTCGCGCGGGTTCGGCGCGCTCTTCTTCCAGGTGCGGCCGTCGGACCTCACCAGCTACGCGCTCGTCGCCGCCGTGATCGTCCTCGCCGCCCTCGCCGCCGCGATTGTTCCCGCGCGACGCGCCTCGCGCGTCGATCCGCTGGTCAGCCTGAGATCGGCATGACCTCCGCCTGAATCGACACGCCCAGGAACAAACGCGCGCGCCCTGCCGTATCATGGTCCCGTATCTCCCCTAGATCGAAATAGGGAAGGGGGCCCCGGGATGTTCTCGAAAGACGCGGCGGTGCTGCAGGGCACCATCGAACTGCTGGTCCTGAAGCGCCTGTCGCAGGGACCGATGCACGGCTACGGCATTGCCAGCTGGATCGAAACGGCGACCGACGACGTGCTGCGCGTCGAGGAAGGATCGCTCTACCCCGCGCTCTATCGCATGGTACAGAAGCGATGGATCAAGGGGGACTGGGGCGTGTCGGAGAACAATCGCCGCGCCAAGTTCTACCACCTGACGGCGGCAGGCCAGCGTGAGTTCGAGCAGCAGGCCAGCGGCTGGCTGCGGCTCTCGCATGCGGTCAGCCGCGCCGTCACGATTGGCGACGCGCCACCGGCGCGGGGGCAGCGATGAAGGGCCGCTCGTGGCGCCCGTGGCGTTGGATAGTACCCCCGGATCCCCGGAAGGAAGTGGACGAAGAGCTCCGCTTTCACCTCGAGCAGCGGACGCGCGACTACGTCGAGCGCGGGATGAGCCCCGAGTCGGCGCGCCAGGCGGCGGCACAGCGGTTCGGCGACGCGGCCCGCGTGCGCGACGCCTGCGCCCCGATGCTCGCCAGGGACCGCGCCGCCGAAGCGCGGCGCACGCTCTGGCGCGTCTCGTGGCTCGACGTGAAGCTCGGGCTGCGGATGTTCATCAGGTATCCGGGCCTGTCGCTCGTCTCGGTCACCGGCATGGCCGTCGCGATCGCGATCGGAGCCGGCTACTTCACGGTCCTCGGCACGTGGCTCGCCGCAACGCTGCCGCTGCCCGAAGGGGACCGCATCATCTCGATCCGGAACCTCGTCAACGGGTCCAGCCTGGACGACGCCTCGGGCACCGACGTCCTCGAGTGGCGCGACGCGCTGAAGTCGGTCCGCGATCTCGGCGCGTACCGGGACCAGGGACGTAATCTCACCGCGGACGGAAGCACGGACGTGATTCAGGTCGCGGCGATGTCGGCCTCCGGATTCCGGGTGGCGCGCGTCGCCCCGATCCTCGGCCGCACGCTCGTCGACGACGACGAACGCCCGGGGGCGCCGCCGGTCGTGGTGATCGGGCACGAGGAATGGCAGCGCCGCTTCGGCGGCGACGCGCGGATCCTCGAGCGCACGCTGCGGCTCGACGACACCGTCTACGCGATTGTCGGTGTCATGCCGGAAGGATTCGGCTTCCCTGTCAATCATCGTTACTGGGTGCCGCTGCGGGTCTCCCGCGATATCGGCAACGATCAACTGCGGGTCTTCGCGCGGCTGGCCGATGGCTGCTCGCTCGCCGACGCGCGCGCCGAAGCGGCGGCGCTCGGCGCGCGGATGGCGATCGACTCTCCACAGACGCACGGCAGGCGCCGGCCGGCCGTCCTGCCCTACATGCACGCGTTCATCGGGATTCAGGGGCCCGAAATGGAGCTGTTCATCCGCGGCGTCCAGTTCGGCGTCGGCCTGCTCCTCCTGATCGTGGCGGTGAACGTCGCGATCCTCGTGTATGCGCGCACCGCGACGCGGATGGGAGAGATCGCGGTCCGCACCGCGCTCGGCGCCAGCCGCGGCCGGGTCGTCTCGCAGTTGTTCGTGGAGGCGCTGGTGCCGTCGGTCGTGGCCGCCGCCGTCGGCCTGGCGATCCTGCAGGTGGCGCTGACGATGCTCCGCGCCGCCATGCAGCACGAGGCGGACGGCGCCGGCCGGATGCCGGCCCTGCTCGACTTCAGGCTGTCCCCCGCCGTCATTCTCTACGTCACGCTGCTCGCCGTCCTGGCCGCCGTGATCGCCGGCGTGCTGCCCGCGCTCCAGGCCACTGGCCGGCGCGTGCAGCGGGGCCTGCAGCAGTTCTCGGCCCGCGGCGCCGGGGTGCAACTGGGCCCGACGTGGACGGCGTTGATCGTCCTGCAGGTCGCGGTCGCCGTGGCAGCGCTGCCGGCCGCGCTCTATAACGGTGAAGAGTTCTTCCGCCTCGCGGCGCGGCGACCGGTCGCGGCGGCGCACGGACTCGTGCGTGCGACGCTCGCGCTGTCCCGCGAGGGACGCGTGGCCGGGGTCGAGAAGCGCCTCCCCGAATTCACCGTCGCCTTGACACAGCGGCTCGAGGCAGACTCCGACATCGCGGCCGTGACGTTCGCGGACCGCTTTCCCGGCCAGGAGGGGCGCGCGACGCTCGAGCTCGAGAGCACCGGCGCCGCGGCGCCGGCGACGAAGGCCACGCCGTCCGACGGTGCGGTGTTCGCGGCGCGAACCAACGTGGTCGCGGTGAACCTCTTCGAGGTGTTCGAGGTGCCGGTCGTCGCCGGCCGCGGCTTCAGGGCGACCGACGCGCGGCCCGACGCGTCCGTGGTCATCGTCGACGACACCTTCGTCAAGCTGGTCGGCGGCAACGTCGTCGGGCGGCGCGTGCGCTATGGGCGCACGCGCGACGACACGACGACACAGAATCCCTGGTACGAGATCGTCGGCGTCGTCCCCGCGTTCAGCGACAACTTCGCGCCGGCGGAGAGTCCACAATTCCAGGGTCCGCTGCCGCGGATGTTTCACCCCGCCCAGCCGGGGGGATACGCGTCGACGATGGTGATTCGACTCAGCGGCAGCGCGTCACCGCAACTGGTGCCGAGGCTGCGGCAGATTGCGGCGACCGTCGATCCGGGGCTGCGCCTGGAGAACGTGGAAGGCGTGGTGGAAGTGTGGGACCAGAGCCAGCGGCTGACGCGGCTCATCGCCACGGCGATCATCGCCGTGATGACGAGCGTGCTGCTGCTCTCGGCCGCCGGCATCTACGCGATGATGTCGTTCACCGTCGCCCGGCGCCGCCGCGAGATCGGGATCCGCGCCGCGCTCGGCGCCGACGCCCGCCGCATCCTCGCCGGGATCTTCGGCCGCGCCGCCGCGCAGATCGCGGGCGGCGTGGCTCTCGGGCTGACGGTGGCGGCCGCGCTCGACTGGCTCGGCGACGGGATGTTCACGGGCGGCCACACGCTGCTCCTTGTGCCCGGCGTCGTGGCCGTGATGAGTGCCGTCGGCCTCGTCGCGGCGTTCGCGCCGGCCCGACGAGGCCTGTCGGTGCAGCCGGTGGAGGCCCTGCGCGACGAATGACGAACGCGATTCAGCGCACTCTGACGGTGAGCGCCTTCGACCTTCCGGTCGCGCCTCTGCTGTCGGTGACTGCGAGCCTCGCGCTGAAGGTGCCAACGCGCGTGTACGCATGCGAAGTGACTTCCGGAATTGCGCCGGCCGTCGCAACGTTGCCCGCAGTCACCGTCCCGTCTCCCCACTCCAGCGTGTAGTTCCAGGGTCCGTTGTCTGGATCGGTGAAACCGGCCCGGACCGAAAGGCTGCGGAAGACGCGAATCGACGTCGCACTCGTTGCCGCCAGGCTTGCCGACGGCGTCTGGTTGACCGGAGCGCCACTCGTCGGTGCCACCGTCCACATCAGCGCGTGATCCAGGTTGTCTCCCGCCACCGTGCCGGTGCCGACAATCTGGCCGAAGTTGTTGATGCTCTTCGCCACGCTGTAATGGCCGCCCGGCCAGACGCCGAGATCGATCGCCTGCCTGTTGCGCCACAAAATGGCATGTGAGTCGATGGACGGAGATCCCGCATGGCCGGCAACGTCGCCCGCGTCGTTCACGGCGACCGGCTGGGCCGAAGAGAACCCGGCCGGAATCGGCAACTGCTGAATGAGCGGCGTGCTGCCGGCGGTCGCCACGTCGTATCGCCAGGTCACGGGGTAGAGATTACTCTTGCCGACAATCAGGCCGGAGTCGTTGACCGCCGCTGCTTCGCTCACGACCTGCCCGCTCAACGCGCCGAGATCAATCATCTGGCCGGCGCGCCAGAGGAAGCCGCGTGTCAGGGTACCGACCGCGCTGTTGCCGACAATGTGCGTGAAGTCGTTGATGCCGTACGCCTCGCTGTAATTGGTGAACGCACCCGTCCCGAGGAAGCCGAGGTCCTGCGCGGGCGTGTCCTTGTTCTGCCAGAGGACGGCATGCGTGAAGAAGTTGGGAGCGCTCTCTTTGCTGCTGCCCACCATCTGACCGGCATTGTTGATGCCGTGACCGGCGACGTGTACCGGTCCGTACAGGGGATCGATGCCCGGCATGGGCGGTAACCCGAAGGCTTGGCCCTGCGGATTCCAGAACACTCCCCGATAGATAGTTCCCTCGCGAATGACCTCGGTGCCGACCATCTGCCCGGTGTCATTGATCTGCTCGGGTACTGCCGTGCTGGCGGGATCAAAGTTCTCGGCCACCCCGGTCACGGCACCGGTGCTCGCGTCCCAGAACGGGCGCTGCAGCGCGAAGGTGCTGTCGGTTGCCAGCCCGACAATCCGACCGGTGTTGTTGATCGCCAGCGCTCGCGACGCCGTGCCGCCGGGCAGCACTCCGAGATCTGTCAGTGTGATCTGCCAGGTGCCGACGACGAAGGTGATCGAGTTTGCCGCGTCGGTACCAGCGATGAGCAACAGGACGCAGCCGATGCTTGCGAGAGTGACTCTCACGTTCCGCATGTTGGCGACCTCCATGAGCAAGGCGACACGCGTCACAGCCCCATCTCGTAAGACCGCATATGCGTACGGTGTGGAACTGGTATTGCGTTTCGCCGTTGCTGTTGGTACGCCAGTTGCCGGCAACTGGGCGCCTGGCGTAGTCAAGCCAGGATCATGCCGTTGGCGTGTGGCGGAAGTGAGCGGTATTCGATGAACGGCGATCTCGATCGTGGGGGAATCCTCCGCGGGGGCCGCGGAATACCACGGCCATGGCATGCTCGCAAGGGCTGATCCTTTCTCGCCTCTCCCGCGGTGCGGTATGCGCCGGGCGCCTGCGGGCGTCATTCTCCGACGACTTGCACGACGATCTCGCGCGTGCGCGGGCGGGTGTCGCATTCGAGCAGCATGATCTGCTGCCACGTGCCGAGCACCAGCTCGCCGTCCACGAACGGCACCGCGAGTGACGGCCCGATCAGCGCCGCCCGCACATGGCTCGATCCGTTGTCATCTCCCCACCGCGCGTGGTGCGCGTACTCGCCGTGGCGCGGCGCCAGCCCCTCGAGAACGTCATTGAGATCGCTGATCGCCCCCGGCTCGAACTCGATGGTGGTGATCGCGGCGGTGGATCCGACGACGAAGATCGTGGCGACGCCGGTGCGCTGCGCCGACGTCCGAACCGCGGCAGCGGCCAGGCCCGTCACGTCGTGCGCGTCGCCCTGCCCCTTCGTCTGAACGCGATGTCTCTCGCAATGCACCATGCGCACAATGCTACGGGCTCGACGAGATCACGCCGGCCGTGAGCAGCGTCAGATCGTCAGGTTGCGGCTGTCCGACCAGCTCGCGGTCGATGTCCGCGAGGATGGCATCGAGCAAAGCGGCCCCCCCGTGCGGCACTGCGGCGATCGTGCCCGCGAACCGCGCTTCGGCCTGGCCGTTCGCGTCGGCCAGCGTTTCCGAAACGCCGTCCGTGTACAACAGCAGATGGTCCGCCTCGTGGATCGGAACCGTCCGTGACTCCCAGCTGGCGCTGGTCAGCGCCGGCGACACGAGCGGACCGGTGCTGCCCAGCCACTCGGGCTCACGACTGCCCCACACCACCGCCGGCGGATGGCCGGCGTTCACGAACCGCAGGCGGCCCTCGCCGGGCGCCATCAGCGCGGCGATCAGCGTGACGAACCGCTCGGGGCTGAATGCCGCCAGTCCTGCAGAGATCCGTTCGACGACCGCCAGGGGTTCGAAACCGTCGCCATGCGAGGCCTGGAACGCGCTCTTGACGATCCCCGTGAGCATGGCGGCGGAGACGCCGTGGCCGGAGACGTCAGCGATCAGCAACGCCGTCCGTCCGGCGCCGGCCGCGGCATAGTCATACAGATCTCCACCAAGCCCCGAGCACGGCGAATACCGGCAGCACAAGGCCACGCCGTTGACCACCGCTTCACGGCCGGGCAGCAGGCTCTGCTGGAAGGCCTTCGCTGCGGCCATTTCGCTCTCGAGCCGGCGAAGGTTCTGCCGGTGTTCCTCACGCCGCCATCGCAGCTCGACGCATCGGTCGACCAGCGTCTTCAGCACCTCGCGATCGAATGGCTTCTGAATGAAATAAAAGGCGGCGCTGCGAATCGCCCGCACCAGCTTTTCATCGAGGTCGTCGACGCTGCCGGTCATCAGGATGACGTCGAGCGACGGCAGCCGGGCCTTCAGGCGCGCCATCAATTCGAAGCCATCGAGGTCCGGCATCCGGATGTCGACGATGGCCAGCTGCGGCTGGAACTCACCGGCCATCGCCAGCGCCTCGCCCGCGCGCCGCGCGCCGATCACGTGATAGCTCTCGCCGAGCACGCGCTCGACCGCGCGCAGCATACCCGGCTCATCGTCGACGACGAGGATGCGGGCCGGTCTCATGACCACTGCGCGTGCGCCTGCGGCACCGCCTGCGGAACGTCGACGCGGACGCTGGTGCCGGCACCGGCTTTACTTTCGATGGTGAGCTTGCCATCGATCTCCCACAGCACCGAACGGCAGATCGACAGGCCGAGACCGTGGCCTTCCGCCTTGGTCGTGAAGAACGGCTCCATCACGCGCGGCAGGTTGTCGGCGGCGATTCCCGCGCCGGTGTCGGCGATGGAGATCCGGACGCGGTCCCCGTCCTGGACGGCGGCGACCGTGATCCGGCCGCCCGCCGGCGTCGCCTCACGCGCATTGGTCAACAGGTTGAGGAAGACCTGCTCGAGATCGCTCTGGCTGCATGCCACCTCGGGGAGATCGTCCGGGACGTGGACGTGCAGTTCGATGGCGCTGCGGCTCATGCCGTACTTGAGGATCGCCGACGCGGTGTCGATGGCGCGGCGCACGTGCCCGTAGCCGCTCCGCCGCGCCGCGTTTCGCGAATAGGTCAGCATGCCGCCGAAGATGCGCCGGCACACCAGCAGCGCCTTGTGCACGTGCTCGAGATCCTCGGCCAGCACGGCAAGGGTCAGCGCGCCCGCGTGCAGGTCGGACTGTATCTGCTGGATCAGCGGCAGCATCGAGCCGAGGGCGTTGTTCACGTCGTGCGACACGCTGCGCGCGAGATCGGCCATCGCGTGCTTGCGTTCGGCGGTCACGACGCGCGCGCGCAGGGATTCGACGCGATGCAGGTTCTGGATCGCGATGGCCGCCTGCGAGCGAAAGTGCTCCACCAGCTCGGCGTCGAACGGCTTGAGCTGGTCGGGGTACCGTGCGGCGATCTTGAGCACGCCAATCAGGCTCTCGCGGGTCACGAGCGGCGCGCACAGCATCGACCCTTCGCGCAGGCGGTCGGCGTCCCCCTGGTTGTAGTCGAGCAGCGCCGCGAGCGCGTCGACGGGCCGGCCGCTCCATTCGCGCCAGTGACCGTCGTGGCGATCGAAACCGTAGACCGCCCCGGACTGCAGGATGGCGGACGGCTCGGCGCCGAGCGGGATGCGCAGGCCGATCCGATCGCTGGCCGCCTTCGTCCAGGCGATCTGTTCCGCCACCACGCGCAGTGACCCGTCGTCCTCCTCGCGGATCAACAGCGCCGACGAGTGATCGTAGAGCGTGAGCGATCGGATCCCGTCGAGGATCTGGTAGAAGAGATCCTTCGGGTGAATCTGCTCCATGACTTTCCGGTCGATGCGATCGCGGACGCCGAGCAGCCGATCGCGGTCGATGCGGTGGACCGCTGCCGACAGCACGGCCGCGATGCGGGCGATCAGCCGCCGCTCCTCTCGATCGAAGGGCTGCTCCGGCCGCACCAGCGCGATGGCGCCCCACGCACCGCCTCGGCGCCGGACCGAGCCAATCAGCATGTCGGCCTGCACCGGCGGATGGGTGTGCCGGATGTAGCGCGTCAGCACGCCGAGATCCCAGTCGCGCCGCTTCGGCAGCATGAAGAGCAGATCGGCGTCGGCGCGGCCGGCCCGGAGCGTGGCGAGGCAGCCGTGGCTGGCGTGGAAGAATTCGCGTGTGTCACGCAGTCCGTGCCGCAGCGCCTTGTGCGGCTCGCGAACGTCCTTCAGGTGGGCTGACAGCGCCTCGATGAACTTCAACGCGGCGAGTTCCCGTTGTGGGGAGACCATGCCGCCTCAGGATGGTTCCCGACGCACCTCGCGGTCAAGTCGCGCGAGCGCCGACGGATTCGACCAGTGTAACGGCGTCGCCGTGGAAACGAATGCGACCGCACGAGCACCAGAAAACGTGTCGAGTTCACCCGACGCGTGCTGAGGCCACACAGCCATGAAGAAGATCATCAGATGGGCAAACGTCTGTGGGCTGTGCGCTCGTGAATGTCACAGCGCAGTTTGTTCCCGCTGCCAGAAGCGCCACCCGGCGATCACATAGGAGGTCCCCAGGCGCCTCCACGCCCGTGCCGATGCGGCTGTGAGTCGAATCGCCACCGCTTCGGCCGGCCGTCAGATCAGCGGACTCAGCAGGCGTTTCAGGATCCGAGCGGTCCGGCGCGCGTCGGCCCCGGCCCGGTGCCTGGGCATGTCGACGGCATCGGGATCCAGCGCGCGTGCAGTCTCCTCGAAGCTCTTCGCACCGACGATGCGCGCGGCAAGCTTCTTGACGTCGAGGAACGGCATGGCGAGGTCGGGAAGGCCGTGTTCCTCCAGGTCGAGATTCAGCTGCCACAGGTCGTAGCGACTCCAGGTGGCCAGGACGACACGTTCGGGCGGTTGCAGCCATTCCAGGAACCGTTCGAACGCCTCGGGAAAGGTGGGAGCGGCGTCGACCTCGTCCTGGGTGATGCCGGTGAGGTCGCGGCAGAAAGGCGAAAGCACAGGGAGTCGTCGCGGCCGGACGAACGTCTGAAACTCGGGCCATGTCGATTCATCGCGGTCAAGGAGAAGCCGCACGGCCCCGATCTCGATGGTCTCCTTGTTCCGGCTGAACACTCCCTTTCTCCAGCACGTCGCTTCGACATCGACCACGATGACGCGCCGTTGGCCGGCGAGCACCGCCCGCACGACATCATCCATGGTCTCTACCCGGCTCACGCCGCTAGCTCACGTGCTGAGCCGACGAAGCGGAGCGAGCCCGCCTTCGCAGCCGGAACACGATCGCTGCTTCGGCGAGGCAGGCTAGGGAAGTGCGAGAGAGCGGAGGAGCCGAAGCGAGCCGCCGTCCGCCCACGCGACGGAGCGGAGCGAGCGGCGACCGCGAGCGTACAAGAAAATGGAGCGGGAAACGGGATTCGAACCCGCGACTTCGACCTTGGCAAGGTCGCACTCTACCACTGAGTTATTCCCGCTCGGTGGAACCTCGATCATACCACGGTCCGGCGGAGTCCACGAGGCCACGGGAAGGGCCGCGCGGCGGATCCTTGATTGGCCCGAGGGCGTCTGGTACGATGCGGTGTTCGTCGTCCCGCAACACCTGCATCCGATCGGCGCCGTCGCCAAGTGGTAAGGCAGAGGTCTGCAAAACCTCCATCCCCGGTTCAAATCCGGGCGGCGCCTCCAATTCTGGCGCGAGGGGGTCGGCGCTTCGCGCCGACTTCCCTCCGGCCCCTCGCTTAGGCTCACTGCATTCCGCTCGCGCTTCGCCGCTCGCTCCATTCCGTTCGCTCAGGTGCCAGCTACGCGAAGGTTGTCCACCGTCTTGTCCACCGGAGCCGCGCAGCGATCCGCATTTGCGGTGAAATCGTCACCCTGTTGTTTGAACGTGCATTCGACGGGCACGTGGCCTGCACGCCAATTGACACCCGTATCTCCGACAGCACACGATCGCGCCAAGGAGGGATGCTGAAATGCGAAGTCTCCTTGCCGCGTTGGTCGCTGCCACGTTGGCATTCACGGCAACTACGGCGCAGGACAAGACGGAGGCTCCGAATCTGTTGCCAGCCTTCGAAAAAGCCTTCGCTAACAACGACGCTGACGGCCTGGCAGCGCTGTACTTTGAGGAGGCCGTGCTGCTGCCACCGAATGAGCCCGCAGTCGTGGGGCGCGCCGAGATCCGGAAGTGGTATCAGAAGTTGTTCAGCACGGGCGTTTCACATTTCAAGATGGAATCACGGACGGTGCTGTATGAGGGGCCAGTCGGGTACGAGCGAGGCGCCTATTCGCTGCGCGTCCCCAGCGCGGGGCGAAACGGAGAGGCTCGAACCGACACGCGCAAGTACATCTGGACTCTGCGTAAATCGCCGACCGGCTGGCTCATTGACTCGCACATGTTCAACAGCGATCGCTGACAGGTCACCTACGCCCCCGTAGACGAACGTGGCGGACTGGTGCTGGAAGGACGTGCGCCGCGACGTGGGCGGCATACGCCAGGGCGGCGCGGACCTGTTCGACCGACAGCTGATATTCGCTGACCACGGTCTCGGCGCGCCGAGATCCGGAAGTGGTATCAGAAGTTGTTCCGCACCGGCGTTTCACATTTCAAGATGGAATCACGGACGGTGCTGTATGAAGGGCCAGTCGGGTACGAGCGAGGCGCCTATTCGGTGCGCGTCCCCGGCTCAGGGCGAAACGGAGAGGCGGCCCGACCGCCAAACGGCACGAAGGGCGAGAGTGCTCGAGCCGGAGGCACGTGTCAAATCCACCGAGGGAGTTGACACGTGCCGCGATCGTCTAGAAGTCGTAGCGCAGGTTGAACTGCGCGGTACGGCTCGGTCCGCCGTTGCGGATCGAGCGCAGGATCAGGAACGTCGCCGCGTCACGCTGATCCGACGACGGGTTGTTGAAGTTGGCGCGGTTGGTCACGTTGAAGACGTCGACGTAGACCATGACGCGGCGGTTGGGGTTGTGCGGCAGACGGAACCGATAGGCGGCGCGGACGCTCGCCAGCGAGAAGTCCGGACCGCGCGCGCCGTTGAAGCCGCCCTTGTTGTCGACCGTGATGGCGTTCTGGTTGCCCGCCGCGCCGCTGTAGGTGCCGGCGGCAATCGGCTCCTCGAAGAGACCATTCTGGTTGGGATCGGTCGAGCTGTTGGTCAACGTGAACGGCGTTCCGCTCTGATACTGCCAGACGCCGCTCAGATTCAACCCTTTGGTGTGCGGCACTTCAACCGACCCGCTCATCGACAGCAGGTGCGGCCGATCCTGATCA
>Ga0134122_10003529_pt1 | contig 11608 bp, 8 predicted proteins | sample KB302_FD_96461 | JGI IMG/M metagenome (GOLD analysis project Ga0134122, IMG submission 96461) | Terrestrial soil microbial communities without Nitrogen fertilizer from Kellogg Biological Station, Michigan, USA - KB3-0-2 | ecosystem: Environmental > Terrestrial > Soil > Unclassified ...
CCAGGTCCGTGGCGATCGCCGTCATGCGGCACTCGGTGTAGCGGTAGGCGGCCGCGGAATCCCCGTCGAGCGAGCCGAAGTTCCCGTGCCCGTCGACCAGCGGGTAGCGGAGCGAGAAGTCCTGCGCCATCCGCACCAGCGCGTCGTAGATCGCCTGGTCGCCGTGCGGGTGATAGCGGCCCATGATCTGGCCACAGACCTCGGCGGACTTCTGGTACTTGGCGTCAGGCGTCAGCCGGAAGTCGGCGTACATGCCGTAGATGATCCGCCGCTGCACCGGCTTCAGGCCGTCGCGGACGTCCGGCAGCGCGCGCGAGGTGATGACGCTCAACGCGTAGTTGAGGTACCGGCGCCGAGCCTCCTCGTGGAGCGCCGCGGGCGTGTCGCTCCCGCCGCCTCCACCCAGATCCAGCTCGCCGTTCTTGCCCGGTGGCGCCTTGCCACCTCGTACCTTCGTCGCCGTACTCTGTCTTGCCATCGCCTCGCTCCGGATGCCCGCCTGCCGAGGAAGAAGGCGAGGAAATCCGCGCGGTTTTCCCCTGTAGCACCCTGCAGCAGCCTGGGCATCCTAACGGTGGGGGCCCACCTGGCAAGAAACCAAGGGCGGTGAAGAACTGTCGGACGGGCCTCCGACGGCCGCTTTGTGCGTGCCCCCGAGGCCGGACCTGGGCGAAGCAGTGGGGGTGACTCGCTCCGCCGTCGCGCTGCTCCTGATCCTCCCCGCGCTCGCCTTCGCTCAGGCTTCGGCCATCGGCGAGCTCCGCCCCACCCTGCCCCCGACCAACGCCGCGCTGGCCGACGAGGTCACCGCCCCCGAGGTCAATCCGGCCGGACTGCAGTTCATCGGCGGGCCGATGCTGGTCTACCAGCACGAGCGCAACCTCCACCTCGACTCCATCGTCGACGGCCTCTACTTCGGCAGCACCTTCTTCGACTGGGTGGGGCTGGGCGTGGGCCTGGACTGGGTGCGCGGCCCGTACGCCGGTGCCGACCGGACCGGCTACCGGAAGACGTCGTACACCTTCTCCGTCGGCGGGCAGTGGCTCAGCGCGGGGACGAGCTTCAACGTCTACACGCCGAACCTCGGCTCGGCACCCGGCCCCAACACCTGGGATCTCGGCCTCTCCAGCCGGCCGGCGCGGTTCCTCTCCCTCGGTCTCGCGCTGAAGGACATCGGCGACGAGGCGCGCACCCGGACCTGGGAGCTGGCCTTCGGCGTCCGGCCGTGGGGCGACTGGCTCACCCTCGGCGCGAACTGGCAGTTCCCCGGCTTCGGCACGCTCGACCAGAGCCGGGTGGGCGCGGTGGTCCAGGCCGAGGTGGTGCGCGGGGTGGTGCTGGGGACGTCGGTGACGAAGAGCTGGCGCGAGGTGGGCGACCCGTGGTTCTGGCAGGTGTCGCTCACCGTCGACACCGCACACCTGGGCGCGACCTATGCGCTCGGCGGCGGGCCGAATGGCACCGACCACGTCATCCAGGCCCGGCTCTCGGCCGCGCGCTACCGGAGCCTCGAGGTCTTCGGCCGGAAGGTGGGCCTCATCGACCTGGACACGGCGCTCCGGCAGGGCGGCTCGGCCCTGGGCCTCTTCGGCATCCGCGACGAGGACCCCTATCTGAGATTGCTCCGCCGGCTGAAGCTCGCCGCCGAGGACCGGACACTCGGCGGCCTGGTGGTGAAGATCGAGCGGCTCCCGGTGGGCCTCGCCGAGGCCGAGGAGCTGCGCGCCGAGCTGGTCCGCCTCCGGAAGGCCGGGAAGAAGGTCGCGGCGGTGCTGCTCTCGGGCGGCGACAAGGAATACCTCATCGCCACCGGCGCGGACCGGATCTGGGTCTCGCCGCAGTCCTTCCTCGACGTGAACGGGCTCACGGCCAACGCCATCTTCCTCGGCGACACGATGCAGAAGCTGGGCATCAAGTGGGACGTCGCCCGCGTGGGCCCGTACAAGGACGCGCCGGACGCGCTCACCCGCGCGAGCCTGAGCCGCGAGGCGCGGGAGACGCTCGACACCTTCCTCGACGTGGAGATGCGCCGCTACGAGGGCCTGGTCTCGGAGGCGCGCGGGCTGTCCTCCGAGCGCTTCCGCACCGTGCTCGAGGAGGGCCTCCTCCCGCCCCGCCTGGCGGTCCGCGAGAAGCTTGCCGACGACGTGGTGGACCCGGCGCAGCTCGACCGGGCCGGCACGGCGCTGGTGCCCGACGGGCGGTGGATCGGGACGTACTGGCCTCCGATCCCCGAGCGCCGGTGGGGCGAGCCCCGTCGCATCGCGGTGGTGCCGGTGATGGGCGTCATCACCTCCGGACGGAGCCGGAGCGACCCGCTGGGCTTCTCGCGCTCGGCCGGCTCCGAGACCATCCAGCGGGGGCTGCGCGACGCGGAGAACGATCCGCGGGTCGCGGCCATCGTGATCCGGGTGGACAGCGGCGGGGGTGACGGCCTCGCCTCCGACATCATCTACCGGTCGGTGCTCCGGGCGCGGACGCGGAAGCCGGTGATCGCGACGATGGGCGGCGCGGCGGCGTCGGGCGGCTACTACGCAGCGATGGGGGCGGACTGGGTGCTGGCCGAGCCGACCACGCTCACCGGCAGCATCGGCGTCTTCGTCCTCAAGCCCGGACTCGAGGGCCTGGGGAAGAAGCTGGGCATCAACGTGGAGACACTCAAGCGCGGACCGCTCTCCGACATCCTCGGTTTCTACAAGCCGTGGACGCCGGCCGAGCAGGCGGCGGCGCAGCGCTGGGTGGACGCCTTCTACGAGGACTTCGTGAGCGAGGTGGCGCGCAGCCGGAAGATGGAGCGGCAGCGGGTGGACGCGGTGGCGCGGGGGCGCGTCTGGTCCGGCGAGGACGCGCTGTCGCGGGGGCTGGTCGACGCGCTCGGCGGAATGCCCGAGGCGATCGCGGAGGCGCGGCGCCGGGCCGGCGTACCGGACGGGGAGGAGCTGGACCTCGTCACCTACGGGGGACCGGTGGGACTGTTCGGCGCGCTGACCGGAGAGAACGGCGTGCTCACCCAGCTCGGCGTCGGCGTGGAGAGCGAGGCTCCGGCGCCGGATGCGCTGCAGCGACTCGCCCGCGAGGTCGGGATTCCCTCCCTCTTCATGCTCGAGCCCGGGCTGAAGGCCGCCCTGCCGTTCGAGCTGCAGCTGCAGTAGAGGGGGAGCGACTTGCGCCCAGAAATTTGTCTGGCCGTCGTGCTCGCGCTGGCCTGCGCGGCGAGACCCGAGCGGGTGGCAGCGCCTCCGCCCGTGGACGCGGGAAGCCCCGGCCAGGCGCCTGCGGCGGTCGCCGCCCCGTCCGGCCCGGTTCCGCTGTTCCGGCTCCCGCCGGGCGTCGCTCCGTTCCTCGAGCGCGTCACGCTCGAGCTCGACCCCGACCGCCTGGATTTCCGCGGCCAGGTGGAGATCTCCCTGCGCCTCGAGGAGGCCCGGACCGAGCTGTGGGTCTCCTCGAGAGCGCTCGCCTACCGCGGCGGCTCGCTGGTCCAGAACGGACGGGTGATTCCGGTCACGGTCCAGCCGGACGACGTCCGTGGGGCGGCACGCATCGCGCTCTCCGAGCCGGCGGCCCGGGGCACGGCGGTGCTGCGGCTGGAGTACTCCGGAAAGGTCGGCGAGACGCCGCAGGCGATCTTCCGGGAGCGAACCGGCCCGGGCTGGGGGATCTACACGGAGCTCGAGCCCATCGATGCCCGGCGGGTGTTCCCCTGCTTCGACGAGCCGGCGTTCAAGATTCCCTGGGAGCTGACGCTGATCGTCCCCCAGCGGCTGGTCGCGGTGTCGAACACCGATCCGATCGAGGAGGCGGCCGCCGGCGCGGGAATGAAGCGGGTGCGGTTCGGGCCGACGCGCCCGCTGCCGAGCTATCTCCTCGCGCTGGGAGTCGGCGACTTCGACGTGGTCACGCCCGCGCCGCTCCCTCCCTCCGGGGTCCGGAGCACGCGGCTCCGCGTTCGCGGCATCGCTCCGAAGGGCCGGGGCGCGGATCTCGCCTGGGCGCTGAAGTCGGGAGGCGAGCTGCTCGGCCACCTAGAGGCGTGGTTCGGAACGGCGTTCCCCTACGAGAAGCTCGATTTCCTGGCCATTCCCGCGACCAACGTGGCGATGGAGAACGCCGGCCTCATCACCTACCCCGAGGCCTCGCTGCTGATTGGCCCGGAGTCGACCGAGGACGATCGGCAGGAGCTGGCCATCACCATGGCCCACGAGATGGCCCACCAGTGGTTCGGGGACCTGGTGACGATGCGCTTCTGGGACGACCTCTGGCTGAACGAATCCTTCGCCGAGTTCCTGGAAACGACCGCGGTGCGCACCTGGGCTCCCGAGCGGGAGCCGGACCTGGACGCGGCCGAGGACACGCTGCGCGCGATGAAGAACGACCGCCTCGAGAGCGCGCGGGCGATCCGCATGGGCGTCGAGACCGAGGCCGATCTCACCGGATGGGACATCCCCGCGCTCTACCCGAAGGGCGCGGCGGTGCTCTCGATGTTCGAGGCGCTGCTCGGCCCGGTCGCCTTCCGTGACGGAGTCCGCCGCTACATCGCGGCGCACCGCGACGGCAACGCGAGCACCGAGGAGCTGGTGCAGGAGCTCTCGCGGGACCGCGACATCCGCGGCGCCTTCCGGACCTTCATCGAGCAGCCCGGGCTCCCCCGGATCCACGCGCGATTGCACTGCGACGGCCCGGGCCCGCGGGTGACGCTCCGGCAGGAACGGGCCCTCCCGGTGGGTTCCCGCGCCGACCGGAGCCTCCGGTGGGAGGTTCCGGTCTGCATCCGCGCCGAGGGGCGCGCCGAGGCGAGCTGCACCTTGCTCGGCGCGGAGCAAGGAACGCTCGCCCTCCCCGGGAAACGGTGCCCGGCGTGGATCCACGGCAACACCCGCGCGGCGGGCTACTACCTGTGGACCCTGCCGCCGGCGCAGATGGACGCGCTGCTGAACCGCGGCTGGCCGGCGCTGCGGAGCACCGAGCGCCTGTCGGCGGCGAGCGCGCTGATCTCTGCGGTGAACGACGGCATCCTCCCCGCGGCCGACGGGCTCGCCCGCCTCGGCACGCTGACCCGGAAGGTGGAGCCCGGCGTCACCGAGCAGGTGCTCGGCCTGCTCCATCTCGCCCGCGAGCGCTGGGTCGCGGACGGCGACCGGCCGGCGTTCGAGGCCCTTCTCCGGGAACGGCTGCGCCCCCTGCTCTCCGAGCTCGGGTGGTCGGCGCGCGGCGAGGAGACGGCGCGTCTCCGGGTGCTCCGCGCGAAGGTGATCGAGTCGCTGGCGCTGGACGCCGCCGATCCGGAGGTGCTGGCCCGGGCGGCGCGCCTCGGACGGGAGTGGGTGGGGAGCGACGGCGCGCTCCATCCCGAGGCGCTCGCGCCGGACCTCCGCGAGGTCGCGGTGGTGGCGGCGGCGAGGACGGGGGACGCGGCACTGTTCGAGGTGATGGTCGAGCGGCTCCGGGCGGAGCGGGACCCCTCCATCCAGTACGTCCTCGCGAAGGGGATCGGCGCCTTCCTCGATCCGGCTCTCGCCGCGCGCGGCCGGCAGATGGAGCTCGACGCCGGGCTGCGGTTCGGCGTCCGGGTCGCGATCGCCAGCTCACAGATCGAGGCGCACGAGCTGCGACCGGATCACTGGGCCTGGGGCGTCGCGCACCAGCGGGAGCTGCTCGAGGTCTTCTCCGAGTCGGCACAGCAGTACCTCCCGCTCTGGAAGCACGGCTGCACCGAGGAGGACGCGGACGCGCTCCCCCGCGAGCTCGCGCCCGTCCTCGCCCGGAATCCGGGGATCGGCCTGAACCTCCGCAAGGCGCAGGAAACCGCCAGGCTCTGCGCCGCGGTCCAGGCGGTGCAGACCCCCAGCGTGCATGCATTCCTGACCCGCCCCCCGGGGGTGGCGCGGCGAACGGCCCGCTAGACGGTTCCTGCACCCGGGACCGGGAACTGCTATAAGGAGGCGACTTTCGCCGGGGTCGGGCCCACTTCCCGGGCTGGCCAGCGGAAGACCTCGAGCGGATGTTCAGGAGGGGCCGAGCGCGTGTTTGCTCGTTTGCCCGCCGAGGCATCGCTCTCACACGGACCAACATGAGCAACGACAACGACACCCTGGACACCCTCCCCGCCCCGGCCGCTCCGGAGGCACCCGACGCCGACGGAGACGACGGCACGGAGGACGATGGCCCCGAGGAGAACGAGGGCGCGGCCGGCGCCAGCTCCGCGCCTGGCGGAGCCGCCCCAGCACCCGGCCAGCCGGGGACGGGACGCCGTCGCCGCCGCCGGCGCAGGCGAGGCCGCGGCGCCCCGGTGCTCTTCACCCCCGAGGGGCAGGCGTACCGGATGCTGATCGGTCCGGACGGACAGCAGAACCAGGTCTTCCTCACCCCTCAGGAGCTGCAGCAGTGGCAGGCGCGCCAGCAGCAGCAGTCTCAGCCCGGGCCCCAGGCTCCGGGCAGTGCACCGCGGCCGCCGCCGGCGCAGGTCCAGGCGAACCTCGCGCCGGTGGAAGGGGTGCTCGACACCGAGGCAAAGGGTCCGAACGCGTTCCTGCGGCAGATCCGGCGCAACCTCCTTCCGGGCCCCGAGGACGCGGAGATCCCCAAGAACCTGGTGCAGAAGCTGCGTCTCCGGCAGGGCCAGTACCTCACCGCAATGGCGCAGATGCGCGGGCAGAAGGGTCTGGTCCAGCGGGTGGACACGGTGGACGGCAGCCCGGTGGAGGGCGCGCCGAAGCTGCCGCACTTCAACGACCTGACCAGCATCGATCCGGTCGAGCGGATCAAGCTCGAGCACGGTCACCGGGAGATGGTGACCCGGGTGCTCGATCTGATCGCTCCGCTGGGGAAGGGGCAGCGCGCGCTGATCGTCTCCCCGCCCAAGGCAGGCAAGACGATCATGCTCCAGCGGATCGCGCAGGCGGTGCTCACCAACCATCCGGAGATCCACGTGATGGTGCTCCTCGTGGACGAGCGTCCGGAGGAGGTCACCGACATGCGCCGGAGCATCAAGGCCGAGGTGCTGTCCTCGAGCAGCGACCGGCCCACCGGCGACCACCTCAAGGTCGCGGAGCTCGCGCTGGAGCGGGCGCGGCGCATGGTGGAGAGCGGGAAGGACGTGATGATCCTCCTCGACTCGATCACCCGACTGGCGCGGGCCTTCAACAAGGAGGTCGACAGCTCGGGCCGGACCCTGACCGGCGGCGTGGACAGCCGCGCGCTGGAGCGGCCGAAGCGGATCTTCGGGGCCGCACGGGCCACCGAGGAGGCTGGCTCGCTCACCATCGTCGGCACGGCGCTCATCGACACCGGCAGCCGGATGGACGAGGTGATCTTCGAGGAGTTCAAGGGGACGGGAAACAGCGAGATCACCCTCGACCGGCTGCTGGCCGAGAAGCGGATCTTCCCGGCGATCAACATCCCGCAGTCCGGCACGCGCAAGGAAGAGAAGCTCTTCACCCAGAAGGAATACGAGAAGGTGAAGAAGCTCCGGCAGATGCTCTTCAGCGTGAAGCCGGTGGAGGCGATGGAGGCGCTGGTGAAGCGGCTCGCGCGCTACACGTACAACGACGAGTTCCTCGACGAGCTGTAGGCGCTTCCGGCCCGATGGCCGCTTCCGGGCGTGGCGCTCCGCCTGATCGCTCACCGGCGAGCCTCTCGGGTCAGGCCGAGGCGACGGTGACGATGCCGCTCGTCGATTCCGTGGCGCTCGGGCGGCTCGACCGCCGCCACCGCTGCAGCAGGGCGTCGATCGACCAGGGCCCCGGCCCGGCGAGGAACAGGAAAAGGCAGCAGAGAAGCTGGGCGTAGTCGGAGCGGCTCTCGTGAAGGACCGCCCACCACCCGGTGAACGGCGGCGCCGCGGGTCGTGGCAGCGGCGAGGTTCCGAAGAAGAGCCCGATCTTCGTCGAGAGAACGGCGACGACCATCTCGACGATGAACGGCAGGCTCAGCAGCCGCGTTCCGAGGCCGGTCATGAGCAACGACCCACCCACGATCTCCAGCACGGCAATCGCCGGAGCGAGGAGCCCCGGGACCGGCATCCCGAGCTTCGTGAACCTGCCCACGCCCTGGTTCGTGTAGACGAACTTGAGCAGGCCTTCGGAGAGGAAGACGGCTCCCGCCATCATCCGGACGACGAGGATCGAGCTCGGGCCGGAGGTGGGAGGAGAGGTGACGTAGCGGACGAGGTTTCTCAAGTGCATGGGTTGGCTTTCCGAGGCGGCCCGACGGGGCCGATGGAAACCAGATTCACTCTGCGCCCCGATCTATTCCGTTCGACTCTGCGCGGGGTCGATGGAATCAGCAGCCGCGGATCGAGGTCTCTTCGACGTGCGCCCCGTCGGGCGAACAGGAGATGACAACGATGCGCCCCATGTTCCGTTCGCTGTTCCTGCTATCCCTCGCTGCTGCCCCCATGGCCTTCGGCAGCACGCCGGCCCCTGCCGACACCGCGTCGAGTGTCGTGGTTTCCGCGACGCCGTCCGACCAGGTGATCTCCACGGAGGCGGACAGCCTTCGCGCACAGGTTCAGGTTCTGAAGTCGAACCTCGACGGCGTGCGCAGTGAGATCGCCCAGCTCCGGGAGCAGGAAGATGCCCGCACCCGCGTCGGCGATGCGAACGACCACGCGCTCTGGCCGTGATCCGGAGAGCCGTGCGGACGCCTAGGTGTTCGAGGCGGCCATGTGACGGAACGTCAGGTTGACCCGCGCGCCCAGGGCCTTCGGGCTCTTGGGCAGCGCGTGCCGGAAGTCGACCTGGCTCGTCCCGCTCATGATCAGCAGCCCTCCCCCGGTGAGGTCCATGGCGTAGCGCTCGGCCGCGTGCCGCTTGTGCGCGATGCGGAAGCGACGCGTTTCCCCGAGGCTGAGTGAGGCGACCCCGGGATGTCCGCCGTGGGGGTAGTCGTCGTCGCTGTGCCAGGACACCGAATCGTTCCCCGAGCGGTAGAGATTCATCAGCACGGTGTTGAAAGGCTGGCCCGAGACCTCCTCGATGCGGTCACGGAGCCCCGCGATGACCGGCGGGAGTGCACGGGCGGGATGAACGATTCCCGAGTAGGCGTACGGGAACGGGCCGTAATAAGCCACGCGGCGGGGGACCGGGACGGTGCGACCAGCAATGGTGACCGCGTGGTCCTCCCAGGGGATCTCGACGCGCAGCCGCTCGAGGAGACGCCCGGCCTCGCCGGGCTCGATCCAGCCCGGCAGCCAGCGGAACACGTCGGGAAGCTCTGAGCTCGTGTCCATCGTGGTTGGTTCGAGACGCGAGACAACGGTCGAGATGTCCCGTGTCACCAGTTCTGCAAGGAGCGCCTTCTGCACGCAACCCATCCCGGAACGCCAGCGTCGACGAGCAGCCCTGCGCTCCGGTGGTCGCTCCTGATTGCGGTCGTGCTGCTCGCAGCCTGCGGTGCACCGCCGGGCACGGGGAATCCGCCTCCGCCGACGGGACGCGACGTGACGCTCCCGGGAACGGCGGCCGTCCGGGTAGAGCCCTGGACTGACGGCGGGTGGATCGTGCTCGTCGAGACGCTCCAGACACAGCTGCTGGTGACGATGCCGAAGCGCAAGCTCGTGTGGCTGGACGCCGAACTCGCAGTCTCGAGAGAGTATCTGCCGCCGGAAGGGAGATTTCTCATCGACTTCGCGGCACACCCCTCGGGGGCGGCGACGGCGCTGGAGATCGAGCCGGCGCCCGGGAATGATCTCTTCCTCCGGCCGATCCACGCCTGGCTCACCCGTTTCCTTCCCGATCGGACCACCGTCTCGGCCGAGCTCGACTCGGGGATCCCCGACACGGGCGATCGGCCACCGATCCTCTTCTCGCTCGACCGTGGGCGGATCGCGGCCTCGGGGGAGGACGTGCAGGGGGCGATGCGCTGGTCGGACAACTCCGTCCGGGCGCATCGCCTCGAGTTCCGCGACGGGACGTTCCGGCCGGTCTGGACCACGGTCGTCGAACCTCCCGCGAACCTCCTGTCGCTCGGGATCATCGGGGGTGGCTTCGACAACTTCCACCAGGGCGATGCGACCGCCTTCGTCTATCTCGACGTCGACTCGTCCGGGGTCGCGTACGTCGTCGTTCCGAGCACCGCGGACGTGCTCCCGGCACACGATGCCTTCTTCGGAGAGCATCTGCTCGATGGAGCGGACCCGGCCCACTTCGACTTCGGGGTCGCGATCGTCACTCGCCTCGCTCCGGACGGGGCACGCAGCGACGCCGTCCTCTCGGGGCTGGGGACGAATCGCAGGTTGCTCGCGGTGCGCGCCAGCGCCCGGACGCTCTGGCTGACGGGCAGGATTCGAACCGGGTCGGGTCCCGGAAGCTGGGACGGGTGGATCCAGTCCTTCGACACGTCCACGGGTCAGGCCATCGCCGACGTCGGGATCGACATCCAGGCCGGCGACATGTTCTGGGACCTGGCCCCCCTGGACGACGGGTCAGTCATCGCGGTCGGGTCCACCAACTACACGCAGAACCCGAGCGGTCTGAGCGTCAGCGACGCCCGTGACGATCTGGCGGTCATCGTCGGCCCCGGGGGCGACGTCCGTCGGCGGGTGAGCCTGCCGGCCGGTCCGACGGGCCGGGGCAACGAGGTGACCTCCGTGCGGATCGTCGCTGGGCGGGCGATGTTCGCGGGCGTGAAGAACGCGCCCGGAACGCACGCCGCGGTCTTTTCCGATGCGTTCCTGAGCCTGCGAGCGCTGGAGTAGCGCGCCTCGGTCAACGCGACTCCTCCGCCCGTCGGGTGAGGCGCCGACGGCCCTCCGCTTCCCGGCGCGCGAGCAGGCGCTCCAGCACCGCGAGGCTCGCCTCGGCCCGTGCGAGGGCGTCACGCGCCTCGTCCGTCCGGCCGACGCGGGCCGAGAGCTCCCGCCCCGCGACCTCTCGCCCGAAGGCGAGGGCCTCGAGCTCCTCGCGGAGGCGCACCTCGTGCCGGGCATGCGGTACGGCGGAGGCGGTGGCCGACCGGGTCGTGAACACCGAGACCCGTGCCTCGGCGCGCCGGTCGACCCGACCGCGCTGCGACTCCCACCGGGAGCTGGCTCGACGGAGCAGCTCCTCGGCCAGCCGGAGCTCGGAGAGGCGCCGCGCGAACGCCTCACGCTCGCGATCCCGCGTCTCGGCGCGGAGGCGCCGGAGCGTGCCCAGGGCGCTCACTCCTCGACCGCCTTGCGCATCCGCTCGAGGAGAGCACCGGCCGGCTCCTCGCGGCCCTGGGCGAGAAACCCCTCGAGCGCGGGCTGCCGGGCGATCGCCTCGTCGGTGAGTGGATCGCTCCCCGGCGCATAGGCGCCGAGCAGGATGAGGTCGCGCCGCTGCTCGTAGGCGGCGAGCAGCTCGCGGAAGCGCGCCGCCAGTCGCCGGTGCTCCCGGGTCGTGACCTGGGGCATGACGCGCGAGAGCGAGGCGGGGACGTCCATGGCCGGCCAGCGGCCTCGTTCCGCGATCCGCCGGTCGAGAACGACGTGCCCGTCGAGGATGCTCCGGACCTCGTCGGCGACGGGGTCCTCGAGATCGTCGCCGGCCACCAGACAGGTGTAGAGCGCCGTGCAGTGGCCGCGGGCGGAGTTGCCGGTGCGCTCGAGAAGCCGGGGGAGCATCGAGAAGACCGAGGGCGGGTA
>Ga0134122_10003531_pt1 | contig 11599 bp, 13 predicted proteins | sample KB302_FD_96461 | JGI IMG/M metagenome (GOLD analysis project Ga0134122, IMG submission 96461) | Terrestrial soil microbial communities without Nitrogen fertilizer from Kellogg Biological Station, Michigan, USA - KB3-0-2 | ecosystem: Environmental > Terrestrial > Soil > Unclassified ...
ATGCACGCGAACCCGGCCTACGTCGTCGAGGCCATCCAGAGCGGGGCGGCCGGCTACGTGCTCAAGGGCTCGAGCGCGGCGGAGCTGGTGCGGGCCATCCGGGCGGTGGCGGACGGCTCCCGGCACCTGAGCCCGCCGCTGTCCGAGGAGATGGTGGAGGCCTACGCGCAGCGCGCGGTCCCCACCGGCCTCGATCTCTACCGCACGCTGACTCAGCGGGAGCGCGAGGTCCTGCATCTCGCGGCGGAGGGACAGACGAGCGCCCAGATCGGGGCGCGGCTCAACATCAGCCCGCGCACCGTCGAGGTCCATCGGGCGAACCTTCTGCGCAAGCTGCGGCTTCGCGGGCAGAGCGATCTGGTCCGCTACGCGGTGGGGCGGGGAATTCTCACCGTCGATGACTGAGCGGCGCGCCTCAAATTACGTACGTGTACGCATAGACGCGGGCGAGTCTACACGCGCATGGTTGCTTGCAGTGCGAATCCGGACCATCGCGGCGCGCTCCCTCGATGTCTGAGCCGGAGGCTCCCCCGGCCACCATCCTCATCGTGGAAGACGAAGAAGAAGTGCGCGCGCTCGCCCGCGACGTCCTCGAGATGAACGGCTTCCAGGTGCTGGAGGCGCTCGACGTGGCGGATGCCAACCGCCTCGCGCGGACGCATCCCGGCCCGATCGATCTGCTGATCACCGACGTGGTGATGCCGGGAGTCAGCGGTCCGGAGCTGGCGCGGCAGCTGCGCGCGCATCGCCCCGGGCTGCGCGTGCTCTGCATGTCGGGCTACCCGGAGAGCGAGGACCGGCGGATCGACGGTAAGGCGGGCTGGACCGCGTGGCTGCAGAAGCCCTTCACGCCCGACGTGCTGATGCGGAAGGTGCGCGACTGCCTGACTACCAGCTGAGGGTGCCGGTCTTGAAGTAGCCGACGAACTGCCAGAGGATCCCGCCCAGGAACATCACGAGCCCGAGATACGTGAGGGCCCGGAAGGCGGTGGGCGCCGGGGTGCCGCGGCGCCATTCGCCCGCGATGGAGAACCAGAGCCCGGCCAGCAGCAGCGCGCCGACCCCCGCGGCCTGGAGCAGCCAGCCCGCCATCACCCCTAGCGTGAACTGCGGATCGAAGAAGATCGGCGGATGGTACATGGTCGCTCCTGTTCTCAGCGAGGCTGCATGCGGATGGCGCCGTCCAGGCGGATCACTTCGCCGTTGAGCATCGGGTTCTCGATGATGTGGGCCGCGAGGGCGGCGTACTCGACCGGCCGTCCGAGCCGGGGCGGGAAGGGGACCTGCTTGCCCAGCGAGATCCGCGCGGGCTCGGGCAGGCCGGCCAGCATGGGCGTCTCGAAGAGGCCGGGGGCGATCGTCATCACCCGGATGCCCAGCTCGGCCAGGTCACGGGCGATCGGCAGCGTCATGCCGACCACGCCGCCCTTGGACGCGGAGTAGGCGGCCTGGCCGATCTGGCCGTCGAAGGCGGCCACCGAGGCGGTGTTGATCACCACGCCGCGCTCGCCCTCCGCGCTGGGGGTGTTCTTGGCCATCTGGGCGGCGGCGAGCCGGATGCAGTTGAAGGTGCCGATCAGGTTCACCTGGATGGTGCGGGCGAATCCGGCCAGATCGGCAGGCCCGCGCTTGCCGAAGGTCTTGTCCGCGGTGCCGATACCCGCGCAGTTGACGAGGGTGGTGACTGCCCCGAAGCGCGCGACCGCCGCCTCGAGGCCCGCGGTCACCTCGTCGGGATTGGTGACGTCGGCGGGCGCGAAGAGGGCCCGCTCGCCGAGGGCGGCCGCGACCTGGGCGCCCGGCGACTTCGCAAGATCGAGCAGCACCACCGACCCGCCGCCGGCGTGCAGGCGCTCCGCGGTCGCCCGGCCGAGACCGGAGGCGCCGCCCGTGATCACCGTGACCGATCCCGCGATCTGCATGCCGTCCTCCTCCTCCGGAGTGCTGTCGCCGACGGTGTAGTATAACCGAGCCGACCATGCCGCTTCCCCTCTGGATCCGGACCCCGGACGACCTGCAAGAGCTGGCCCGCGAGCTCGAAGGCGCGGGGGCGCTGGCCATCGACACCGAGGCCGACAGCCTGCACCACTATCCGGGCAAGCTCTGCCTGGTGCAGCTCGCCGACGCGCGCGGGCGGGGACACCTGGTGGATCCGCTCGCGCTGCGCGACCTCTCGCCGCTCGGGCGCGCGCTGGCCGATCCGGACACCCTCAAGGTCCTGCACGCCGCCGACAACGATCTGGCGTATCTCAAGCGGCTCTACGGCGTGACGGTGACCTCGCTCTTCGACACCGCGGTGGCCGCGCGGTTCCTGGGCGCGCCCGCGCTCGGCCTCGAGGGGCTGCTCACCCAGTACCTGGGCGTCACCGCGGTGAAGTCGCGCCAGAAGGACGACTGGTCCCGGCGGCCGCTCACCGCCGAGCAGGAGGCCTACGCGCTCGACGACGTGCTGCACCTCATCCCACTCCGGGAGCGCCTGCTGGAAGCCCTCCACGCGATCGGGCGGGCTCGCTGGGTGGAGGAGGAATGCGCGGGGCTAGCCGCGCTGGTGGTGCCCGAGAAGCCGGCCGACCCCGACGCCTACATGAAGATCAAGGGCGCCCGCGAGCTGGACGCGCGCGGGCTCGGGGTGCTGCGCGAGCTCTACCTCGCGCGCGAGACCCTGGCGCTCCGGCTCGATCGCCCGCCGTTCATGATCGTGGGCAACGAGAGCCTCGTGGTGCTCGCCGCCCGCCGGCCGCTGGACGCGGAGGGCATCCTGGCGGTGCCCGGCTGCACCCCGCCGGTGGTGCGCCGCGCCGGCCCCGCCATCCTCGAGGCGATCGAGCGCGGGCTCGCGCTGCCCGACGCGGACCTGCCCGTGTACCGTCCGACGCCCCGGCCGCACGTGCCGGGGATCCAGCGGCGGCGCGGGGAGGCGCTGCGCGAGTGGCGCACCAAGGCCTCGAAGGAGATCGGCCTCGATCCGGGGGTGCTGTTTCCCCAGCGCCTCATCGACCGGCTCGCCGCCGCCCCGCCCGCCGACCTTGCCGCGCTGCGACAGATCGAGGGTGTGCGCGACTGGCGGGTCGGTCTCTTCGGACCGGACCTGCTGAAGGCGCTCGCGGTCGCCTGACCAGGCCGGTTCCGGCCGGCTTGCCCTGGGGGCAGGTTGGTGGTACCGCTGAGGGCATCTGGAGTGGACGGTTTAGCATCGGAAGGAGGGTCCCCATGGCCTCCGATTCCCGCTACGTTCGCGAAGGTGTCATCGCCGGCCTGATCGGGGCCACGCTCGTGGCCGTCTGGTTTCTCATCTACGACGCGGCGATCGGGCGGCCGTTCCGCACGCCCTCGCTGCTGGGCGCCGCCACGTTCCAGGGCGTGACGGATCCGGCCGCGGTGCCCACCGCGACCAGCCTCGTCGTGCAATACACGGTGCTGCACGGGGTGGTGTTCGCGCTGATCGGCATGCTCATCGCCTACTTGATCGTGTCCGCCCAGCGCGAGCCGAGCCGCGTGCTGGTCCTGTTCATCGCGTTGATGGGCTTCGAGGTGTTCTTCCTGGCGGTGCTGACCTGGCTCGCCCACCCGGTGCTCGGCGAGCTCGCGTGGTGGGCGATCCTCGTCGCCAACGCGCTCGCGGCCGGCGGCATGCTGATCTACTTCTTCGTCGGGCACCGCGCGCTCGGGCGCGCCCTGCTCGGGCCGCTCTGGACGCGCGTGGTGCGCGAGGGCATCGTGGCCGGGCTGCTCGGCGCGGTCGCGGTCGCGCTCTGGTTCCTGGCCTACGACGCGGCCGCCGGGGTGCCCCTGCGCACGCCCGCCCTGCTCGGGGCCGCGCTCTTCCACGGCCTGCGCGAGCCGGGCGCGCTCGTGATCACCACGCCCCTCGTGCTGCAGTACACCGTGGTCCACGGCGCCGCCTTCGTGCTCTTCGGCCTGGCCGCCGCGGGCATGCTCGCCCTCGCGGACCGCGAGCCGCGCCTGCTCTTCGCCTTCGTCATGCTGCTCTGCTGCTTCGAGGTCTTCTTCGCGGCGATGGTGGCGATCCTCGCCGAGTGGCTGCTCGAGGCGGTCCCCTGGTGGACCATCCTCGCCGGCAATCTCCTCGCCGCCCTCGTCATGATGGGCTACTTCCTCCGCGGCCACCGGATCGCCTGGCACGAGTTCATCCACGCCCGCCGCTAGCCTGGGGTCAGGTCTTGAATTCCGACATTTTGGAGCGCGAGGGCTGACGTCGCGCCCGGCGAAAATGTCGGAATTCAAGACCTGACCCCAATGTAGACTTCCCCCACGACGCGGCAGACCACACTGACGAGGAGGCGGGCATCGTGGCGGATGGAGCGCTCAAGGGGCGGGTGGCGGTGGTGACCGGCGGCAACGGAGGGATCGGCCTCGGTATGGCCCGCGGGCTCGCCGGCGCCGGCGCCGCGGTGGTGGTCTCGGGGCGCAACGCGGAGAAGAGCCGAGGCGCGGTCGCCGAGCTGGCCAAGCTCGGGGCGACCGCGGTGGCGATCGAGGCCGACGTGGCCGACGAGGCGGCGGTGAACGCGCTGGTGCGCGCCACCGTGGATCGCCTCGGCCGCCTCGACATTCTCGTCAACAACGCGGGCATGAACATCCGCAAGCCGGTGCACGAGCTGACCCTAGCGGAGTGGCGGCAGGTGCTCGACACCAACCTCACCAGCGCGTTCCTGACCAGCCGGGCGGTCTACCCGATCATGAAGAAGAACGGGGGCGGGAAGATCATCAACATCGGCTCGATGATGTCGATCTTCGGCACCTCGTTCGCGCCGGCCTACGCCGCCTCCAAGGGCGGCATCGTCCAGCTCACCAAGGCGACCGCGTCGGCGTGGGCCCGCGACAATATCCAGGTCAACGCGGTGCTGCCCGGCTGGATCGACACCGAGCTGACCACCAATGCCCGGAAAGAAGTTCAGGGTCTCCACGAGCGCGTCCTCGCCCGCACGCCCGCGTCCCGCTGGGGCTTGCCCGACGATCTCTCCGGCATCGCGGTGTTTCTCGGCGGTCCCGCCTCCGATTTCGTGACCGGAACCGCGATTCCGGTCGACGGAGGCTATTCGATCCAGGGCTGAAGTGCGGTACACTGCACGACGCGTGATGTGGGCGTCGGCACGGCTCTTCTTGTTGGCGTTGGTGGTGTCCGGCTGCGCCTCGGTCGCCCCGATCGACGCGGCGGGGCGCCGTCCCGCCTCCCCCGACTTGGTGCGCTTCGGGGTGGACACCTTCGCGTTCCCCAACGAGAGCCGCAGCAAGAACCCCGGCAAGCCCGACCTCTACGCCAACTACTGCTTCGTCATGGCGCGGGGGGTGACACAGTTCCAGCGCTTCGCCCGCTTCGATGCCGCCGCGCCCCGGCTCACCCCCGAGGAGTACGTCGCCCGCGTCAAGGACGTGGTGGCGCAGGCGCCCTGGGAGGACCCGTGGCCCGCCGACCGGCGGATCGTGATCCCCGGCTACGCCTCGCTGCACGAGTTCTCGCGCGCGCAAGAGGCGGCGGTGAAGGAGGGGATGGTCGGGCGCTTCTGGACGCTCCTGCACTGGACCAACTGGCGCGTGGTGTTCCCGATGCCGCGCTGGCAGCAGGAGCGGGTCGCGCGCGAGACGCTCGCCGAGCTGGCCGAAGGGCGTCCGGTGCAATTCCTCGTGACGAACTTCCCGACGTGGGAGCTCAATCACACCGTGCTCGCCTACGCGTACGCGCTCGATCCGAGCGGCAACGTGCGCTTCACGGTCTACGATCCGAACGATCCCGACGAGCCCGGACGCCTCACCTTCGATCGGGCCGAGCGGCGCTTCGAGGCGACCCGGCTCCACGACACCCGGGTGGGGCCCATCCGGGCCTTCCGCATGTACTACTGGGCGCTGCTCTAGACCGATGCCGAGCGAGCCCGCCGCGCCCGACTGGTCCTCGCACGGGCTGAACCGCGTCGCGCCCTACCGGCTGGCCATCGCGTCCGCCGCCGCGCGGCCGCACCCGGCCCGCCTTCCCCTCCCGCGCAAGTTCTTCGACTCCTGGAGCCCCGCCGATGGCCACGCCTGAGCGCGTGGTGATCGCGGCGGCCGGGGTGGTGACCCCGATCGGTCAGGACCTCGAGGGGTTCTGGTCCTCGCTGGTGACCGGCGCGTCCGGTATCTCGCAGATCGAGCGCGTGCGGGTGGACGACCTGCGCGTCCAGCGGGGCGGCGAGGTCAAGAAGCTCGGCCGCATCAAGGACTGGCGGGGTGTGCCCGACTGCCGCGCGAGCCGCCTGCTGATCGCGGCGGCCGACGACCTGTGCGCGCAGACCGGCTTCCGCCCGCTACCGCTCGATCCGGCACGGGTGGGAGTGGTGGTCGGCACCGCGCTCGGCGGCGTGGAGGAAGGCGAGAAGGCGCTCGCGGGCGATCGTGGCCGCGGCCGGCTGCCTCAGGCGCTCTACGACGGGCCGGGCTGGGCCCTCGCGAAGTGGCTCGGCGCGCGCGGCCCGGTGATCACGGTGTCCACCGCGTGCGCCTCGGGTGCCACCGCGATGGCGGTCGCGGCCGATCTGCTCCGCGCGGGCGAGGTGGACGCGGTGGTGGCGGGCGGCTACGACGCGCTCTGCCGCTTCGTGCTGCGCGGTTTCGACGCGCTCCGCTCGCTCACGCGCGACGAGGTGCGGCCGTTCGACCGGCGCCGCAGCGGCCTGCTCCTGGGCGAGGCGGGGGCGCTCGCCCTGCTCGTGCGCGAGCGCGACGCGCGGGGCCCGCGGCTCGGCACGCTGCTGGGCTACGGCAGCGCGAGCGACGGCTTCCACATCGCGGCGCCCGAGCCCGAGGGCCGCGGCCTCGAGCGGGCCGTCCGGGCTGCCCTCGCCGACGCGCGCGTATCCGCCGCGGACGTCGACATGGTGAGCGCGCACGGGACGGCCACCCCGCTCAACGACCGGATCGAGACCGCCGCGCTCAAGCGGGCGCTGGGGCGCCGGGCCCACGAGGTGCCGATCAATTCCATCAAGGGCAGCCTCGGGCACACGATGGGGGCCGCCGCCGCGCTCGAGGCCTTCATGTGCCTGCTGTCGGGGCAGCGGGGCCTGATCCCGCCCACGCTGCACCTGGAGGAGCCCGATCCGGAGTGCGACCTCGACTACGTGCCGGGCCAGGCGCGCCCGGCCCGGCCTCGCATCATGCTGAGCACCTCCATGGGCTTCGGCGGCTGCAACGGCGCCCTCATCCTCGAGGCCGCCTGATGCAAGCGCCCGCGATCCGGGCCCTCGGCATCTTGTCCGGCGAGGTGAGGTCCGCGGTACCGTCCGCGGACGGGGGGAGTGCGGGAGCCATCTGCGGGCCGGAAACGGTGGACAGCAAGGCCCTAGACATCCTGGCTCTTCCCCGCCCCGACCGCCCGGGCGACCGCTTCCGGCGCGCCACCCGGGAATGCCTCCTGGCCCTTGCGGCCGTGGACGCGATGCTTGAAGATGGGAAGGCGTCGCGGGAGGCGATCGCGGGCGAGCGGACGGCGCTGCTGTACGTGACCGCCGCGGCCTACGGGGCCTCCAACCGCGCGTTCATCGAGCAGCGGGGCGGGGTGATGCACTTCGCCTACACCGCGCCCGCGGTGGTGCCGGCGGAGGTGGCGATCGAGTTCGGGGTGACCGGTCCGTACGGCATCGTCATCGGGGGGGCCCCGGCGACACTCAGGGCCATCGAACAGGCGGCCCGGCTGCTCGCCGCGGGGACCTGTGACCGGGCGCTGGTGCTGGCGGTCGAGATCTTCGAGGAGTGCGCGGATCTCTACACGCGTCACCGCCGTTCCTATAGGTGGCCGCTGGTGGAGACCGCGGCGTGCCTGTGGCTGGAGCGTGGCGCGGGCGGGATCTCGTTCGAGTCCGCGCGTGCGCGCGGGCGGGCGGGCGGGGCCGCCGGACCGGGCGAGCGCTTCGCGGCCGGCCCGCTGGTCGAGCTGCGCGAGTGGCGCGCGCGGGCGACGGGAGGACCGGTCGAGCTGTCGGGACGCTGGCGGGGCGAGCAGGCGCGGCTCCAGTGGAGCCCGGAGAATTCCCACGCACGCGGCAGCGCGGCGTGAAACGGAGGTCGTGTCGATGACGCAGAAGGAAGTGCTGGACGAGCTGAAAGGGCTCGTCGTCGAGCGGCTCAAGTTCGATCCGCGCCGGGCGGCCGAGATGACGCTCGAGACGACGCTGCCCAAGGGCGTCGACGGCTCGCTGGGCCTGGACTCGCTCGACTTCATCGAGCTGTCGGTCGCCATCGAGGAGCGCTTCGGGATCGTGATCGACGAGGCCCACGACCTCACCGACGAGTTTCTCTCCCTGGATTCCCTGTCCCGGTTCATCCTGGCCAAGAACGGCCAGGCCTGAGGGCGCGAGGCCCAGCCCGGGCGATGAGCGCGCCATGAGCCGGTCGGCGGCCCGTGACGGCCGGCCCGACGTCGTGGTCAGCGGTCTCGGGATCGTCAGTCCCTACGGGGCCGGGGTGAAGAGTTTCTGGAGCGGCCTCGCCGCCGGCGCCTGCACGATCAAGCCCATCACGGTCATCGAGACCGAGGGCTTTCGCTCGCGCATCGCCGCCGAGATTCCCGCCGAGGTGATCGCTACGCTCGGCGCCTCGCGCCGCCGCTCGCGCGCGGACCGGATCGCCCTCGCGGCCGCGGGCGAGGCCCTGGCCGACGCGGGCCTGGAGGGCGCCGCGCGCACGGAGACCGCGCTCCTGATCGGCGCGGTCGGGGGCGGCATGCTCGAGGGCGAGAACTGGTACTGGGAGATCGCGCGCGGCCGCCCCTCGTCGGGGATGGGCGCGCTGCGCTCGATCCTGCCGTTCTCGCACGCGGAGACCCTCGGCTGGCGCCTGGGCCTCACCGGCCCGAAGGAGACGGTGGTCATGGCCTGCGCGTCCGGCGCGGCCTCGATCGCGCTCGGGGCCGATCTCATCCGCGCGGGGGTGACGCCGACCGCGCTGGTGGGCGGCGTGGATGCCCTGACCCACATCTGCTTCATGGGCTTCAACGCGCTCAAGCTGCTCGACCCCACCCCGTGCCGCCCCTTCGACCGTGACCGGCGCGGCATGTCGATCGGGGAGGCCGCCGCCTTCCTGGTCATCGAGGACGCGGCGCACTGCCGGGCGCGGGGTGGGCGCGTCCACGCGCGCCTCGCCGGCTACGGTATGACCACGGACGCGCACCACGTGACCGCGCCGCATCCCGAGGGCGAGGGGATGATCCACGCGATGCAGGGAGCGCTCGACGCGGCCGGGCTGGCCGCGCGCGAGGTCGGTTACGTCAACGCTCACGGCACCGGCACCCCGCAGAACGACCGCGCGGAGGCGCTCGCCCTCCGGCGCGTCTTCGGGGAAGGCGGTGTGCTGGTCAGCTCCACGAAGTCGCTGGTCGGCCACACGATGGCCGCGGCGGGCAGCGTGGAGGCGGTCGCCACGATCCTCGCCCTCCAGCACGGGCTGTTGCCGCCGACCGCGAATCTCGAGCACGTGGATCCCGAGGTGCCCTTCGACTGCCTGCCGGTCGTGGCGCGCTCGGCCGACGTCAGCGCCGGGCTGTCGAACTCGTTCGGCTTCGGCGGCCAGAACGTAAGCCTCATCTTCGTGAGGCCCGAGGTGGGCGAGGTGCAGCCGAAGGCGAGCCGGCAGTGGCGGGGCGAGGGGCAGCCGAAGGCGAGCCGAGCGGATTGATGATCCGCCGCGTCGTTGTCACCGGAATCGGCACGGTCAACGCCTCCACCGCGGGCGGGCGGGACGCCCTCGCGGGCGCGCTGGCCCTCGGCCGCTCCACGATCGGCCCGGTGCGGGCGTTCGACACCGCGGCGATGTCGAGCCGCCTCGCCGCCGAGGTGGACGAGGCGACCCTCGCCTCCCTCGTGGATCGGGACGCGGCCCGCCGGCTCTCGCGCATCTGCCGGCTCGCCCTCGGGGCCTGCTTCCTCGCGGTGCGAGACGCGGAGGTGGCGGGCGGGCCCGGGCTCGGCATCGTGGTGGGCACCGAGCACGGTGATTTCACCTCGAGCCGCGATTTCGCCCACGGCTTCCTGCGCCGGGGCCCCGCCGGCCTCTCCCCGATGATCTTCCCCAACACCGTGATGAATACGATGGCCTCCATCGCGGCCATCGCGATCGGGGCGAAGGCCCCGTCCATCACCGTCAACCAGGCCACGCTCGCCGGCGATCTCGCGGTGGCGCGCGGGGCGCGCCTGGTCGCGGACGGGCGCGCGGAGGCGGTGGTGGCGGGCGGGGTGGACGAGCTGTTCTCCGACGTGTACGAGCGGCTGGCCCAGATGGGCGCGCTCTCCCCGATGGGTGGGCGCGGCCCCGAGGGCTGCCGGCCCTACGCGGCCGATCACAACGGGCCGGTCCTGGGCGAGGGCGCCACGTTCCTGGTGCTCGAGGAGCGCGAGGCGGCGCGGGCGCGCGGTGCGAGGATCATCGCCGAGATCACCGCGACCGCCTGGGGCAACGTGCCGGTGGCGCCCCACACCGGGCACGCCGGGTGCGCGGATTCCGGCTCGCCGGTGGCGCGCCTGATCCGCGGGCGCGGGGCCACCGGCGTCGCACGTTGCTACGGCGCCGGCAACGGCGACCCCGCGGTGGACGACTGGGAGCGCGCGCTGCTGGGCCGCGACCTGGCCGCGCCCGCCGATCTCGTCCCGCCGATCTCCCTGGCCCCGCTCTTCGGCCAGCACGGCGGCCTCGGGGCGCTGCGCGTGGGCGCGGCCGCCCTGGACGCGGCGCGCGGTACGTCCGTGGTACTCGTGCACGGCATCGCGCGCGGCGGCTGCCGGATCGCGCTGGTGGTGGAGCCCGCCGCGTGACTCCGGGAAGCGACCACCTGATCGTCATCCCGGTATTCAACGAGGCCGCCACGATCGGCGACATCGTGGAGCGCGCCCGCCTGCACGGGCCGGTGCTGGTGGTGGACGACGGCTCCACCGACCGGAGCGCGGCTCTCGCGGCCGCCGCGGGCGCCGAGGTCGTGTCGCTCGGGCGGCGCCGGGGCAAGGGCGCGGCCCTGCGGTACGCGTTCGCGGCGGCGCTCGAGCGCAGGGCCGATTGGGTGGTGACGCTCGACGGCGACGGACAGCACGATCCCGACGAAATCCCGCGTCTGCTCAAGGCGGCGGTGGAGGAGCCCGGGGCGCTCGTCATCGGCGGGCGCCTGAGCCGCCTCGCCGACGCACCCGGCCGCGTGATGCCCGCGGGACGGCTCGCGGCCCTGCGCGTGGCTGGGTTCTTCATCGACTGGCTGGGTGGGGTCCCGGTGGCCGACACCCAGTCCGGGTTCCGCGTGTACCCGGCGCGCCTCCTCGCCGCGGTGACCCCGCGTCACGGCGGGTTCGTGCTGGAGAGCGAGATGCTGCTGCGCGCCGCCGCCCTGGGGTGCCGGATCCTCGAGATTCCGATCACCCCGATCCACTTCGAGGATCGGCGCAGCCGTTTCCGCCCCGGGCGCGACGGCCTCGCGGTCGGGACCTTCCTGGCCGCCCGCATCGTGACGCGCTGGGCGCGTGAGGCCGCCGCGACCGCGCTCTACGTGGTCGGGATCTTCAGTCCAGCGCGACTCCGGGCTCGGCACCGCGAGATGTACGCGTTCGCGGCCCCCCAGCGCTCCAACCCG
>Ga0134122_10003534_pt1 | contig 11594 bp, 14 predicted proteins | sample KB302_FD_96461 | JGI IMG/M metagenome (GOLD analysis project Ga0134122, IMG submission 96461) | Terrestrial soil microbial communities without Nitrogen fertilizer from Kellogg Biological Station, Michigan, USA - KB3-0-2 | ecosystem: Environmental > Terrestrial > Soil > Unclassified ...
AGGACCGCGGCACGTGGTGGTGCCCGACGCTCTCGGTCTACATCCCCGGCTCGAAAGAGGAGGACACGGAGCTGCGGCGGCGCATCGTGGCGCATCACAAGGAGGTCTTCCAGAAGGCGATGAAGATGGGGGTGAAGATCGCCTTCGGCACCGACGTCGGCGCCTTCGAGCACGGCACGCAGGCGCGGGAGCTGGTGCGCATGGTGGACTACGGCATGCCGCCGCTGGAGGCCATCCGCGCCGCCACGGTGCGCGGCGCCGAGCTGCTGCGGCTGGAGAAGGAGATCGGCATCGTCGAGCCCGGCAAGGCCGCGGACGTCATCGCCGTCGAGGGAAATCCGCTGAAGGACATCGCGGTGCTGACGCGGGTGGCGTTCGTGATGAAGGGGGGCGAGGTGTATAAGACGCCATGAACCGGCGTCTAAATAGCCACCGGAGGTTTCCGTCATGGAACGACTTTTCACCGCCTTGAGAACCGCCGTCTACGCGACGGCTTTCATCTGGTTTTGGGGCTGGCTGGCGTTCATGGCTCGCGACTGGGGCCGCGATCGGTGGCAGGCCGCCATTCCCGCGTGGGCCCTGCCGGTGGGGATCGTCCTCATGGTCCTGGGCGGGGCGCTCGCCCTGAGTTGTATCGCGACGTTGGCGTTCGTTGGCCGGGGGACGCCGGCACCTTTCGATCCGCCGCGGCAGCTCGTCCCCGGAGGTCCCTACCGTTTCGTCCGCAATCCGATGTACGTCGGCGCTCTGATCGTCCTGGTGGGATTTGGGCTGTATGAGCGCTCGGTCGCCGCGCTGATCTTCATGTTGTTCGTGGCCCTGGTGACGCATCTGTTCGTGCTCCTCGTCGAGGAGCCGGGTCTCGAGAGGAGGTTCGGCGAGAGCTATCTGCGCTACAAGGCCTCGGTGCCGCGGTGGATTCCGGGGTGGCGGTAGGTCGCACGAGCTCAGTGAAGACGGTCACGTGCGGGGGAAGATCGTGATATCGATAGGGCAAGCTGTTCGAGTAGGATAAAGAAATGGCCGCCGTCGAAACTCAGCAGGAGATCCTCGATCGATTGGAGCTACATCGGGATCAGATCCGTTCGCTGGGGGTCGAAAGGCTCGGTATTTTCGGGTCGTTTGTTCGCGGCCAGCAAGGTCGCAAGAGCGACGTGGACGTTCTTGTGCGTTTTCGGGCGGGAGAGAAGACCTTCGACAGGTTCATGGATTTGGCGCACTTCCTGGAGGGTCTACTCCAGCGCCGGGTCGAGCTGGTGACGACGGAGGGATTGAGCCCATATCTGGGGCCACGAATTCTGAACGAGGTCCAAGATGTCAGTCTCGGCCCGTGATCTTCTTCAGCATATGCTCGATGAAGCCGAATACCTTGAAAGGGAATCGAAGGATCTCCAGAAGCATGAGTTCCTGGAGGATGAGACGCTCCGCCGAGCTTTTGTCCGAAGTCTCGAAATCATCGGAGAGGCGGCCAAAAAGCTGCCTCTGAACGTGCGCGAGGAGATCTCAGGTATCGAGTGGCGAGCGATCACCGGGATGAGAGATCGTCTGATTCACGGGTACTTTGGAGTTGACTATGAACTGGTCTGGGATGTAGTGACCCAGAAGGTTCCAGAGCTGCGCGCAACGTTGCGGAGCAGCTTGCGAGATCAAGACTGATTGGGCTCTTCGGCCAGCTCCGCCAGCATCTCCCTCAACAACCCATAGAAGCGCCCCACCGACTCGATTTCCACCCGCTCGTCCGGCGAGTGGGCGCCTTCGATGACGGGACCGAAGGAGATCATGTCCATGCCGGGGAACTTCTCTCCGAGGACGCCGCATTCGAGGCCGGCGTGAAGGGCTTTCAGCTCGGGATCGGCGCCGGCGAGCCTCTGGTGAACCTTGCGGAAGGTGGCGAGGAGAGGGGAATCGAGGTTGGGTTTCCAGCCGGGGTAGCCTTCGGTCTCGGTGATCTCGGCACCGGCGAGATCGGCGTAGGCGCGGAACCTTTCGCGGGTGGCTCGCATAGCGGAGGCCACGGAGCTGCGGATGCTCGTCAGGATCGAGAGCTCGCCGTCGGTGGCCGCCGCCGTCGCGAGGTTGACGCTGGTCTCCACCAAGCCCGGGATGTCGTTGCTCATGGCGAGGACGCCGTGGGGGAGGACGTTGAGAAGGTCGAGGGCCTTGCGGGTGGCCGCCGCCGTCCACGCACGCTCCGGAGCCTGGACCTCGGCAAGCTCGAGCGTCAGGTCTGGATCGACGGTACGAATCTCACCCTGAATGGCCGCGACCTCGCGCTCGACGGCAGCGGCGAAGACGTCGCGGCTGGCGCCGGGGAGCACCACACGCGCCATCGCTTCGCGCGCTAGGGCGTTGTGCTTGTTGCCGCCGTGGAAATCTACGATGTGGTACGGCGTCTGCTGAGCCGCCGCGAAGAGGGCGCGGGCGAGCAGCTTTACGGCGTTGCCGCGCTGGAGGTGAATCTCCATGCCCGAGTGGCCGCCCTTGAGGCCGGAGAGCTTCACCTCCAGGCTCGTCGTCCTCTCGGGCGCCGGGGCTGTTTCGAGCGCCAGGGTGAGGCTGCTCGAGGAGCCGCCGGCGCAGCCGATCGTCACCGCGCCCTCCTCTTCGGAGTCGAGATTCAGCAGCAGCCGGCCGCGGAGCGCGATGGCCTCGGCGTCGAGCGCGAGAACGCCGTTGAGGCCGGATTCCTCGTCGACCGTGAAGAGCAGCTCGAGGGGGCCGTGGACGAGGTCGTCCGCCTCCATCACGGCGAGCATCGCGGCGGCGCCGACGCCGTTGTCCGCCCCCAGGGTGGTGCCGGTGGCCTTCACCCAGCCACCCTCGCGGCGGGGGACGATCGGATCGCGCAGGAAGTCATGGACGACGCCCGAGTTCTTCTCCGTCACCATGTCGAGATGGCCCTGGAGGACGACGATGGGCGCGCCTTCGCGGCCGGGGGAGGCCGGCTTCTCGACGACGACGTTGCCGGCCGCGTCCTGCCGGTGGCGCAGGCCGTGCCGCTCGGCCACGCCGAGGACATAGCGCCGGGCCCTCTCCTCGTCCAGGGAGGGGCGGGGGATCGCCAGGATGGCGTCGAAATGACGCCAGAGGGGCTGCGGTTCCAAATCGGAGACGAAGGACATTGGACCTCCTGTGCAGAAGGATACAACGGTCGCGGTCCTCTGATGGAGCCCTGCGCCGATATACTCCAGCTTTGTTTCCCGGAGGGCGCACGATGAGCTTACTCTTCCTGAGCCGTGAAGACGTCGAGGCCCTCCTGCCGATGGAGGAGTGCATCGAGGTGGTCGAGGGGGCTCTGCGGATCATGGCCCGTGGAGGCGCCGTGCAGCCGCTGCGCTCCGCCTATTGGATGCCGGACCGCCATGGCCTGCTGGGGGTGATGCCGGGCATGCTCGACGGCCTGGCTCCTGACGACCAGCCGGTGGCCGGCGTCAAGGTGCTGACGGTGGTGCCGGACAACTACCTCCACGGCGAGGAGTCGCACCGGGGCCTGGTCCTGCTCTTCGAGGAGGAGCGGGGCGGGCCGCTCGCGATCCTGGACGCCTCTTCGATCACCGCCATCCGCACCGCCGCGGCGAGCGCCGTCGCTACTCGTGCGCTGGCCCGGAAGGACGCCGGGGACTTGGCGATCCTCGGCTCGGGGACGCAGGCGCGGAGCCATCTCGAAGCGATGCGCGCCGTCCGGACGCTGCGGCGGGTGCGCATCTGGAGCCGGAATCTCGAGAGCGCCCGCCGGTTCGCGGAGGGCGAGCGAGAACGGTCCGGTCTGGAGGTGGAGCCGGTGGCCGCGGCGCGCGAGGCCGTCGAGGGAGCTGACCTCATCTGCACGGTCACGGCCGCGAGGGAGCCGGTGCTGGCGGGGGAGTGGATCGCGCCGGGCGCTCACATCAACGCGGTTGGAGCCTGCACGGCCGTCACCCGCGAGGTGGACGCGGCGGCGGTGGCGCGGTCCCGCCTGTTCACGGACCGCCGCGAATCGGCGCTCGCCGAGGCGGGGGACTTCCTCCTCGCCCGGAGCGAAGGCGCGGTCACGGACGCGCACCTCCTCGGCGAGCTCGGCGAGGTGCTGGAGGGAACGGTCCCGGGCCGCCGCTCGGACGAGGAGATCACCCTCTACAAGTCGCTCGGCATCGCTGTAGAAGACCTCGCCGCCGGCCGCTACGCCTACCGCAAGGCGCTGGCGGCGGGGCGGGGGCGCGTCCTGGATCTCTGAAAGCTCCCTAAACCGCAGAGCGCATTGAGGTCGTTGCCGCGCTTGCTGAACGTGGTCATCCTGAAGATGACTGCCCGAGGTTCGCTTCGCTTAAGGGAAAGGACGGCCCAAACCGGGCCGCCCCTTCATCGCACAAAAGGCTGATTGTCGTCAGCCGCGCTGGCCGGAAAGGTCCTGGAAGATCCCTACCGTCCCTGGTTTCGGTCGCCCGGCGAGCCTGAGGGCTGGTCCTCTTTCTGGGAGCCTTTTCCTCCCTGAGGCTGGGTGCCGCCGCCCTGACCGCCCTGCCCTCCGCCATAGCCGCCCTGGCCGCTGCCCTGACCGCCTTGGCCGCTGCCTTGACCGCTTTGGCCGCTGCCTTGACCCTGCCCTCCGCCATAGCCGCCCTGGCCTTGACCTCCCTGGCCGCTGCCTTGACCGCCGCCCTCGTTCTTGTCCTCGTAACTCTTTTCACTCAAGTTGTCTTCTCTTGCCATTGGAGTCACTCCTTTTTGAGTACCCACTAGGGCGTCTAGCAGGCGGCATAGTCAAAATCAAGATTCGTGCCAAAGCCCAAAGATGGCACTCCTTTTGCTCCTACTCCGCACGCACGTCGAGCGCCTTGACCAAATCTTCGAAGGAGCCCGCGTGGCAAAAAGTGCAAGGGACCTCGCCGCCGGCCGCTACGCCTACCGCAAGGCGCTGGCGGCGGGACGGGGAACCGCCCTGGATCTCTGAGCTGACTCTCTGAGCCCCTCCTCTATGCCTCGACCAGCTCGTGAACGGGCAATCCACCTTTTTTACGGGTTCCCGAGCTGGTGGACGCGTACACGAGCTCATGTACGGGCAGTCCACCTTTTTTACGGATTCCCGAGCTGGTGGACGCGTACACGAGCTCGTGAACGGGCAATCCACCTTTTTTACGGGTTCCCGAGCTGGTGAACGCGTACACGAGCTCGCGAACGGGCAGTCCGCCTTTTTTACGGATTCCCGAGCTGGTGGATGGGCAGCCCACCTTTTTTACAGGTTCCCGAATTGGTGAACGCGTACACGAGCTGGTGAACGGGCAGTCCGACTTTTTTATGCGTCCACGGACTCGTGAATCGGTCCAGCTCAGCACCGAAGACCGATTAAACCTCGGGAGTCAGCGCCCGGCGCGCACGTCCTCCCGCAGGGTGGCGGCTGTGGCGCGGTCCCGCCTGTTCACGGACCGCCGCGAATCGGCGCTCGCCGAGGCGGGGGACTTCCTTCTCGCCCGCGGCGAAGGGGCGGTCACGGATGCTCACCTTCTCGGTGAGGTCGGAGAGGTCCTGGAAGGGAAGATCCCCGGCCGCCGCGCAGACGACGAGATCACTCTCTTCAAGTCGCTCTGCATCGCGGTCGAAGACCTCGCCGCCGGCCGCTACGCCTATCGCAAGGCGCTGGCGGCGGGGCGGGGAACCGCCCTGGATCTCTGAGCCCAGGGCGCGCCCAGGCCGTGTACTTGGTCGGCGCGCTATCGACCGAGGTCGTCATGGCGGTGAAGGAGGTCGATGAGGCGGCGCAGCCGGTCGGCGATGCGATGGAGCGGGTCGATGAGACGGCGAACCGCTTCGAGGAGGCGATAAAGCAGCTCGGTAAGGCGGTGAAGCCGGTCGATGGGACCGTGAGGCTGGTCGGCGAGGCGATGAGACGGTCAGTGAGGCGACGAACAAGGTAGACGAGACGATGAAGCAGGTCGATGCGACGATGAACAAGGTCGATGAGGCATCGACCGTGGTCGATTTAGCATCGACTTAGGTAAATGGCTCATCGACCTCGGTCGATTTAACATCGACTCAAGTAAGCGGCGCATCGACCTCGGTCGATGTAGCATCGACTTAAGGAAAGACGCCATCGACCTCGGTCGATTTAACATCGACTTAAGTAGGTGAGGCATCGACCACGGTCGATGAAGCATCGACTCAAGTAAACGGTGCATCGACCGTGGTCGATTTAGCATCGACTTCGGTAAACGCCTCATCGACCAGCTTTATCGTGGCATCGACTCAAATAGACTGTCCCGCTTGGTCCTCACCGTCAAGGACGGAGTGGTCTACGATCCGGTGAAGCTCTATGTGGCGATCGGGGCCAAGCCGGCGGGGTGAGGCGTATGACGCCCACTCGTCTTCGGCCCTATCAGAGCCTTTTGGATCCCCCGAGCCCCATGTCTCGAAGGGACTTCGCTCCCAGAGCTCGTTGCGTCAGCTCTTCCAGCCTCTGTACCGAGGTCGTCTGCGCCACCTGCCGGCGCACACTCTGCGGCAGATGCCCGAAGCGAAGGCTCATCATCTGCAGGAGGGCTCTCTGCATTCCCTCAATCAAGCCCTCTTGTCGGCCCTCTTGTCGACTTTCCTTTCGTAGCTGCTTCTCCCACTCGCGAACGGTTTCTTCCAGCATTGGAGCTTCCTCCAGATCCATTATCTCAAGATCGCTGACGCCTGGGAAGTCGCGGCGGAGCTTGGCGCGACACCGTAGTGCGCCGGGGTGTTCATGGATGCCTGGCAGTCAACGCTCGGCGCGCAGATCCTCCCGCAGAGCGTCGATGCGGGCGGGGGTCCGCAGGATGGCGCGGAGCACGTCCACCAGGAGGTACGACACGGCGAAGCCGACGTAGACGAGGAACGGCACGAGCGCCACGCCCAGCACGTAATAGGCCGTGGTGTGCGCCATGTCCATCAAGAACAGGGGTTCCTGCGCGAAGACGAGGTAGAAGAGGTAGACCGCGGCGCAGAGGCCCACCACCGAGCCCACGCCGAAGAGGAACGGCACGAGGCGCACCGGCAGCTTGACGAGGAACATGCTGATGCCGAGCGCTTCCTCGCCGGCCGAGAGATCGGCGCCGGCGGCGACGTTGATGGTCGCCGGGTTCAGGGCGATCGCGCAGGCGTAGAGGAGCACGGCGAAGCTTCCCATCCAGAGTCCGAACTGCAGGAGGGTATCGCCTTTGACGAGCCCGTAGATCCCCACCAGGAGGCAGCACAGCGAAGCCGTCAGGAACGCCAGAGCGGCGAACGTGAGGACGGCCGGCGAGGCCAGCTCGCTCGGCGACTTGCGCAGCAGCGAGGTGCCGGCGTCGAGGAACAGCACGGCGAGGTAGTGGAGGATGACGGCCACCGGCGCCAGGATCAGCAGCCCGCTGAAGAAGACTTGGAAGCTGTCGCTGCGGACGCCGAGGACCATGAAGGCCAGGACGACGACCAACGCCGACGCGATGTAGGCGACGTGTCCCGTCTGGCGAGCGATACGGTCGGTGCGGTCGAGTCCGCTCTCCGTGAGGACGCGCCGCAGGCCCTGGAGCAGGAAACGCACGGCGCGCAGGTGGGGCAGGGCTTCGACGACGTCTTCCGCTGCCAGGGAGTGGCGCAGCCGCTCGGCGAGGCCACGTCCGAAAGCCAGCGCGTCGCGGCGGGGGCCGACTCCGGGGGGCAAGGGTGGTCGCACGATCGGCTCGTTGGGGAAGAGCTCGGGGAGCGAGCGTGGCGGCACCCAGTCGGTCATGCCGATGCGGGTGACCAGGCTGTCCGGCTTGAGTTTCCCCTGATCGGCCAGGGCGCGCAATGCCTCGAGGGACATGGGGCCCTGCTGCGTGCCATTCTGGAACAGGTACCAGACCTCGTCGGACATGATCGGCGCCTCCCTGCCAAGTATATGGCGGGGTGGGGTAGGATGGCAGCCTCAGAGCCTCTGGAGCCTGCGTGAACCCCGACGTCGCCAACGCGATCCCGAAGTTGGTCGAGTCCGGCCTCCTGCCGCGGCGGGAGGCACCGCGTCTGCTGCGCGCCGCCCGCGGCGGGCTCGTCACGGTCCATGACGAGTTGCGGGTCCTCCTCTATCTGGGCGTCCTCCTGATCACGGGCGGTGTCGGTCTGCTGGTCGAGGAGAACCTCGACCGCATCGGGCCGGTGGCGATCGCGATCGTCCTCGGGCTCGCGGCGGCGGCGGTTCTCGTCTGGGTGGCGCGCGTTTCGCCGCCGTTCTCATGGCGCGAGGTGCCGTCGCCGAACCTGGCGTTCGACTACATGCTGCTGCTGGGAGTCCTCCTGGCCGCGGCCGATCTCGCCTACGTCGAGGTGCGGTTCACTCCCCTGGGCGCCAACTGGACCTGGCACCTGCTGATTGTCGCGGTCCTGACGGGGATCGCCGCGTTCCGCTTCGACTCGCGGATCGTCTTCTCCCTGGCCCTCTCGACCTTCGCGGCCTGGAGGGGCGTCGCCGTGTCGCGGATCGGTTCGAGCCTGTGGAACGGCTCCGTGGACGCGGTACGTTGGAACGCCATCGCCTGCGGTGCCCTCTTCGCGGTGCTCGGCCTCGTCCTCCTCAAGACGGGCCGGAAGGCGCACTTCGAGCCGGTGGCGGTGCACCTGGGCTGGCTGCTGATCTTCGGCGGCCTGGCCTCGGGGTGGGGGGAAGCAGGGAGTGTCTGGATCTTCTACACCGTAGGCCTTCTGCTCTGCGGCGCCGGCCTCGCGGCTGCGGCGTATCGCTTCCGCCGTTTCCCGCTCTTCGCCTTCGGCGTGATCGGCGGATACGCCGCTTTGAGCCGGCTGATCGCGGAGGCCATCGACGAGCTGATCTTCGGCTGTCTGTGGTTCTTCGTGACCGCCGCCCTGCTGATCTTCGGCCTGATCGCGGCCCAGCGCCGCATGAAGGAGCCGCTGTGAGAGCCGACGCCGCCCAGGCGGACCGCAACGCGGCGGTCCGCAACGCCGCTCGCTCCTGGCGGAAGGCGGGCGCCATTGACGAGGCGACCCTCGAGGCCATCGAGAAAACCGTGCCGGACGATCGGGTGCGCGTCGGTCCGGTTTTCCGCGTGCTGCTCTTCTTCTTCACGGTGCTCGCGGCCAACGCCCTGTTCGGTTTCTTGTGGCTGCTGTTTTTCGAGAACGCAGGGTCGGAAGACGTAGTGATCGGTGTAGCGGCGATCGTCTTCGGTCTCGCTCTTGCTGTCCTGACGGAACTTCAAATCGGGCGCTTCAAGCGCTCGCAAGGCGGGATGGAGGCCGCCACCTCGTTGGTGGCTCTCGGATACCTGCTCGGAGGCTTGGGCTGGTTCGCAATCAAGAGCTTCGATCAGTCGGATGTCAAAGCGATTTCTCTGCTGCTCGTCGAGGCGACGCTGCTCTTCGCCGCCGCGGCCTGGCGCTGGGGATATCCTGCCTACGCGGGAGCCGCCGCGGCGGCGCTGCTGGGCGCGGCCGCGCATCTCCCCTTTGGAAGGGTTTTCTGGATCGTCCTGCCGCTGCTGGCTGCGTCCTTCCTTCTGCGGCTTGCGGACTCCGAGCGCCTGCCGCCCGCCCACCGCGACTCGTGCCAGGCTATCCTCATCGTGAGCCTGGTGGGCCTCTACGTGGCCGTCCATCTCGGCTCGTTCGAAAGCGGCTTGATCGAGGAGATCGGGAACCCCGCCCGCGGGGCCGGACCTGCATCGACGAGCGATCTCCTGTGGTGGCTCTCCGCGGCTGCGACCGGCCTGGTCCCTGTCGTCCTGCTGGCCGTCGCCGTCCGGACCCGACGCTACCCCTTCCTCTTCGTCGGCCTGGGCACGGCCGCCGCCTCTCTGATCACGCTCCGTTTCTACGTCCACCTGGCACCGCTTTGGATCCTTCTCACGGTTTCGGGAATCGCGCTTGTGTCTCTGGTCTTCATTTTGCGGCGCTATCTCGGCTCCGGTCCGAACAAGGAGCGCGGCGGCTTCACCGCCGAGCCGCTGTTCGAAGACCTCGCGCGGCAGCGGCTGCTCGAAGTCGGGGCCACCGTCCTCTCGTTCTCACCGGAGGCGCGGACGATTCGCGAAGAGCCGCGCTTCACGGGCGGCGGGGGAGAGTTCGGCGGCGGGGGTTCGAGCGGCGAGTTCTGATCATGCTCGAATCCTTCGCCCGCCAGATGCTCTATCCCGCGCCGCCGGTGGCGGTGCCTTCGCCGCCGCCGGCTCCCTTGGAGGAGGTCTGGCTCGAGCTGTCGACCGGCGGCCGGGCCTGCGCCTGGCTGCTGGCTGATCCGGCGCTGCCGCCGCAGGCGCCGCTCGTCCTCTTCTTCCACGGCAACGGCGAGAACCTGGAGACGGTGCGCTGGTCGGGACTCTTCGAGGAGATCGGCCGGCTGGGAGCTGCCGTCCTCGCGGCGGACTTTCCCGGCTATGGTCGCAGCCCGGGAGTGCCGTCCGAGGAGGGCCTGCTCGCCACCGGCGATGCCGCCGTCACCTGGGCGCGCGAGCGGCATCCGGAGAGGCCTCTCGTCGTCTGCGGCTGGTCGCTCGGTGCGGCGCTGGCCATTGCCACGGTGGATCGCCATCCCGAGGAGGTGCGGGGGCTGATCGCTCTCTCCGCCTGGACGACGCTGGCCGAGGTCGCCGTGAAGCTCTTTCCGGAATTTGCCGTCAAGATGATGCTGCGCGAGCGCTACGATTCGCGGTCGGCCGCTCGCCGCGTCCGGGTCCCCGCCCTCGTCGTCCATGGCGATCGCGACGATCTGATCCCGGTCGCGCAGGGAGAGGAGATCGCCTCCGTGCTGGGCGGCGCCACGCGCTGGGTGAAGGTGCGCGGCGCGGCGCACAATGACCTCCTCGGCCACCGCGAGGTCTGGGAGGAGATGGCGCGGTTTCTCAGCGGCCTTTGAGGAGATCCACCGCCACGTCGAGCGCCCGCTCGAGCTGCGGGTCCCGGCCCTCGGCGTAGGGCAGATCGGCAGCCACGGTCACGTCCGGCGCCACTCCCACTCCCTCCAGCCGCTCGCCGTCCACCAGGATGTCCTTCACGGCCAGGTAGAGCAGCGAGCCGTCTACAAGGAGGAACGGTTGGCCGGCGAGGACCGCGCCGGCGGTGCGCTCTCCCACGAGCACCGCGCGGCCGCGGCGCTGGAGGGCGCGGGCCACCACCTCCTTGCCGCTGCGCGAGCCGCCGTCGATGAGCACCACCAGCGGCTTGCGCCACGCCGACGAATAGACGGTGCGGCTTCCCTTGCGATCGATGCTCACAAGATCGGGCACGGCCGGGTCGGAGAGGCCGACGAGCTCCGGATTGCAGCCGCCCCAGCCGCTGCGAAGGTCGAGCACCAAGGCGTCCACCTTCGCGAGCTTCGCCGCGAACGCTTCGGTCAAGGTCTGCTCGACCTCGACTCCCGCGCAGGACCAGACCGGCACGTAGCCGATCCGGCGGCCGCCGCGCTCGACGACGCGGGTCCCGGCGATTTGGGCCTCCAGCCACTCTTTTTTGGGGTCGATCGTCCGCGAAGAGACCGTGATCGTCCGTGACGGTCCTCTCCGCTGGCTCCGAATCTCCAGCGCGACGCTCCGCCCTGCCTTGCCGCGTAGCGAGCGGACCGGATGGAACGGCTCGCCGTCCGCCGTGATGATTCGGTCGCCGCGCCGTAGCCCGGCTGCCTC
>Ga0134122_10003536_pt1 | contig 11592 bp, 9 predicted proteins | sample KB302_FD_96461 | JGI IMG/M metagenome (GOLD analysis project Ga0134122, IMG submission 96461) | Terrestrial soil microbial communities without Nitrogen fertilizer from Kellogg Biological Station, Michigan, USA - KB3-0-2 | ecosystem: Environmental > Terrestrial > Soil > Unclassified ...
GTAGAACTCGCCCGACTCCTGGCCCTCGCGGCGGATGTAGTCCATCGAGAGCAGCAGCATGAGGCCGGTGGCGTAGCCGATCACGATGTTGAAGAAGAGGGCGTAGGCGTCGAGCACCACCATGCCCCGGAAGCCACGCAGCTCCCCCGCCCCCGCGAAGGTCATCCAATAGGTCACCACCAGGGCCGCCACCACCCCCAGCGCGCTCACGAAGCCCAGGTGGTCCTTCCGCTCCCGCGGCGGGATCAGGTCGAGCAGCAGGACGACGGTGGCGGTCAGCGCGATCACCAGCATGGGCCAGAGGGGCCGCAGGTCGACGGCGGGCAGGATCAGCGGCGGGGTCACGGCCTCACCGCGGGATCAGCAAGGCGGAGGTCGCCTGCGCCTTCGCCTGCACCTGGGTGATGAGGGCCTGCACGCTCGGCTCGGTCATCGCGGTGAAGGTGGTCGGGTACACCCCGATCCACACGATGAAGAGGAGCGCCGGCAGCAGCACCGCCCACTCGCGCGGGGAGAGGTCGCGCAGGCGCCGGTTGGCCTCCGAGGTCAGCTCGCCGAAGCACACCCGCTGGTACATCCACAGCAGGTACACCGCGGCGAAGATGATGCCGCTGGTGGCGAGCGCCGCGGCGAGGCGGTGCACCTGGAAGGTGCCGAGCAGGATCAGGAACTCGCCCACGAAGCCGTTCAGCCCGGGCAGCCCGAGGGAGGAGAGGCACACGATCAGGAACAGCACGCTGAACGCGGGGATCACCTTCCAGAGCCCGCCGAACTCGGCGATCAGCCGGGTGTGCCGGCGCTCGTAGATCATGCCCACCATGAGGAAGAGGGCGCCGGTGCTGAGCCCGTGGTTCACCATCTGGATGATGCCGCCCACCATCCCCTGCGGGGTCAGGGTGAAGAGGCCCAGCACCACGAAGCCCAGGTGGCTCACGCTGGAGTAGGCCACCAGCTTCTTGATGTCGGCCTGCACGGTGGAGATCCACGCCCCGTAGATGATGCCGATGATGGACAGCGCGAAGAGCCACGGGGCCCACGTCATGCTCGCCTGCGGGAAGAGGGGCAGGCAGAAGCGCAGGAAGCCGTAGGTCCCCATCTTCAGGAGCACCCCGGCCAGGATCACGCTGCCCGCGGTGGGCGCCTCCACGTGCGCGTCGGGGAGCCAGGTGTGGAACGGAAACATCGGCACCTTGATCGCGAAGGCGAGGGCGAAGGCCAGGAACAGGAGATCCTGGGTGAGGCCGCCCGGGATCACGAATCGCACCAGCACCGGCAGGTCGAAGGTGTAGGTGCTGGTGGCCGCGCCGTGCTGGAAGTACACGAACAGGATGGCCACCAGCATCAGGAGCGAGCCGGTCAGGGTATAGAGGATGAACTTGACCGCCGCGTAGACCCGGTTGGGCCCGCCCCAGATCCCGATGATGAGGTACATCGGGATCAGCATCGCCTCCCAGAAGACGTAGAAGAGGAAGAGGTCGAGGGCCACGAAGACCCCGAGCATCCCCGTCTCCAGGAGCAGCATGGTGATCGCGAACTCCTTCCAGCGCGACTCCACCGACGTCCACGACGACAGCAGCGCGAGCGGCATCAGGAAGGTGGTGAGCAGCACCAGCAGCACGCTGATCCCGTCCACCCCCACGTGGTAGGAGACCCCGAGGGAGGGAATCCACGCGCGCTGCTCCACGAACTGGTAGTCCGCCGAGGCGGGATCGAAGCGGAAGTACACCGGGAGCGAGATCGCGAAGGTCACCACGCTGGTGCCGAGGGTGACCAGCTTGGTGGCCGCCTCCTGGCGCCGCGGCAGCAGGAGCACCACCACCGCCCCCACCACGGGCAGGAAGGTGACCAGGGTGAGCAGGTACGCCATGCCCTACCGGCGGGCCATCAGGTAGGCGATCACCGCGACCGCGCCCAGCAGGACGCCGAGCGCGTAGTTCATCACGAAGCCGGTCTGCACCCGGCGGAGGCCGCGCGACCAGCTCGCCACCGTGGTGGCCACCCCGTTGACGAGGCCGTCGATGACGCGCGGATCGAAGACCCGGGCGAGCCAGAGCGAGAGCTGGTAGATCGGCTTCACGAAGAGGGCGTCGTAGATCTCGTCCACGTAGTACTTGTCGATCAGGATCTTGTGGAGCGGGTTGCGCGCCACCCCGATCGAGGCCGCCCGCACCGGGATGCGCCCGTACACCATCCACGCGAGCGCCACTCCCGCGATGGCCACCAGGGCCGAGAGCACCAGCAGCGAGAACGCCACCCCCGCGCTGTGCTCGCTCTCCTCCAGCGGCAGCACCGGGGCGAGGAAGTGGGCGAAGGCGGTGCCCTGCGACGAGGGGATGCCCACCGCGAGGCCGGCCACCACCGTCAGCACCGCGAGGACGATCAGGGGAATCGTCATGACCGCGGGCGACTCGTGGATGTGGTGCGCCACCTCCTTCGGCATGCGGGGGCCGCCGAAGAAGGCGAGGAACACGAGCCGGAACGTGTAGAACGCGGTCATGAACGCGCCCAGCAGCAGCATCGCCCACAGGAGGTAGCGGTGGCCGTGGAACACCGCGCCGAGGATCTCGTCCTTGGAGAAGAAGCCGGCCAGCGGCGGGATGCCCGCGAGGCCGAACGCGCCCACCAGGAACGTCACGGTGGTGGTCATCATGCGCGGGGCCAGCCCGCCCATCTTGCGCAGGTCCTGCTCGCCGGAGAGGCCGTGGATCACGCTGCCCGCCCCCAGGAAGAGCAGGGCCTTGAAGAAGGCGTGGGTCACGAGGTGGAAGACGCCCGCCGCGTACGCGCCCACCCCCACCCCCACGAACATGTAGCCGAGCTGGCTGATGGTGGAGTAGGCGAGCACGCGCTTGATGTCGGTCTGCACCAGCCCGATCGACGCCGCGAAGAGCGCGGTGAGCCCGCCCACCCAGGCCACGATCTCGAGCGACAGGGGCGCCATCTCGAACAGCTTGTGGCAGCGCGCCACCATGTAGACGCCCGCGGTCACCATGGTCGCGGCGTGGATCAGGGCCGAGACCGGGGTCGGGCCCTCCATCGCGTCCGGCAGCCAGGTGAACAGCGGCAGCTGGGCCGACTTGCCGCACGCGCCCATGAAGAGGAGGAGCGCGATGGCCAGGTAGGTGTTGGTGGAGACGCTCGCGTCCGCCTTGGCGAAGACCTCGCCGAACTGGAGCGTCCCGAAGGTGACCCAGATCAGCATGACGCCGAGGCCGAAGCCGAAGTCCCCCACCCGGTTCACGATGAAGGCCTTCTTGCCCGCGTCGGAGGCCGACTTCTTCTCGTACCAGAACCCGATCAGGAGGTAGGAGCAGAGGCCCACCGCTTCCCAGAACACGTAGAACAGGAGGAAGTTGCCGGCCAGCACCAGCATCACCATCGAGAACACGAACAGGTTCATGTAGGTGAAGAAGCGAGCGTAGCCGTCGTCGTCGTGCATGTAGCCGGCGGAGTACAGGTGGATGAGAAAGCCCACCCCGGTGACCGCGAGCAGCATCACCGCGGTCAGCTGGTCCACCTGCGCGGTGACCGGGGCCTTGAACGAGCCCGCCACCACCCACGGGAAGAGGTCCCCGGTCCACGTCTCCCCGTGCCAGACGCGACCGAAGACCAGGCACGAGGTCACGAACGAGGCCAGCACGGCCGGCACCGCGATCCAGTGCGCCTTGTGTCCGATGAAGCGCCCGAAGACGGCGTTGATCAGCGTGCCGACGAGCGGAAACAGCGGAATCAGCCAGACGAGTCGTGACATGAGCTCGGGTGCAAACCCGCAACACTCTAAGCGGAAGCGGGGGAGGGTGTCAAGGTTGGGACCCTCCGCCGCCGTCGCGCAGCCGTGGCTCCACGAAGTGGAAATACATGAACGGAATCATGTAGAAGAGCAGCAGGTGGCCGGAGATCAGCCGCACGCTCGCCACACTCTCGTCGGCCAGCAGCAGGCAGAGCGTGAGGTTCATCAGCACGTAGGCGATCACCGCCACCGCGGCGCGCCGCGGCCCCTCCGGGATGTAGGCGAGCAGCGTCCGCCACGCCACCATCCGCACGCGGCCTTCCCCCCGCACCGGCGCGCCCGACTGCCGCAGGCGGGCGATCATGGCCGCCAGCAGCGCGAAGGCCACCGCGAACAGCACCAGCGCGATCGCGGCCGCGTAGACGGGCGGGAGCGGAGTGAAGGTGGAGAGATGCAGCACCGCGCTCACCGCGAAGCCGGCGGTGGAGGTGATTGCGAGAAGCCTTCCCCAGTTCAGGCGGCGGTTGGACACGGGTCCCTGGCTAGCATATGCCGTGACCCCTCTTCCTGATCTCCTTGGCTCGCCGCGCGCTGCTCCGGGCGCGGGTGTCGGGTGGGGGGACCACCGTCTAGATCTTTAATCTCTTCGGCTGCGGGGGCCCCGAAATGGCCCCCGCACTCCCCCAATGCGGACCACCGTGCCGGGCAAGCGGTTCAAAGTTGGGCGCTGCCGGTGAGAGTGGCTGCTACCATGGCCGGGTGGCACGGTCTCGCGTCCGGATCTGGCTGGTCATCTTCTTCGTCCCCATCCTCCTGGTGCTGGGCGGGATCGGCTATCTCGCGTGGCGCCAGAGCGTGGCCGCGGTGCGGGTGGAGTTTTCCCCGGTCCCCAGGTTCATCGGCGCCCGCACCCCGATCACCCTCGACCTGCACGCCCGCCGCGGCGGGGTGCAGTCGGTCGACGTGCGGATGATGCAGGGCGGCACCCGGGTGAGTGTCGCCCAGCAGACGTTCTCCGGCCCGCCCAGCAACGATCAGCGCGTGCAGCTCATCGTGGCGGGGGGCAGCCTCGGGCTGCGCGAGGGCGCGGCCACCCTCGAGGTGCGCGCGCGCGACGGCTTCTGGCGCCCGATCCGCGTCGACGACCGCGTGGTGGCGAGCCTGCCGGTCACCCTCGACTTCACCCCGCCCACTCTCGAGGTCCTCTCCTCCACGCGCTACCTCTCGCGCGGGGGCGGCGGGCTGGTCGCGCTGCGGGCCAAGGGCGCGGCGCGGGTCGGCGTCACGGTGGGCGATCTGTTCTTCCCCGGCTTCCCGGCCGGCGCGGCGGACAGCGGCCTCTACGCCACGCTCTACGCCCTGCCCTGGAACCTGCCGCCCAGCTCGCCGATCACGGTGGCGGCCCAGGACGAGGCGGGCAACGCGGTGTCCCGCGCCCTCGCGGTCGACATCCGGCCCCGCAGGTTCCCGATCGACACCATCGACATCGGCGAGCAGTTCCTCGCCAGCAAGATGCCGGAGCTGCTGCCCGAGCGCGGGGCGATCCCGCCCGACCAGCTCCTCGCCGCCTTCTTGACCGTGAACCGCGACAAGCGGAAGGAGGCGGAGCAGATGAAGCGCACGCTGGCCCGGAAGAGCAAGCCGTCCCCGCTCTTCGAGGGCGCGTTCCTGCAGCCGCGCAACACCAAGGTCTTCTCCAACTTCGCGGAGACCCGGACCTACCGCTACCAGGGCAAGGAGGTCGACACCCAGGTCCACCTGGGCTACGACCTCGCCTCCCTGAAGCACAGCCCGGTGCCGGCGGCCAACTCGGGGGTGGTGGTCTTCGCGGCCCCGCTCAACATCTACGGCAACGCGGTGGTGGTGGACCACGGCTGGGGCCTCCAGACGCTCTACGGCCACCTCTCGACGCTCGAGGTGAAGGAAGGCGATCAGGTGAAGAAGGGCCAGGAGCTCGGCAAGAGCGGCTCGACCGGCCTGGCCCTCGGCGACCACCTGCACTTCGAGGTGCTCATCCAGGGCATCTCGGTCACGCCGGTCGAGTGGTGGGACGGCAAGTGGATCCGCGACCACATCGGCCGCCCCCTCCGCGAGGCCAACATCCCGCTGCTGCAATCCGACCAGCCCGACACCGCCGCCGCCGAGGAGCGCCCCACCGCGCCCCCACCCCGCCGCCGCCCCCGCCGCTGAGCGCGGTCGAGCGCGGGGTCAGGTCTTACATTCCGACATTTCGCCATGCCGCACCGGGCGGCACGAAGTCGCCGATGATCCCCATGAGCGTGGCGAGCAGCGCGGGCCGCCGCCGGAGCGCGTGCGCCGCGGCGTTGGCCAGGACGCGGTGGCGGATCACGAGCTGGAGCGCCCGCGTCAGCCGCGCCTTGGCCGCGAACGCCTCCCGCTTGGCGGTCGCGTAGGGCGCGAGCGCGGCCGCCGAGAGATCCCCGCGCTGCAGCGCGGGGTCCCACCTCGGACAGGAGCTCGGCGGAGCGCAGCGCGGTGTAGAGCCCTTCGCCGGTGAACGGATCGTAGAATCCCGCCGCGTCGCCCACCAGCACGGCCCCGTCCACCCGCGGCTCCCCCACCCGGTACGCGAGCGGCCCCATCACCCGCAGCGGCCCCTCGGCCCGCATCCCGCGCAGGCGCGCGGGCAGGTGCCGCAGCTGCTTGAGCCGCGCGGCGAGGAAGGTCTCCATCCGTCCCCGATAGGGCGCCGCGTGCGGCAGCGGCACCACCAGGCTCAGGTTCACCAGGCCGGGCGCCACAGGGTTCAGGATCGAGTAGTCGGGCGGATCGACGTAGATCTCGCCGCGATCGCCGAGCCCGTCGACGCCGCTCACGTGCTGGATGAGGGCCAGGCGCCGCAGCGGGTGCGGGCGCACCAGCCCCAGCGCGCGGGCCACCACCGAGGCGCGCCCGTCCGCGCCCACCACCAGGCGCGCCGCCACGTCGACCCGCGCGCCGTCCTCCGCCTCCGCCTGCACGCCCACCACCCGGCGGCCCTCGCGCAGGAGCCCGGTCACGCGATGCCGCTCGCGCACGTCGACCGGCAGCGTGCGCGCCCGCTCCACCAAAAGGCGGTCGAGCACCTCGCGCGGAACCGCGAGCGCGTGGTCGCGGTACCCGCGCCACGGTCCCTCGGTCGGATACACGCCGTCGAGCACCGTGCCGTCCGGCGCGGTGATGCGCATGCCGTGGAGGGCCTGCGCCCCCGCCGCGTCCACCGCCTTGAGCACGCCCAGGCGGTCGAGCACGCGCGCCCCCTCCGGCGAGAGGTACTCGCCGCAGATCTTGGGACGGGGAAAAGCGGCCTTGTCGAGCAGGGTGACCGCGTGACCTCGCTCCGCCAGGAGGATGGCGGTCGCGGCGCCGGCCGGCCCGGCGCCCACCACCACCACGTCGGCGCCGGTCACGACAGCGCCTGGCGTGGCAGCGCGCCGAGGGACGTCTTGGTGCGGACCGCGCAGAAGCGGAAGTACGGCCAGTGGTGCACCACGCTCGCGTCGGCCACGCCGGCCCGGCGGCAGAGGCCGCTCACCTCGAGAGGCGTGTAGGAGCGGCGCACCGAGAGCGGTCCGTCGTGCCGCGAGATCGCGCCGCGGGTGATGAAGCGGGTGATCAGCCACACCACCGCGTGCGCGACGCGGCTGCGCACCAGGTCGTTCACCACCATCCCCACCCGCGCCGCCGCGTCCATCTCCGCGAGGTAGCGCACCCCCGCGTCGGGCTCCAGGTGGTGGAGGGTCATGGCCGAGATGGTGAGGTCCACGCCGCCGGGCCGGATCGGCAGGGCCAGCGCGTCGCCGCGCAGGAAGCGGATCTCCGGGTAGTCGCGCACGATCTGGGCCGCGATCTTGAGGGTGTCCGCGTCGCGGTCCAGCGCGAACACCCGGATGCGCCGCTTCTCGCGCCGGGCCCAGCGCACGAGCGCGCGCGGGATGTCGCCCGCCCCGGTGCCCACGTCGAGCACCGTGATCGGGTGATCGGCGGGCAGCGCGCCCAGCAGCCGCTTGACGTGCACCATGGTCACCATGCGCCCGCCGAAGAGGGCGTTGACCCGGGAGATGTCGGTCATGCAGCACGCCATGTCGTCGTAGGAGACGGGCTGGGGCCCGTCGATGATCTCGAGGACGCCCGCGGCGCGCGCCAGCGGAGGGAGGAGGCGCATCCTACCAGCGAAGCAGGGCGCCCTCGGCCGCGAACCCCGGGCCGAGCGCGATCATGAGCCCCCAGTCGCCCGGCACCGGCTCGCCGGAGCGCAGCAGGTCGTCCAGCACGAACACCACGGTGGCGGAGGACATGTTGCCGTAGCCCTGTAGCACCGCCCGCGAGTGCGCGAGACGGCTCTCGTCGAGCGACATGAGCCGGCCCACCTGCTCGATCACCCGGCGCCCCGCGGAGTGCAGCACGAAGTGGGCGATGTCCTCGGTCTTGAGCCCGTTGCCGGCCATGAGGAGATCCGCCATCTCCTTCATCATCCCGGCCCCGATGCGCCGCACGTCCTTGGAGAGCACCACCCGCGGGCGCCCGCCCGGGTACTCGAAGCCCATCGCCCCCAGGTGCTCGGAGCGGAACAGGGTCTTGTGCTCGATGATCTCGGGCCCCGCCCCGTCGCGGGACACCGCGATGGCCCCCGCCCCGTCCGCGAAGATGGCGTGCGCCACCGCGCTCTCGAGCCGATCGTCGAGGAAGTACGCCGCGGAGCAGATCTCCACCGCCACCATCACCGCCCGGTGGTCCGGAAACGCGCTCAGGTGGTTGGAGACCTGCTGCAGCGCCACCATCGCGCTGGCGCAGCCGGTGTCGCCCACGTGCACCCGCTGGATGGACGGCTTGAGCCCCAGCTCGCTCACGATCTGGGCGTCCAGGCTCGGGCACACCCGCCCGGTGCAGGTGGTGGTGGCGAGGAAGTCGACGTCGCCGCGCTCCCAGCCCGCCCGCTCGATGGCGCGCGCCACCGCCGCGGTGCCCACCTCCACCGCGCCGCGGCGCCAGCGCGCGTTGAGCTGGTCGACGTTCTCGTCGGGGGTGAAGGTCTCGGGGTCCAGGTAGAGGTGGCGCGTCTCGATCAGGCTGTTGCTGAAGAAGCCCGTCCGGCGCGGGTCGTCGTAGCCGGACATGCGCAGGACGGTGGCCTGATCGTAGCGCCACCGCGGCGTCGCGGTGGCGACGGCGGCGATCCTCGGCGCGGCCATCATGGGCGCAGGCTACACCCCGCCTCCGGCCTTGTCCACGGCGGTCCGCCCCCGCGTGTCGCGATCCTGGCCCGCTTGTCCTGGCCCGCTTGTCTTGGATGGACGACGGGCGCACTATCGTCCCTCGCAGTCACCCCGCACCGGCAAGGAGCCGCGGATGCCGCTCTTCTCGTTCGAAGGCAAGTCCCCGCGCGTGCACCCCACCGCGTTCATCGCCCCCACCGCCAACCTCATCGGCGACGTCACCGTCGAGGAGAACGCGTCGGTCTGGTACAACACGGTGCTCCGCGCCGACTTCAACCCCATCGTGGTGCGCAGGGGCGCCAACGTGCAGGACTGCGCGGTCGTCCACGTCACCCCCGCGGGGGGCGTCGAGATCGGCCCCGGCGCCACCGTGGGCCACCTGTGCCTGGTCCACGCCGCCACCGTCGGCGAGGAGGCGCTGGTGGGGAACTCCTCGACCCTCCTCGACGGGGTGAAGATCGGGGTGCGGGCGATGGTCGCGGCCGGATCGCTGGTGACCCCCGGGACCGAGATCCCCGACGGGATGCTGGCGATGGGCGCGCCCTGCAAGGTCAAGGGGCCGCTCGCGGGCACCGCCGCCGAGCGCTGGGTGCAGATGAACCCCGTCGGCTACCAGGCGCTGGCCCAGCGCCACCGCAAGGGCGTGCAGCCCGCGTGAGCCCCAGCTCGAACCAGATCGCGCGCCGGCACCTGCTGGTGACCGGCTTCGAGCCTTTCGACGGCGACGGCGTCAACCCGTCCGGTGAGGTGGCCAAGCTGCTCGACGGGCGCCTCCTGGGCGACTGCGTGGTGAAGGGCCTGATCCTGCCCGTCCAGCACGAGGCGGCGCGCGCCCGGGTGGCGCCGCTCCTCGAGGCGCCGGGCCTCGGCGCGGTGGTGCACCTGGGCCTGGCCGGCGGCCGCGCCCGCATCGCGCTCGAGCGGGTGGCGGTCAACGTGATGGACTACTCGCGACCCGACGCCCACGGCCAGGTGCTGCGCGACCGCGCCTGCGTGGCCGACGGGCCCGCCGCCTATCTCGCCACCCTGCCCATCCGCGACATGCTGGCCGCGCTCGCCGCCGACGGCATCCCGGCCTACGTCTCCAACACCGCCGGCACCTATCTCTGCAACGACGTCTCCTACACCACGCTGCACGCCCTGGCTCGCGCCGGCCGCTCGATCCCCGCCGGCTTCGTCCACCTGCCGTTCCTGCCCTCGATGGTGGCCGCGCACGACCTGGAGGAGCCCAGCATGGACCTCGCGGTCATGGCGCGAGGGCTCGAGGTGGCGCTGGCCGCGGTGGTGACGCGCGAAGGGTGAGAGCCGGCGCCCCGGGCGCCCGCTACCGGAAGACGAAGCCGGCGTAGCCCCGCGCGGCCACGTCGTCGCAGCGCTCGCGGTACTTCGGGGCGCCGCCCGCGTAGACGATGAAGGTGCGCTTGTCCTTGCCCGCCACGTTGGAGTTGATGCCCGTCATCCAGGAGTCGACCTGGGTGAAGAGCATCCGCCGCCCGGTGTCGAGCACGTGCTGGGTCCACTCGCGCTCCGCCTCCGCGGTCGGCTCCACCCGGACGTGGCCGCGCGCGCGCATGTGGGCGATCAGGGCGGTCACCCACTCCACGTTCTGCTCGATGCAGCGCGGGATGTTGCAGAAGGTGGCCGCGTTGTGCGGACCCACCAGCGTGAAGAGGTTCGGGAAACTCTCGACCTGGAGCCCGAGGAAGGTGCGCGGCCCGTCGGCCCACTTCTCCTTGAGCCGTCGTCCGCCCCGCCCGCGGATGTCGATGCGATCGAACGCGCCGGTGATGGCGTCGAAGCCGGTCGCGTAGATGATCATGTCCACCGCGTGCTCCTCCGCGGTGGTGCGGATCCCCGCGGGCGTGATCCGCTCGATCGGCGTCTCGCGGATGTCGACCAGCCGCACGTTCGGCTGGTTGTAGACCTCGTAGTAGCCGCTCTCCAGCGGCACCCGCCGCGTCCCGAAGCCGTGATTGGTGGGGATCAGCTTCTCGGCCACCGCCGGATCCTTCACGCGGGCCCGGATCTTCCCGCGCATGAACTCGGTGATGGTGGCGTTGGCGTCCCGGTCGATCAGGATGTCCCGGAAGTTGCCCATCCAGATCCCGAAGCCGGGCTCCCGGTAGAGCTTCTCGTAGAACGCCTCCCGCTCCTCCGGGCTCACCTCGAGCGCGTTGCGAGGGTCCGCCTGGTGGATGAAGCAGCCGAACGACTCGCGGCAGATCGCGAAGGTCTCCGGGTAGGTCGCCTTGATCCGCGCCTGGGTCGACGCGTCGATGGGGCGGTTGTGGAGCGGGGCGCACCAGTTCGGGGTGCGCTGGAACACGGTGAGGTGGCCCACCGTCTTGGCGATCTCGGTGATGGCCTGCACCGCGGTGGCGCCGGTTCCGATCACCGCCACCCGCTTGCTCGCGAAGCTCACCGGCTCGTGCGGCCAGCGTCCGGTGTGGTAGGCCTCGCCCCGGAAGCTCTCCACCCCGGGGATCGTGGGCATGGTCGGCGCCGACAGCGGCCCGATCGCGGTGATCAGCAGGCGCGCCCGCATCCGCCGGCCGTCCGTGCTCTCGACCGCCCACTCGTCGGCCGCCTCGTCGTACACCGCGGCGCCCACCCGGCAGCCGAGCTCGATGTCCCGCCGCAGGTCGA
>Ga0134122_10003539_pt1 | contig 11588 bp, 2 predicted proteins | sample KB302_FD_96461 | JGI IMG/M metagenome (GOLD analysis project Ga0134122, IMG submission 96461) | Terrestrial soil microbial communities without Nitrogen fertilizer from Kellogg Biological Station, Michigan, USA - KB3-0-2 | ecosystem: Environmental > Terrestrial > Soil > Unclassified ...
CCTCGTGCTGCGGGCCGACCTGTCGCGGACGGCCAGCTTCCACGACTTGCTGCGGCAGGTCCGGGAGGTGAGCCTGGGAACCTACGCGCACCAGGACCTCCCCTTCGAGAAGCTGGTCGACGAGCTGCAGCCGGAGCGCGATCTCTCCCGCTCGCCACTGTTCCAGGTGGCCTTGGCCCTCCAGAACGCGCCGCTGCCGGCCGCCGACCTGGGCGCGGTGCGCCTGGTGCCGGAAGAGATCCTCACCGGCGTCGCCAAATTCGATCTCTCCTTTGTCTTCGCCGGGGGTGAGGACGGCCGGCTGGCCGGCCTCCTTCAGTACGCCACGGACCTGTTCGAGCCGGCCACCGCGGCGCGCTACGCGCGGCACCTTACCGTCCTGCTGGCCGAGCTGGTCTCCCACCCTCGCGCCCGGTTGACGGAGGTGCCGCTGCTCTCTGCCGCGGAGCAACAGCAACTCCTCAGGGAGTGGAACGACACGCGGGCGGCGCTCGTCAGGGACTCGACGCTCCACGGTCTGTTCGAGGAGCGCGCGAAACTGCAGCCGGAGGCTCTCGCCGCGATCTGGACAGAAGAGTCGCTGACCTACCTCGGGCTGGAAGAGCGGGCGAACCGCCTCGCCTGGCTGCTGCGCGATCTCGGCGCCGGACCCGGTACACCGGTCGGAGTCTGGCTGGAGCGCTCGCTGGACATGTTGGTGGCCGTGCTCGGCGTCCTGAAGGCCGGCGGTCACTACCTTCCTCTCGACGTCTCCTGGCCTGCCGAGCGGGTGGAGACGATCCTCGCCGCCTCGCGGGCACCGATGGTCATCACCCATTCCGGGCTGTTGGCGCAGGTCCTGGAAATCCAGTGGCGGCTCCCCCTCGCCGATGTCGTCTGCCTCGACGTGGAGACACCCCGGCCGCCCGCCGAGCCGTTGGAAGCTGAAGAGGTGCGCGGCCTCTGGGACTTCGTGGCCGAGCGGGCGGTCGACCGGGTGAGCGCGGGCGGGTTCATCAGCAGCTACACCGGTCTGCCGTTCTCCGAGTCCGAAGTGGACGAGTACCGCGACCACGTGCTCTCCCTTGCCGCTGCCTGGCTGCGGCCGGATGCCCGGGTGCTGGAGATCGGCTGCGGCTCGGGTCTGATCCTTTGGGAGCTGGCGCCACGGGTGATGTGGGCGCTGGGTCTTGACCCCTCCGGCCTCACCCAGGAGAGCAACCGCGCCTATGCAGCGGAGCACGGCTTGACCAACGTCGAGCTGCGTACCGGCTTTGCCCACGAGCTCGACGACTTTGCCGAGGGAGCCTTCGACCTGATCGTGATGGCGAGCACGATCCAGTTCTTCCCCGGTCCCCTGTACCTGGATCGGATCGTCGAGAAGATGTTACGGCGGCTCGTGCCTGGCGGCGCACTGCTGATCGCCGACGTGCCCGACGCCCGGCGGCAGGCCGAGCTCCAGCAATCGCTCGGCACGCCCGCCAAAGCGACCACGGGACGGATCAACTGGTTCGATGAGGACCTCTTCCGAGATCTCGCGGCGGCGCTGCCTGAGGCGGGGGAGGTCTCGGTCCTCCACCGCCGCGAGGGTTTCGCCAACGAGCTGCGCTTCCGCTATGACGTCCTGCTGACCCGCGGCAGCGGAAAGCGCCCCGCGGCCGTTCCACCTCGCAAACGACTGTGGACCGGCTGGCACGTGGAGCGGCATCTCGCCGAGCGACCACCGGCGGCGGCCTTGCCGGACGATTTCGCGTACGTCATCCACACCTCGGGCTCCACCGGTAAGCCCAAGGGGATCGGCGTCCAGCACCGTCCGGCGGCAGGCCTGATCGATTGGATCAACGGCACCTTCGACATCGGGCCGAGCGACCGGCTGCTGTTCACGACCTCCTTGGGTTTCGACCTGTCGGTCTACGACATCTTCGGTACGCTCGCCGCCGGCGGCACGGTCCACGTCGTCCCGGAGGCGGCGCTGCGCGATCCCGTGCGCCTGGCGGCGATGCTCCGCGACGAGCCTGTGACGATCTGGGATTCGGCGCCGGCCGCCCTGCAGCAGCTCGCGCCGCTCTTCCCCGCGAGCGCAGAAGCCGGCCGGGTGTCGAGCCCGCTACGCCTGGTGCTGCTCTCCGGCGACTGGATCCCCGTATCTCTGCCTGACCAGGTGAGGGCGGCCTTCCCCGGAGCGCGGGTGGTCAGCCTGGGCGGCGCCACCGAGGCCACGGTCTGGTCCAACTGGTATCCGGTCGACGAGGTGGATCCGAGTTGGCCCAGCATCCCCTATGGCCGGCCCATCGCCAATGCCAGCTATTACGTGTTGGACGGCAGCCTGGGCGCGTGCCCGGTCGGCGTCGCAGGGGATCTCTACATTGGCGGCGAGGTCTTGTGCGTGGGCTACGTTCACCAGCCGGAGCTGACCGCGGCACAGTTCCTCCCCGATCCTTTCGCCGAAACCGATCGAAGAGGTGCCCGCATGTATCGCACCGGTGACCGGGCGCGCCACAGCACGGGCGGCAATCTGGAGTTCCTGGGCCGAGTCGATCACCAGGTCAAAGTGCGGGGCTACCGCATCGAGCTGGGAGAGATCGAGGTGGCGCTCTCCCGCCACCCGGAAGTGCGGGAGGCGGTCGTCGTGGCGCGGGAGGACGTTCCCGGAGAGAAGCGTCTGGTGGGGTACGTCGAGCCGTCCCGGCAGCCGGCTCCCACCGCCGCCGAGCTGCGGGAGTTTCTGCTGGAGACTCTTCCCGTATATATGGTTCCCTGGGCCTTCGTCGAGCTGGAGGCCTTCCCCGTGACGACCAACGGCAAGCTCGACCGGGCGGCTCTGCCCGCGCCGCGGGAGTCCGCCGCGGCGGCGCGAAGGCTGGAGTCCGTGGCGCCGCGCAACGAGCTCGAGCGCGCCATCGCCGGGGTCTGGCGCGAGGTGCTGCAGGTGGAGCGCGTGGGCGTGAACGACAATTTCTTCGAGTCCGGCGGCAGCTCGCTGCTGATCGTCAAGCTGCACACCCGCCTCAGGGAGGCGCTCGGCAGAGAGGTGCCGGTCATGGAGCTCTTCCGCCACACCACCATCGATGCCCTGGCCCGCAGACTGGCCGAGGAGGGCGTACCCTCGCCGGCGGCGGAGGAGAAGGTTGGACGGCGAACGCGCTCGCGCCAGGAATCGCTGCGCCAGCTCCGTGAAACCCGCGCCGGCCGTCGGAGCCGTCCGGCCTGAGTGAAGGAAACACCTCTTCGATGAGTGAGCCCGCAGACACTGCTTCGGACCATGGCATCGCGATCATCGGCATGTCCGGCCGGTTTCCGGGCGCCCGCTCGCTCGCCGAGCTCTGGCGAAACCTCCGCGACGGTGTCGAGTCCATCTCCTTCTTTACCGCCGAGGAGCTGATCGAGGAGGGGCTCGATCCTGCCCTCGCCGGAGACCCGGCCTACGTGCGGGCCAAAGGCGTGATCGCAGGGGTCGAGATGTTCGACTCCGCCTTCTTCGGCTTCACCCCGCGCGAAGCCGCATTGATGGACCCGCAGCATCGGCTCCTCCTCGAGTGCGCCTGGGAGGCCTTTGAGGACGCCGGCTGCGATCCCGGCCGCTTCCCCGGCCGGGCGGCGGTCTACGTCGGCTCGGGCACCAGCTCCTACCTGATCTCCAACTTGCTGCCGAACGCGGTGGAGATCGAGAAGGCGGGGTCGCTGCCGGTGTTTCTTCTCAACGACCGCGACTTTGCGGCCACCCGCCTCTCCTACAAGCTCGGCCTGCGGGGGCCGAGCGCCGTCGTGCAGACCGCCTGCTCGACTTCGCTGATGGCCGTCCACATGGCCTGCCAGAGCCTGCTCGCCGGCGAAGCGGACCTGGCTCTGGCCGGAGGCGTGTCCGTCAGCCTGCCGATCAAAGAGGGCTACCTCTACCAGGAGGGAAGTATCTCCTCACCCGACGGCCATTGCCGATCCTTCGATGCCGGAGCGGCCGGCTCGGTGCCCGGCGCTGGCGCCGGCCTGGTGGTTCTGAAGCGCTTGGCCGACGCCGTGGAGAACGGCGACACCATCCACGCCGTCATCCTCGGCTCGGCGGCCAACAACGACGGCTCGGCCAAGGTGGGCTTCACCGCTCCCAGCATCGAAGGGCAGGCGGAGGTCATCACCGAGGGCCTGCTGATGGCCGGCGTCGAGCCGGACACCATCGGTTACGTCGAGGGGCACGGCAGCGCCACGTCCCTGGGTGATCCCATCGAGGTCTCGGCCCTGCGGCAGGCATTCGCGAGCGCCGGCCACGGCGGCCGGCCCTGCGCCCTGGGATCGGTGAAGAGCAACGTCGGCCATTTGAACACCGCCGCGGGCGTCGCCGGGCTCATCAAGACGGTGCTGGCGCTGCGGCATGGAACGATCCCTCCCAGCCTCCACTTCGAGCGGCCGAATCCCCAGGCCGACTTCGGGCCCTTTTACGTACCGGCGCAGTCCCTCCCCTGGCCGGAGGATCTCTCGCCGCGCCGTGCCGGGGTGAGCTCCTTCGGGCTCGGCGGCACCAACGTTCACGCCGTGCTGGAGGAAGCTCCCGCGACCGCGCCTTCCGGCCCGTCGCGCCGCTGGCAGCTCCTGCTGCTTTCCGCCCGGACGCCCTCGGCTCTGGAGGACCAGGCAGCCCGCTTGGCGGATCGCCTGGAGACCGGCGAGCTGCTCGACCTTGCCGACGTGGCCTTCACCCTGCACGCGGGCCGCAAGGCTTTCGGCCGCCGCCGGGCTTTGGTCTGCCGTGACGTGGCGGACGCCGTCGCAGGCTTGCGGCAGGAGAGGGGGGCCGCCGGCTGGTTCGAGGGCAGCGAGCGGCCCGTGGTCTTCCTCTTTCCCGGCCTCGGCGATCACTACGTCGACATGGGGCGCGAGCTGTACGACGGCGAGCCCGTCTTCGCCGCCGAGATCGATCGCTGCGCGGAGGTCCTGCGGCCCCATCTGGACGCCGACATTCGGGAGATCCTCTTCTCGGCCGCGCCGCGAGAGGTGCCGGCCGCCGGCCTGGACCGCCGGCCGGACTTGCGGGCCCTGCTGCGCCGGGGCGGAGAGGACCGGGACGCGGCGGCGCGCCGGCTCGATCGCACCGAGTACGCGCAGCCCATCCTCTTCGCCGTCGAGTACGCGCTGGCGCGGCTGCTGATGGCGTGGGGCGTCCGCCCGCAGGCCATGATCGGCTACAGCGTAGGCGAGTACGTGGCGGCCTGCCTCTCGGACGCCCTCTCCTTCGAAGACGCCCTGGCCCTGGTGGCGAAGCGGGCGAAGCTCATTCAGGCGCTGCCCGCGGGCTCCATGCTGGCCGTGCCGCTCCCCGAGGCCGAGGTTCGTCCGCTCCTCGGCGAAGGCCTCGCCGTCTCCGCCACCAACGGCCCTCATTTCACCGTCGTGGGGGGGCTGGAGGGAGAGGTCGCCGAGCTGGACCGCCGCCTGGCCGTGCGCGGCGTGACCTGCATGCGGGTCACCACCACGCATGCATTCCATTCTCCGATGATGGAGCCGGCCGCGGCGGCTCTCACGGAGCTCGCACGGACGTTCACGGCCGGCGCGCCCAAGATCCCCTACATCTCCAACGTCACCGGCGCCTGGATCGCCGGTGCCGACCTCCAGGATCCCGGCTACTGGGCGCGCCACATGGTGCAGCCCGTGCGCTTCGCCGAGGGGCTCGCCGAGCTGCTGGGCGATGCGGACCGCGCCATGGTCGAGGTGGGGCCGGGCGGCACCCTCTCGGCCCTGGTCCGGCAGCATCCCGAGGCGGGGAACGGCCGGATCGCGGTGGCGACGCTGCGGCGGGAGAGCGAGGCGGGCTCGGACCTCGCCCTGCTACTCGACGCCCTGGGACGGCTCTGGGTGGAGGGTGTGACGCTCGACGCGGCGGGGTTCTTCGCCGGCCAGCAGCGGCATCGCGTGCCGCTGCCGACCTACCCCTTCGAACGCCAGCGCTGCTGGATCGATCCGCCGAAAGGTGAGGTGCGGGCGAAGGCTGCACGCCCGGGAGCCCTCTCCCGCGAGGCGGATCTGGCGGATTGGTTCTGGCTGCCCGTCTGGAAGCAGACCGCGCCTGTCGTACCGGTTGGCGACGGGGACCTCGGACGCTGGCTCGTGTTCCTCGATCGCGGCGGCGCCGGTGGGAGCCTCGCCGGCCGCCTGCGAGCCGAGGGACGGAGCGTGGTCACGGTGGAAGCCGGCGAAGCCTTCCGGGCCGCGGAAGGTGCGGTGACCCTCGATCCCTCGCGGCGGGAGGACTATGAGACCTTGATTCATCATCTCCGCGACGGCGGCGGGCTCCCGACAAGGATCGTCCACCTCTGGGGGCTTGGGACGGATCCCCATTTCGAGGCCGCCCAGGAAAGTGGGCTCCTCGGTCTGGTATTCCTGGAGCAGGCCTTGGTGGCGGCCGGGACGGATGGACCGCCGATCCGCATCGCCATGGTCGCCGACGGCCTGCACGAGATCCTGGAGGGGGATCGCGCGTTGCCGGCGAAGGCGGCTGTCGTGGGCGCCTGCAGGGTCGTCCATCAGGAGTCGTCGCGGCTGACCTGCTTCAGCCTCGATTGCGCGCCGGACGAGGGGGTGGTCGACCGGCTGCTGGCCGAGATGTCTCGTGCGACCCCGGATCACGTCGTGGCCTACCGCGGCCGACAGCGCTGGGTGCGCGCGTTCGACCGGGTCCGACTGCCCGAGACGCCCATCTCTCCACTGCGGGAGGAAGGCGTCTTTTTGATCACCGATGGCGGCAATGCCGGGGGTGTCGCGCTCGCCGAGCTGCTCACCGGTTCGCTGCGGTCCAAGGTGGCGTTGCTGCTGCCGCCGACCTTCCCGGCGCCGGAGCTGTGGGAGGGCTGGCCGGAGACGCCCGGCCAGGAACAGATCGGCGCCGTCGTCAAGCGGCTGCTGACCCTGGAAAGCGGTCCCGGCTGCGTCGGAAACCTGCTGATCCTCCGTGCCGACACCACGGACCCCGTGGAGATGCGGAAGGCTGTGGAGCAGGCGCAGGCCCGGTTCGGTCCCCTGGACGGTGCCTTCCACACTCCGGGCGCGTTCACCGGCGGTCTCATTCAGTTGAAGACCCGGGAGACTCTCGACCACGCCCTGGCGCCGGTGGAGAAGGGAGCGCGGGCCCTGCTGACGGCTCTCGCGGACGACGATGATGCCTTCGTCGTCCTGATGTCTTCAACTCTGGGCTTCACGGGCGGCCTCGGCCAGGTGGACCTCGCCGCCGCCGCTTCCTATCTGGATACCCTGGCGCAGGCCCTTGCCGGCGGGCCGCGCCGGGTGGTGGCGGCGCACTGGGATCCCTACCAGTGGCAGGGCTGGCTCGTCGCCGGTCTCGGCGCCTTGCTCCAGGCGGAGCAGCAGCAGGACCTGGAGGCGGGCGCCGTTCCCGTCGCGACCAGCGGCGAGGCGTTGCGGCGCCTTCTGGCGACGGACCTGCCACGTGTGGTCGTCTCGGCACGCGACCTCGAGGCGGTGATCGAGGAGACCGACGCGCTGACCGCCGACAGCTTCTTTGCGCAGATGGAGAAGGTCCGCCGCTCCGAGGGGACCCACTCCCGCGATGGGCTCCCCACCCCTTACGCACCACCGCGCGACGAGCGCGAGCAGCGGCTCGCCGCGCTGTGGGAGGAGCTGTTCGGCATCGCGCCGATCGGCATTGAGGACAGCTTCCTCGAGCTCGGGGGGCACTCGCTGCTCGCCATCCAGATGGCCACCCAGATCCGCTCGCTGTTCGACGCCGACCTGGCGGTGACAGCGCTCTTCGAGGCGCCCACCATCGCCGAGCTCTCCAAGCTGATCGCCCGGGCGCGAGGCGAGGAGAGCCCTGAGGATCTCGAGGCTCTCCTCGCTCTCGTGGAGGGCCTCTCGCCCGAGGAGGCGACCCGCAAGCTGGCGGAGATGGAGGCTCCGGTGTGAGCGTCGCCGAGCGCCTTTCGGTCCTCACTCCGGAGCAGCGTGCCCTTTTCGAGGCGTTGCGCCGCAAGCAGCAGGAGATCCCGGCCGCCAAGCCGCTCCAGCCGCCGCCGGTGCGCCCGGTCTCCGGAGCTTCCGGCGTCGGCGACTGGCCCTTGTCCTTTGATCAGGAGCGGCTCTGGCAGCTCCACCGGGATGATCCCGGTCTCGTCTCCTGGAACGTCGACGCCGGCAGCCGCGTCCTGGGCGAGCTGGACATCCGGTTTTTCAGCAGCGCTTTCCATGCGCTGATCCGGCGGCACGCGGCGTGGCGCACCACGTTTCCGGTGGTAGACGGCCGGCCGGTGCAACGCGTCCATGAAGACCTCGTGCCTGACGTGTCGGTGATCGATCTCTCCGCCCTGCCGCCCGAGCTGAGCGAGCCCACCGGCCATCAGGCGATCTACGACCACACGCGCCAGCCCTTCGACCTCGAGCGCGGGCCGCTCCTGCGCATCGCCCTGGTGCGCCTTTCCGCGCGAGAGCACCTCTACCTGCTGACGATCCATCACCTGGCGACGGATTGGATCACCTTCCAGATCTTCTTCAGCGAGCTGGTTGAGGTTTACGAGGCGCTCCGGGCGGGCCTCCCCTCACCCTTGCCGCCACTGCCGGTGCAATACCCGGATTACGTCGTGTGGGAGCGCGAGTGGATGCGCGGGGAGGTTCTGGACGAGGAGGCCCGCTTCTGGCGGCGGGAGCTCGAGGGCTTCCCCTTGATCCTCGACCTGCCGGCTGACCGGCCGCGGCCGTCCACCCAGAGCCAGCGGGGAGGGCTCTGCCGGGTGCGCGTCGGTGCGGAGCGGACGGACCGCCTGCGGACCCTGGCGCGGCGCGAGAGAGGGACCACCTTCATGGCGGTGCTCGCCGTGCTGTACGCCCTGCTCTGGCGCTTGACGGGACGGGAGAGGCTGGTCGTCGGGTCCAACAGCGCCAATCGGGCCCGGCCGGAGCTCGCGCCGGTGGCCGGCTTCTTCCTGACCCAGGTGCCCTTCGCCACCGACCTGTCGGGAGATCCGACCTTCCGCGAGCTGCTCGCCCGCACCCGGAAGACGGCCCTCTCGGCCTACGCCCATCAGAGCTTCCCGTTCAGCAAGCTCGTCGAATCCTTGGGGATCGCGCCGGACCCCAGCCGCAATCCGGTCGTGCAGGTCCTGCTGCTGATCCTGGAAGGAGAGAGCCACGGCAGATCCGGGGACCTCGAATTCCGTCCCGTCGGGCTCTACGACGGCAACTCCCGCTGGGACTTGATGCTCGGGCTCTACGACTACCACGACGCCGGCCTCGCCGGACCCTTGGAGTACAACGCCGACATCTTCGCTGCGCCGACCGTCGGCCGGCTGCTGGAGCTCTTCTATCGGCTGATCGATGCGGTCACCGCCGATCCTGAGATCCGTCTATCGCAGTTGCCGTTCCCATCGCAGGTGGCGATGTGAGCGTTGCGGACCGCGTCGCCGCCCTGGCGCCCGAGCAGCGGGCCCTGTTCGAGAAGCTGCGGGAGAAGCAACGCCAGCGCGTTCTCAGCCATCAGCCGCCGCCGATCCGGCGGGTGAGCGGTCCTACCGGGGAGGGGGACTGGCCGCTGTCGCTCGATCAGGAGCGCTACTGGTTCATGGAGCAGCTCTATCCAGAGGGAGCGGGTCTCAACATAGCCGCCGCGAGCCGAATGCGCGGACCGATCTCGCTGCCCGTCGTCAGCGGGGCGCTCGACGAGATCGCTCGCCGCCACGCGGCCTGGCGCACCAGTTTTCCAGCCGTCGAGGGCAAACCGGTGCAGCGGGTGTCGGCTCCAGGAAAGCAACGGCTCGCGTTGGTCGACCTCTCGGGTTTGTCGGAGGCGCGGCGCGAGGCCGAGGCCCGGCGCCTGGTCGGCTCCGACTCCGCCGCCGCCTTCGACCTGGAGCGGGGACCGCTGGTTCGATCGAGTCTCCTCCGTCTGGGTGCGGACGATCACGTCTGCCTGCTGACGATCCACCACTCGGTGACCGACTGGATCTCCTCCCAGATCGCCTGGGGCGAGCTGGCCGCTCTCTACGACGCGCTGTCCGCCGGCCGCCCCGCCGCGCTGCCGGAGCCGCCTGTCCAGTACTCGGATTTCGCGATCTGGCAGCGCGGGTGGCTCCAGGGTGAGGTGCTGGCGGACCTGATCTCCTGGTGGCGCGAGCGGCTGGAGGGCTTCCCGCTGGCGCTCGACTTGCCTGGCGACCGGCCGCGGCCGGCCGTGATGCGCATGCGGGGAGGCCGGCGCCTGGTGCGCATCTCCGGTGACCTGGCGGAAGGGCTGCGGGCCCTCGGTCGCCGCGAGGGGGCTACTCTCTTCATGACCGTGCTCGCGGCCTGCGCGGCTCTGCTTCATCTCGACTCCGGCCAGGAGCGCCTGATTCTGGGAGCGAACAACGCGAACCGGAACCGGCGGGAGATCGAGGCGGTCCTCGGCTGTTTCCTCACCCAGGTGCCGTTCCCCATCGACCTTGCGGGCGATCCGACGTTTCGCGAGCTGCTGGCGAGGGTCCGCCAGTCGGCGCTCGGCGCGTTTGCCCATCAGGACCTTCCTTTCGGACAGCTCGTGGATGCCCTGCAGCCGCGGCGCGATACCAGCCGGCAGCCGCTCGTCCAGGCGCTGGTCCAGGTGCTCGACGGCCAGTCTGCCGCCAAAGCGGACCTCTCGGGCGTCACCTTCGAGCCCATGGACGGCTTCGACGGCATCTCCCGCTACGACCTGATGCTTACCCTGTACGACTATCCCGACGGACTCTCGGGCTCGCTCGATTACGACGCGGACCTCTTCGACCCCGCTACGGCTGAGCGCTTGGCCGAGCGGCTTCTGCTTCAGGCTGCGGCGGCGGTGGCCGATCCGGAGGTCCGCCTCTCAGCTCTGCCGGTCCTCCCGGCAGCGGCGCGCCACCAGGTCGCGAGCGAGTGGAACGACACGGCCCGGCTGCGGCCGGGTTGGACGGCACCACGGCGCTTCGCCGAACAGGCGTCACGCACGCCGGGGGCTCTCGCCGTCACCGCCGCGGACGGAACGCTCACCTACCGCGAGCTCGACGGCCGCGCGGACGCTCTGGCACGGCGGCTCCGCGCTCTGGGGGTCGGCCCCGAATCGCGCGTAGCGCTTCTGCTCGATCGTACGCTCGACATGCCGGTTGCCATCTTCGGTGTGTGGAAGGCAGGCGGCGCGTACGTGCCGCTCGACCCGGATTCGCCGGTGGCCCGTCTCGTGGACCTCCTGGCCGATGCCGAGCCGGCGGTGATGATCCATCGCGGCGAGCTGCCGGCCCCGTTGATGGCGGGGGCGCAGCTCCTGGACCTGGCGGTTCAGGAGGGCCTTGCGGCGGACGCGGCGCTGCCCGAGGTCCGGCCCGAGCATCTCGCCTATCTCATCTATACCTCGGGGACGACGGGCCAGCCCAAGGCGGTGATGGTCGAGCACGGCAGCCTCGCCACGACGCTCACCTCCTTCATCGATCGCTTCTCCCTGGGGCCCGGCGACCTCATGTCGCACCTCTCGCGGTACACCTTCGACGCCTCGTTCATGGACCTCGTGGCGCCGCTTCTGACGGGCGGCAAGGTCGAGATCCTTCGCCGCGACGAGCTCCTCGATCCGGATCGAGGAGCTCGTCGCGGCGAAGGATCTCGACCTTGCCGCCCGTCAGAAGCGGCGCCAC
>Ga0134122_10003540_pt1 | contig 11584 bp, 9 predicted proteins | sample KB302_FD_96461 | JGI IMG/M metagenome (GOLD analysis project Ga0134122, IMG submission 96461) | Terrestrial soil microbial communities without Nitrogen fertilizer from Kellogg Biological Station, Michigan, USA - KB3-0-2 | ecosystem: Environmental > Terrestrial > Soil > Unclassified ...
CCGGGTCTGTGGAGTCGAAGAACACCGCCAGCGAGGACTCGAACTTCTTCACGTCGATGGTCCCTGCCAGCCCCAGCGACGGGATGCCCGCCCAGTCCACGCCGATCTGCACCGCCACGTTGCTCAGCTTGAAGGCCTTGAAGTCGATCGCCGTGGCGCCCTTCATGCTCGCCGCCAGCATCATCCCGCCGGGCGAGAACGTCCCCAGCACGTCGAACGTCTGCATCGCCCCCATCACCTTCACCGACAGCGTCCCGCTCAGGAACAGGTCCGGCACGCCGCCGTTCATCTCCACGCCGAACCGGCACACGAACGGCTGCTTCTGGAGGGTGGACCGCGTCTCCACGTACAGCCGCGCGTCCTGCGCCGGGTTGGCGCCGACGGCGATCGCGCACGACTGCGTGGCGCCGGCCCCCAGCAGCTGCTTCAGCAGGTTCTCCTTCTTGTTGTCCGCCCGCAGCGTCCACTGCGCGAACGCCATGAACCCCTTCGTCACCCCGCTCCGCTGGAGCTTCGCCTGGTCCGGGAACTGGAACCCCGCGTCGTCGAACGTCGAGGCGATCAGCATCACCTTGTCCAGCTTCACCAGGCTCTCGATCGGCTTGAGCGCCGAGAGCCCGTTCAGCTGCGACAGCAGCCCGCCCGACAGGTCCACCCCGGCGGCGAACCCCCACTGCCCGCCGGCCTTCCGCACCTCCACCGCCGCCATCCCGAAGCCCTTCACCGACCCCACCGTGAGGAACACGTAGGAGTCACCGCGCTTCTGGATCTGCACGGTGGCGGACTCGATGACGAGGTCGAAGTCCGCCGGCCCGCCCGGCTTCGCGTCGCACAGCTTCCCCACCAGCTCGCCGAGGTTGATCCTCCGGAAGGTGCTCTTCACCAGGAAGTCACCCGGCGAGTCGTACCGCGCCTCCAGCACCACCTGGTCGCTCAGCGCGATCTTCCCGGAGAAGCTGCCGGTGGCGTCCGTCCCCTGCGCGCAGCGCACCGTCAACATCACGTCGCTCACCGCCAGCGACGACTTCCCCACCGGGATGGTCCACGGGTCCGGCGCGCCCGCCAGCAGGGCGGTCAGCTCGTACGACTTGCCGGGGACGACCGTCGCCCCCAGGTAGCTCACCGCCAGGGCGGAGGGCGGCGTCACCTTCGGCGCCAGCGACTTCACCAACCGGTCCAGCGGCAGCGAGCATTTCCCCTTCGTCGCCGCCCGCACCGTGAAGCCGTCGTCGTTCCCGGCGGAGACCATCAGCGGCACGCCTTCGATCTCCAGCGTCCCGAACACGGTGACGGAGAGCAGCGACGGCACCTTCGACATCGCTCCCGCCGCGGCCGACGGCGTGGCCGCCGACGCGGGGCTGATCACTCCGAACCGGCACCCCAGCGAATCCACCACCAGTTGGTCGCCCCACACCTTCCAGTGCAGGTCGGGGAAGCCCACCGTGCAGTACGTGGAGGTCACCGACAGGGCGCCGTTCACCAGGCCCAGCTGGAGCGCCACGCTCATCAGCTCCAGCCGGGCCGCCGCGTCCACCGCCTTCTGCAGGTCTGCCGGCAGGTTCGACGACAGGCTGTCGGACCCGGTGAGGTCCAGCAGTTGCGTCAGCTTCCCCAGCGACACCCCCGAGCAGTCGCCGTACAGCTGCGCGCGCGGGAGGTTCCACGGCACGTCGGCGCCCAGCTTCACCTGGACGCCCGCGCTCGGGATGGAGAGCGCCGCGGAGTACCCCTGCGCCGGGTCGAACGGGTTCTGCGCCAGCCACTCCCGGCTGGGCGGGCTGTAGATCCGGAACGCCGCGTCCTTCAGCGTCACCCCGCCCAGCTTCACCTCCGCCCCCAGCGACGCCCGCAGGTGGATGCCCGGCAGGTCCGGCCGGTCCCACACGCGCTCGCCTGGCTGGAGCTGGATGGGCCGGTCCGACGCCTGCGGCAGCCGCACCGTCCCGCGCAGCGTCAGCACGGGCGAATCCCCCAGCACCGCCTCCATCACGCCCAGCATCCCCTTCGGGCGCAGCTTGCTGGCGAAGTTGATCCCCGCGGACAGGGGCAGCCCGCTCACCGGGTCCGTGCCGTCGTGCGTGGTCACCACGAACCAGGTGTCGAACAGGTCCAGCGCCTCCAGGAAGGAGCGCTGCCCGGCCATCAGGTCCGGGATGGGGGTGCTCCGCTTCAGCACCGGGGCATTCGTCGAGTAGTCCAGCACCGGCGGGAGCGACGGGAAGCTGCGCGACCACGTCCACGCCAGCGGGCCGGGGGACGAATCCCGGAGCTGGTAGCGGAGCAGCGCGTGGACCTCGCCCGCCGCGTCCACGGAAAAGCTCGCTGACACCGGGCAGTCCTGGCCGAGGAGACTGCTCCGCCCGGTGAGCGAGACTCCGGCCGCCGCTGCGTCCTGCGCCGCGCCGGAGATGATGATCGACTGGTTCCCGTAGCACGCGGCCAGCATCTGGCTGACGGCGCTCGACCCCAGCGCGCTCTGCGAGATGGTGACGCTGCCCTGGGCCGCCGAAAGGCGGTCCTTCAGCTCTTGATCGGTCATGGTGGTTTTCCGAGGCGGGGCTCAGCCGAGGTGGAGCAGCGGGTAGTCCGGGTAGACGACCAGCCGTTGCTTGAAAGACGTGCCCAGCTTCTGCGACGTAAGCTCCACGCCCTTCCAGACGGTCTCCTCGGCGCCGGCCACGTCCAGGGCGTAGTCCCCCTGCAGCACCGCCGCATCGAGCGGCGCGTTGACGTCCGCCCAGGGCTTCGGGGAGCTGACGGGGTCCAGCATCTTGAGGGCGTGCTTCGCGCCGGCCTTCGCCACGCCCTGGATCTCGGAGTGGTCGAACCGCTTGCTGGCGTAGAACGCGCCCTGGGTGCCGTCCACGCGGAAGACGAGGCGATCCTGGCCCGCGACGACGCGGTTGAACTGCACCTCCATCCCGCAGGCGGTGAGGAGCTGCAGGTCCAGCACCGGCGCGTCCGCGGCGCTCGGGTAGGTCGCCTTGAGCTGCTCGTAGCTCAAGGCGAGCTGCCCGCACTGGTGGTCGAAGCAGACCTCGATGCCGATGAGCAGGTTGTCGGCCTTGATCAGGTTCTGCGTGGGCGACTGCAGGCAGTAGTCCTTCAGCGGCCGCCAGCCCTGGGCGATGTCGTCGGCGTCGGAGTAGTTGACCTTGTCGTAGAGCTGCACGCCGCTCCCGCCGAGGCCGACGATCACCGTGTTGTAGACGAGGTCTTTCGCCGCCAGCTCGTCCAGCGCCAGCATCAGCTCGTGGGGGACGAGGTCGTTCATCCCGCTGGAGGCCGCGACCTTCCCGCTCATGTTCCAGACCAGGCTCCCGGCGACGAACACCCAGTGCTGGAGCTTCGCCTGCGAGAACACCGCCCGGAACGCCTGCTGCGCGGCGGTCATGTCCGACGCCTCGTAGCTCCGGGACTTCGCGCCCCTCTGCTGCGGGCGGAAGTAGAACTCCGGCGCCATGAAGACCTTCAGGGTCTCCGCGGCCTTGGTGACCGACGCGGACCCGAAGGCCAGGTCCATGACCGCGAGCATGCGCTGGACGCGCGCCCTGGCGTCCGCGCTGAGCGCCGCCATCGCCGAGGTGAAGGTCTTGTCGTTCTGCACGTCCTCGACGAGCTTGTTGCCGTCGAGGGTGCACTGCCCGGCGGGGAGCGCGGACTCGGTGGGGACTTCGTAGGCGATCAGCTGGGCGGCCTTGTACATGGGTGACCGGACCTCATTGCACGCGCGATGCCTCGGCCTCCCGGAGGAGGACGGCGCCCCGCGCCCCTCGCGGGTGCGTGCTCGAAGAACGAAGGGAGCGTTCGTTCAGGACGCGCCAGGAATCCAGACAGGCGTCCCGCGGGACGCCGCGCCACGCGCTAGCCGCGAATGGGCCCGCGCCCACCCTTGGGCATGTCCGGGCTCTTCACCACCTCGAGGTTCCCCGCGGCGCCCTTCTTGTTCAGCCCCAGGTCCTTCTGGAGCTTGGAGACCTGCGTGGCCAGCTCGGTGGCCATCCCGGTGAGGGTGGTCAGGGTTTCCTTCAGCGCCTTCTTGTCCACCTGGCCGCCCTTCTGCGCCTCGGTGACCTTGCTGGCCATGTCCGCCACGCCTTGCACCTGGGCTTGCAGCTCCTCCAGCTGCTTGATGGTCTCCGGGCTGGCCAGCGGCTTCTTCTTCTGGTCCGACATCGAGTTCTCCAGAAAGCAGGTGAGGGAGGTTTCGGTCGACTGTACCTCCAGAGGGCGCTAGAAGCGACCGCGTCCCCATGGCCGACTCCCAGCCAGCTCCCCGCTACAAGCGCGTCCTCCTCAAGCTCTCCGGCGAGGCCCTGATGGGCGAGGGGAAGTACGGCATCCACCCGCCCACGCTCACCCGCATCGCCTCCGAGGTGAGGGAGATCGTCCAGCTCGGCGTCCAGGTGGCGCTGGTCATCGGCGGGGGGAACATCTTCCGCGGCGTGGCCGGCGCGACCGAGGGGATGGACCGCGCGAGCGCCGACTACATGGGCATGCTGGCCACCTGCATCAACGCGCTGGCGATGCAGGACGCGCTGGAGAAGGTGCGGGTCTGGACCCGCGTCCAGTCGGCGATCAAGATGGAGCAGATCGCCGAGCCGTACATCCGCCGCCGCGCCGTCCGCCACCTGGAGAAGGGGCGGGTGGTGATCTTCGGCGCCGGCACCGGCAACCCCTACTTCACCACCGACACCGCGGCCTCGCTCCGGGCGATGGAGATCAACGCCGAGGCGATCCTCAAGGCCACCAAGGTGGACGGCGTCTACGACGCGGACCCCAAGAAGGACCCGCAGGCCCGCCGCTACCGCACGCTCACGTACATGGACGTGCTGCAGCAGAAGCTGCACGTGATGGACTCCACCGCCATCTCGCTGTGCATGGACAACAAGCTCCCGATCGTGGTGTTCGACCTCACCGCCCGTGGCAACATCCTCAAGGCGGTGATGGATCCGGGAGGCATCGGCACCATCGTGGGCGCGGGGGAGACCTGCTGGGCCTAGAGGCCGGACGGAGAAGGAAACATGAACGAGGACGTGGTCAAGGACCTGAAGGCGCGCATCGACAAGACGCTGGACGACCTCAAGAAGGAGCTGGGGAAGATCCGCACCGGCCGGGCCAACACCGCCATGCTGGACGGCATCCTGGTCAACTACTACGGCACGCCCACCCCGCTGACCGGAATGGCTTCGCTCACCGTCCCCGAGCCCCGCCTGATCGTCATCAAGCCCTGGGAGAAGTCGGTCCTCAAGGACATCGAGAAGGCGATCAAGGAGGCCAACATCGGCGTCACGCCGATGAACGACGGCGAGATCATCCGCCTCCCGCTCCCCGCCCTCACCGAGGACCGGCGCAAGGAGATCGCCAAGCAGGTCAAGGGCAAGGGCGAGGAGCACAAGGTCGCCATCCGCAACGTGCGCCGCGACGCCAACGAGCGGCTCAAGGTCCTCCTCAAGGACAAGAAGATGACCGAGGACGACAACAAGCGCCTCTCGGAGAAGGTGCAGAAGGAGACCGACGCCGGGGTGACCAAGGTCGAGGAGATCATCGCTTCAAAGGAAAAAGAGGTGATGCAGGTTTGACGCTGCGCGCGCTGGTGGCCGATCCCACCGAGCCGCTGGCGGGCCAGCTGCGCGAGGCGCTCCTCTCCGCCGGATTCGAGGTCGCCGCCGCCGGCTCGCTCGACGCGGCGGTGGACGTCCTGCGGACCGAGGAGCCGCAGGTGGTGTTCTCGTCGGACTCGGAGATGTTCGACGGCCGGGCCATGTGCGCGCGCGCCCGGGCGCTGAGGCCCACCTGCCCAGTGGTGCTGGTGTTCTTCCCGGATGCGGCCGACCCGGAGGGCGACGCGCGGCAGGCCGGCGCGGACGCGTGGATCCAGGCCCCCTTCGAGCCCTCGGCGGTGGTGGCGCTGGCGCACGCCATGCTCGGCGTGCGCGACCTGCGGGTGAAGCTGGCCCGGCTGGAGAAGGAGGTGCGCTCCGCCTCCGACAAGCAGGTCAGCGCGGCCTCCGAGTTCGAGGTGCTCAAGAAGCTCCTGCTGATCGAGGTGAAGCGGTCCCGCCGCTACCGCTACCCGGTGTCCTTCCTGCTCATCGCCGTGGACGCGCTGGAGACGCTCGCCGCCCACCTGTCGATGGAGAAGCGGACGCAGCTTCTGGGCCTGGTGCTGCGGACCATCGTCTCCAACGTCCGGGACATCGACCTGGCCGTCCCCTCCAGCGAGGGCCGCTTCCTGGTCTTCCTCAGCCACACCCCCAAGGAGGGCGCGCGGGTGGCGGCGTCGCGCATCGTCCAGAAGGTGGCGAAGATGGACGTGCGGTCCGGCCTCACCATCTCCGTGGGCCTGGCGTGCTACCAGCCCGGCCCGGGCGACAAGGTCTCCTTCGGCGCGCTGATGAAGGAGGCGGCGGACAACCTCAAGCGCGCGCAGAAGGCGGGCGGCAACCGGGTGGAGGGGACGGACCGCATCGGGCGGCGGCCCACCCGCGTCACCACCGTGCGCACCCCGAAGGCCCAGTAGCAGGGCTACGGCTCGATCTGCTCCAGCACCGGCTGGCCGGGCGCGGCGTAGAAGGTGAAGCGGGCCGGCTCCGTCCCGCCGTCCGCGCGCTCCAGGCCGATGACCGTCCCCGGGCTCACCGGCTTGGGGAAGGACTGCTGCATCCCCAGCAGATGTGAGGCCAGCGCGCCCATGGACGGCTGGTGACCCACCAGGACCAGGTCCTGCCCGGCGTGCTCCTGGATGAGGCCCTCCAGCGCGCCCACCGGCATGTCCGGGAGCAGCACCCGGTTCACGCGCATGGGGCCCTCGTACTTGAGCGCCATGGCCAGGATCTGGGCCGTCTGCACCGAGCGGACCAGCGGGCTCATGAACACCACCGCGGGGTCGGTCAGGCGGGAGGCCAGGCCCTGGAAGTGGTGCTCCACCGCGTGGCGGGCCTTGGTGGTGAGCGGGCGCGCTTCGTCCCCCAACCCTTCGGGAATCTCGGCGTCCGCGTCCCCGTGCCGCACCAACCAGATCCTCAAGACTCCTCCGCAACCGCAGGGGTGAACCGGTGTTCGTACCCCAATGGGAAACCAGGGCAAGCCTATACTGCCCGACCTTCCGGGAGGAGTGTGATGAAGCGCAGGGGGGCGGGCACGGTGCTCGCGGTGGTGGCGCTGGCGGCGGTGGTGGCGGTGGGGTGCAAGAAGGACGCGCCGGCCGCGCCTTCCCCGCAGAGGGCGGCGGAGGTCTCGCCCGACGCCGGGGCTCGCTTTCCCCTCACCCGGGACCAGGTGGACCGCTTCGTGAAGTACCAGACACGGCTGGTGGAGCTGTACGACCAGGTCCTCAAGCAGCGCGAGCACGAGAAGGCGGCCCCCATCGCCCGGCTGCCGGACGGCGGGGTGGCGGACCCGGTGAAGGTCTCGCTCCAGCTGTTCGAGGCGAAGGCCAAGGCGGAGGAGCAGGCGCGGACCGGGGCCGGCCTGAGCATCCAGGAGCTCCGGGGGATCGAGCCCATCGTCGCCGAGGTGATCAACGAGCGCACCAACGCCCGCGACGAGAACGTGGAGGCGGCCATCCAGCAGTACCAGGCGATGCGGGACAAGCTGCCGGAGGACCAGCGCAAGCCGGTGGAGGAGCAGCTGGCGGACCTCAAGTCGGACCACGAGCGGCGGTTCAAGAACGTGGACCAGCGGGAGAAGTTCGGGGACGCGGCGGTGGACGCGGTCCTGACGCGCGAGGCCGACCTGGCCCGCCTGCGGATCGAGTGGGTGAAGCGCATCGCCGCGCTGAGCCGCTAGACTGCGCCCCCGGACCCCTTGGCGGACTCGAAGCGCTACGCCGACTACCAGCTGCTGCGCCGGATCACCCAGAGCGCCACCGGGGACGTGTACCTCGGGCGCCGCGAGGACGACCCCTTCGGCGAACCGGTGGCCATCCGGCGCATCTACCCGGAGGCGGCGGCGCGGGTGGTGAGGGAGCTGCTGGAGGAGGCGATCTTCACCGCCCAGATCAACCACCCGAACCTGATCACCTTGCGGGAGATGGGCGAGGCGGAGGGGATGCTGTACTTCGTGCTCGACTACGTGCACGGCGCCTCCCTGCGCGCGCTCACCGCCGGCTGGAAGGTGGTGGAGCCGTCCCGGCCGTTCCCCTGGGCGCCGCTGTGCCGGGCCGCCATCTCCCTGTGCGAGGCGCTGGAGTACTGCCACACCCTGGTGGACGCGTCCGGGAGCGCCTCCGGGATGGTGCACCAGGCGCTGTCGCCCCGGAGCGTGATGATCGGCACCAACGGCGCGGTGAAGCTGGTGGACTTCGGGCGCGCGCGGACCGTGCTCCGCCAGTTGGAGGAGCCGTCCCTGCCCGGCAGCTCCACCCCGTCCCAGCCGGAGTTCTCCGCCCCGGAGCAACTGCTCAACAAGCCGGTGGACGCGCGGACGGACGTGTACTGCCTGGGGCTCACGCTCTACACCACGCTCGCCGGGATCCAGCCCTTCGTCGCTCCGGGCGGGCCGGACGCGGTGGCGATGGCGGTGCTGCGGCGCGAGGTGCCCTCGCTGCGCGACCGGAGGCCGGACGTCCCGCGCGCCATGCGGGAGGCCATCCACGACGCCATCTCCCGCGACAAGGAGCCGCGACCGCAGAGCATGGGCGAGTTTCGCGACCGCCTGTGGGACGCGCTCTTCGACGAGCGGCAGGTGGTGGGGCTCCCGGAGCTGGGCGCGCTCGTCCAGCAGGTGTTCAGCTTGATCGACGGCTGAGCCGCATCAGCGTCCCCTGGGTTCGGGTGCTGAGCCCCGGAGGTTCCGGGCTACACCGCGATCGGCTGCCGGACCTGCAGCGCGAGCTGGGACAAGGTGAGCGGCGGCCGGGCCGGAGCGAGGGTCGGCTGGACCGGGGTGTACGCCGGCCGGACCGAGGTGAACGGCGACGACACCGGAGCGGGCGCCGGCTGGACCGGGGTGTACGTCGGCCGGACCGGCGTGAACGGCGACGGCGCCGCCGTGGGGTACCCGGTCTGGGGCGAGAGCACCGCCGGCTGCTGGACCGGCTGCAGCTTGAACGGCCGGAACGGCGCGGTCTCCGGCAACGGCGCCACCGAGATGCTCTGCGGCTTCATCGATGGCGCCGTCACCGGGCTCCGCACCTGCGCGGACCGCACGGTCGCCACCGGGATGGCGACCGGCACCGGGGCCCGGGGAACCGGGGCGGCCTGGGGGACCGCCACCGGGACCGGTGCAGGCGCCGGCCCGGCCTGGGGGACCGGTGCCGGACGCGGACTGCCGACCACCGGCGCGCTGGGGGCGGCCGGTGGGGTGCTGCTGGGGGGCACGGCTGGGGACGGCGACTGCCGGGGGTCCCGCGAGGATGGCGCGTCCCTGGGAGACGCGACATGGTCCGGCGTGGGGGGGGCGTTGCTGGGGGACGGCGGGCCCGGCGTGCGGCGGGGATCCGGGGACAGCTCCACCGGCGCGGCGATCCGGTAGCCGGGGTCGCCGCCGATGGCGAGCATCGCGCCGCCGTACTGCGAGTTGCCGGCGAGGTAGTCGTGGAGCTGGTCGCCGGTGTACTCGAGCTGGCGGTTGGTCCAGGGGTCGTTGACGACGTAGTTGCCGTTCGCGTTCCGGCCCACCACCGCCATGTAGTGGTCGAACGACTGGCCCTGGTCCTCCAGGCGCCCGTTGGCGATGATCGTCTTGCCCGCCGCCAGCTGCCGGTTCACCCACTCCTGGTCGAACGTCGGGTCCGTCGGGCGCAGCGCGCCGCCGCGCACCTCGGTCATGCTGATGGGCTGGCCCATGGACCAGGCCATCTCGCCCACGCCGTTGAGGCTGGTGCCGCCCGGGTCGTTGGGGCCGGTGGGCTTGGAGGTGTCGCCGATCTGCCCCATCAGGCCGATCAGCTGCGCGTCGTTGAGGTCGCCGCTGCGGATCACCATGTCGCCCACCGCGATGGCGGTGTCCGGGCCGGCGGCGCGGATGGCCATGGCCATGGAGGCGGGAGCGCAGTTGTACTGGCCGTTGTAGGCGAGGCTGGCGCCGGCCGGGTTGAGCTGGCTCATGGACGGCATGTCCGGCCGGTTGGCCATCAGCGCCAGGTTCGGCGCCTGGTCCACGTCCCACTCCGCCGGCTGGCCGTTCACCCCCGAGCGCGGGCTGACGATGGCGCCGGAGATGTCCACGCCCAGCGACTGGAGCTGCCTGGCCTGGACGTTGTCGATCTGCGCGCCGTCGAGGTTGGCGCCGTCCAGCTTCGCGGAGGCGATGTTGGAGCCGCGCAGGTCGGCCCCGGACAGGTCCGCCTTGCTCAGGTCGGTGTTGTCCAGCTTGGTGCGGGTGAGGTTGGCGCCCTGGAGGTTGGCGCCCACCATGCTGGCGTCGCGGAGGTCGGAGCGGCGCAGGTCCGCCTGCACCATCTGCGCGCCGATGGCGGTGGAGCCGTGCAGGTCCGCGCGCTCCATCTGCGCGCCGTTGGCGTTGGTGGCGATCAGCGTGGCGCCGTCCAGCTGGACGTCGTTGGCGACCGCGCCGTCCAGGTTGGCGCAGGTGAGGTCCGCCTGGTGGGCGGCGGCCGCGGTGAGGTCCGCGCCCTGCATCTGCGCCAGGCCCAGGTTGCTGCCGTTGAGCTCGGAGGCGCGCAGGTTGGCGCCGTTGAGGTTGGTGCCGATCATCGTGGACCCGTTGAGGTCCACGTCGTTGACCTGCGAGCCCTGGGCGTTGGCCAGCGAGAGGTCCGCGCCGGTGGCGGTGGTGCGGCTGAGGGTGCTGGCGGAGAGATCCGCGCCCTGCATGTCGGCGCCCAGGAGGCTGGAGTCCTCCAGGTCTGCCTGACGCATGCCGGCGAGGGTGAAGTTGGCGCCGTCGGCGGCCGAACCGGTGAGGTCCGCCTCGTTCATCTCGTCCCCGACGAACCGCGCGCCGCGGAGGTTGGAGTCGGAGAGGTCCGCCTGGTTGAAGGTGGTGTTGTCGAAGGTGGTGCCGGTCAGGTCCGACTTCGACAGGTTGGCGTTGTCGAAGTTGGAGTCGCTGAACTGCCCGCCGGGGGGCACCTTCATCCCGGCCAGGTTCATGCCGGAGAAGTCGACGCCGGAGATATCGAACCGGGGGACGGGTGATCCGCCTGGGGCACGCTCGGCTGGGCTCTGATCCGCCCCCGGTTCTGGAACTGGTCTCCCCACCGAGATGTCCTGGGCGGGGCTGGCCTTGGCCGGGGTGTTCCCGGTGGGGCCTTCTTCAAAGGTGTCGGCGGTCGAATGACCCGTCTGCTGGGGCTTGGCCTCCGCGGCCTGCGCCTTGTCCGCCTTGGTGTCCTTGGGCGGATCCGGCGGCGGCGGCGGCTTGGGAGGTGCGGGTCGCTGGGAGTTGTCGACCTGTGCCATAGCGGCCGGACCAAGAGCAGCTTTCGTGCCGGGCCACCACACGACCCCACGGTGGATCCACCTTCGACGTTCCGCGCAGTTGCGGGGGAGGGTTGGCCCATTGGCCGGATCAGGACACGCCTGCCTGCGCCAGTGTCAGGAGCCCCTGACAGCGCGTTCTTGGAATTCGCGCGCTAGTCTGGAGGGGCGTGACGCAGCCCGACGAGCGAGAGGAC
>Ga0134122_10003544_pt1 | contig 11580 bp, 9 predicted proteins | sample KB302_FD_96461 | JGI IMG/M metagenome (GOLD analysis project Ga0134122, IMG submission 96461) | Terrestrial soil microbial communities without Nitrogen fertilizer from Kellogg Biological Station, Michigan, USA - KB3-0-2 | ecosystem: Environmental > Terrestrial > Soil > Unclassified ...
CCGGTAGACCCTCTGCTTCTCTTGTTCTTGCTCGGCTTTGATTCCCTCGTAGTTTGCCATGATTCCGTAGAGCGGGTCGCTGAACCAGATCGAGCCGTCGGAGGCGACGATGACGTCGTTCGGCGCGTTCAGCTTCTTGCCGTTGAAACTGTCCATCAGCACGGTGATCGTGCCGTCGTGCTCCGTCCGTGTGACGCGCCTTGTATCATGCTCGCAGGTGATCAGCCGGCCCTCCCGATCGCGAGTGTTGCCGTTCGAATAATTCGAGGGATAGCGGAACACGCTGAGGTGGGCGTCGTCTTCCGACCAGCGCATGATGCGGTTGTTGGGAATGTCGCTCCACAACAGATAGCCGCCGTCACGCACGTAGACCGGGCCTTCCGCCCAGCGGAACCCCGTGGCGATGCGCTCGATCGCCGCGTTGCCGATGCGGTATTTGAACCGCGGGTCCAGAACCTCCACGCGCGGATCGGGATAGCGCGTGCCGGGCAGGGGGCCGAGGGGCAACTCGTCGGCGCGTGCTTTGAGCGGCAGAGCCGCGGCCGCGATTGCGGCCGTGGCCCCGGTGAGGAATTTGCGTCGCTCCATCATCGTCTCCTCATTCTGCTGGTATCGGCTTTGCCCCAACCCGCACCGAACCACGCGAGAGCGTCTGATACAGCACGACGCACAGGGCGGCGAGCAGTGGAGCAGTTGCCATGGCGGCAAAGATGCTTGCGGGCGTCCACGAGAATCCCAGCAACATGCCGATGACCAGCGGACTGCACACCTGACCGACGCGCCCCAACCCCATCGCCCAACCGGTGCCGGCGGAACGCATTGCCGTCGGATAGAAGGTCGCGGTGAGCGCAATGCCGCCCGAGGCGCCGAGTGGAACAGTGACGCCCAAAAGCGCCATCACGACGGCGGCTGCATATGGTGAAGCCGCGAAGTAGCCGAGCGCTGCAAGCAGGCCGGCGCCGAAAACGAACGCTGGGGCCAGTGCCGCGGCGGGACCGAACTTCTCGACGAGCCGGCCAGCGACCGCCATGCCGAAGACCGCGACGATGCTGTAGACACCGGTCAAGATCGCCGAGGTTTGCAGCGGCACATTGGCTTCGCGCAGCAGTGTGGGCACCTGCAGCACGATCACCGTCGTCGTCGCAAAGGCGAGAAACAGTATTGATCCAAGCAGAATGGTCCCTGCTGCTCGGCCCTGTGTGAAAAGTTCCAACAACGGCATCTTGCCGCGCGGTGCCGAGGCCTCTGTCTTCAATTGCAGCTCGATCCGGCCGTCCGGCAGAGCAGGGTTCAGTGTGCGCGCCAATCGTTCTGCGCGCGGTCCGCTTTCCCCCTTGCTCGCAAGAAAGCGGAGCGATTCAGGCATCAGCACCAGCAGCAGCGCCGCAACAATCAGGGTGGGAACGCCCCCCGTATAGAACACCGCAGGCCAGGCGAAATGCGAGATCACATATGAGCTCATGAACCCGCCAACCGCGTTGCCCAATGGGTAGCCGGCCCACAGCAGGCTGGTGAACATCGCCCGTCGTTTTGCGGGCGCATACTCGGCAGCGAGCGTGATGAAGCAGGGTATCGCGCCACCCAATCCTAACCCCGCTATAGCGCGATAGATCAACAGCACTGCGAAACTGCCGGCGAGCGCGGTCAAACAGGTGAACGCTCCGAACAAGGCGGTGGCGAACACGAGCGTCGGCTTGCGTCCGATGCGGTCGGCGATGGGGCCAAAAAGAATCGCTCCTATCGCGGCACCGAACAACCCCGCCGAGAACGCCCAGGCAAATATTGGCGCGGATATTGCCATCTCGCTGCGGATCAGCGGGCCAGCAACGGCGATCGCCTGGCTGTCGACTCCATCTAGTAAAGCGACAAGCGCGCAGAGAACGAAGACACGTATCTGCAAAGCCGTAACCGGCCTGTCGTCGATCAGGCTGGCGACATCCACCCGCAGGAGGGGACCTGGGCCGGTCAAATATTACCTCTCAATCACTTTGCGCTTCACGGCAACACGCAATAGAAGGGGCAGCCCAAAACAATTCATCTGTGGAACAACCCATGTCTTTTAATATCAGACGCGTGGTTACAGGTCATGACGACGACGGCAAGGCCGTCATATTGATCGATGAAATCTGCAAGAATGTCGTTTCCCGCCGCGAACGCCATCATAGCTGTGTGGTCTGGTCAACAACATCGTTCCCCGTCGAGAATTCCGGCAGCGAAGACGAATCGCTGCGCAAAGTCGCCGCGCCGGGTCCCGAAGGCACCGTATTTCGCATCAACCGATACGACCCGGGCGTGGCGCCCCGCAACCACCGCACGGATTCCATCGATTACGCGGTCGTCGTTTCTGGCCAAATCGACATGGAAATGGACGACGGCATTGTCCACCTGCAAGCGGGTGACGTCCTCGTGCAGCGCGGCACCATCCACAATTGGATCAATCGCGGCACTGAACCCTGCGTAATTGCCTTCGTTCTAATTGCCGCGCATCCGGTCAAGAGCGGCGGCCAAACCCTCCATGCGATGGGGTAAGCTCCGGCTTAGGGAGCGGGTGAGTTTTCCGGCACGCAAAGCGAGTCGCCCGGCTGCACGTCGGGCGGGTCTTCCATCACCGCCGGCATGAAACCGAAGGCGACGAGGTCGTGCACCGTACAGAGATAGCCGCGCGCCGCCGTCGCCGGATCGGAGTCGGAGGTCACGACTACCGTCAGTTTTAACGTCGGAACGATATAGAGGAATTGACCGCCGTAGCCCCAGGCGTAGTAGACCGGATGGCCATGCGCTTCGATGATGAACCAGCCGTAGCCATAGCCCGCACCGCCGCGATCGAGCGTATGCGGTGTCCATGATGCACGAATCCAACTCTCGGGAACGACGCGCTTGCCCTCGAACATTCCGCCGTTGCGGTACATCTCGCCGAATTTGAACAGCGCGCGCGGCGACATCGCCATCTCGTTGCCGCCGAGATAGAGGCCCTGCGGATCGCGTGCCCAGGGCGGAATCTCGATGCCGAGGGGCTTCGCCAGCCAGTCACGGGCAAGCTCGAACGTGCTGACGCCCGACACATCGGTCAAGATCGCCGAGAGCAGATGCGTGTCGCCGGTCGAATAGAGCATGTTGCCGCCGGGTTCGTCGTCAAACGGACGCGTGAGCGCGAAGTTCACCCAGTTCGGACTGCTCACCCAGCGCCCATATCTCTGCGTGCCCGATGTGCGCTCGAGGCCCGCCCGCATCGACAAAAGATGATCTATCGTGATGGTTCCGACTTTAGGATCCAGATACTGCGGTGCCCGACTCTTGATCAGCGGCAGCATCGGTTGATCGACGCTCTTGATCATGCCGCGATCGATCGCGATACCGACCAGCGCATCGATGATGGTCTTGGAGGCGGACTTGATATTGACGGGCCGGTCGAGCGCGGGCCCCCGGAACACCCGCTCCACGATGGGCTTGCCGTCCTGCGCGACGATCAAAGCGTGAATTTGCGGCATTTGCCCGAGCTTGGCGGCTGTTTCCGCGATCAGCTTCCGATCGAGCGGCAATTCCGCCGCTTGCGTTTGGGCAACGGCAAAAAAGAGAGCGAGGATGATCGGCGAGAGGAGGCGCTTCATCGCGCAAGTCTGCGCAATCGGCCGAATCTGTCAACCCATCTAACGGTGCGCCAGCGCGCCGCCGAGGCGGTTGATATAGCCGTTTTCGGCGAGGAACCATTCCAGCGCGTCCGGGAACTCGCGGAACTGTTCCGTACGCCCCGCGGGGCATGCATCCTTGACCAGGGGCACACCGCACTTCGTCGGGAAGTCCCAATCGGTTGAGTGGCGGTAGTTGGCCAGCATCCGGCGCCAACCCCAGTTCCCCCTACCCAGCCGATTGGCATCGGCGACAAAAGCGGCACAGGCCGCGTTCTTGTGCTTCATGCAGCCCGCAAGTGCCTTGTTCATGTCGGCTTCGTAGATCGCGTCATAACGGGCCGCGTGGCCGACCTCGATGGCCTTGGCATGGTGGATATTGAAAAAGCGAGGCGGCTTGAACGACTCTGAATACGGAGCGAACGCATAATCGAAACGGTCGTCTTTAAGCACGATGTCGCGCGTGCCGTCACCGTCGAGGTCTCGTGGAAATTCCGCCAGCGGATCTCCATCCCATGCGCCGAGATCGACTTTTTTCCATTCGCCTTGCATGAGCTGGAGCACGGTGATCCTCGTGCAGCAATGTTCGCCGCCCGAATAGGTGGTGAAAATCACCTGGCTGTTTGAAGCGCGGGGATCGAGTCTTCCCACGCCGAAATTGGCGGAAGGGATCGGATAGCCCAGTTGACCGTGGACGGTGATTTCTTCGCCGGTCACGGCCTTGACGTTCAAAACAGCGACGCGTTCGCCGCTCTGCTTTTCCCGCGATGACAGCGTCAGCGCATAATCGCCGATCAAGAAAGTTTTGCGATCCGTTTCGCTCTGCGCCGTCCAAGACAGCATGACGCCCTCCTGCGCGACGAGTGTCGGCGTAAAGCTAACCTGTGTCTTGGTGACGACCGCAGCCGCGAGCGGGATCATAACAAGCAGAATCACGGCACCGATGAACGCTGCCCGGTAGGACGAGCGAATCTCGGCGTCTTCCGCGTCGGGAGATGCGTCAAACAGGCCGTAATAATCGGCGGGTGTTTCCATGGCCCCAGCACCCTTCACCACTTATTAAGGAGCCCCAAATGTGACGATTCCAGGGCAAAGCCGGGACTTTCCGACTCTCGTAACGAATCGCCGTTACCCTTAGAATGACGGCCAGTCCGCGAAATTCGCCTTCGAGTAAAGGGGGTTTCCCATGGGAATCGTTTCCCGTAGCCAAGCCTTAAGCGCCGGCCTTATCGCCACACTGTTGTCGAGCACTTGCCTTATTTCGGCCGATGCGGCGACCACGGCCACGGAGTCGCGGATTACCGCGATCACGGTGAGTGGCACCCAGCCGGTCGGAAGCTTTAACGGCGTGGCCTACACCCGCACCTACGGAGTGGTTAAGGGCGTTGTCGACGTCACCGAGGACGTTGTCGGACTCGCCGCCCTGCCGAAGAACGCCGCCGGCAAGTTCGAATACGCCACCGAGTTCGAGATCATCGCTCCCTCGACCGGCCAGCCCGGCAACGAGGTGATCTTCATCGATGCGGAAAATCGTGGCGGGGCGGTGATGTTGAACCTCGTCAACGAGGCCGGCGTCAACGGTTCCCCATCCCGAGCAAATTACCCGGAAGGGCTGGGCAATGGCTTCTTCCAGCGCCACGCCACATCGTATGCGCGCGTCCAATGGCAGACCAAGATTTCCAAAGACGTTCCCGAGACCGCGCAGGGCATCGGCCTTGTCATCATGCGCGACTTCGCCCGTATGCTGGGCGGCTATACGGCGGCGTACTCTACCGAGGGCTATCGCCCTGGCACTTACGCCAAGCTTATCCTTGGCGGCAAGTCGCAGAGCTCATGGATGGTCAATGACTTCATCGCCGAGGGCTTCAACGTCGAACCGATCATCGGGAAGGCAATATTCCAGGGCGCAATCTCGGTGGACGGTCTTGGCCACTGGATGGCGCTTAACAATCTCGCGGCCAAACATAACGTTCCGCAGCGTCCGTATATCGCGCCTGATGAGAAGCCCCTTCCGAAGGCGGAGCTCTTAAGCCGGCCGGAAACAGATCCGGTGTTCGTCGACGTCGCCGCCTATACGGATTTCTACCGGCTGCGCGCCGGGCTGTCCGACGTGGCCGTGACGACGCCCAAATATCGCCGCTACGACATCCCCGGCCCGCACGGTTCGCAACGGCCGCCCGTACGCAAGGAAGCCTTCGACGACTGCAACAACGGGCAGCCGACGCCCTTGAACCCCATCAGCATGTCGCCTTACGTCCGCGCTCAGATCATCGGCATCGAAAAGGCGATTGGGGTTAAGGCCGCCCAGAACGGACCAACTCTGCCGTCGAGCGTGGTCTTCAAGCTGGGGCCGGCGCCGAAATCGACCGCCAACTTCAACCCGCTCGCCGGCGCGAACGTTCAGGTGCCGGCGGTTGACAAGAACGCCTGGCCGGTCGGCGGCGTGCGCTTCCCCGATGCGGAATATCCGCTCGGCAAGCCCGTGCCCGTGTCGCTGCCGCCGGTGATCACGACTTCGATTGACGATACCTGCGGCAATCGCGGTCAGTTCCAGCCGTTCACTACGGCGGAGCTGAATCAGAAATACGGCTCCAAGGAGAAATATCTCGACCTCTATCAAACTCAGATCCAGAAGCTGGTAGAGCAGGGGTTCCTGCTCGCCGAGGACGAGCAGGCCATGCTTGGTTACGCCGACTATCTCTGGGACCACGCCGAGAATTATCTCGTGCCGCCGCAATCCGCTTCGACACAATAGGACATCCGCGAATCGAAGAAGCCCTCATCACCTGCGGTGAGGGCTTTTTCATTGGTGCTGGGGTTTCGACCCGCGTGGGCGGCGTGCTAGCGTCCCGCGCATTCCATTTCGCGAGAGGAGATCTCCCATGGGCAATGATCGGAAGCCAAGTGAAACATCTGCCGAAACCGACGTCTCGCGTCGTGAGTTTGGCGCCATATCGTTAGCCGCAGGTTTGGCAGCTGTGGCGACGACGCAGGCTGCCGAGGCTGCGGCACTCGCCGTCACGGAAACCGAGGTTACGGTGAAGACGCCGGACGGCAATTGCGACGCAGCCTTCATTCATCCGACGACCGGCAGCTATCCCGGAGTTCTCATCTGGACCGACATCTTCGGCTTGCGTCCTTCGATGCGCGATATCGCCAAACGAATTGCCGCAGAGGGCTACTCCGTGCTCGTGCCCAATCCGTTTTACCGCACCGCGAAGGCGCCTGTGTTCGCCGACCCCACCAAATTCGATTTCGGCAATCAGGCCGACATGGCGAAGCTCCCGCCGCTGACGGGACCGCTCAATGCGCCCGGCGCCGCGGAGAAGGATGCGATTGCTTATGTCGCCTTCCTGGACGCCCAGAAGGAGGTCAACAAAGCGAAGAAGATCGGTACTCAAGGTTACTGCATGGGCGGCCCACTGGTGGTCAAAACCGCCGCGGCGGTTCCCAATCGCATCGGTGCCGGCGGCTCGTTCCATGGCGGCGGCTTGGTCACCGACCAGGCGAACAGCCCGCATCTGCTGGCGCCGAAGATCAAGGCGCGTATGTATTTCGGCGTTGCCGCGAACGACGACATGCGCCAGCCCGATGCCAAGGACAAATTGAAAGCGGCGTTCGCCGCGGCAAACGTTCCCGCCGAAATCGAAGTCTATGGCAGCCTGCACGGCTGGTGCGTTCCCGATATGCCGCTGCAAAACGGCGCGCCGATCTACAACCGGCCCGATGCCGAACGGGCCTGGGGCAAGCTCGTAGCGCTTTACAAGACTGGTTTGGCGTAGTTTAGCGTGGGCGCGACATCCACTTGGGTGTCGCGCCCAATATCCGCTGCTATAGACGACGCCCCGCGATCCACACCGAATTGATCTCGCGTGTGTTGCGGATATTGGTCAACGGATTTGCATTCAGCACAAGCAGGTCCGCCGCTTTGCCGGGCGCAAGCGTGCCGAGATCGTTGAGTTTCATCACGCGTGCCGCATTGCCGGTCGCCGCGGTGAGCGCTTGCATCGGGGTCAACCCGGCCTGAACCATCATCTCGAGCTCGACATGCTCGAAATATCCCGGCCAGCGTCCTAGGTCATTCGGCGAGGCGGTGTCTGTTCCCATCGCGATCGTGATGCCTGCATCCAACAGGGTCTTTAAGTTCTTGTTGGCCTGCACCAACGCCTTCTTGATGTTCTGGACCGCCGCGCTGTTGCGGGTCTCCATTTGGAGCTTGGGGTCTTTGAGGATGTCCACTTCGATTTGGTAGCGGTAAAGGCCTTTCTTAAAGAACGGCTCCTGCCAGAACGCGGGCTCGGTTTCGTAGACGAACACCGACAGATCGCGCGTTAGCGTCGGCACATAGGCGATGTTGTTGCGCTTCATCATGTCGATGAGGTCTTGGTCCACATCCTGGTCGCGCACGCTGTGGACGAGAACGTTGGTTCCCTTCTCGATCGCGAGCTTTGCGTCCTTCAAATAGAAAATGTGCACCGTGGTCATGAAGCCGCGCTTCTTCGCTTCGTCCACGAGGGCGCCGTAGATCTCCGGCGTCATGTCCATAGGGTTGCCATTGATATGGTATTTGATGAGATCGGCCTTGACGCTTTGCAGACGCGCGACGCTCGCCCGCGCCTCTTCCGGGGTCTTGCCGATGGCGTTCATGCCCGCAGTGATGAGCCGCGTGCGGTCGGGCGTTCCCGAGCGCTGCGCATCGCGGATGCGGAAGCCTTCCGCCTCGTCGGCAAGGGTGGTCGATCCCAGGCTCACCACCGCGGTGATGCCATAATCCGAATATGCCTTGAGCACTTGCAGCATGTGCTCGCGCATCGGCAGCCTGGTGTTGTCGTCGATGGTCACATGGCCATGGGCATTGATCAGGCCCGGAAGGATGGTTTTGCCCGACATATCGACGCGTACCGCATTCGCGGGGATGGTCACTGACGCCGATGGGCCGACCGCGGTGATCCGCCCATTACTCATCAGGAGCGTCCCCTGCTCGATCGGTGCGCGTCCGGTTCCGTCAATGATGCGCGCACCGGTGATCGCCGTGGTCGGCGCCTGTGCATATGCTGAGGGAAAGGCAAGGCTTGCCAGAACAAAGAGTGTGCCTGCGCCGATCGCCCAGCGCCGAGTGGTAATCGTCATCTGCTTCTCCCAGCCCGATTAACCCGGTCATTTTTATTCCCTCCCTCCCTCGAGCCTCAAGAAATCTAAGGCCTCGACCGATCACGATTGGATGTACAGAGCGCAGCCTGGATCGCCCCGTGCGGGTGAAATACACTCTCAAGCTGATGCTCACGGCCGAGGTCTCCCATGAAACCGATATCGCTTGTGGCGGCAGCGGGCGCGCTGATGGCCCTTACGTGCTTTGCGTCTGCTGTGCCGTTTTCCGATCCGCGCGCCGACCGCAATGCGGCGCTCGATGCGGCCGGAGCGGCCGAGCAGCGTGATCAGGCTTGCCGCGCCGCGACCCTGGTTTCCGCGGGCGGAGCGTTCCCGCGCAATCCGCATACGCTCGCCGTGCGCTGGATCGGGTTCTCGAATTACGAGCTCGTCTACAACAACCGCGTCATTCTGCTGGACGCTTATATCGACCGCGGCAGTTTCTTTCCGCCGCTCGGCGTCAAGGCCGCCGACATGAAAAAGGCGGATCTGGTGCTGATCGGTCATGGCCATGTCGACCACATGTCCGACGCAGCATCGATCGGTGCGCAAACCAAGGCGATGGTTGTCGGCGCACCGGTCACAACCGAAAAGCTGATGACCCAGGCGATCCCGCGTGCGCAGGTCAAGACCGTCACCGGTAAAGGCGGTGAGGTGATGCGCTTCGACGGGTTTACCGTGGAGCCGATCTTAGGGCGTCACGGCGAACCGGACCGGCAGGTCGGCGAAGTGCTCGGAACCGCGCTCAACTCGTTGCTCCCAAAGTTGACGCCCGAACAGCAAGCCGAGGACGCCGCCATCCGCGCGCGCGGTACAGGCGGACCGCGCGTCGCCACCGAGGGCACCATTGCCTATCTAATCACGCTCGATACCGGATTCCGCATCATGTATCGCGACAGCGCCGGCATTGTGACGGACTACGAAAAAGCCGCGATGGCGCGTGTCGGCCGCGTGGATCTCGCGATCACCGCGCTTCGCGCCGACTTCCTTCCCTCGCGCAGCATCCCGCAGGCACAGGAATATTTGCGCACATACAAGCCCGACGTGATCATGCCCGCGCATCACGATTCGGGAGACGCAGTCGGCAAAGACGGCATCTGGCGCTCAACCGAACCCGTGTTTCAGGCGCTAAAGGACGAGAACCCGAATCTGATCACGGTGTCACGCGGTTATCGCGAGCCCACGTGTTTTAATACCGAGTTCAACATCTCCCGCGGCCGCTGATGCGCCGCGAGCGCCTTTACTCGCGAATTGGCCTGCACCATATATACCGGGCATGACCCTGGGGACTGAAACAACCGCAGCGTTTGCGTTCGAAAATACCTACGCGCGTCTGCCTGATCGCTTCTATGCGCGCCTGAACCCGACGCCGGTTGCGGCGCCGCGTCTGGTGCGCTTGAACAAAAACCTCGCAGTTCATCTCGGCCTTGACCCAGAGCAGCTTGCCTCGCCCGACGGTGTCGCGTTGCTCGCGGGCAACCGCCTGCCGGAGAGAGGCGAGCCCATCGCCATGGCCTATGCCGGCCATCAGTTCGGCGGCTTCGTGCCTCAGCTCGGTGATGGGCGTGCGATCCTGCTTGGCGAAGTCATCGACCGCGACGGTGTTCGCCGCGACATCCAGCTCAAGGGCTCGGGTCGGACGCCGTTCTCGCGTAGCGGTGATGGGCGCGCCGCGCTCGGTCCCGTCTTGCGCGAATATATCGTCAGCGAAGCCATGGCGGCGCTCGGCATCCCGACGACGCGTTCGCTGGCGGCCGTGATGACCGGCGAGACCGTGTGGCGCGAAACGGCATTGCCGGGAGCGGTGCTCACCCGCGTCGCCTCGAGCCACATTCGTGTCGGCACGTTTCAGTACTTCGCCGCCCGCCGCGACGTCGACGCGCTGAAGCAGCTTGCCGATTACGTCATCGCGCGCCATTACCCGCAAGCCGGGACGGCGCCGAACCGTTACCGCGCGCTGCTCGACGCGGTGATCGCGCGCCAAGCGGAACTGATCGCGAAGTGGATGCAAGTGGGATTCATCCACGGCGTCATGAACACCGACAATATGTCGATCGCGGGTGAGTCGATCGACTTCGGTCCCTGCGCCTTCATGGACACGTATCATCCGCAAACCGTCTACAGCTCGATCGACCAGGGCGGGCGCTACGCCTACGGCAATCAGCCGCGTATCGCGCAATGGAATCTTGCGCGCTTTGCCGAGACGCTGTTGCCGCTGCTCGGTGAAATCGAGGAGGCGGCTCTTGCAGAGGCGCAAGGCGCGATCGATTCGTTTGCCGAGCTGTTTGAAGCCGCTCACCTCGCTGCGTTCCGCCGCAAGCTCGGCCTCACTGAGCCGCGCGAGGGCGACGCCGCGCTGATACAGGATCTACTCGATCGTATGGCGGCACAGAACGCCGACTTTACGCTGACCTTCCGCGCGTTGTGCGATGCCGCCGTTTCATCGGACGATGAGACTGCACGAGCGCTCTTTGCCGAGCCGAAGGCATTCGACGAATGGGCGGTGAAGTGGCGTACTCGGCTTGCGGAAGGAATTGTCGATCCCGGTTTGCGCCAAGCGACAATGCGCGGCGTCAACCCGGCCTTTATTCCGCGCAACCATTTGGTGGAGGAAGCGATCTCGGCGGCGGTGAACAACCAGGACTTTTCGCCGTTCGAAACACTCATCACAGTGCTTGCGTCGCCTTACGCGGAGCAGCCGCATTTCTCGCGCTACGCCCTGCCGCCGCGGCCCGAAGAAGTGGTCCACCAAACCTTCTGCGGAACGTGAGTCCGGTTGATGCTAGAATGAAGCCATGAGTACGCG
>Ga0134122_10003546_pt1 | contig 11579 bp, 10 predicted proteins | sample KB302_FD_96461 | JGI IMG/M metagenome (GOLD analysis project Ga0134122, IMG submission 96461) | Terrestrial soil microbial communities without Nitrogen fertilizer from Kellogg Biological Station, Michigan, USA - KB3-0-2 | ecosystem: Environmental > Terrestrial > Soil > Unclassified ...
CATCGATCTTCGAACACGACTGCGCCCTTCTCGATTCGACGGGTCGCGGCTGAACTCAGAGCATCCTCGCGCAGGCGGCGCGCAGCAATGAGTCGTCGGGATGGTGGGCGTCGGGATGGCGGGCGGCTGCCTGCACGACGGCTGCGCGAGCGAACGGTTCGAGCACTTGCCACGGGTCACCCGGCGGCACGGCGGGTCCACCGGCGCCCCGGTATGCCTCCAGGAACGTGACCCAGTCGTCGTCGGGGACCAGCCCGGCCGCCCAGAAACCCGCAGGCCGAGCGAGGTCCCACGCCGGGTCACCCACCCCGAGGTCATCGATGTCGATCAGCACCCAGGGCTCGGAAGCGGGCAGGCGGCCGAGCTGGCCGAGATGCCAGTCGCCGTGCACAAGCGTCGCAGGCCGGTCAGGAGAGCCGGCCCGCCACACCTCAGGGGGCAGCTCGGCGGCCGCCCGCCGGACGGTGGCGTCGTCGGTGGATCGCAGCATGCGCCGCAGCCGCTGCGGCCACCCGTGTGGTAACCGCATGGTCGTCGATTCGCCGTGCAGATGTGCCAGCAGTCGACCCACCTCGGCCCACGGCGCGTATTCAGGTTGCGGGACAACGGTTTCCACTCTGGGCCAGCGGGTCCGCCATCGTGTGCCGACCGGCTCCGGCCTCGGATCCAGTGGTGTCAGCAGAAAATCCGACTCCGCCGCGATGCGGAGCCGGGTCGCCAACGCACTGGGGTCGGTGCCCGGCCGGTGCAGCTTGTAAACCACGTCGCCGTCGACGACGATTTCTGCACCGGACCGGGTCTGCACCCCTCGACCGTATTAGCGCTTGGGCAGCGGTAGGCGCGTTGTCACGCCAATGCGGTTCCAGGCGTTGATCGTCAGCGCCATCGCGATGACCTGACCGAGCTCACGCTCGGAGAACGCCGCCGCCGCACGCGCATACACCTCGTCGGAGACATGGCGGCGGGTGAGATCTGTCATCTCCTCCGTCAACGCAAGCGCGGCCTGCTCCTGCTCAGTGAAGGTGCCCGCCGCCTCCTGCCACGCAGGCAACAATGCCAACTTCTGCTCGCTGATGCCAAGCTTGCGGGCGTCGGCGGTGTGCATATCGAGGCAGAACGCGCAGTGGTTCATCTGCGAGGCGCGGATCTTGATCAGCTCCGCAAGCTCCGGGTCGATGTCCTTCGCGGCCGCGTTGGTGAGCACCAGCATCGCCTCGTACACCTCGGGCGATACCCGGTTCATGTTGATGCGGCGGCTCATTTCAGCGACGCCCGCGGTTCGAGGCGGGCGGTCACGTTGATGCGATTCCACGCATTGATGGTGACCGCCATCGCGATGACCTGCGCCAGCTCCCGCTCGGTGAAAACCGCTCCGGCCCTTGCATATACCTGGTCTGAGACGTGGCCGTCGCCGAGCTCGGTGATGGCCTCCGTCAGCGCCAGCGCTGCCCGTTCGCGTTCGCTGAACAGGCCGCCCGCCTCTTCCCATGCCGCCAGCACGTCGAGCTTCTGCTCGCTCACGCCGTGCTTGCGGGCGTCGCGGACGTGCATGTCAAGGCAGAACGCGCAGTGGTTGATCTGCGAGGCGCGGATCTTGATCAGCTCGCCGAGTTCCGGCTCGACGTCCTTGGCCGCAGCTGCGCTCAGCGCCATCATCGCGTCGAGCAACTCGGGTGACGTCTTGTAAATCCTCAGCCGGTCGACGGTCGGTTGGGTTTCCAGTGTCTGTGTCATGTCACCAACGCTAATGCTGAAAGTCCCACCTGCATGGTTCAATCCTGCTATGGATTCATGGGCCAATCCGGGCAGCCGTGATCTGCACCTGGACCTGCGCCAGACCATCATCCCCGGCGCCCGCGGCGCCCGGGACGTGCTGCTCACCGCCCTCCGGGACGCCGTGCGATCGGGCAGGCTGGCACCGGGCACCATGCTGCCACCGTCGCGCACCCTGGCCACCGACCTCGGACTGGCCCGCAACACCGTGGCCGAGGCCTATGCGGAGCTGGTCGCCGAGGGATGGCTCGCCTCGCGGCAGGGCGCGGGCACCTGGGTCGTCAACGTCGGCGGGTCGGGCGCGCCCGCCACACCGCGCGGCGTGCGCGTCGTTCCGGCGCACAACCTCATGCCTGGCTCGCCCGACGTGTCGGAGTTTCCCCGCACCGCGTGGGTGGCCGCCACCCGCCGAGCGCTGGCAAACGCACCCACCGAGGCGCTGCGGATGGGAGATGCGCGCGGGCGCCCCGAACTTCGCGAAGCGCTCGCCGAATACCTTGCCAGGGCGCGCGGCGTGCGCACATCGCCGGAGTCGATCGTGATCTGCGCAGGCGTCCGGCACGCGGTCGAACTGTTGACACGGGCCATCGGCGGTCCGATCGCGGTCGAGGCCTACGGGCTGCACATCTTCCGCGACGCCATCGATGCTCTCGGAGCGTCGACGATCCCGATCGGCCTCGACGAATACGGCGCGGTGGTCAGCGATCTCGACGGGCTGGACGTGCCCGCCGTGTTACTCACCCCAGCCCACCACAATCCACAGGGCATGCCGCTGCACCCGTCGCGGCGCACCGCCGTCGTCGAATGGGCGCAACGGACCGGGGGCTTTGTGCTTGACGACGACTACGACGGGGAGTTCCGCTACGACCGCCAACCCGTCGGCGCACTGCAGGCACTGTGCCCCGACCGGGTCGTGTACATGGGATCCACCAGCAAGAGCCTGGCGCAGACGCTGCGGCTCGGTTGGATGGCGCTGCCCGACGAACTGGTCGGCTCGGTCATAGACGCCGCTGGTGGCGAGCAGTTCTACGTCGACGCCGTCAACCAGCTCACGATGGCCGAGTTCATCAGCAGCGGTCAGTACGACCGCCACATTCGCAGGATGCGCGCGCGCTATCGCCGCCGCCGCGACGCCCTCGTCGAGGCGCTCGCCGATTTCGACGTCGGCATCAGCGGGCTGGCGGCAGGCGTCAACGTCCTGCTGACCCTCCCCGACGGAAGCGAGCACGAGGTGCTGCGACGAGCGGGCGAGGCCGGCATCGCGCTGCAAGGCCTGTCGCGGATGCGCCACCCACTGGCCGACGTCGCCAATCGCGACGGCATCATCGTCGGTTTTGCCGCCCCCGCCGAGCACGCATTCGGTGGCGCCGTCGAGGCGCTGCGCGGCGTGCTGGGGGCCAGCGGCCTGGCTGGCTAAGCTGCCCGGGTGGCCGAGCCTCCGATGACGCCGAATCTGACGCTCAAGACCCAGGTGTGGCGGTTCATCGTCACCGGCGGTCTCTCGGCGATCGTCGACTTCAGCCTGTATGTGTTCCTCTATAAGGCGGTGGGCCTGCAGGTCGACCTGGCCAAGGCGATCAGCTTCGTCTTCGGCACCATCACGGCCTACCTGATCAACCGGCGCTGGACGTTCCAGGCAGAGCCCAACACCGCCCGGTTCATCGCCGTCATGGCGCTCTATGGCGTGACCTTCGCCGTGCAGGTCGGCCTCAATCATTTCTGCCTGCATCTGCTCGACTACCGCGCCTGGGCCGTGCCGGTGGCATTCGTCATCGCCCAGGGCACCGCGACTGTGATCAACTTCATCGTCCAGCGTGCCGTGATATTCCGGCTGCGCTGAGCCGACGGCGTCAGGCGGTACCCTCGTCACGATGTTTGAGACGAGTACCCGGCGGCTGATGGGCTGGGGCCGCACCGCGCCGAGCGTGGCGCAGGTCCTGTCGACCCCAGACGCCGAGGTGATCGCCAAAGCGGTGTCGCAGGCAGGCATGCGTGGGGTGATCGCGCGCGGACTGGGCCGCTCGTACGGCGACAACGCCCAGAACGGCGGCGGCCTCGTCGTCGACATGACCGCGCTGAACCGGATCCACACCATCGACGGCGACACGCACCTGGTCGACCTCGACGGCGGCGTCAGCCTGGACACCCTGATGAAGGCGGCATTGCCGTTCGGCCTCTGGGTGCCGGTGCTGCCCGGCACCCGCCAGGTCACTGTCGGCGGCGCGATCGCGTGCGACATCCACGGCAAGAACCACCACAGCGCGGGCAGCTTCGGCAACCACGTGCGGTCGATCGACCTGCTCACCGCTAGCGACGACATCCGCAGGCTGACACCAGACGGCCCTGAGAGCGAGTTGTTCTGGGCCACCGTGGGCGGCAACGGGCTGACCGGAATCATCATGCGGGCGACGATCGAGATGACGCCCACCGAGACGGCCTATTTCATCGCCGACGGTGACGTCACCAACACCCTCGATGAAACCATCGCATTCCACAGCGACGGCAGCGAGGGGAACTACACCTATTCGAGCGCGTGGTTCGACGCGATCAGCGCGCCGCCCAAACTCGGCCGCGCCGCGATATCGCGTGGTTCACTGGCGCGGCTCGAGCAGTTGCCCGAGAAGCTGCAGCGAAATCCGCTGAGATTCGATGCGCCGCAGCTGCTACGCTGCCCGATATCTTCCCGAACGGACTGGCCAACAAGTACACCTTCGGCCCGATCGGCGAACTGTGGTACCGCAAGTCAGGCACCTACCGCGGCAAGGTGCAGAACCTGACGCAGTTCTACCACCCGCTCGACATGTTCGGGGAGTGGAACCGCGCCTACGGCTCTGCGGGCTTCGGGCAGTACCAGTTCGTGGTGCCGACCGAGGCAGTCGACGAGTTCAAGGCCATCATCGTCGACATCCAGAAATCCGGTCACTATTCGTTCCTCAACGTATTCAAGTTGTTCGGCCCGGGAAACCAAGCGCCGCTGAGCTTCCCGATACCGGGGTGGAACGTCTGCGTGGACTTCCCGGTCAAGTCGGGGCTCAACGAATTCCTCAACGAGCTCGACCGCAGGGTGCTGGAGTTCGGTGGCCGGTTGTACACCGCCAAGGACTCCCGCACCACCGCCGAGACCTTCCACGCCATGTACCCGCGAATCGACGAATGGATTGCCGTGCGCCGCAAGGTCGATCCCAACGGCGTGTTCGCCTCCGACATGGCCCGACGCTTGGAGCTGCTCTAAATGGTGCGCAATGGTTCTTGATGCCGTGGGTAACCCCCAGACCATTCTGCTGCTCGGCGGCACGTCCGAGATCGGGCTGGCCATCTGCGAGCGCTATCTGCGCAACGCAGCCGCGCGCATCGTGCTCGGCGTCGTGCCCGGTGACCCGCTGCGCGACAAGGCCGTCGAGCAGATGAAGGCTGCCGGCGCCAAGTCGGTCGAAGTGATCGACTTCGATGCCGTCGACACAGAGAGCCATCCCAAGGTGATCGATGCGGCGTTCGCCGAAGGCGACGTCGACGTGGCCATCGTCGCATTCGGTCTCCTCGGCAACGCAGAGGAGCTGTGGCAGAACCAGCGCAAGGCCGTGCAGATCGCCCAGATCAACTACACCGCAGCCGTTTCAGTCGGTGTACTGCTAGGTGAGAAGATGCGCTCGCAGGGCTTCGGCCGGATCATCGCGATGAGCTCGGCAGCGGGCGAGCGGGTGCGGCGGTCCAACTTCGTCTACGGCTCCACCAAGGCCGGCCTTGACGGCTTCTACCTGGGCCTCGGAGAGGCGTTGCGCGAGTACGGGGTTCGGGTGCTGGTGATCAGGCCCGGGCAGGTGCGCACCACGACGACGGTCGAGCACTGGAAATCGACGGGCACCAAGGAAGCGCCATTCACCGTCGACAAGGAAGACGTGGCCGAGCTGGCGGTCACGGCATCAGCCAAAGGCAAGGAACTGGTATGGGCGCCGGGGGCGTTCAGGTACGTGATGATGGTGTTGCGACACATTCCGCGACCCATCTTCCGCAGGCTCCCCATCTAGCGATGCGCAGCGCGCTGGCCGTCCTCGGCCAGATGGCGGTGGCGGTCGCGGTGGCGGTGGTCGTTGCGGTCATCTCCCTCGTCGCGATATCGCGGGTGGAGTGGCCTGCCTACAACTCGTCGAACCAGCTGCACGCGTTGACCACGGTCGGTCAATTCGCTTGCCTGGCAGGACTCTTGGCAAGCGGATGGCTGTGGCGTCGCGGACGTCAATGGCTGGCACGGGCCTTCGCGCTCGTGTTCCTGTCGACGTTCTCGGTCGTCACGCTGGCGATGCCGCTCGGCGCAACCAAGCTCTACCTGTACGGAATCTCAGTCGACCAGCAGTTCCGCACGGAGTACCTGACCCGGCTCACCGACACAGCAGGCCCCCACGACATGACGTATTACGGTCTGCCGCCGTTCTATCCGCCGGGCTGGTTCTGGATCGGCGGCCGGCTTGCCGCGCTGACAGGCACACCGGCGTGGGAGATGTTCAAGCCGTGGGCCATCACCTCCGTCGCGATCGCCGTGGTGCTGGCCCTCGTGTTGTGGGCCAGCATGATTCGCTTCGAGTACGCGCTGATCGTGTCGACGGCCACCGCCGCGGCCACCTTGGCGTACTCACCCGCCGAGCCCTACGCCGCCATCATCGCGGTCCTGCTGCCTCCGGTGTTCGTGCTGGCGTGGTCTGGACTGCGAGGTGGTTCTCGGTCCGGCGGATGGACCGCAATCGTCGGCGTCGGCGTCTTCCTCGGCATCTCCGCTCTGTTCTATACGCTGCTGCTCGCCTATGCCGCGTTCACACTGACGTTCATGGCGATGGTCGTCGCGGTGGCACGGCGCAAATGGGATCCGCTGTTGCGGCTCTTCGTCATCGCCGTCATCGCGGGGACCATCGCGCTGATCGGATGGGGCCCGTACCTGGTCGCCGCAGTCAACGGCCACCCCGCCGATTCCGGCACGGCGCAGCACTACCTGCCCGCCGACGGCGCAGAGCTGTCCTTCCCGATGCTGCAGTTCACGCTTCTCGGCGGGCTCTGCATGATCGGCACGCTTTGGCTCGCCGTTCGCGCCCGCTCGTCGACGCGTGCAGGCGCCCTCACGATCGCGGTGCTGGCGGTCTACGCCTGGTCGCTGCTGTCGATGCTGACCACGCTTGCGCGCACGACGCTGCTGTCGTTCCGCTTACAGCCGACACTGACGGTGCTGCTGGCCGCGGCCGGCGCCTTCGGATTTGTCGAGGCGGCACTCGCGATCGCAGGCAGATGCCGGCCCGAAGTCGGCAGGCGCGTCGTGGTCGCAGCGGCGGTTCTCGGATCGGCCGGTGCACTCGGGTTCTGCCAGGACATTCCGAACGTGCTCAAACCCGACATCGTCGTCGCCTACACAGACACCGATGCATACGGCCAACGCGCCGACCGGCGGCCACCGGGCGCGGAGCAGTACTACCGCGAGATCGACGCCAAGATCCAGGCGGTAACCGGCCAGCCGCGCAACCAAACCGTCGTGCTGACCGCGGACTACAGCTTCCTGTCCTACTACCCGTACTACGGCTTCCAGGGCCTGACGTCGCATTACGCGAACCCGCTCGCGCAGTTCGACCAGCGGGCGGCCGCGATCGAAGGCTGGGCGACGCTCACCAACGCCGACCAGTTCATCGCCGCGCTGGACAAACTGCCCTGGAAGCCGCCTACGGTGTTCCTGATGCGTCGCGGCGCCAACGACACCTATACCCTGCGCCTGGCGGCGGACGTCTACCCCAATCAGCCCAACGTCCGCCGCTATCACGTCACCCTTGACAAGGCGTTGTTCGATGACCCGCGCTTCGCGGTCTCCGACATCGGACCGTTCGTGCTCGCCATCAGGAAGCCATGATGGCCACAGAAGCACCGCCGCAAGCAGGCCAATTACCATCAAGCCCCGTGACCGCCGCGGGCAACCATCGCACCGCGCGCCTGATCGCCATCGTCGCCGGGCTGCTCGGCGCGGCACTGGCGATCGCTACGCCCCTGCTGCCGGTGACGCAGACCACCGCGCAGCTCAACTGGCCGCAGAACGGCGTGCTGCAGAGCGTCAACGCGCCGCTGATCGGATATGTCGCGACCGATCTGAACATCACCGTGCCGTGCAGTGCGGCCGCGGGGCTGATGGGGCCGCAGAACCAAGGCAAGACCGTGCTGCTGTCGACGGTGCCGAAGCAGGCGCCGAAGGCCGTCGACCGCGGGCTGCTCATCGAACGGGTCAACAACGATCTGCTCGTCATCGTCCGCAACACTCCGGTGGTCAGTGCGCCGCTGAGCCAGGTGCTCAGCCCGGCGTGCCAACAACTCACCTTCACCGCGCACGCCGACAAGGTCACCGGCGAGTTCGTCGGCCTTGTCAAGGGACCCGATTCCGACGCCCCCGGCAAGCCGCTGAGAGGCGAACGGAGTGGCTATGACTTCCGCCCGCAGATCGTCGGTGTCTTCACCGATCTGTCCGGGCCTGCCCCGCCTGGCCTGAAGTTCTCGGCGACAATCGATTCCCGCTACAGCAGTTCACCGACGCTGCTGAAGATGCTGGCGATGCTCATCGGCGTCGCGATGACCGTGATCGCCCTTGGCGCACTGCACGTACTCGACACCGCCGATGGCAGGCGAGTCAAGCGTTTCCTGCCGCGACGGTGGTGGTCGGTCGGACCGCTCGACGGCCTGGTGATCGCCGTGCTGGTGTGGTGGCACTTCGTCGGCGCCAACACATCCGACGACGGCTACATCCTCACTATGGCCAGGGTTTCCGAGCACGCCGGCTACATGGCCAACTACTACCGATGGTTCGGCACTCCCGAAGCGCCGTTCGGCTGGTACTACGACCTGCTCGCGCTGTGGGCACATGTCAGCACCAACAGCGCCTGGGTGCGATTGCCGACCCTGGTCATGGCGCTCGCGTGCTGGTGGCTGATCAGCCGCGAGATCATCCCGCGGTTGGGCCACGCCGTCAAAACCACCCCGGCCGCGGCGTGGACGGCGGCCGGCATCTTCCTCGCGTTCTGGCTGCCGCTGAACAACGGGCTCCGCCCGGAACCGATCATCGCCCTTGGCGTCCTGCTGACCTGGTGCTCGGTGGAACGCGGTGTGGCCACCAGCAGGCTGCTGCCGGTGGCCATCGCGATCATCATCGGCGCGCTGACCTTGTTCTCCGGGCCCACCGGCATCGCGGCGGTCGGTGCCCTCCTTGTTGCTGTCGGTCCACTGAAAACCATTGTGGCCGCGCATACTTCGCGATTCGGCTACCTCGCGCTGCTGGCACCAATCCTGGCCGCCTGCACGGTGACGATCATCTTGATCTTCCGCGACCAGACGCTGATCGGTGAGATCCAGGCCAGCACCTTCAAGTCCGCGGTCGGCCCGAGCCTCAGCTGGTTCGACGAGCACATCCGTTACGAGCGATTGTTCACCACCAGCCCCGACGGCTCGGTGGCACGCCGGTTCGCGGTGCTGACTCTGTTGCTGTCGTTGGCCGTATCGGTGGCAATGTCGTTGCGTAAGGGGCGGATTCCCGGTACCGCGCTGGGGCCGAGCCGACGCATCGTCGGCGTCACCATCATCTCGTTCCTGGCGATGATGTTCACCCCGACCAAATGGACGCATCACTTCGGCGTGTTCGCCGGCCTCGCGGGTTCACTCGGCGCGTTGGCCGCGGTTGCGGTCACGGCCGCCGCGATGAGGTCGCGGCGCAATCGCGCCATGTTCGCGGCCGCGGTGCTGTTCGTGATGGCGTTGTCGTTCGCGTCGGTCAACGGCTGGTGGTACGTCTCCAACTTCGGTGTGCCATGGTCGAACCAGTTACCCGAGTGGCACTTCGGCTTCACCACCTTCCTGCTTGGCCTTTCGCTCCTCGCCCTTTTGTTGGCCGCGTGGTACCACTTCTCCGGCCGCGACGACTCACCGCCGACCCGGCACCGATGGCAGCGAATCGCCCAGAGCCCGTTGGCGATTGCGACATGGGTCGTGGTGTTGTTCGAGGTGCTGACCCTGACCCTGGGTGTGACGGAGCAATTCCCGGCCTGGAGCAACGGCCGCTCGAACCTCGAGGCGCTCACCGGCAAGACCTGCGGGCTGGCCAACGACGTCCTTGTCGAACAGGACCCGAACGCGGGACTGTTGAACCCCTTCGAAGTACCGGCCGGAGAGGCGTTGGGCGCGGTCACAGCGGAAGGTTTCGGCCCCAACGGCATTCCCAGTGACGTCTCCGCCGACCCGGTGATGGAGAACCCTGGTACCACCAACTTCGCCGACACCGAAACCGGGGCCGTCAGTGCAAACGAGGCGGGCACCGAGGGCGGCACCACCGCAGGCGCCGGGGTGAACGGCTCCCGGGCGCGGCTGCCGTTCAGCCTCGATCCCGCCCGCACACCCGTGATGGGCAGTTGGCGCGGCGGCACCCAGCAACCGGCCGAGCTGCGCTCGGCGTGGTATCAGCTGCCACCGCGAGACGAGAGGGGCCCGCTGCTGGTCGTTTCCGCGGCCGGACGCTTCGACCCCGGCGAGGTCGTCGTGCAGTGGGCCAACGACGAACAAGCGGCCAAGGGTGAGCCCGCGGGCGGCGTCGGATTCGCCGACGTCGGGTCGGCACCCGCGTGGCGCAACCTGCGGGCACCGATGGCGGCGATACCGCGTGACGCCACCCGCATCCGGCTTGTCGCCACCGACGACGACCTCAACCCGCAGCACTGGATCGCCGTCACACCCCCGCGCATCCCGCAGTTGCGCACCCTGCAGGACGTCGTCGGCTCGCAGGACCCGGTGCTGCTGGACTGGCTCGTCGGCATGGCGTTCCCGTGCCAGCGCCCGTTCGGCCATCAGTACGGCGTCATCGAGGTGCCGAAGTGGCGCATCCTGCCCGACCGCTTCGGGGCGGAAGCGAACTCGCCGGTGATGGACAACGTCGGTGGCGGCCCGCTGGGTATCACCGAACTCCTGCTGCGATCCACCACGTTGCCGACCTATTTGAAGAACGACTGGTTCCGCGACTGGGGCGCTTTGCAGCAGCTCACGCCGTACTACCGGAATGCCCGACCGGCACGCCTCGAGCTCGGTTCGGCAACTCGTAGCGGACTCTGGAGCCCGGCGCCGCTGCGCTACTAGCTTGTCGCCCGCGTCTCCCCCGGGTCGCCCCGGCCCGGCATCGTCACCGGACGTAGGTACGTCGCATACCATCGAGCCTCGTGCCTGCCCACCGCATCGTCCGGCTGATCGCCGTCGTCGCAGGCATCGCGGGCGTTGTGTTGTGCGGGTTGGTGCCACTGCTGCCGGTCAAGCAGACCACCGCAACCATTGCCTGGCCGCAGGCCCCCGGGCCGGACGGGATGATCAGCGACATCACCGCGCCGCTGGTGTCCGGCGCCCCGCGGGCACTGGACGCTTCGATCCCCTGCCGGACGGTCGCCACGCTGCCTCCGGCGGGCGGTGTGGTCTTCGCCACCAATCCGCCTGCCGGCATCGATGCCAGCCGCAACGGCCTCTTCGTCACCGCTAACACCGCTGTCGTCGTCGTCGTGTTCCGTGACACGGTGGCCGCCGTGGCGCCTCGGCCCGCTGTGGCATCCGGCGCCTGCAGCAGCCTGCACGTGTGGGCGAACCCCGGCGGCGTCGGCGCCGACTTCATCGGCATACCCGGCGCCACCGGCACGCTGGCCGCGGAGAAGAAGCCTCAGGTGACCGGCGTGTTCACCGATCTCAAGGTGGCGGCTCAGCCGGGACTGTCGGCTCGCGTGGACGTCGATACCCGGTTCATCACATCGCCGACGGCACTCAAGCTC
>Ga0134122_10003549_pt1 | contig 11577 bp, 9 predicted proteins | sample KB302_FD_96461 | JGI IMG/M metagenome (GOLD analysis project Ga0134122, IMG submission 96461) | Terrestrial soil microbial communities without Nitrogen fertilizer from Kellogg Biological Station, Michigan, USA - KB3-0-2 | ecosystem: Environmental > Terrestrial > Soil > Unclassified ...
CGAGCGCGGTCAGGTTCGGCGTCTCCGCGAGCTCGCCCAGGTGCTCCACGTACATGGTGGCCAGCTCCACGTCGTCCTCCTCCTACAGCTTGTGGCCCTTCAGCCAGCGGTCCAGCCCGTCCAGCGCGGCGAGGTCGTCCGCCCAGGTGCTCGCGTCCAGCGCGGCCCGAGCGGCCCGGCCCTCCGCCACCAGCGCCCTCGCGCGCTCCATCCCCGCCGGCCCGCCGACCAGGGAGCGCGCCAGCAGCAGCGACGCGTAGGCCCGATCGAACGGGCGCGCGCCCTGGGCGGGGAGCGCGGCGCGGGCCTGCTCCAGCAACTCGCGCGAGGACGCCTTGGGCCCGGTCGACCACCGCGCGTCGCCCAGGGCGGCCAGCGTCAGCGGCAGCTCGGCGGCGCCCTCCGGGCCGGTCCGGGCCAGCATGTTCCTCGCCCGCTCCAGCGTGGCGGCGGCGCCGGCGGCGTCCCCGGCCAGCAGCTGCTCCCGCCCCAGCCGCTGCTCCGCCAGCGCCAGCTCCAGCGGCGGCACCCCCAGGCCCTCGCGCTCCAGCACGCCCACCGCCGGGCCCAGCATGGACACCGACTGCGCGTGCTTCCCCGCGCGCGCCAGCAGCCCGCCCAGCCGCGCCCGCGCGCGCACCGGGCGCAGGTCCGCCGGGTCCAGGGTCTTGTCGAAGATGGTCACCGCCCCCGCCTCGTCCCGCTCCGCCTCCGCCCACTTCCCGGCGGCCATCTCGGCCTGCGCCAGCATGTCCAGCGCCTCGGCGGTGAGCGGGTGCTCGTGGAGCTCCGACGTGCGGATCCGCGCCGCCGCGCCGGCGTCGGCCACCGCCTCCTGCGTCTTCCCCAGCCTCGCGTACAGCGGCACGCCCTGGAGCAACACGGTGGCCAGGGCCGCGTCCTCCGGCTGCGGCCGGGTGCGCAGCAGCGCCAGCGCGGCCTGGTGCTCGGCGGCGGCCTCCGGGAGCTTCCCCTCGGCGAGCGCGGCGTCCGACGTCGCCTGGCGGGCCAGCGCGGCGAGGTCGGCGAGCCCCGCCGAGCGCGACGCGGCCCCCTGCGCGTACGCCGCCCACCGCCGCGCCTCCGCCACCCGCCCCGAGCGCGCGTACAGCCCGGACAGCTCCAGCCAGGCGCGGGCCGCGGCGCCGTCGTCGCGGGCCAGCTGCGCCGCGGTGGCCGCGCGGTGGAAGGCGTCCTCCGCGAACGCGTCGCGCGGGTGGGCGCGCGCCTCCGCCCGCCCCAGCAGCACCAGCGCCCGCGCCTGGGTGCCGGGCACGGGCTGCGAGTCCTCGGCCAGCGCGCGCAGCTCGTTCACCGGCGCCGCGCCCGCCTCCAGCCGGACCGCCAGGGCGGACAGGCGCTTGAGCAGGTCCTCGCGCCTGGCGTCGTTCGCCGCGCTGGGCGTGTCGCTTCCGGGGCGCTCCAGGCAGGCGGCGGGCTCCGGGAGCGACCCGGCGCGGGCCAGCGCGCCCGCGTCGCCGCGCGAGAGCGCCTGGGCCGCCCCTCCCAGCTCGCCCAGCGCGTGGTCCAGGCAGGACAGCCGGGTGGCGAGGTCCTGCCCGGCGGGCGCCTTCCCGCCGCCCCCGCGCGGCGCCTCGCACGCCTGGGTGAACGCCATCCGCCACCGCGCCGCGTACGCGTCCAGCATCTGCCCGCCGGCCGCCCAGGTGGCCGGGAGCGCCGCGCGCTGCGAGGGTCCCCACGCCCGCCGGAGCCGGGCGTCCCCGCTGTTGCACGGGTCCAGCCGCTGCGTCACCGCCCAGCCCCCCGCGCCCAGCACCACCGCCGCGCCCACCGAGCCCGCCGCCAGCGCCACCCGCCACCCGCGCGTCGGCTGGAGCACGCGCTCCAGCACCGCCAGCAGCTCGTCCATGGACGCGAAGCGGCGGGCCGGCTCCGGGTTGAGGCCGCGGCGGACGGCGGCGCCGATGCGCTCGGGCACCCCGTGCGACGGCGCGGGCGGGTTGAAGGCGCCGCGGTCGATCTGCTGCAGGCGCTCGTGGAGCGTCTCCCCGCCGAAGGGCCGCACCCGGAACAGCGCCTCGTAGAGCGAGACGCAGAAGGCGAACTGGTCGCAGCGGCCGTCCGCCGGCTTGCCGCGCATCTGCTCCGGGGCCATGTAGCGCGGCGTCCCCAGCAGCGTCCCCACCTCGGTGAGCGGGGTGGACAGGGTGGGGGCGCGCACCCCGGCGCCCAAGCCGTCCTCGCGCGGCCGCACCAGCCCGAAGTCCACCACCCGCGCGCGCCCGTCCTCGCCCAGAAGGACGTTGTCGGGCTTGAAGTCGCGGTGCACCAGCCCGCGCGCGTGGGCGGCGGCCAGCCCGCGCCCGGCCTGCACGAAGTGGCGGAGGATCTCCTGCCAGGAGCGCGGCTTCTGGTTGAGCCACTCCCGGAGGTTCCCGCCCTCCACGTACTCCATGGCCAGGAACACGTGGCCGGAGATGGTGCCCACCTCGTGCACCACCGCCACGTTGGGGTGGTTGAGGCTGGCCATGGCCTGGGCCTCGCGCAGCAGCCGCCAGCGCAGGTCGTCCGCGGCGATGCGGGAGGCGGTGCTGATCACCTTGAGCGCCACGCGCCGGTCGAGGTCCGGGTCGTATGCCGCGTAGACGGACCCCATGCCGCCGGAGGCGAGGTGCTCGAGGACGGTGTACCGGCCCACGGAGAACCCGCGCGGCATGGGCCCCTGCGTCTTCACGTCCCAGTAGGCGTTCCCGGCGTCCTCGTCGTCATCCGGTGGGAGGCCGGCCTCGGTGGCGTCCTGGATGCGGTCCTCGACGCCGCTGGGGCGCCTCGGCTTGGGCGGCCGGAAGACGGCGGAGCGCGAGCGCGCCCCCTCGGCGATCACCTGGCGGCAGATCTCGCAGTCCGCGGCGTGGGCGTGGACCTCGGCCGCCTCCCGCGCGGGGAGCCGGCCCTCGAGCAGGGCCGCGATGGTGTCGTCTGGCGGGCACATCCGGAGGCGGTCAGTGTACCGGGGACGGCTGGACAGGCGCTCCCCGTCCTTCGTGCATGGGAAGGGCCTACCACTGCCCGGTGGCCCCGGAGGCGGCCTCGATCTGCCGGGACAGCTCGTCGTCCTGGAGGAGCCTGGCCACGGCGTCGCTGCGGAGGAGGGCCTGGACGTCCCCTTGCTCCAGGGCCCGCTTGACCTCCGGGTCGCCCACCGCCTTCTTCCAGCGGGGGTCCTTCTCCAGCGCGGCGAAGGCGGGGTCCTCCCGGAGCTTCCTGGCCTTCGCCGGGTCGGTGGCCGCGCCCGCCACCCGGAGCACGTCCTTCACCCTCGAGAACTCGGTCATCTCGAAGAGGTTGTGCTTGCGGGCGATCTCGAAGGCGACCGAGTCCCGCGGGGACACGCCCAGGCGCCGGCCGAACGCGGTGACGTTGCGCTCGGCGAACACCAGCGCGCAGAGGACGACGTAGGTCGCCAGGGCCACCTTCACCGCGCTGATCAGCATCCCCAGGTTCCGGTTCACCGACTGGTCGTCGGGGTCGTCCCGGTTGGCCATCGCGCGGCGGGCGATCTCCGCCACCACGTACCGGAGGGCGACCCAGACGGCGACGAAGATCGCCAGCGTCGCCGCCACCGTCCCCGCCACCAGCGGCGCCCCGCCCAGCCAGCCCGCCATCGGCGGGCCCAGCATCTTCCCCAGCGGCCCCGCCACCGCGAAGGCCGCCACCAGCCCGACCAGCTGGCCGATCTGCCGAGCCGCTCCGGTGAAGCCGCCCAGGAAGCCGAACCCGGCGATCATCGCCAGGATGAAGAGGTCGAGGCCCACTACCTGATCTTGAAGGAGTGCCCCTGCTTCTTCTGCTCGTCGTGCAGCTTCTGCTGGGCCTCGACCAGCTTCTCCTTGTAGCGGGCGTTGGAGGGCTCGAAGGTGAGCGCCATCTTGAAGTTGCGCTCGGCGGAGGCGAAGTTGCCCCCGTCCAGGTCCTTGATCGCGGTGGCGTAGAACTGGCGGCCCTTGGGGTGGACGCCGATCTGCTCCTCCTGCTCCTTCTTCACCTGCTGCTTGGTCTCCGTCTCGGCGGCCTCGGTGAAGCGCAGCTTGGCGTTGCGCTCCGGGCTGGCGATGTCCTGGGCGTAGCGCTTGCGCTTGTTGTCGTCGCGCAGCACGTAATAGGCCTCGGTGAGCCGCTTGTAGACGGCGCCCACCTTCTCCTTGAACGGCTTGTCCTGCATCTGGAAGAACTTGTCCGGGTGCAGCGTGCGGCTCTCCCGGTAGAACGCCGCCTTGATCTCCGGCGGCGTCGCGGTGGGCTGGAGCTTGAGCAGCTGGAAGTAGTCCATCTTGTCCAGGCCGGTGAAGCGCTGCTCCAGCTCCTGCAGCTGCGCGGGGTCCAGCGGCGCGGCGGCGGGGGGAGGGGGCGGGACGATGGCAGCGGCCCTCGGCGCGGCGGGTGGAGCCGGCGGGACGATGGCGGCCTTCGGCGCGGCAGGATTGCCTTTGCTGGGCGTATGGAGGACGGGCGGCGGACGCGGCGGCGCGGCCGGGCGGCCCTGGACTGCCTTCGGCGGCGCGGTCGGGGCCGCCGTCCTCGGAGGAGTAGGGACGGCGGGCGCCACCCGCGGGACAGGGGCGCCGTGCGGCGGGGTGGGGATCTCGGACTCGTCCAGCGGCCGGGAAGACGAGGGCGCCGGCGGGGGGCGGCCCGCGCCGGACTTGGGGCGGCCGGAGCCGCTGTCCGAGGTGGGCGCCATCTACTCGGCCATCTCCGGGAGGTCGTCCGTGTCCGCGAGTTGGATCTGGCGGGTGGCCTCCACCGACCGCTGGATGTCCTGCTCCGAGAGCCCGGAGGACAGGCTGATGGTGGTGGTGGTCCGCTGGCCCGTCTCCATGTCCGCGGCGGTCACGTTGACGATGCCGTCGGTGTTGATCTCGAAGTTGACCTCGATCTTCGCCTCGCCGCGGTAGCCCACGCGGAAGCCGGCGAACTCGAACTCGCCCAGCATCTCGCACTCGTCGGCCTTGTTCGACTCGCCCTGGTACACGCGGATCTTCACCTTGTCCTGCCCGTCGCGGGAGGTGGTGAAGGTCTTGGCCTTGTCGATGGGGACGGGCGTGTTCTTGTCGATGATCTTCTCCGTGTAGCCGCCCACGGTGCCGATCCGGAGCGAGAGCGGCGTCACGTCCACCAGGAAGGTCTCGGTCCGGGTGTCCAGGAGCGCGGCCGCCTGGAGCGCGGCGCCCATGGCCACCACCTCGTCCGGGTTGACGCCCTCCATGGGCTGCTTCTGGAAGTAGTGCTTCACCGAGTTGCGGATGATGGGCAGCCGGGTGGGGCCGCCCACCAGGATCACCGCGTCCGCGTCGGTGGCGGTCATCCGCGCGCTCTGCAGCGACTCGTCGCACACCTTGAAGGTGCGCTGCACCAGGTCCATCACCATCTTGTTGAAGGCGTCCGTGGTGAGGCTCTGCCTGAGGTCGATCACCTTGCCGTTGGCGTCCTGGCAGATCCCCGCGCAGAGGATCTCCGCCCTGCCGTCCCGGCCGACCTCGATCTTCGCCTTCTCCGCCGCCTCCTTGAGCATCTGCAGGCAGTACTTGTTCTGGCGCAGGTCCAGCCGGGTGCGGGAGAGGAAGTCCTCCGCCAGCCAGGTCATGATCCGGTCGTCGAAGTCGTCGCCGCCCAGGTACGTGTCGCCGGCGGTGGAGAGCACCTCGTAGACGTCCTTGCCGATCTCGAGGATGGAGACGTCGAAGGTGCCGCCGCCCAGGTCGTAGACCACCACCTTCTGCTGCACGTCGCGGCCGAAGCCGTAGGCGAGCGCGGCGGCGGTGGGCTCGTTGAGGATGCGCAGCACCTCCAGCCCGGCGATCCGCCCCGCGTCCTTGGTCGCCTGGCGCTGGTTGTCGTTGAAGTAGGCGGGGACGGTGAGCACCGCCTTCTTCACCTCGCGGTTCAGGTACGACTCCGCGACGGCCTTCATCTCCTTGAGCACCAGCGCGGAGATCTCCGGGAGCGAATAGGTCTGGTTGCCGATCTGGATCCGGACCGAGTTGTTCTCGCCCTCGACGACCTGGTACGGCATCACCGCCTGCGCCTTCTTCACCTCGTCGGAGAAGTAGTAGCGCCCGATGAGCCGCTTGGCCGAGTACACCGTCGACTCGGCGTTGGTGATGATGTTCTTCTTCGCCGCGTTCCCCACCAGCACGGACCCGTCCTCGAGGAACGAGACCACCGAGGCGTGCGTCCGCTCGCCCCACTCGTTGGGGATGACGATGGGTTCGCCGTTCTGGACGACCGACACGCAGGAGTAGGACGTCCCGAGGTCGATGCCGATCGCGATGTCGTCCGCCATGCCCTCTCCGCGAAAAAGCGCGCGGATGTTAGATGCGACCCTCCCGGGTGTCAAACGCGACACGCCGCAAAAACAAATGATTCCGGCAGGTTAGACGCCTTCCGCGGGCGCCCGGGCCCCCCTTTTGTGAGGGCGCGCGGCGTGGCCATTATAGAGAAGCCTGAAAGGGGGCGGCACCCGATGTCCGTGGCGTTCTCGGTCTTCACCTCCGATCCCAATCTGTTGGCTTGCGAGCTCCAGCGCCTCGCCGAGCAGGTGGCGCTGGTGAACGGCGACAAGCAGAACGCGGTGGGCGTGGGGCACTACGGTTCGGACGAGGTGCTGCTGCAGCGCTACCGGTTCGACGGGCCGCCGCGCGAGGTGTGGCGGCTGATCCCGCAGCCGGAGTCGGAGGCGCTGGTGTACCACGCCGGCCCGCTGCGGCCGGGCGACTCGCTGGAGGAGACCGCGCAGCCGTACCGGTTCCGCCACTGGCTGTTCTGCCACGTGGGGGCGATCAACGAGTGGCCGCGGGTGCGGTCGCTGCTCCAGGCCGAGCTGCCCGAGCACCTCCTCCGCCAGTTCCCCGGCGACCGGCAGGGCGAGGCGCCGTTCGGCCTCTTCCTCAAGCAGCTGCGTGACGCGGGCCGGATGGACGACCGGATGCTGGACGCCATCGAGGCGGCGAAGCTGCTGGGCAGGAGCGTGGGCCGGCTGCAGGCGCTGGCGTCGCAGGCGGGCGCGGCGCGCACCTCGCGGGTGGACGTCATCGCTACCAACCAGGAGATGCTGCTGGCCGCCCGCTCCGGGGACGAGCCGCTCCACTACCGGCTGCTGGAGGGCATCGGCCGGTGCGACCGGTGCGGCATCACCGAGACCTCGCCGGAGATCGACCCCCGGGTGCTGGCGCACCGGCGGATCCGCACGGTGGCGGTGGCGACGAACCTGGCGAAGCCGGCCGGCTGGCTGGAGGTGCGGAAGGGGACCGTCCTCGCCGCCGACCGGAACCTGGGCATCCATTTCGTCCCGCTGTAGTAAGTCCGCGGGGCGTGGACACCCTCCCGGCGCCCGCTCCGGTGCGCGTACGCGCCGAGACGTGGTTGGCGGTCGCCGCGTGCGCCGCGGCCGCGCTGTGGATCGACCTCGGCCACTTCCACCGCGCCGAGGACGGCGACTCCATGCTGCCGGTGCTGATCAGCCTGCAGCGGTGGACGCCGTTCTTCTGGGACCAGGACCGCTTCGGGCAGCTGGTGCCGCTGCTGGCGATGCCGCTCAAGGACCCGCTGCTGAACCTGCTCTTCCAGCGCTGGCTCTTCCTCTTCGCCGGGCTGTGCAGCTTCCTGGCGGCGGCGCGCTGGGCGTTCGGCCGCGAGCGCTGGCACCTGCTGGGCCTGCTGGCGGCCGCGCTGTGGGTGGGGCTGATGCCGCTGGTCCGCAGCTACGAGTTCCTCGGGCACCACCCGTACGCGCTCTCCATGCTGCTGGGCTTCTCGGCGCTCGCCGTCGAGGAGGGGGAGGGCCGCCGCGCCTTCCGCTGGCCGGCCGCCGCCGCCCTGATGCTGCTGTCGCACTGGGTCAGCTCGGCGATGTTCGTCTTCCTGGTCCCGGCGGCGCTGGGGAAGGCGGTCGCGCTGGCCGTCGGGCGCCGAGGCGACGAGCGCCGGGCACCGCTGGGGCGCGGGTTGCGCGAGGCGGGGTGGTCGCTGGGCGGCGGCGCTGCGGCGCGGGCCTTCAACCAGCTCGCCGGCATCAAGCGCACCACCGCGCTCCACCCCGTCCCGCTGGAGGACTGGCCGCGCGCCTGGGCAGAGCTGGGCCGTCACCTCTGGGCCGACCAGGCGCCGCAGTGGCTGTTCTGGGTCTGCCTGGCGGCGGGCGTCGCGGGCGCGGTGGCCGTGGCTCGCTCGCCCCGGTGGCGCCGGGAGGCGGCGGACCCGGCGCGGATCGGCCTGGGGCTGCTGGCGGGCAGCGCCGGCTACTTCCTGGTGGCGGCGGTGCAGGCGCACGTGGTGGAGAGCCTGTCCCTCATCCGCTACCTGTACCCGGCGCTGCCGCTGCTGGAGCTGTCGCTGCTGGCGCCGGCGGTCCTCCCGCTGGCCCAGGCCCTGGACGGGCGGGCGTTCCGGGCCGCCTGCGCCCTCGCGGCGGCGGGCGTGCTGGGCGGGAGCGCGTGGACCTTCGGCGCGCCGGCGCCGGGCAGCATCCGGACGGACCTGGAGGCGGTGAGCCCGGTGACGGCCGAGGTGATCGCCCTGCGCTGCACCCACGTCGCCGGGAGCTACTGGACGGTGTGGCCGGCGGTGGTGATGGCCAACGCGGCGCTGTACCGCCGCGGGGAGCATCGCCAGGTGTTCGGGATCGCCGAGCGCGCCGCCGTCACCCTGGACCTGGCCGCCGCCGTGCGACCGGAGGACGTGCGCATCGCCGTCGCGCTCGACGACGCAGAGGCCGCGGGCGCCTTGCGCGACTTCCCCCGCCTGGTCACGCTGGAGCGCGGGCGGACGATCGCCGTGCTGGGGCTCCCGGCGCCGAGGTGACTCAGGGCTCGATGGTGAAGGCCGCGTCGATGTTCCAGATGTGGTAGTCGGCCGAGCAGGTGTCCACGCCGTCGCAGCGCGCGACCTGCGGGAACCGCTGGCCGAAGAACTGGATCGCGGCAGTCCCCGCCGGCGTGTCGGAAGGGATGGTGACCGGGAGCTCGTCGCCCTGGGGGGCGTCCTTGAAGTACACCTCGAAGACGGACCAGGACATCACGGGGGCGTGAGGGCTGAAGATCACGCATGCCATGCCCGGATCGTCCGTCTGGGGCTCGTAGCTCAGCGTGATGGTGGAGCCGGCCCGGATGTGCCCGCTCGCGTCCGGCGTCACCGTCACGGTGGGCGTGACCTGCAGGTTGAGCACGGTCATGCCGACGGAACCGCCCTCGTCCTCGATGGTGACGGACATCTCCGGGCCGGTGAAGAGGCTGGCGGGGATGGTGGCCCGCGGTCGATCGCAGGTCGGCTCGGTGCGGATCCAGTTGTACCCCGCGCTGCCGCGGAAGATCTCCGTGAGCTCGACGCCGTTGGCGGTGGCCCGCGCGTGCTCCGAGAGCAACTCACACCCGTTCGTGGAGCCGACGTAGATCGCGTGCGCTTCCGTGAAGTCGGTGTCGTCGTGGATGTTCGTCTCCTTGGAGATGCGGAGGCTGGCGCCCGGCAGGTGCCCGAAGGTGGGGCCGCAGGCGGAGAGGGCGAGGACGGCGAGGCCGAGGGCGGGGGTGCGCATGCCGCGGCCGAAATGCACGCGCGATGCCGGCCGTCAGCTCCTCGGGGCCGGATGTGGGATGCGCCGGCCCGTGCACAGGCGGCGTGCAGGCGCGGGCACTACGCGATGCCCAGGAAGCACGCCTCCAGCACCTTCTCCAGCAGGTTCGCCGACGCGTGGAAGAGGGTGGAGCCGACCACCGTCCCGCTGTGCTCGCGCATCCAGCCGAAGAGGAGGGCGGGGAAGAACACGCCCAGCCGCCAGAACTGGAACACCGCCAGGTGGCCCAGGGCGAACAGCAGCGCGGTGAGCCAGAAGGCCGGGCCCAGCCGGGCGCCGAACACCACCTTCCCCTGCGGCCACGCGTCGCGCAGGCGCGTCTGCATGAAGCCCCGGTAGAAGAACTCCTCCGGGAGCGCGACGACGAACAGCTGGTCCACCACCCACTCCGGGAAGCGGTTCGGGAGCCGGAGGCGGAAGTGCACCGGGCCCCCCACCGGGGAGAGCAGCATGCGCCAGTCGCGCGGGAGGTGGGGCAGCAAGAGGAAGAAGAGGACGAACGCCACCGTGAAGATCGGGAACACCACCGCGGCGAACGCGCCGTACATCTTCAGGTCCGCCTTCAGCCGCCGCAGCGTCACCCCGTAGTCGGCGTAGTCCTCGCCGCGCCGGTCCATCGCCCACAGCGGGAAGTAGAGGAAGCTGACGGTGGCCACCAGCTTGGCGTACTCGGGCACCAGCAGGAACGCCGCCAGCAGCGTGACGAACGCCGCCGCCCACACCGCCATCGCCTCCCGCACCGCGGACCGAGCGCCGATCACGGCGAGGCCGCCCGCGCCAGCTGTCCCTTCACCTCCGTCACCGGGAGCGCGCGTGCGCTGGACTTGCGGCGCTGCACCGCCATCGCCACCAGCCGCCCCTGGGGGTCGAAGAGCGGCGTGCCGTTGGGCAGCGGCGCGTTCACCTCCACGAACGGCGAGGTGGCCTGCCGCCCGCGGGAGACCTCGACCAGCCGCGGCGCCGGCGCGCCCGCCTGGTCGCGGACGATGGCCACCAGCTCCGTGCCGGCGACGAACGTCTCCTCCAGCGTCACCGGCGGCGGGCGGAACGCGGGGGGCGCGCCGGCGTCGGGGGCGTCGGGCGCCTTGGGCGGGACCTCCACCGCCACCACCGCCACCTTGAGGTCCGCGTTCGCGACCACCACCTTGGCGCGGAAGGACTGGCCCGCCACCTTCACCGTGGCCTCCTCCAGGCTGACGTAGTCCACCGAGGTGAGCACCTGGCCGCCCGCGCCCACCACCACCCCGGCGCCGGACTTATGCGGGCCCACCACCTCCACCACCGCCTGGGCGTTGTTCTCGAACGCCTTGCGTAGCGCCGCGTTGGTGGGCTTCCGCGCGGCGGCGGCCAGGAGCAGGGCGGCGATCGCGGCGCTGCTCCGCGCGCTCATCGCCTGGGACCTGCCACCTTGCGCTTGAGCGCCCAGTACCGCTGGTGGAAGCGCAAGTTGAGCGGGTCCAGGGCCAGCGAGCGCTCGTACTCCGCCAGCGCCTCGTCGAAGCTCTCCTTGTTCTCCCAGGCGTGCCCGGTGGAGAAGTGGATCTGCGCGCGCGAGTCGGCGCCGCGGTGCGAGGACATGTAGGCGGCGCGGATGTTCTCCAGGTCGCTCACGGTGAGGCCGGCGGAGATGCAGCGGGCCACGCCCTTGAAGTTGCCGCGGTGGGCGTCGTACTCGGCGCGCCGCTGGGCGGTCCCCAGCACCTCCGTCGCCGCGCCCAGCCGCTCCAGCGCGACCAGCACCTGTCCCTCCTGCCGCGGGGAGAGGCGGCGCAGCCGCAGCGACTCCAGGTCCCGCCGGGCGTCGCGCGCGCGGGCGCGCAGGTCGGCGATCTCCGAGTCCTGCGCCATGGAGAGGACCACGTAGTGGTCGCCGTTGATCCGCTTGCGGTAGTAGTCCAGCAGCGGCTCGGCGGCGGCGTCGTCGTCCACCGCGCGGGCGGCGGGCGTGGGCTTGGGCACCGGCAGCCCCTGCAGCGCGCGGGCCA
>Ga0134122_10003551_pt1 | contig 11573 bp, 11 predicted proteins | sample KB302_FD_96461 | JGI IMG/M metagenome (GOLD analysis project Ga0134122, IMG submission 96461) | Terrestrial soil microbial communities without Nitrogen fertilizer from Kellogg Biological Station, Michigan, USA - KB3-0-2 | ecosystem: Environmental > Terrestrial > Soil > Unclassified ...
CGTCCATCGCTCGGCGATGTTCGCCACCATCGACGATACGGTGACGCTGCCCGGCTTCACGCGCGTCGACGCGGCCGTCTACTTCTCGCTGACCAAGGATCTGCGCCTGCAGTTGAACCTCGAGAACCTGCTCGACAAGAAGTACTGGGCCGACGCGGACAGCAACACGAATCTTTCGCCGGGCTCGCCGCGTGCCGTGCGCATGGGGTTGATGGTCAGGCTCTGATGAGCGACGAGAACGCCGGCGTGGCCGTGGTGAGCGGCGGCGGCTCCGGGCTGGGCCGGGAGATCGCGCTGGAGCTGGCGCGCCGCGGCTACGCGCTGGCGCTCCTCGGCCGGCGCCAGGCGCCGCTGGAGGAGACGCTCGCGCTCGCCGGCGCCGGGGAGTCCGGCATGCTGCTGCCCTGCGACGTGCGCGACGCCATGGCCCTCGAGCGCTGCGCCGAGGAGATCCGCTCGCGCTGGGGCGCCGCGGACCTGGTGGTGCCCGCCGCGGGAGTGGCCGCCATCGCCCCGGTGGAGCAGACCTCCCCCGACGAGTTCGACGCCATCGTGGAGACCAACCTCACCGGGGTCTTCCTGCTCATCCGCGCCCTGCTGCCGGCGATGAAGGCGCGCCGCCGCGGCTGGCTCATCCCCATCCTGTCGCTCGCCGCCCGGCGGGGCTTCCCCGGCTGGTCGGCCTACTGCGCCAGCAAATGGGGTCTGCGCGGGCTCGTGGCGGCCTTGCGCGAGGAGCTGCAGGGCACCGGCGTGCGGATCACGGCTCTCTACCCCGGAGCCACCGACACGCCGATCTGGGACCGCCTGCCGGGCGAGTGGAACCGTGCCGCCATGGTGCCGCCGCGCGAGGTGGCGCGGGCCCTCGGCTGCGTGCTCGACGCCGACCCCTCGACGCTGATCGAGGAGATCCACCTCGGGCCGGCCGGAGGTGCGCTGTGACCTGGCCGCTGCTGCTGACCCCCTTCGTTCCCCTCCTGGCCCTCGTCCCCGGCGGCCAATGGGCGCTGCCGCTCGCCGCGCCGCTGACCCTCTGGTTCGCCTTCCGGCAACGGGTGAGGGAGGGCGACTATTACCGCGCCTGGATCCTCGGCATCGTCTGGGCCTTCCTCCTCAGCCTGGGAGTGATCGTGCTCGTCCTCTGGCTGCCGGAGGCGGCGCGGGCGGGGATTCTCCACGGCGAGACGTACCGCCAGGAGATGTTCGGCTGGATCGCGACCGGCGCAGGCCCCGAGAACGATCCGGCGGCCTTCATCCCCCAGCACCTGCTGCATCTGGCGGTCTTCATCGTCCTGGCGTGGGTGAGCGGCGGTTATCTCGGGCTGGTGCTCGGCGCCTTTCTGGTGGCCTACATGAGCTATTTCGTGGGGAGCTACGCGGCGGCGAGCGGCCACGCGGTCCTCGGCTCGCTCGCCGCCTGGGTGCCCTGGTCGGTGCTGCGGGTCTGCGCCTTCGTGCTCCTCGGGACGCTCTTCTCCCGGCCGCTCCTGGCAGGCCGGATCTGGCCGTTCGGCCGCCGGGAGTACCGGCTGATGGCTCTCGCCGCGTCGGGAATCCTCGCGGACATCGTGATCAAGGCCCTCTGCGCTCCTTCGTATGGCTTGTTCCTGCGGCAGATGGCGGCCTCCGCGGCCTCGCTCCCCTAAAGCCCTGCCTCGTCGGTCTTGCCCTCGTCCCGGGCGAAGTTCTCCGGAGATGTAGGGGGCATAGCGACGACAGCATTAGGAGGTAGCAATCGGCCGCCTTCGGGTCGTCCATCCGCGGAAGCGTCCGAAAGAAGGTCATCAGCTCCTCATCCGTCAGCCACCGGTCCCGCTTCCCTTTTGGGACCGTCACCTGCACCCCGAGACAGGGATTGACCTTGACGCCGGGTACGTGCGCCTTGCCGTAGATGAAGGCGCAGGAGAGAACCTTTTTGACCTCCCGCACCATCTGCGGCGCCCGCTTGGTCACTTCCGACAGCAGCACCCGGACGTCTTCCTCGGCAAACAGCGAAATGGCCAGCTTGGCATACCGAGGGAGGAGGTAGGTCTTTGCCACGCCGCGATAGCCAATATAGGTCCGTGTGGCGAGCTGGCCCTTGGCGTGCGTGAGATACGCCGCGAACAGGGCGCCCATGGTCCCCTCGATGGCTCCCTCCGGAAACAGCAGCCGGAGATCCTCGGGCAGGGCCTCGGCGGCGATCCACTTCGGGGCGAGGCCGTCCACCTGCAGCGGCGTCCCCTTGGGGTCCCTCCCCTTCGCCAGCTCGCCGCGGAAGACATCATAGGCGCGCTCGAATTCCTGCAGCGTCATGGGAGACAGGGGCTCAGCCGCCCGGCCCGTAAGTCGACTCATCCTAACGGGTTACGCTAAAAATGAGGCGGCTTGACGCTGCTTGAAAAACCATGAAAACTCCGCCCCTCACTCTCGGGGAGAGAGGGGTAGGGGAGTGAGGGGCCGGCGGCACGGGGACGCTGGATGATCGATACTGTCGGGATCGGCCCCTTTTTGGAAATACCGGGTAGCTCCGGGCGTTCGAGAAGGCTCCGCCGCCGGTTGATGTAGAGACTGAAATAGCATAGAGTGTTAGCGCTTCTATGACAATGCGATAGAGAATTGGCTATTTGCCACCTCTCAGCAAGGCCACGGAATAGCTCATTATGCCTTGAGAACGGAGGGCAGATTGATGACAGCCTATCGACTGCTCCATAGCTGCGAAGGAGAAACCTCGTGAGTCGGAGCCTTCTTCTCGCAGCTTCCATCGCCGTGCTCGTAACCACCATGGCTTCGTGTAGCCCGCCGGTGCCAAAGGCTTACGGTGTCTACGCCCGGGAAGGGAGAGCTCTCATCGACCTGACGGACAAGGACGCCAGTGACGATTGGGATCTGGCCGACGACATCGCGATCGTGGTCTTCGAACGCGAGATCGCGGAGCAAGGGTTTACTCCAGACAGAGACCTTACGCTCAGCAGAATCGCCTATGCGAGATCGGAGCAAATCCATGAGCTGCGTGTAGATGGCCGGTCCGCACAGCAATTCCTCAACCGTGGTCCCGGGAACGTGCCTGTCACAGAGGTGGTCAACCTCCCCGTTCGAAAGCAGAACTCGTCTCAAAGAGCTGCCTGGATCACTCCTGAAGGCCCGATCACCGTGCGCTACGAGCCGGTCGAGGATCGCCACGACATGATCGTCGTCGTCCCCGACGCCCCGCTTCCAAAGGGCACCTACGCCATCACGAGATCATCACCTGCGGGGACCCGCCGGGTCACCTTTGCCGTCGGCCTTTCCGACGATCTGCAACGTCGCCAGGAAGCGACCTGTGTGGATGAATATCTCTACACGGTTCGGCGTCCTGAGAGGTTTCAAGGATGGGACCAGTGGTTCACAGATATCAACAACATGAGTCGCGAGCGCAGCCGTCGCAGCGCAGGTGGGAATCCGGTGCTCGCCGCTAAGACCGAGCCCTGCTCAGTCTTGAACGAAGCTGCGAAGAACCGGATCCGCATTCCTCCTCACATTCAGGGGACGGAGGCTTCGGTCCTGAAATCCTGGTTGTCTTACAACCCTTTCCTTCGTCCGGCCGAAGCAAGAGACTGTCACTGTGATCAGGATCTCGCCGCTATCAGGCAATCCTGGGCCAACCCGCAGCCCTACTATGTGAAAGCCGACTTCAACGGCGATGGAACCCAGGATTTCGCGGTCGTTCTCATCGACTCCCAGTCTGATCACAAGTGGGGTTGGAACGCTGCGCTGGCGGTGTTCAACGGACCTCTCCGTGAAGGAATGACGCCGGCATTCTTCAAGGAGCAGATCGGGTCCCTCGGTGGCTCGCTCCTCTATCACAATTCCGAAACTTCGCTGCTGATCGGGCCATGGGAGAGCGAGGCTTCGTACCTGGCTCCCAAAGGCGAGACCTACACCCTTCAATGAATCTTCGGTGTCAGTGGGATTCGTTGGATTCTGAAGGAGATTGCGATGCTCAAGTTGAGACTGTTCATCGGTGTTACCCTGGCTTTCCTCTGCGCAGCGTCTGCCGGCGCGCAGCCGCGCGCCTTCCTGCAGTGGGGAACCCCCAGCGGCTTGGACAACAAGCTGAACATCAACCGCGTTCCAGTCGTCGATGCTGCCGGAGTCATCCGTTACTATGATGTCGCTCTCGCGTTCAATGTGGACAGCGCCGGAAAGCTCACCCTGAACAGCACCGCCGCCAAGATCGCGGCGTCTCCCAGTCTCACGGTTGGCGCCTTCCGTCCAGGCATCTATCGGGGAGGTGCGTTTACCTGTGAGCATGTGGTCGGAGCGCCCGGTGTGGTGGGAGGCGGGAGGATCTCCGGCTCGATCGCCGAATCCAACTGCAGCAGAACCTTCAATGCGTCCTGGGTGAGCGGGCCCATCGCCGGCCATCCTAACGAAGGCGCGCTCAAGGCGGCGGGTATTACTTTTCAGGGCTACTCCTGGGGTGTCCTGGGCGAGGTTAGTGATTCTTGGCAAGATACCGGCTGGGACCGAGGAGACTTGATCGGCGTCGTGCAATCGGGGCAGCAATTGATCATCCATAACTTCGGCAACGACAACAAGGAAGATACGAGCGCCGTCTTCACCTTCTGTTCGTCATGCGACTAGGCGGTATCTGCCCGCCGCAGGCGCGGACGGACTTGGCCGCTGTCCTCGCTCTCGAGCGCGCAGCGTGGCCTGAATCCGCAGTCTCTCCCGAAGCGTTGAGGCGAAAAATCCCAGATCTCCCGAGGGTACTCCATGGAGTGCAACCACCTCAACCCACCTGACCTACCGGACTGGAGCTCTTTCTTCAGTCAGGTGGTCTGCGTCGAGGGGCATGGGATCAAGCACGTGTTCGTCTCCGGCCAGGTCGGTGTTGACGCGCAGAAGCAGTTGGCCGGAGATGGCGGGTTCGAGGCCCAAACCGAGCGCGCTTTTGAGAATCTCGGAGCCGCCCTCGCCGGAGGGGGTGCTGCCTGGGAGCATGTTGTCAAGCTGACCATCTACGTCGTCCATTACGAGGGGACGCAGGCCGCGGCGATCGGCAAGGCCATCCGTTCCCGGTTCACCGCGGGAAAGCTGCCGGCGTGCTCGCTGATCGGGGTGGAAGCATTGGCCGAGAGCCGCTTTGCGATCGAGATCGAGGCGACCGCGCTGGTGGAGACTGCGCCTCCTATCGGCCCGGCTCGCCTCGAATGAACGCGCGGATGTCCGCCGAGAGCGCCGCGAGCGAGGCCTCGTGGAGGTACATCATGTGGCCGCCGAAGTAGTTCTTGAGAGTGATGCGATCCCGGGGGATGCCGCTGTGATTGAAGGTGTGCTCCACCCCGAAGAAGGTCGTCGTCAGGTCGTGGTAGCCGGTCGCCGCGAAGACGCGGAAGTCCCGATTGGCCGAGGCCGTTTGCGCCAGGTAGGCGGTGGTATCGAGAAAGCCGGAGAAAGCCCTCTGCTGGTCCGCGGGGCGCTTCCAGGCACCGCCCGCCCGCTCGGCGAAGACCTCGTAGCTCTCCCCCATGTCCACTTTGAGGTCGTCGGTCAGGTAGCTGTTGATCGCCGTCACGAAAGGACCGGCGATGCCGAACAGGAAAGGATCCCAGGCGACGTACTCGCCGGCCTCGTCGGGATCTTTGCCGCGGAAGCGCGTGTCGTGGACGGCCAGGGTTTCGCCGCGATCGCGCAGCAGCTCCTTGAGGAAGTGATCCGCCGGGACGCGCAGATGGCTGCGGCGCAGGTAGGACTCGGAGAGGCCGGTGAAACGGTGAAGCTTGGCGGCCACCGCCGCGGTTTCCGCCTCGGATAGAGAGTCTCCCCGAAAGAGCGCCGTCAGGTATTCGGTGGCGGCGAACTGGCGCGCCTCGGTGAGGAAAGCCTCGAGATCGGCCGGCTTCTCCGGGAGCTGGTTGTGGTAGTAGGCCGTCGCCGCGTAGGTCGGCAGGCAGGTCGCGTAGGCGAGGTCGTTGCCCGGCGCGCCGGAGAGGAAGATCCGGACGTCGAGCGCCGAGGAGAGCAGGATCACGCCGTTCAAGGCCACGCTGTCGAGCACGTCCAGCGACAGATCCCGCACCAGCACGCTGACGCGGGTCGTGCCATAGCTCTCGCCGGCCAGGTACTTCGGCGAGCTCCAGCGGCGCTGGCGGGTCAGATAGGTGCGGATGAAGTCGGCCATCGAGGCGGCGTCCTCATCGACACCCCAGTAATCGCTCGCCTTGCCGTCTCCCAGGGCTCGGCTGTAGCCCGTGCCGATGGGATCGACGAACACCAGGTCGGAGACGTCGAGCAGGCTGTGGGGGTTGGGGCGCAGCGCATAGGGCGGGCTCCCGGCGTCGAGAGGATCGGAGCCCAGATCGAGCCGGGCGGGACCGAAGGCGCCGATGTGGAGCCAGGTCGCGGTCGAGCCCGGACCGCCATTGAAGAGGAAGGTGACGGGCCGCTTCGACGGATCGTCCACCCCGTCGAGCAGGTAGGAGATGGCGAAGACGCTCGCCTTCGGAGCACCCTTGCCGTCCTTGAGGATGGTCTCGCCCGCGACGGCCCGATAGTGCAAGGTCTTGCCGCCGATCTCCAAGGTGTGGCGGGTGACGAACTCCTTCAGGGAAGCGGACTGCGCCGCCGGCTGGTCCGGCGGGCCCTTGGCTGCACCGCCGGCGCTCTGGGCGATCAGCAGGCAAGGGACGAGGAGGAGGGACGCGAAGAGGCCGGCGAGCCTCGATCTGCTCGGCATGGTGACTCCTTTCGGGGCATGAATACGCATCCCGGAAGGTGAGGTTGCATGCAGGGACCCGTCAAAGTCGACCGAGCGCGGATGCCTTACCTATCGAGGTCGCTCGTGCAGAATCGTCCAAAGCACGCCGAATCTGTCTCGCAGCTGCGCAAAACGAGTGGCGAAGAAGGTCTCCGCGATCGGCATGCTCACCTTGCCGGATTCAGCCAGGACCGTGTAGATCTTGTCGGCGGCTTCTGTCGAGTCGACGGCGAGATACAGGTAAGAGCTTCGAATCGGCTTGAAGTGACTGGGCGGCACATCGTTTCCGATCAGCTCGACGCCGGCAACGTTCATGCGGGCGTGGACCACGGCATCCCCAGAACCCTGCGGCGCTGGAGCTCCGGCCGGCAGTTCACTGGCTTTCATTATCATCGTGATCCGCCCTCCGAGATGCTCCTCGTAGAAGCGGAACGCCTCTTCACAATTACCTCCGAAGTTGAGATGGGTGTAGAGCTTCATGGTGCAAGTCTCCTCAGAGGGTCGTCGGCTGCAAGCCTCGTGCCGCTGCTGGTGACGTTGCCCTTTCCTGTCAGGTGGTCTTCGAGCCCGCCTTCGGGAAGTTGAACCTGTCGTCTACAATCCACGGTCTGGGAGATGACTATGAAAGCATACCCACCAACCAGGGAGGACGGCACGATTCGCATCGGCCCCGGCGATCCGCGGTATCTCGCGGTGGTCGACAAGCGCTTCAATAAGCGGTTCCGCGCGAGCCCGGACTACGTCCGGCTGGTCAGCTCGACCGATCAGATGGTATCGGCGGTCGGGGAGGCGGTGAGGGAAGGACGGCGTCTCGCCGTGACGAGCGGCGGGCACTGCCTCGAGGGATTCGTATCGGATCCCGAGGTGCGGGTGATCCTCGACGTCTCGCCCATGAAGCGCGTGTATTACGACGCGGAAAGGGGCGCCGTGGCCGTCGAGGCCGGCGCTACGGTGGGCGAGACGTTCCGGGCGCTGTTCGAGACGTGGGGAGTCGTGATACCGCTCGGCGAGTATCCGGAGATCGGCATGGGCGGGCACGTGGCCGGCGGCGCCTTCGGCTTTCTCTGCCGCCAGCTCGGCCTCGCAGCCGATTATCTGTATGCCGTCGAGGTGGTCACCGTGGACGAGGGCGGACGGGCGAGCAGCGTGGTGGCGACCCGGGAGACGGCCGACCCGAATCGCGAGCTCTGGTGGGCGCATACCGGCGGGGGCGGCGGCAACTTCGGCGTTGTCACTCGATACTGGTTCCGATCGCCCGGGTCATCCGGCGAGGATCCTGCCAGGCTGTTGCCCCGCGCTCCGGAATCGATCACGACCTTCAAGGCGGAATGGGACTGGAGCGACATCGATCAGGTTTCCTTCCTGCGGCTCCTCAGGAACCACGGGATCTGGTGCGAGCGCAACAGCGCCGCCGATTCCCCGTACGCCTCTCTCTGGACCCTGCTCGCGGCCCACCGCAAGCAGCTCGGCAAGATCATCATCCGCGGTGTGAGCACGGCCGGCGACGCCGCCGAGCGGCAGGTGGAGGAGCACCTGGCGGCGCTGGGTGAAGGGATCATCGCACCGAGCGGCCGGGAGCTGGCACGGATGTCCTGGCTCGATTTCGCCCTCGATCCGTTTCCCGATCTGTTCGGCATGCCGCCCGGCGGCGTGAGCGTCAAGGTGAAGGACGCGCTCCTCAAGAAACGGCTCACGGATCGGCAGATCGGCGTGGCGTACGACTACCTGACCCGCACCGACCACGACGTCATGGGCGGCATGCTGGGGCTCGCGACCTATGGCGGCCGCATCAACACCGTCGCGCCCGACGCGACCGCCGCCGCGCAACGCGGCTCGATTCTCGACATCGCCTGCAACACGGGCTGGCTGGAGCCGCGGGAAGAGGCGCAGAACCTGGCCTGGGTGCGGGCGTTCTATCGCGATCTGTTCGCGGAGAGCGGAGGCGTGCCGGTGCCTGGTGATGCGTACGATGGGGCATTGATCAACCATCCCGATACCGACCTCGCGGACTCGAGGCTGAATACTTCAGGCGTGCCCTGGCATACGTTGTATTATCAGGCGAGCTATCCGCGCCTGCAGCGGATCAAGGCGCGGTGGGACCCGCGGGATGTGTTCCGGCATGCATTGTCCATTCGGGTGGGGTGAGGTACAAGGCGGAGCTGAAGGGCGTAGCAGGCCGAGCTGAACGCCTGGAACTTTTTTGGCAGGCCTTCCGCCGGCTTGTGTAGGAGAGTGAAGAAAAACTCAAAAGTTAAGCGCTCTGGCGTCTAACCCTCAGCGGACGGCTGCCGCCGCCGCTGAGGGCGTCCACGTGTATGCCGCAGAACCGCGCGCGCCAAGGCAAGAGAGTTAGGATCCAGGGCGGCCGGAGTAGATGCGTCTTTCGCCGAGGTGCGGAGCCGTTGCGCGCACTAGCTCCGCACCTCTGGCCGTCGGGCTATTAGCGTTTGAAGAGTGCCGTCAGATAGCGAAGGTCGAGCGCCACGCCTCCCACGAACCTTCTGGCCCAGACCTCGCGAGTAGGGATTTTGTCGGCTGTGTCCGAGAAGACATCGCCTTCAGAGACACCGGCCAGATCCTTGACACGTGCGAACTCATAGACGCCTATTATATTGACCCCGGTGAACAGCTCGAATGAGAGGCCGGCGATGAAGCGATCGTTCGGGCTGGTTAGACCGACGCCGAAGACAGCGCCAATTCGGTCTTGAAATTCATGGTCATTGACGATGTCCCGACCGTAATAGGGTTCTCCGTTGCGATTGAACAAGTGAGAGAAGTAGCGCGGTATCGCGTAGAGGACCACGGAAGCCGCGTATTCCGGCCCGCGATCGATCGGGCCGCGGTTGAAGATCCTCATCGTGGTGCCGTCTGGGCGGAGGCCGAAGGAATTGGAGTGCTGTGGAGTTGCCAGAGTAGAAGCCTGGAACGTGTAGCGAAAACGTTCGTATTGCTGCAGAGGATAGATCTTCTCCACTGGGCCACCCAAGAAAGCCTTGTATGTAAAGCTTACCTCTGGACCGAAGCAGCGCCGGGGCTCGAAGAGAATGTGATCGGGCCCGGCGCTTTGTTGCGTCAGAGCACCGAAGCCTCCTTCTGGAGCTGGAAGGCCCTTGGGAATGGGAGACTGAAGATCGCATTTGGTGAAAGTCACCTGAGGAGAGGTCAAGCTATCCTGGTTGACGACCGCGACATAAATGGGATCTCCCTCCGTCCCGCCATCTGGAGGGAAGCGGGCGCAGATGGCCTCGCCATTGGAGGTTAGGAGTAGAGCCGTGTAGTGCTTAGTACGACCAAGCTTGCGCTCGACCTCCGCTCTGACCCTCTGGAAAATGGAGGTACAACCTCCAGCCGATCCGTCGGAGGGCGTGTTCGTCGTTGGCATGGTGGGTGAGGGCGGAGAAGGAGAGTTGATGGGGGCAACGGGCTGCGACTCGCCACAGACGGAGGTCGCGCTTTCATCCTCGAAGCGAAATTTTTGTGGTGTGAATGCATTGCCCTCAAACCAAGCGAGACGGATCAGTCGCCGGTCGGCCGGACTCGCTCCGGCAACCGCTACACGCAGCAGATCCATTGTTGCTTGATCGACAGTCCAGAGTCCGTTATTTACAGGAAAGGAGAGCGCGGGCGTCAGCGGCCCGCCGTCTTCACTCTTCGAAACATTGACCCGGTTCACACCCGGACCGGGTGCCTGGACGCTCAAGGGCACAGTTCCTGTCAGGACCCTCTCACCGCAGGCTGGATTGGTATCGGCCAGCAAAGGCGTTGCCGAGATAAGCAGGCATAGGAAAACCGAGATACTTCGCATCGAGACCTCCTTTTCATTAGAAGAGCTCTGCATTTTCGAGGAAGACCACCCGATTGGCGGGCACGAAAGCGGAGAACTCACGTTGCTGTTGCGAATCTACAAACCGTCCGACCAGTAGACCCCAGATCCGCCAGGCGCTGTCGACCAGGCAAGCTCCAGAGTCTCCTCCCAATGTCACAGCATCGGTCACAATGAGGCCCAGCATTACGATCCCTTGATCCGTGAGCACTTGGCCGTTCACCCCTCGGCACACTGTGGGAAGCGGATCGCGGTTGGCCGGCAGGACCCAGAGGGCCGTGCCGACATCGTGCTCCGGGTCGGGCACGTGGAGCGGACCGAGCGGAGAGACATCTCGGAAGAAATTGCCTATCGGGGAGTCCGGCTCCGGATGCAGCAAAGCATGATCGGTGCGCTCGTTCCTCGAGACGCGGACGGCTCGGGCCGAGATCGCTTGACCGCCACTCTGTGCAGACAGGATCGCGCCAGGGGCAGGCACGGCGTGGCCCGCCGTCGTCACCACCGGACCGAACTGCGGGTGACGCAAGGCTATCCCTATCGTTGCTGCGGGGATCTGATCACCAGGACCTAAAAGCGCGCTCTGGTGCACCAGAGGCTTCTTGACTTCGATGACGTCTATCGGGAGCGAGCTGGTGCGGTTCGGCGTGAGCTGCCAGGCGACGCGATCAGGGAGCATCCTCTTGGTGGATAGCCTGTTTTTGGGCAGCTTGCGCTTGACGAGACAAACGATTGCCAAGCGCCGGCTGATCTCTCTGCCACTGCGCTTGTGACCGATGAAACAGCCGATAACATCAGGATGGGCCATCAGCCCGGCAAGCGTCTCGTCCAGCTGGCGTCGGCGAGGCAGCCGACGGGCTCTAGGATGCGGGGGCTTGAGGGGCGTCTTCTTGACAGAGGGCATCTCTTCACCTCCAGAGTCCTCTAGTTAGTTCCTGTCCTGAGGTGCCCTAAGTATTAGAAGGGGCTAGAGTTAGCATAAATTTGGGGTGGCTCTTTTTCCTTCTGGTGCTGTAAGATCGCGTTTGCCGA
>Ga0134122_10003552_pt1 | contig 11573 bp, 7 predicted proteins | sample KB302_FD_96461 | JGI IMG/M metagenome (GOLD analysis project Ga0134122, IMG submission 96461) | Terrestrial soil microbial communities without Nitrogen fertilizer from Kellogg Biological Station, Michigan, USA - KB3-0-2 | ecosystem: Environmental > Terrestrial > Soil > Unclassified ...
ACCAGGAACTGGAGATGTGTCACACGCTGTAACTCACATACGACTGGTAAATAATGAAATCAGAAGAATAAGAAGTATTTTCGAGAATAAGGATGACCAAGAACTGATAAAGATTTCAAGGGAGCTACAATCTTCATTTGAAATTGTTAAAGAAACTGCAAGACTTGGAAGATTACCTGTTGTTAACTTTGCTGCAGGCGGAATATCTACGCCTGCTGATGCTGCACTTCTAATGAATCTTGGTTGTGATGGAATATTTGTTGGTTCGGGAATTTTCAAAGCAGAGGATCCCTTTGAAAGAGCGAAGGCTGTTGTTATTGCAACCACTTATTTTGACGATCCCAAGACAGTTCTAGAGGCGCAGAAAATGGTCGATGAAAAAAAATCAATGCTAGGTCTAGATACTAAGAACCTTGATTTAAGAATGCAAGAAAGAGGGCCTACAGTATGAGCAACGAGTTACTAATTGGAGTATTAGGACTTCAAGGTGATATTGAAGAAAATATCAAAGCAACGTCAATTGCATTAAGAGAAATGAATTTGAAAGGTAAAGTTATTTCTGTACGCTATCCTGAAGAGATAATGAAAATTGACGGGTTGATAATTCCTGGAGGTGAGAGTACCGTGATGGGATTGCTGATTTCTCTAAAGGATGAATTATTAAATGCCATAACCAGAAAGATACAAAGAGGTTTACCAATAATGGGGACCTGCGCTGGTATGATTGTGTTGGCCAAAAAATCATATGATAGGGTAATTGGAGACAAAAAACAATTATTACTGGGGATTCTAGATATTGAGATAGAGCGGAATTCATTTGGGAGACAGCACGATTCGTTTGAATCCGACTTGGATATTTCTGGAATTACTAATAACTATAAAGGAATTTTTATACGTGCGCCATCTGTAATATCTACTGGTCCGAAGGTTCAAATCTTGAGCAAATTTGGAGGAAAAATAGTGGCTGTAAGACAAGAAAATATAATTGGAACTTCTTTTCATCCCGAATTATCTAATGATTCTGGGATGCACAGAATGTTTATTGAATTGGTAACTAATTGGAAGAAGGAAAGCTCCCAATAACACGATTTTCGTAATCACATATCCCTTTCATTTCATACGCATCAAGTTAAGTGCAGAACCGGCCTTAAACCATTCAATCTGTAAAGAGTTGTATGAATGTTTTAATAATATATCTTCATCAGTATCATTACTATGATGAATAATGCATTTAAGATCTCTTCCTTCCTTTAAATCATTGAGACCAACGATGCTTAGATTATCATCTTCTAATATCCTCTCATGGTCTGCGGGCTGTACAAATGTCAGCGCAAGTATCCCTTGTTTTTTCAAATTAGTTTCGTGAATCCTGGCAAAGCTCTTTGCTATTACCGCGCAACATCCCAAATAACGTGGTGTCATTGCTGCATGCTCCCTACTGCTACCTTCGCCGTAGTTAGTGTCCCCAATTATTATCCATCTCATCCTCTTTGATTTGTATTCTCTGGCGATATGTGACAGCAATTCAATTTTATTATTTAGGATATTCTTCCCTTTTCCAATTTGATCTTGGTGGAAGGCGTTAACTGCGCCTAGGAGAAGATTGTCACTTATTTTGTCAAGATGTCCTCTGTACATTAACCAAGGACCAGCGGGTGAAATATGATCGGTAGTACATTTGCCTTTAACTTTTACCAGAATTGGGATCCTTTTAAAGTCCTTACCATCCCACTTTGGAAACGGTTCCAACTTCTGGAGTCTAGAACTATTTGGATCAATTTGTACTTGCTGATCTTTGTCTGCTTCACCAGGTGGGACATAGACATCTTGATTATATACGAAACCATTAGACGGTATCTCTGGGGCTACCTTTGGAGGTCTCAATTTGAATCTGGTTCCGTCACTTGCAGTTAATTCATCTATTAATGGATTAAAAGAAAGCTTTCCACCCAATGCTAAAGCTATCACCATCTCCGGACTTCCTATAAAGTTCATAGTTTCTCTACTACCGTCATTACGACCCGGAAAATTCCTATTGTAAGACGTGACTATGGTATTGGGCTCACCTTTTTTAAGCTCAGGTCTATTCCATTGTCCAATACAAGGACCACATGCATTTGCCAGTACGTTTGCTCCAATATCTATTAGAGATTTCATTTGCCCATCCCGTTCAATCGTTCCACGAATCATCTCAGATCCTGGAGTAACTTGGAGAGGAACCTTTACTTTTACTCCTTTTGACTTGGCCTGCTCAGCTATATCCGATGCTCTGGACATATCCTCATAAGAGGAATTAGTACAGCTTCCAATTAGTGCAACAGAAATTGTATCTAAATAATTATTGCTTTTGACATCAGTTACCATTTTTGAAATTGGTCTTGCAAGATCGGGTGTATGCGGACCTACAATGTACGGTTCAAGAAGGGATAAATCTATCTCTATCAGTTGATCAAAATAACGACTTGCATTTTTTCTGTCTTTTGCAATTGCTTCTTCAATTTCTCTATCTAGTGTGAATAGTTCTTTATACTTATCCGCTACATCGGCGACGTGTTCCCGTCTTGTAGCGCGAAGATAGATTTCCATCTTTTCATCATACGAGAATATTGAACACGTAGCACCGATCTCTGCCCCCATATTGGTAATTGTAGCTTTTCCAGTGCAGCTAATGGTTCTTGCACCAGGACCAAAGTATTCTACAATAGCATTGGTAGCTCCGTATACCGTAAGCTTGGAGGCAACATAGAGTATGATATCCTTTGGAGAAGACCATCCATTTAGGTTCCCTGTAAGATATACACCAATGCGTCTCGGATACAAAAGTTCCCATGACATACCTGCCATTACTTCGGCAGCGTCAAGACCGCCTACCCCTATGGCTATCATTCCAAGCCCACCTGCATTAGGAGTGTGTGAATCGGTTCCTATCATCAATCCTCCTGGAAAAGCATAATTTTCAAGGACTACTTGATGAATGATTCCTGAACCTGGTTTCCAAAATCCTATCCCGTATTTTTTTGAAGCAGATTCTAAAAAGTTGTATACTTCATTATTCTCATAAATTGCAAGTTTGGTATCTGACTCACTTCCAACCCTTGCCTGAATTAAATGATCGCAGTGGACCGTAGTTGGGACAACCACTCTTGAGAGACCCGACTGCATGAATTGTAATAATGTCATTTGACCAGTTACGTCCTGCAAGGCGACTCTATCCGGATCAAGAAATATGTAATCGGACCCTGAACGAATTTCTCTAGCTGAATTCAAATCATGAATATGGCCCGTGAGAATTTTTTCCGAGGCCGTAAGCGGTCTTCCAATGGTTTTTTGATATTTGCTAACATTATCTTGTAATTGTTCATATGTTCGAGATACGATGTCAAGAGATCCTTTTGTGCTCATGACATAATTGTACTTTTTTTCATATTTAATTTTTCATAATTTTGAGTTCTACTTGTCAAACTCGCATGGTTGAAAACTACTAACTTGTTGCTATGAGCTACAATCAGGGGATTTCGAAATGTGACTTTTTCTTCTAGTGTTAGACTTAAGATAGGATCTCTCTTTTGTTATATAGTGCCAGTGTTCTTTTCACGAATATCAAAGAATGAACGCACCTCAGTATTTGAATAAAACTAAAATCGCCATTCAATGACTTGTAATTAATGTATGCGGGAGGTGGGATTCGAACCCACGAACCCCTGAAGGACAGGATCCCCAATTTAATTAGATCTTAAGTCCTGCGTTTCCAAATCTGTGTTATTTGGCCAGGCTCTACAACCCCCGCATGAACCAATCAGATTTGGTAAATGGATGGTAATTAAACGTTATAGATCATATGCTTGCATTAGATATCTTAATGAAACCCTAGATTCGTTCTATGTTTGTTTTTGATATGCCTTGGTAGCTCAGCCTGGTAGAGCGTTGCCTTGGTAAGGCAAAGGTCCCGGGTCCAAATCCCGGCCAAGGCTCGTTAATATAATTATCCAAATGAATATAGCAATCTTGTATTTTGGTAGTTGAATTCAGACGACATTTTGATTTTAAGTTGATAATTCCAATCTTTCAAGTATCAATTACATTCGATGTTTACATTATTCATCTCTATTTTCTCGTTTATGTGAATGTAAATGCCTCAATTTTTCATGTAATTGATCTATTGACAAAGTGAGTCCAATTTCTTTTGCATAGGGTTGTCCTTTTGTGAATGCTTTTGCAATATTTCCAACAAACTCCATACTTATTTTTGGAGGTAATGGAGCTTCAAATGGGTCTACGTGCGCATCAACTATAACTGGCACGTGCTTTTCCATTAATGCCTCGTGAATAATTGGCCTTACTTCTTCCGTCTTAGTTATCGAAAATCCCTTACCACCACATGCTTCAGCAATTTTTACAAAGTCTATTTGTGAAAATTCTATACCATATTCTGGATTGCCTAGAAATGCCATCTGTTCCCATCTTATCATTCCTAAAATTTTGTTATTCAACACGATGACCTTTATTGGGAGCTGATATTGGACTGCAGTTGCAAATTCGCTCATAAGCATAGTAAAACCACCATCTCCGACAAATGCAATACTTTGTCTCTCAGGGTATGCAATCTTGGCAGCAATTGCATATGGTACTCCGCATCCCATAGTAGCAAGAGATCCTGATCCTGAAAATTTCATACCACTTTTTATTTTTAGAAATCTTGCCGCCCAACAGGTATTGATTCCACTGTCTACAGATATTATTGCGTCATCGTCTAATTCCTCTGATACAGCTGCAGCAACAACTTGGGGCTTTATTGGTTCGCCTTCACGGGTGCTTTGTTCGGTTAATATCTCATTCCATTTTTTCATTGCTTGTTGTTTTGATTCTAAAAATTCCAGACTTGGATCATTATGCATACTCCCAGATCTTCTATCTATTAGTAACGGAATAAGCTGTGACAAGACTTGTTTGGAGTCTCCTATCAATCCAATCTTTACCGGGTATCTGAGACCAATTTTTTCAGGTTTTATGTCAATCTGAATACCAACAGCCTGTCCCGGCTTCGGTAGATATTCAATATATGGAAAAGATGTTCCTATCATAAATAACGTATCACTTTCTGCCATGGCATCACTAGAAGGCTCAGTTCCCAAAAAACCAATGCCACCCAAAGTGTATGGATGGTCATCTGGGACTACTGCTTTTCCCAACATTGCTTTTATTATGGGTGCATTGAGTTTCTGCGCAGTTGTTATCACTTCTTCTGAAGCGTTCAACGCCCCTTGACCAACTAACATTACAATCTTCTTTCCATTGTTCAGAATTTCAGCGGCTTTTTCAATCATTAGTCTGTCGGCCGAAATTGGGGCAACGTAGATGTCAGACGTATGACCTGGAACTTTATGTCTTGAATAATGACCCTCCAGTTTTTGTTCCTGTATGTCAGTTGGAATGTTAAGATGACTGACGCCTCTACGAACATATGCAGTTCTACATGCTATATCTACAGCCATTTCTGCTTGTCGCGGTGAACCTATCATGCTGTTATAAACAGCAACGTCAGAAAAAAGATTCAACAAATTCACATCCTGTTGAAAACTTGAATTCATTAGATCAGTAGATGTTCCTCCTGTGATAACGATAACTGGAGTATTATCCGCTTTTGCGTCATATAATCCGTTTAAAAGATGAATTGCCCCCGGTCCCGCAATCGATGTACATACACCCAGTTTTCCAGTATATTTAGCGTATCCGCATGCCATTAAGGCGGCAGATTCCTCATGTCTTACAAGGACAAATTTTATTTTGTCCTTTCTCACTCTTAAGGCCTCTATGAACCCGTTAATACTGTCTCCAGGTATACCAAAAACAACATCGACCTTCCAATCAATGAGTGCTTCAGCCACAATGTCTCCAGTTTTTAGGTCCTCATATTCACTCATACGTTAGTATTGGTTATTATTTCTAATAAATCTAAATGCATCCATATATCATAAAATTACAATGCATAATGAATTTTGATAGGGTCGTGATATTCAATTGATACTCGTACAATATTAACCAGAAATAAAACAGATTACTAGAATACTGGTAGAAAAAGATAACACCGTAAGTTGGGATGAAAATTCCATATGTTTTTATCGTACAATCTTTTTACAATATGTATCCAATGATGGTGGCTTTGGGTTCTATTTGGGGTATCTAAATGGCTTTAAAAATGAGATATCTTGAGCTCAACAGGAAAATAAGGGATGTAAGAATGTTAGCGATTCAAGGAATTGCTGAAGCAGGTTCTGGACATCCAGGGGCATCATTTTCTGCAGCTGAGATTATGGGTGTTCTATATTTTCATAAAATGAAAAATCGACCAACGGATCCATTCTGGGAAGAACGTGATTATTTTATTAATTCTAAGGCTCATTCCGCTCCTGGATTTTATGCGGTTTTAGCGACTGCCGGGTATATTGATACAAAGGAAATAAAGACATTGAGGAAGCTTGGTTCTCGCCTACAAGGACATCCTGTTAGATATTCGGAACGACAAAAAGATCATAGCTTTCCAGGGATTGAATATTCAGGCGGATCCGAAGGCATTGGTTTATCAGTATCTATCGGAATAGCACTTGCAAAAAAACGGGACGGTCAGAAAAATAGAGTTTATACTCTAATCGGCGATGGGGAATCAAATGAGGGTCAAATCTGGGAAGCAGCAATGGCTGCATCTAAATTTAGATTGGACAATCTCGTAGCTATCTTAGATAGGAACAAGATCCAGCAAGATGGTTTTACTGAAGAAATAATGCCTCTAGATCCTGTTAGGGATAAGTGGGCCGCGTTCAATTGGAATGTCGTAGAAGTTAATGGACATAAGATAGAACAAATAATCGACGCTTTGAGCAGAATCGAAAAGGTAGAAGATAAACCATCAATAATAATTGCAAATACTACAAAAGGTAAAGGAATCAAGCATATGGCAAATACTCCACAATGGCACGGTAAGGCTCCTCCAAAAAAACACGTTCCAATATTACTTGAAGAACTTCAAAGTGAGATTTTGATAGCTCCTTCCATTATTGCAGGGGAACCTGAGAATTATGAAGAAAAAGTGAGAAGAGCTGAGCGGGCAGGGGCAGATTTTATTCACTTGGATATAATGGATGGAAAATTTGTTCCTAGTACTTCATTTTTTGCAGATACTATCAAGCATCTGAGAAAAATATCTAGCATTCCTTTTGATGCTCATTTGATGATTGAAAAACCAGTAAATCACATACAAGAATACATCGACGCAGGTTGTGATATTGTTACAGTGCATGTGGAAGCGTGCAAAGAATCAGAATTTTTGGAAATTAATAAAATGCTACTAAATGCTGGTATCAGTCCTGGAATTGCTATAAATCCCGCAACTCAATTTCCTGGTTGGATACTTGAACACCTTGAAAACATTGATATTATGATAATTATGTCCGTAAATCCCGGATTTGCTGGACAAAAATTTATTCCTGAAACGTTAGATAAGATGGCCGAAATCGTCAAAACACTGAAGAGTAATAACTACAAGGGATTTATTGAAGCTGATGGAGGCATTGATGCAACAACCCTTCAACAAGTATTTGATGCAGGAGCCCGAATTATGGTGGCCGGTAATGCAGTCTATGGATCCCCTGATATAAACTCAAATATCATACAACTAAGACACAAAGCTAATGTTGCGATTGAAACCAAACTTTTAGAATTGGCAACTATAAATGACATGAGATCTGACTGGATTAAGTCCCGTAAGAATTTGCTAATACCTTTGGCGAAAGAACTCGGAATAGAGGAGGATTTGCATGCAATTAAGTGATAAAAATGTGATCTCTGATATGAGAACAGCATATGGTAAAACGTTGGTAGAACTGGGAGCAAAGGATCCTAACATTGTCTGTCTTGGAGCTGATACAACTGATTCTCTAAAAACAAAATTGTTTGGTGACAAGTTTCCCAATAGACTTTTCAATGTGGGAATTGCAGAGGCGAATCTTGTCTCAATAGCCGCCGGATTAGCAATTGCCGGCAAAGTGGTGTTCGCAAGCACGTATGCAGCATTTTTACCGGGCAGATGCCTTGATCAGATCAGAAATGCGATATGCTACCCATTTCTAAACGTAAAATTAGTTGTATCCCACGCAGGACTAACTGTTGGACCCGACGGTGCATCTCATCAACAAATAGAAGACATTTCTACAATGCGGACAATTCCAAACATGAGAGTGCTTGTTCCGTCAGATTCTATATCTGTTAAAAACTTGATTCCCATTATTAGTTACACTCCGGGACCTTTTTTTATGCGTTTAGCACGTCCATCAAATTCTAATATCTACGAAGATAATTTTGATCAATTCGATATGGGAAAAAGTAACACAATTAGAGATGGTTCTGACATCACTTTGATTTCATGCGGTCTTATGGTGTCAAAAGCAATCGATGCCGCACAGACACTCGAAAAAGAATATGCTGTTTCCTGTAGAGTAATTGACATGTATTCAATAAAACCAATTGACGTTGATATTGTATATCGTGCTGCAATGGACACTGGCGCTATCGTTACTATTGAAGAACACAGCATTATCGGTGGTCTAGGAAGTGCAGTTTGTGAAGTGACAGCTGAACATCATCCTGTTCCTGTAAATAGAATTGGAATAGCTGATATTTTTGGCGAATCAGCCCGAGAAACTGAAATAGAATCGCTATTAAGTAAATATGGTCTAAGTTCAGATAATATTGTAGAATCTGTACTAAAAACTAGGAAAAAGATAAAGAAATGAAAATCTTTCTCGATACTGCAAGTGTCGAATCAATAAAAAAATTTGTCGATATGGGCGTGATAGATGGAATTACAACAAACCCCACTTTGATTTCTAGAGAAAAAGGACACCCAGAAGATATAATGCGTGAGATAGTAAAAATTGTAAAAGGGCCCGTAAATTTGGAAGTTGTAGCAACGAACGCTAATGATATGATTGAAGAAGGTCTGAGGTTAAGAAAATTTGGCGAAAATGTCATTGTAAAAGTTCCAATGACTGTAGATGGATTATTGGCAGTGAGGAAATTCAAAGAACAGGGTATTAAGACAAACGTAACTTTGATCTTTTCATCTAATCAAGCTTTGCTAGCTGCAAAGGCAGGAGCCTCATACGTCAGTCCTTTTATAGGGAGACTAGATGACGTCGGTCAAGAAGGAATGGCAGTAATTAGAGAATTAGTTCAGATCTTTAATAACTATGGATATAAATCGGAAATTTTGGTTGCAAGTGTAAGACATCCAATTCACGTTATTGAAGCTGGGAAATTAGGTGCACACATTGTTACTCTTCCACCTGACATACTTGGCAAGATGCTAACCCATCCACTTACTGACAAGGGGTTGTCATTGTTCCTCTCAGATTGGGAAAAAGTCAAAAAGGAACACAAATATAATATTTAGTTAACACAAAACCTCAATCTAAAATAAGTCTCACTGCATCGTAATTATGTTGAGTCAAACTTGCAAAAGTGACAGCACTTTTGTGGGAATTTCATTTAGTTGGCTGACCACTAAAGTTCTTTCATATTCAAGATATTTCAGGTTCAATCCAATATTGATGGCGTTATTTACATTCCTTCCCACGCCTACAGCGACCATGTGAATTCCATTCATTTTGTAAGTCTTGATAATAGATCGAACTGCGTTATAATCCGATGGTTCACCATCAGTCAGGGTTATCATTATATCAGGTCTATATGTTTTCATTAATGGTAATAATAAATTATATATTTCGGCAAGCGGTGTCCCCCCACTTGCTTTAATTTGAACCAAATTACGTGCATGAATTGAGGTCCATTTCACATCTGGATGTTTTATTACCCAACATGAGACTTTTTTGTTTCTAGTACTGAAAGCGTAAGCAGAGAATTTTACATCTAGGAATTTCAATGCTTCACAAAGAGCAACTGTAGCCTTTTTGTATTCTAATTCATATTCGTCAATGCTACTGGAATGATCCAATAAAAGTGCAATTTTTGTATTTATGGTGTTTTTAAAGTCTATTAGAAATGGCTTTGGTTGAGATTCAATTATGGAATCTACGTCAATCTCATCTCCCGTAATATCATGTGTTTCTCTCCATTCTCTCTTCCATGATCTGATTACTGATTTTAATTTTGTAATCAAATCGTTATCATAAATTACGCTTTCGTCTAAATGTACATTATCCGGAACCTCCAATCCAAATTGTTCCATTGTTGAGTAACCTTTTATGTTTGTTTTTCTACTTTCCTTTACTAGGCTTTCGTATTCTCTCAAAATTTGAACACCGGCAATGACGTCATTGGTAGACTTTTGTTTTTCCTTGTTACGAATTTTAATTACTCGTTCTATTTCTTTCATCAAATTTGTTTCCGTCAACGACAGTCCGATTTTACTCCTTAGAGTAACAATTGGAATAGTAAAAAGAGAATCAATTTGAAGTATCTTAATAATTTTGGGAATTTGTCGTTCTATCCATTCAGTTTTATGGCTTTTTTCTATCGATTCACTTATCAGATCTTTAGCCACATTAACTGCGTCATGAACACGATCTAATTCTGAACCAAACAGCTCGCCTTTTACATATCCAGTAATCAGATATTGAGAAAATGCTTCTATCACCTTGTGTTTTCCATAAAGTGAATTGAGCAGCGGTCGTGACAACCATGAAATTCCTTCATTAAAAATAACCTCATTCTCCATACCTTTCCATTCTCTTAATCCTAAAATCTCAATTCGCTTCAGCTCTATCGAGTTTAAGATATAACCAAATGCGTGGTCATCGCTCAGAACTTTTGTTGAATATGCTATTCGCATAGATTCATACCATAATGCAATTCGCCATTGTCGATATTTTTGGAATTCAGTTCCATTGTAGTATCTGAGTGACGGCATAGAAATACTATTTTTTGCCAAGTTTGTATTAGGGGGCTTATCCTCTACGAGTAAAATAGTTGCTTTGTTATTGCCTGACCATCTTCTTGAAAGAAACGTTCCTAAATTTATCAATACATCATTTCGTAGTGAAAAGTTCTGGACATAAGAAAATGACATGTTGTTAGGCAAATATGGAAGTAATCATGTCCATTACTTTTCTATATTCCACTTCCCCCCACTGATCATAAACATTTGCATATACTACTTCAGCAGCATTTTTGGGTGAAACGTTATTTGTTAGCAGTTTCGCAAAAGCTATGGATTCCCTTATACTAGGACTGTAGTACAGCTCCTCCAAGGAGGCCGCTTCTCTTAGGCTATTAGCCAATTTAAGGGCGTTATCAATGTCACTTTCAATTGAAGTGTCAAAATGTACATGTTGTTTGATAATCTGTTTCTCAATTTCTTTTGGAGGGTACTCTAGCCTTAATCTTACAGGAAATCTGCTCAACAATTGTGGTGGGAGTTCTTTTGTTCCTTCATGTGACAAGGGATTGATGGTGGCAAACACAAACCAGTTATCTGATGCATTGATTACTTGGCCTTCTGCTTCTTTGAGCACTATCTGTCTTCTGTCATCTAATGCCTCGTCCAGACGCAATAGTACATC
>Ga0134122_10003554_pt1 | contig 11570 bp, 14 predicted proteins | sample KB302_FD_96461 | JGI IMG/M metagenome (GOLD analysis project Ga0134122, IMG submission 96461) | Terrestrial soil microbial communities without Nitrogen fertilizer from Kellogg Biological Station, Michigan, USA - KB3-0-2 | ecosystem: Environmental > Terrestrial > Soil > Unclassified ...
CATCGGCGGCATCTGCGGCGCCCTGCTCACGGGCGTGTTCAACTCACCCGCGCTGGGCGGCACCGATGTGTACGACTACGTTGCCAATGCCTACCCGGCCGCGGAGGCCTACAGCATCGGCGCGCACGTGATCTCGCAGCTCTGGGGCGTGGGCGTCACCATCGCCTGGTGCGGCATCGTCTCGCTGGTCGCCTACAAGCTGGTCGACCTGACCATCGGGTTGCGAGTGACTGAAGAACAGGAGCGCGAGGGTCTCGACACCGTGTCGCACGGCGAGCGCGCTTACAACGGCTGAAGCCATCTCCTTGCACGGGTCCGCCTCGGCGGGCCCGTGTCGGGGGTCTCAATCCAGGCCTTCCGGGGAGCCGTCCTACGTCGGCAAAACCCCGGAAGGCCTGATCTTTTTGGGGGTTCCGGGGCGAATACGGGCTTGTCTGTGATGGAGGTCAAGGGTTCTTATAGGCGTACCCTGCGATAATCCGGCCACCGGAGGAATCATGCGTAGACCGACCATCATTGCCGTCATTGCGAGCGTTCTCACCTGTGCCGTTCTGTCGAACGCGACGCAGGCGGGTGACGTTTACAAGTACGTCGACGAGAAGGGCAACACCCTCTACACGGACCGCCCGATGCCTGGCGCGGTGCGCATCAGCACCGGCAGCGTTCGTCCCCCGGAAGTCACGGCGCGCAACTACGCCTCCCAGCAGACCGCCAACAACCAGCAGCTCGCGTCGAGCAACCAGAAGATCGCGCAGCAGCAGACCGACCAGAAGCTCGCTGACCAGGTCAACAAGGATGTCGCCACGTCGCAGGCCGATCTGTGCAAGAAGGCGCGCAAGAACTACGACCTGTCGCTCGCCTCGCGGCGCGTGTACACCGAGGACAAGAACGGCAACCGTTCGTACATGAGCGACGCCGACATCGAGAAACAGCGCATCGAAGCCAAGAAAACCGTCGACGCCATCTGCGGCCCGAACGGCTAACTGCTTTTCTTCATCTTCAGCTGAACGGACGCCGCCCTTGGGCGGCGTTTTCCGTTGTGGCGTCTGAGCGCCTGGGAACCGTTTTCTTTTGTGGCGCGCAAGCGCCTGGCCAGGGTTTTTCTTTGTAGCCACCGCCCCTGTTACATTGCGCGCCTATGTTGCGCGTCGGATTTGCCGGTCTCGGTGCCATGGGTGCTCCCATGGCGAGGAATCTCCACAAGGCTGGGCTGCTCAAGGCGGTCTGGAATCGCAGCGCCGAGAAGGCGCGGACACTCGCCGCCGAGCTCGGCGTCGATGCGCCGACGGATCTCGACGCCTTCGCGCGCGGGCTCAACGTCGTCGTGATCTGCGTTTCCGCCGATGCCGACGTGCGCGCGGTAGTCGAGCGGCTGGCCCCGGGCCTCGCGAGCGACGCGCTGGTCATCGACTGCTCGACGGTGAGCGCCGATACGGCGCGCTGGGCCGCCGCGCAGCTTGCACCGCGCGGCGTTGCATTCGTCGATGCGCCGGTCAGCGGCGGCGTCGAGGGCGCGAAGAACGGCACGCTGGCCATCATGTGCGGCGGCGACCGCGACGCATTCGAACGCGCACGGCCGGTGCTCGCCGCCATGGGCAAGACCATCGAACACTTCGGTGACAGCGGCGCCGGCCAGGCCACCAAGGCGACCAACCAGATCATGTGTGCGGGCATCATCCGCGCCTGTGCCGAGGCCATGGCCTTCGCTGGCGCCCATGGCCTGCCTCTCGACCGCGTGGTGTCGACGCTCGGCGCCGGCGCCGGCTCGAGCTGGTACTTCGTGCACCGCGCGCCGAACATGATCCGCGAGAGCTACCCGGCCGGGTTCCGCGTGAAGCTGCACGCCAAGGACCTCGGCATCTGCCGCGACATGGCGGCACGCTTTGGCGTTTCGCTGCCGGTGGTCGATGCGATGCTGGCCGAATACGCCGAACTCATCGCCCAGGGACACGGCGACGAGGACATCTCCGCGGCGCATCGTCTCAAGCAGGCGCTGTTCAAGAAGGCGGGTCAGTGAACCCCGCGGCGCGCGAAGCCGCCACCCGCGACCCCGCCCACCGGGACCCGGCGCTTCGCGACGCCAACCCGCCGCACCAGCTCTATCTACCCGACTTCTGCCGGCCGCGCGCGGTGCTCGCCATCGTGCTCATCTGCGAGCTCACCGCGCTGGTGCTGGCGCTGGCGCGCAACGAGGCGGTGCTCGGGTTCTGGCCGGACCTCGGGCGCACCTCGATGTTCCTGCTGTGGATCGGCCTGTTCGGCGCCGGCATGTTGTGCGCACTGCGCGGCTACCTGAACCGCCTGTCGTTGCCCAAGGGGTCGGCCATCGTGCTCGGGCTCACCGCGACGCTGGTCATGCTGATTTCCACCGTCGCGTGGCAGTTCGGCAACCGCGCCGGATTGCTGGGCGGCAGCGACCTGGTGCCGCAGGATCACTGGACCTTCCTGCTGCGCAACGTGGTCATCGCGCTGGTGGTTACGGCGCTGGCGCTGCGCTACTTCTACGTCACGCACGAATGGCGCCACAACGTGGAGCTGCAGGCCAAGGCGCGCGTGCACGCGCTGCAGGCGCGCATCCGGCCACACTTCCTGTTCAACAGCATGAACACCATCGCGGCGCTGACGCGCAGCAACCCGGCGCGCGCCGAGGAGGCGGTGCAGGACCTGGCCGACCTGTTCCGCGCGAACCTCAGTGAAAAGCGCAACCAGATCCCGCTGTCCGACGAAATCGACGTGGCGCGCACCTACCAGCGCATGGAACAGCTGCGCCTCGGCGAGCGGCTGCGCATCGAGTGGAAGATCGATTCGCTGCCGCGCAACGCGCTGGTGCCGGGCCTCACGCTGCAGCCGCTGCTGGAAAACGCCATCTACCACGGCGTCGAGCCGCGGCCGGAGGGCGGCGTGGTCACGGTGGTGGGTGAGTTCAACAAGGGCATGATCACCATTGTCGTGCGCAACCCGTTGCCGGCCGCGAACGTGACCATGCGTGAAGGCAACCGCCTGGCGCTGGCCAATATCAAGGAGCGCATGGATCTCATGTACGACGACCGGGCCACGGTGAAGTCCGGCCGCTTCGACGACGAGTACATCGTGACGCTGCGTTTTCCATTCCAGCCCATCGACGGCGCGCGCGGCGCGTGAGTCCCCGTCCATGACACTGACGGTGCTGATCGTGGACGACGAGCCGCCCGCGCGCGATCGCCTGCGTTCCATGCTGCTCGAGGCGCAGGGCTTCGAGATCGCCGGCGAGGCGGAGAACGGGCGGCGCGCGCTGGAACTGTGCGACTCGCTGCAACCCGACATCGTGCTGCTCGACGTGCGCATGCCGGGCATCGACGGCCTCGAGGTCGCGCGCCACCTGGCGACGTTGCCCGAACCACCCGCGGTGATCTTCATCACCGCGTTCGACGAATACGCGCTGCAGGCCTTCGAATCCGAGGCCATCGCCTATCTATTGAAGCCGTTCCGCGCCGAGAAGTTGCACGCGGCGCTCGCCAAGGCCGGCCGGCTGACGCGCCCGCAGCTGCAGCAGGTGGCCAGCGCCTCGCGCGAAAGCACGCGCCGCAGCCACATCGGCGTGCGCGGGCGCGACGGCCTCAAGCTCATCCCGGTCGACGAGGTGCTGTGTTTCGTCGCCGACCAGAAGTACACCACCGTGCGGCACCAGGGCGGCGAGGACCTCATCGACGATTCGCTCAAGACACTGGAAGAGGAACTGGGCGCGAGCTTCGTGCGCATCCATCGCAACGCGCTGGTCAACACGCGCTACCTCGAGCGCATCGCGCGCGACGCCACCGGCCAGCATTTCGTCCACCTGCGCGGTCTCACCGCACCGCTCGAGGTGAGCCGGCGCATGGCCGGCGACCTGAAGGATCGCTTCCGTATCTAGCGCGGCGAATCGAATGGACCGCGGGCACGCACCAGCTCGCGCGGCGCCAGCTCCAGCACCTCGACGTCGAGCGTCACGCCTTCGGTGCTGACTACCGGTACACGCTCCCGGTCGCCCGAGGCGGTCTCCACGTCGATGAATTGTCCGGGCCTCGCGGCCAGCATCTCGCCGAGGCAGCGCAGCGTGACGCGCGCACCGCCGGTGGTGAGCGCACTGAACGCATCGACGATCACACCGTGCGCGTTTTCCACGCGCGCCGGGCCGAGACGCGCCGCGATGCGCAGATCGCTGCGCGGGCGCGCCTGGCACAGCAGGACCTCACCGCGCGCCGCCTCGCTGGCGACGATGCCCGGGGGCAGGCGCCCGTCGGGATATTCGATTTGGCCTTCGAGCAGCCGCGCCTTGCAGGAGGCGCAGCGCCCCGCGCGACAGCTGTGCGGTAACGGGATGCCGGCGGCGAGCGCCGCGGCGAGGACGTTCTCCCCGGCGGTCACGGTGATTTCGTGGCCGCCGGGGTCGATGTGTACTTTGAATCCTGGCGTGTTATCGCTCAGGCGTTAGCGTCCTTCTTCTTTCCGAAGAGCTTGCGGAAGAACGCGCCGATCGCGACCAGGGCCATGAATATGAACTTCTTGGCGGCGAGCAACATCACGCCGATCTTCGCCAGCAGGCCGGTCTTCGCCGCGATGCCACCCGCGATCAACGCCGCCAGTCCGTACTCGGCCACGCGGTCGGTCTTGGAATTGAAATCCGCGTACCGGTAGCCCTCGTTGAACTCGGCCACCTGGATCAGCGGCTTCATGTCGTTGCGCACCTGCGGCAACTGCTCCATGCCGGCCACGGCAAGCATCGAGAGGATGCCTTCGCGTCCCAGCACGCGAACGTCGTAGTTCAGGGTATTGCCATTGGCGCCCTCGAACTTGAGCTCCTTGGCCCAGTAGAGCTTTTTCGCGCCCGAGTCGTAGTGCGGCGCTTCGGCCCAGCCAATGAGATCGATGGCACCGTAACCCGCCTTCTTGCGGGCCTCGTTGTTCTCCTTGGTGCCTTCCTTCATGTCCTTCAGGAGATCGTCGTAGTCCGTCTTGGCAGCGTCGGAGTCGTCGACGTGACCTTCATCCACGTACGTGAGGATCACGGCCCAGCCGGTCTCGGACATCGGGTCCACGTCCTTCGCGACAATGGCGCCCTCCGTGGAGTCGTCGGGCGGGTTGCCCCAGGCCTGCAGCAGCTTGTTGGTCTCCGCCGCATCGAGATAGCGATAGCTTTCTCCGAGATGCAGGGTCGCCTTCTTGTTGGGCAACTCGATGTTGCCGGTCTGATAGTTGAACTTCGGCCCTTCCGGCACGACCGCGGCGGGTGCCGCGCTACCGTCCGCGGGGGCCGCGGTCTCGGGTCCTTCGGATGATGGCGCGGGTGGGTCTTGGGCAATGGCCAGCGTGCTCAACATCCAGAACGCGCCCAGCACCAGACCTGTAGTCTTTGCAGTCGATCGCATTTTCCAACCTCCCAGTCGAATCGACGGGAAGCTAGCACAACGTGAGGCCGGAAATGTTCGAGAACCCGTCAAAAACCGAGATCGACGCGCTGCTCCGGCGCACCCGTTCCATCGCCGTCCTCGGCCTGTCGGACAGCCCGGATCGCCCCAGTCATAACATCGCGCGGGCGCTGCAGAAGTTTGGCTATCGGATCGTCCCCGTGAACCCGGCGGCTGCGGAAATACTCGGGGAGAAGTCGTGGCCGGACCTGGAATCCGCGCTCCGCGACTCGGGTCCCATCGACGTGGTCCAGGTTTTCCGCCGGCCGGAACACGTCGCGGGGATCGTGGACGAAGCCATCCGGCTGAAAGTCCCGGCGCTGTGGTTTCAGGAGGGCGTGATCGACGAACAGGCCGCGGCGAAAGCGCGCGCCGCCGGCATTTTCACCGTCATGAATCGCTGCATGTTCCGCGACCGCTCGACGCTCGCGGCGTAGCGAGGCAGCGCTCGATCAACCCGCCGTGACTTCGACGCGGTTGCCGTCGGGATCGCGCACCACGCATTCGTAGTAGCCATCGCCCGTGCGCCGCGGGCCGTCGACGACCGCGATCCCATCCGCGGCGAAGCGCGCGGCCAGCGCATCCACCGCCGTCACATCACCGACCGCCAGCGCCAGGTGCGCGAAGCCGAGTAGTTCGCTGGCCGCACGCGCATCGATACCGGTGCGCGTCATGATCTCGATGCGCGCTCCCGAAACGAACTCGAGGAAGCGCGAGGCGAAGCCCTTGGCCGGATTGCGATACAGCTCGCCGACCCGCGCGCCAAAATATTTCGAGTAGAAGGCCGCGACGCCGTCGATGTCGCTCACCCACATCGCGACGTGCTCGATGCGCACGCTCATGACAGGCGGCATAGCATGACGTCATCGGTCTGCGGATCGCTGCCGACCACGAAGGTCTTGTGCCCCACCGTCTCGAAGCCGTGCTTGCGATAGAACGCCTGCGCGCGTGAGTTGCGCTGCCACACGCCTAACCACAACGACGTCGCCCCGCGCTGCTTCGCCCGCCGCTTGGCGCCGGCCATGAGCGCACCGGCCACGCCCTTGCCGTGCCAGGGCTGGTCCACGTAAAAGCGCCACAACTCGATGCTGCCCGCCGGCGTACCAGGTGCGCCCGAATCGGCGCGCAGTTGTGCAAACCCGAGCCAGCGGTCGGCAGCGTCGACCAGGATCAGCGTATCCATGGACGGATCGGCGATCTCCAGCCGCTGCTTCCCGGGACTGAACGACGATTCGAGATGCGCCTGCATGTCTTCCGCCGTGTTGTCGGCGGCAAAGGTTTCCAGGAAGGTGCGCGCGCCGAACGCAGCCAGTTGCGCCGCGTCGGCCGGTGTGGCGTCACGCAGCGTGCGTGGCTCGAGTGGGTCCTTTGCCGGGGCGGCGTGGTTCATGGCGCTGTTTCGAGGATGTGTGCCGAAGTCGCCAGCAGTATCTCGCAGGCGCCGGCGCCCGTGTCGCCGCGCGTGAGCGAGGTGCGCATTCCTCCCTCGCGCCCCTCGATGTCGACCAGCTCACCGTGCAGTTCGACGACGCTGCCGACTCGCAGGCGTCGCAGCGCGGCGCGTACCACTTCGTTGCCCGGGATCACGTGCCAGTTGGCAGAGTGTGTCTCGATCTGTTCGCGCGATACCGGCCAGGTCTCGGTGCGCCAGTAGTAGAAGCGATTCGACTGGCTGATCTTGACCCTCTGCAACACCGCGCTGTCGGACATCGGTCCCCAGCCCACCGCGAAGTCGGTGGGCACCAGCGCCGCGAGTTCGCCGAGTGAATAGTCTTCGCGCCCGAGGATGCGCACCGTGGCGCCGAATTCGGCGCGCGGCCGCAGCGTGAATGCGCCGTGCGGAATGCCGGGTGCGCCGTCGATGTCCTGTTGCTCGGGATCTGCGGGCGCGAGCACCCCGGGTGAGTGCGATATGTCGCGCGTGGAATACAGCCGCCACGCCGCGAACAACGCAATTCCCGCAACTACCCAGGGAGTGACCCGCATGAGGGGACAAATCGTAAGGTATTCTTCGCGCCATGCAGCTCGAGTTCACGAAAATGCACGGTCTCGGCAACGATTTCATCGTTTTCGATGCACCGCGCGATGGCCGCCTTCCGACCGAGAAAGAATGGCGTGCGCTGTCGGCGCGTCACACCGGCATTGGCTTCGACCAGGCGCTGGTACTCGAGCCGCCGCGCCGCGCCGGCACGCAGGCGTACTACCGCATCTTCAACGCCGACGGTGGCGAGGTCGAGCAATGCGGCAACGGCGTGCGCTGCCTCGCCTCGTTCCTGCATCGGCGGGGCGCGGTCGCGTCGAGTGGCAGCGCCGAGATCCTGCTCGACAGCCCCGCGGGACTCATGCGTGCCCGCATCCACGACGAGAACCTGGTGTCGGTGGACATGGGCCCTCCGAACTTCAACCCCGAATCCCTGCCATTCGAAGCCTCGGCAGAAGCGCACGTGTATCCCCTCGCGGTCGCCGGCACCGAGGTGGAGATTGGCGCGGTGTCGATGGGCAATCCGCATGCCGTACTCACCGTGGCCTCGGTCGCGAGCGCACCGGTCGATCGACTGGGGCCCGCCATCGAGAAACACCCGCGATTCCCGAAACGCGTAAACGTGGGCTTCATGGAGATCGTCGACCGCGCGCACATCCGGTTGCGTGTTTTCGAGCGTGGCGTCGGAGAAACGCTGGCCTGTGGCACGGGCGCGTGTGCCGCTGTTGCGGTGGGCCGACGCCATGGTCGCCTCGATCCCACCGTCGAAGTGGAATTGCCGGGAGGAAAACTCGAGATCACCTGGGCGTCGCCTGTCGAACACATTTGGATGAAAGGCCCGGCCGCTGTATCTTTCACGGGTCGAGTCGAGTTCCAGGGAGTCGATCAGAAATGAGCACACAGCCTGCGCGTGGTTTGCCTGCCGGTCAGACGGACGAAGAGCGCATCGAGAGATATCTCACGCTCAACCCCGACTTCTTCGAGAGACACCAGGCGGTGCTGGCCCGCATGCGGCTGCCGCACATGCGCACCGGTTCCACGGTGTCGCTGGTCGAACGCCAGGTCGAAGTGTTGCGCGAGCAGAAGACCGACGCCGATCGCCGCCTCGCGGAGTTCGTCGCCGTGGCGCGCGCCAACGACCAGCTCGCCGAGCGCATCCATCGTTTCACGCGGCGCCTGTTACGCGCGCCGACCGCGGCCGCCGCGATCAACACGCTCGAAGCCAGCCTGCGCGAAGACTTCGACGCATTCAATTCGGTGCTGCTGCTGACCACGCCGATCGAATCGTTGGGTAACGCCGAGCACGAACCGTTCCTGCGCAAGCTCGCGGCGGACGACACCAACATCCGCACCTTCGAAGCGCTGCTGGCCACCGGCAAACCGCGTTGCGGCCAGGTGCGCGACTCGCAGCGTGAATTCCTGTTCGGTCCCGAGGCCGCGAGCATCGGCTCGGTCGCGCTCGTGCCGCTGGGCGAGGCGGGCTCGATCGGCCTGCTCGCGCTCGGCAGTGCCGAACGCGAACGCTTCCACCCGGGCATGAGCACCGAGTTCCTGAAGCGCATGGGCGAGCTGATCACGGATGCCCTCTCTCCATCTTAGAATTATTCACGGACGGCACCCCAGCTCTTTGAGGAAAAGGGGTGCCGTTTTCCAACGTGGGGCGTGAGTCCCTGGCGACAATCGATCGCCGCTGCATCGAAGCCTACCTGCAGCATCTCCGCAAGGAGCGGCGTCTCTCGCCGCACACCGCTTCCAACTACGCGCGCGACATCGCCGCGCTCGCGGATTTCCTCGAGCGCGCCAACGTCATGGAGTGGAAGCGCGTCGACAGCCAGCATGTGCGCGTGTTCGCGGCACGTTCGCATGCCGCCGGGCTCAATCCCCGCAGCGTGCAGCGTCGGCTGTCGGCGGCGCGCGGCTTCTTCGGCTACCTGGTGCGCGAGCGCGTGGTCGCGAGCAACCCGGCGGTGGACATCCGTGCGCCCAAGGCGGCGAAGCGGCTCCCCGGCACGCTCGACGTCGACCAGATCGCGCAGCTGCTCGACATTCCGGGCAACGATCCGCTCGCGGTGCGTGACCGCGCCATCATGGAACTCTTCTATTCCTCGGGCCTGCGGCTCGCCGAGCTCGTCGGCCTGTCGCTCACCGACGTCGACCTCGCCGACCGCACGGTGCGGGTGCTGGGCAAGGGAGCCAAGACGCGCATCGTGCCCGTGGGACGCAAGGCCTGCGACGCCATCCGCGCGTGGCTCAAGGAGCGCGCGGCGCTCGCAGCCATCGACGCGACCGCGCTCTTCGTCGGACGCAACGGCGAACGGCTGAAGTCGCGCGCCATCCAGCTGCGCATTGCCCAGTGGGCGCGCCGCAAGGGCCTGCCGAGCCGCGTGTATCCGCACCTTTTCCGCCATTCGTTCGCCACGCATCTGCTTGAATCGAGTAAGGATTTGCGTGGCGTGCAAGAGCTCCTGGGTCACGCCGACATCTCCACGACCCAGATCTACACCCATCTTGATTTCGCCCACCTGGCCCGCACCTACGACGCTTCCCACCCTCGGGCAAAACGCAAGACCTAGGTCTTGAAGGTCGAAAAATGTCGGACGGTTTCAATCCGCATGGCACCACCATCCTGGCGGTGCGGCGCAACGGCGCCGTCGCCATCGGTGGCGACGGGCAGGTCACGCTCGGCAACACGGTCATGAAGGGCAACGCCCGCAAGGTGCGTCCGCTCGGCAATGGCAAGGTGCTCGGCGGTTTTGCCGGCGGCACCGCCGATGCGTTTACGCTCTTTGAGCGCTTCGAGGGCAAGCTCGAGAAGTTCGGCAACCTCACGCGCGCCGCGATCGAACTCGCCAAGGACTGGCGTGGCGATCGCTACCTCAGGCGTCTCGAGGCGCTGCTGCTGGTCGGCGACACGAAGAACCTGTTCGTGATCTCCGGCAACGGTGACGTCATCGAACCGGAACACGATCTCGTGGCCATCGGTTCCGGCGGTCCATTCGCGCAGGCCGCGGCCCGCGCGCTGGCCGATAACACCGAACTCTCCGCGCGCGACATCGTCGAAAAGGGCCTGAACATCGCCGCGGACATCTGCATCTATACCAACCGCAACCTCGTCATCGAGGAACTGAAGAGTTAAGGAGAAGGGCCTTCAAGATCATGACACCCAAGCAAATCGTTGCGGAGCTCGACAAGCACATCGTCGGCCAGGCCGACGCCAAGCGTGCCGTCGCCATCGCGCTGCGCAATCGCTGGCGCCGCATGCAGATCGGCGAGCCGCTGCGCCAGGAAATCACCCCGAAGAACATCCTGATGATCGGTCCCACCGGCTGCGGCAAGACCGAGATCGCGCGCCGCCTCGCGAAGCTGGCCAACGCGCCGTTCGTGAAGGTCGAAGCCACCAAGTTCACCGAGGTGGGCTACGTGGGCCGCGACGTGGACTCCATCGTCAAGGACCTCGCCGAAGTCGCCGTGAAGATGGCGCGCGACGAGGAGATCGCCAAGGTGCGCGAGCGCGCCCGGGACGCCGCCGAGGAGCGCATCCTCGACGCGCTGCTGCCGCATCCCAAGAAGATGGGATTCTCGACCGACGCGGAAGATCCCGGCCGCGACAACGACACCCGCCAGAAATTCCGCAAGATGTTGCGCGAAGGACAGCTGGCTGACCGCGAGATCGAGATCGACGTGCGGGCGGTGCCTGCCGGGGTGCAGATCATGGCGCCGCCGGGCATGGAGGAGATGCAGGAACAGCTCTCCAGCATGTTCGCCAACATCGGCGGAAGCCGTACCAAGCCGCGCAAGATGAAGGTCAAGGAAGCGCAGAAACTGCTGGTGGACGAGGAAGCCGGCAAGCTGGTCAACGAGGAAGAGCTGCGCGCCCGTGCGCTGCAGAACGCCGAGCAGAACGGCATCGTGTTCATCGACGAGATCGACAAGGTGGCGCGCCGGCAGGACAGCTATGGCGCCGACGTGTCGCGCGAGGGCGTGCAGCGCGACCTGCTGCCGCTGGTCGAAGGCAGCACCGTGTCCACGAAATACGGCCAGATCAAGACCGACCACGTGTTGTTCATTGCGTCAGGCGCGTTCCACATGTCCAAGCCCTCTGACCTGATCCCGGAACTGCAGGGCCGGTTTCCGATCCGCGTGGAGCTCGACTCGCTCAAGGTCGA
>Ga0134122_10003555_pt1 | contig 11568 bp, 12 predicted proteins | sample KB302_FD_96461 | JGI IMG/M metagenome (GOLD analysis project Ga0134122, IMG submission 96461) | Terrestrial soil microbial communities without Nitrogen fertilizer from Kellogg Biological Station, Michigan, USA - KB3-0-2 | ecosystem: Environmental > Terrestrial > Soil > Unclassified ...
CCACCGTCGCCGTGGCCGAGGTGTCACCGGTGCGCTGGACCGAGATCACGGCGTTGGCGGCCGTCTCGTCGATCTGGAAGCCGGTGGCGGTGAACTGGATGATGCCGCCGTCGGCGATCTGGGTGACGAACGCGTCGAGCAGGCCGCTGGCGGTCGAGAGCGGCGTCTGCGTCGGGAAGTTCGTCGAGTTCGTGAGGCCGGTCAGATGCCCCACACCGTCGGCGTCGACGGCCACGGCCTGGGCCACGTCGTCACCGGCGCCGCCGAGATAAGTTGAGTAGATGAACGTGTTGCCGGTCGCGCTCAGCTTGGTGACGAACGCGTCGAGCCTCCCGCCGGGGCCCTGGAAGGCCTGGATGCTCGGGAAGTCGACCGAGGCCGTGGAGCCGACCACGTGGACCGTGAAGTCCGTGGCGTTGACGGCGATGCCGTTGGCGATGTCCTCGCCGGTTCCGCCCAGGAACGTGGAAAAGAGCAGCGCGTTGCCGGCCGGGTTCAGCTTGCTGACGAAAGCGTCGTGCCGCCCGCCGAACGTCGGCTGCACCGGCAGCACGGTCGGGAAGTTCGGCGACAGCGTGGAGCCGGCCACGTAGGCGTTTCCCAGGCTGTCGACCGCCACCGCGAAGGCTTCGTCGTCCTGCGCGCCGCCCAGATACGTGAGGTAGACGATGGTGCCGAGCGGGTCGAGCTTGCCGACGAACGCGTCGATGTTGCCGGCCAGCGTCGGCTGCAGCGCGTTCACGACGCCGATCGCCGTCGAGTTCGTCGTGCCCACCACCCACACGTTGCCGGCCGCGTCGGCCGCGATGCCCTGCCCCACGTCGGTACCGGCGCCGCCGATGAACCGGCAATAGTCCACCGTGGCGCCGGTGGCGTTGAGCCGGAGCACGAATGCGTCGGCGCCCGTCGACTTGATGCCCAGGCAGATGACTGCGTTGTTGTTCGGGAACGTGGACGACGTCGTGGAGCCGGTGATGTAGGCGTTGCCGAGGGCGTCGACGGCGATGCCGTTGGCGACGTCCTCCGTGTTGGAGCCGATGTAGGTCGAGTAGACCAGCGTGGAGCCCGTCGGATCGAGCTTCGCCACGAAGGCGTCGTTGGCCCCGCGCGTCGACGACTGGAAGGCGCCGAACACCGGGAAGTTGTTCGAGTTCGTGGTGCCGGTCACGTAGGCGTTGCCGGCGGAATCGACCGCGATCGCGTTGCCCGCCTCGTCACCGCTGCCGCCGACGAACGTGGAGTACATCACCGTGCTGCCGCTCGAATCGAGCTTGGTGACGAACACGTCGGTCGCTCCGACGCGCACGGCCTGGAACGGCGTCGTCGACACGGGGAAGTTCGCCGAGACCGTGGAGCCGGTGACGTAGGCGTTGCCGGAGTCATCCAGCGCGATCCCAAAGCCCTGATCGTTGGAGGCGCCGCCGAGGTACGTCGAGTAACCCAGCACGGGGTCGATGACCAGCGGCCGCGCGCGATCCCACGCCTCCACCTGGAACCGCACCTTCCCCTCCTCGAGGACGTAGCCGCCCGCGACCCGCTGCCGCTCGCCGCCGGTCTCCTGATAGATGAGGGGGCGCCGCAGCCGCAGCTCGCCGGCCGCCGTGGCCAGGACGAGGTCGCCGCCGTCGTCGATGCGAAGCGCGTCGGCGCCCTCGAAAGCCAGCGCGACGGCGGCGGGATCGGAGCCCGGCGCGACGATGAAGTCGTACTCCAGCTCGCGCTCGCTGCCGTAGAAGACGAGGCTGATCCCCGGATAAACATCCGAATAGCGGACACGCGCGAAGGTCGGGACGTCACGCCGCCAACCGCTGCGATCGCCGACCAGGTAGTGGTGACGGCCGGGCAGCGGGTCGACGCCGCTGATCGTGGCGCCCGCCCGCGCGCCGACGAGACGCATGCGCACCACCGACGGCGTCACATCCTGCGTTGCCCCCGGCTGGGGACGGCGCGCGATGGACCCATCAGCCAATTTCGCGGGCGGCGTAAGGACCAGCACACTCTCGGTGGGCGACAGGAACAAGCCGTAGCCGCGGCCGCGGGCCAGGAAGCGGACGTCGTTGTCAGCCTGACCCTGGTTCGGCTCGAAGGTCAGGGGCAGCGGGCCGCCCGGGCCCAGGGCCGGCCTGCCTACGGTGGAGGCCGCCGCTGGCAAGACGCACGCCAGAGCGAGCAGGAACGCGGTCGGGATCACCCGGGCGAGGTTCAGTACGATGCCGCTCCGTATCCGGCTAGGCACTGGCCGACTCCCCGTGAGACGACGCGGTCCGCCCGCGCTCCTCGGAAGTCGCTCACCGAACGGCCCGATGGGCGTTCGTGTTCCAGCACCCGTTGCTATGGGCGGCCACCGTGCCAGCGATTGTAGGACATGCCCCCCGGTCAGCCCTAGATCAGAGTTCCTCGATGCCGCCGGTTACGCCTAACCTCTTGTCGCGTTTGGAGTTTGACACGCAATGGGCACGACCCCTAGAATCCGCATCGGTATATTTTGGACCGGGGGATGGACGGGAACCTGGAAGCGCTCGCCCGAGAGTTGACCGCGCTGACCCAGCGCTTCGCCGACCTGGGTGCCAAGTTGGGCGATGCCGCCCGGGCACTCGAGGAGGCGGGAGCGCCCCCGGCCGATGTGCTGGTTACCGACCTGGCCGGGGCGCGCAGCAAGTTCATCGAGTTACGGGCCGACGTCCTCAGCGCCGCTCAGGCCGCGTCGGTCCCACCAAGGGGTGAGCCCGAGAGCCTGACCGAGCTGGAGCCGCTGCTCGGCGCCATCGCGTCGGCGCTGCGGCTACAGGCGAGGACCGCGGAGTTCGAGCAAACCCGACAGGAGGTTGTGGCCACACTCGACCGCGTGCTCGACATCGTGCACCGCGACGATCGGGCCTTCCCCACCCTCGTCGGCTGCCACGACAAGGCCCGCGCGCTGCGCGAGCAGGCGCTTGCGCTCGGCGACCCCGAGGCACCGGAGGCCCAAAAGCTCGGGGCCAGCGCGCAGACCTTCGGCGACCTTCTCTCGATGGTCCAGAACCGCGATGCCATCGACGACGAGCGCTACGCCCAGCTCGAAGAGGCCGTGTCGCGCGAGTTCGGCCGGCCGCTGGCCGTCGCCGTGGCTCGTGGCCGGCTGGCCTTCGCCGACGAGATCGTGGAGCCACCGCCGGCCCCGGCGCCCGAGCCCGAGCCAGAGCCGGCGCCGGCGCCCGAGCCGGTCCTGGCGGCGCCTACGTCCGTCCCGCACGTTCCCGTCCGCGATGCGCTGCCGAGCCTCGCACCGCCGCCAGTCGAAGAGCCGCCGCTCGAGCTGGCCATCGAGCCGCCACCGGCGCCGCCCGAGCCGGCGACACTCGCCCTCGAGTCTGCGCCACCGCCGGTGGTCGAGCTCCCCGACGAGGTGCCGGCTCTCGCGATGCCGGCGGTGGAGATGCCCACGATCGAGATGCCGCGCCTCGAGCCCGTCGTGCCGCCGCCGGCGCCCGAGCCGGCACCGCCCGAGCCGGTGACCGCCGCCGCGCCCGCAAAGCCGGTCGCCGAGCCCTCGGCGCCGGACGAGACCGCGCAGTGGTGGCTAGCGGCCTGGGCGCGTTGGTCGGGCTGGAAGTCCACACACGACTTCGCCAACGTCGTCCGCGAGGAGCTCGGCAAGTATCCCTACCTGCTGTCGGTGCCCATCCAGAAGAGCCCGGAATACGACGACGGCCTGCTGGCCTACGGGTACTCGATCCTGATGGACCACGTCGAGAAGCAGAGCCCCGGCTGCGTGGGCAACGCGCTCAACAGCCTCAAGGCCGGCGTGTCGCGGCCGGTCGGCGAACAGCTCTACGACTACCTCGTCAGCGAGGGCCGCCTGGGCGAGAGCTATCCCGAGTTCGTCAAGAACACGCTGCTGGCCGCGGTGCCGGAGCCCGGCGTGTGGTTCCAGTTCCGCATCCTCGAGTCCAAGGAGGACACGCGGATCTTCCAGCGCCCGACGGCGCGCCTGGGCGACACCGAGCTGTCAGGCCAGCGGCTGGCCAACGACAACCAGCGTTATGCCGAGCACAAGTTCAAGATGACACTGCCGCCGCTGACCATGCGGTGCGTCCAGGTGTCCGCGGAATCCATCCGGGATGCGCGCGGCGTGGGCGTGAAGCTCGCCAGCGACGGCGCGGCGAGCGAGAGCGGATGGATCGCCATCGTGCCGGCCGGCTCGAAGGGCAAGACCGAAGCCCGCCGGGTCGCCGAAGAAGGCACGCACGTCCCGGGGCTCGGCAAGGACTTCGCGGCGGTGTGGATCGCGGTGTTCAACCCACACCCCACCGAGGACCGGCGCTACGACCTCAGCGTGTTCCTGCGAAAGGACACGAAGTCGCCCTTCCGCGGTCGCTGACTAATCGTGCGGGGTGGGATTCGGGGCGGCGGCAGGCGCCGGCGCCTGGGCCTCGGCGCGGCGGGCGAACGGGCTCTTGGTGACGCCGAGCTTCTGTGCGATCTGGTTGGTGGCCTGCACCGTCTCGAGCACCTTGGCCAGGGCCTGACCGGCTTCTTCCTTCTCCGCCCGCAACACCTCGTTCTGCTTGCGCAGATCGTCGAGCTCTTTGTGCAGGTCGCCGCTCGCCTTGCGGAAGTCCACGCCCTGCGTCTTCGCCTCGCCCAGCTCCTTGCGCAGCTCGGCCAGCTCCTTGCGCAGACGCTCGGATTCCTTCTCGGCGTGCTCCGTCTTGGCGCTCAGCTTCTGCTCGATCTCCAGCAGCTCGGGCAGCAGGGCAAAGAACTCCTTGCTGTCTTCGACCCAGCGGCTGATCCGCTCGCGCAGCTGCGACGGTTCCATGTCGCCCTCGATTCTCCGGGGGGCTGATGTCGGCGGCCCCAATCTAGCACCGGCCTCCCAGCCTGCGCAATGTTGTCGAGCAGATCGGTGTTACCTTGAGCGAAGATACAGGGCCATGGCGGCAATCGCACGGAACCTCTTGCCCAGCGGGCGGCGATACCGCCTGCTCATGGGCATCGTCTTCATGGCTATCGCCGTTGCCGGGGGCGCGGTGCTGACGGCCGCCGGCCTGCCGCGCGGCATGCGTCTGGTGCTGGCCATCCCCTTCTACCTGGGCTCGGTGGGCTTGCTGCAGTATCGCGACCACACCTGAGTGGGCCTGGCTGCGCGCGGTCAGCGCGAGGGCGAGCGCGGAGTGGAGAAGATCGACGACAGCTGGCTCGTGAGACAGCTCCGCCGGCAGGCGCGCGAGGTCCTCGTCGAGGCCGTCCTCGCCGCGGCGCTGCTCACCGGCATCACGCTCATGCTGCCCGGCTGAGATCGAGCGCGGTCGACAGCGTGAGCTGGGCCTTCAGGACGCGGCGCATGTGCTCCAGCGCCTCGCGCGTGCTGGCGGGCTCGATCGAGGCCACGCAGTCGGGCGGCACCACGAGATGAAAGTCGCGCAGGTAGGCATCGCTGGCGGTGAACAGCACGCAGTTGTCGGCCGTGAGGCCGGTCAGGATCAGCGTGTGCGCACGCAGGTACTCGAGCAGGATGTCGAGCGACGTGGAAAAGAATCCCGAATGCTTCGGCTTGAGCACGAAGTAGTCGTCGGGCCCCGGCGCGAGCTGCTCGGCCAGCGGCTTGCCGCGCACGCCGTCGCGCAGGCAGTGGGTCAGCAGCGTCCGGAAGTCCGAGCGCCAGCGCCCGAAGTTGTCATTGACGGGCAGCGCCTGGCGCAGCAGCGCCTCGCCCCCCTCGAACTCGAGGTCGTTGATGACGTCGATGAGCAGCAGGACGGTCGGCGACCGGTCCGGGGCGTTGCCGTGGAGGTCGTGGTTCTTCACCGGCATGGCGTTCGCGGGCCTCGTTATACTGAGTACACCCAGTCTGGTCAGTTGAAAGGAGCGTTCTCATGCCGGTGAGGCTGTTCGTGGGGGGCTTGGCGTTCACGACGTCGACTGACGGGCTGCGTGAAGCCTTCGCCCGATTCGGACCCGTCCAGTCAGCGGCGGTCATGACCGACCGCGAAACCGGCCGGTCGCGCGGCTTTGGCTTCGTGGAGATGGCGAGCGAGGAAGAGGCCGAGCGGGCGATCAGCGCGCTCAACGGGTCGAGCCTGGACGGCCGGATGATCCGCGTGGACAAGGCCACCCCGCGCGGCGCCGGCGGCCCACCCCGCCCGCGGCCGGCCGGGGGTTTCGCGCCTCGTGGGCCCGGCGGCGGGGGCGGCTTCGCGCCCCGTGGGCCCGGCGGCGGAGGCGGCTTCGCGCCGCGAGGACCGGGAGGCGGAGGCGGTTACGGCCAGCGCCCCGGCGGGGGCGGCGGCGGATTCGGGCAGCGTCCCGGGGGCGGCGGCGGCGGTGGGGGCTGGCAACCTCCAATGCCGGAAGGGCGCGGGGGCCCAGGGCGGGGTCGCGGCGAACGGCGTGGGCCCGGTGGTCCGCCCGCCGGCGACTACAACAAGGGACCCCGCAAGGGTGGTCCCAAGCGCGGAGCGCCCGGTGAAGACCGGGGCGGCCGCGGCCGCCGGGGCTCCGACGGCGACTATCGCTGGGGTCGGTAGTACTCGGCGGGGGGCTTCGCCCCCCTGCCGTTCAGCGTGCTCACGGAAGACCGGTCTGGCCGGTGGCCGAGAGCCGGAAGGCCATCTCGGTGATCAACGGCGCGAACAGCATGATGACGAAGAAGGCCGTGGCCACCCAGATCGCCGCCCGCATCAGGGTCATGGCGAGACTCTAGCGCACTCGCGCACGACGTCGTCGAGGCCGCGCACGATGTGATCCGGACGCACCGTCGCGCCCGCCGGCAAGCCGCTCCCCGCCCGATCGATCCAGACGCCGCGCAACCCCACGCGCTGCGCTCCGGCCACGTCGAAGTCCAGGTGATCGCCGACCATCCACACCTCGGGTCCCGGCTCGACGCCGAGCGCCTTCAACGCCGTCCGATAGACGACCGCGTCGGGCTTGCCGTGCCCCAGCTCGCCCTCGATCACGATGGCGCCGAAGAACGGCGCCAGCGCGCAGCGCTCGATCTTCCACCGCTGCTCGGTCGCATCCCCGTTGGTGACGAGCCCCAGCGGCAGCCCGCGCGCGCGGAGTGCCTCGAGGCACGCGAGCGCCTCGGGGAAGAGCGCCATCACGGCCCGGCGGCGAGTGGAGAACTCCGCCGCGATCGCGGTCGCGAGCTCCGGCGCCGGCGCGCCGTACGCCTCCAGCGCGTGCGCGGCGATCTGCGTCCACGCTCGCAGCATGTGGCGGCGCTCGCGCCGGTGCCGCTCGGGGTCGTCCCAGAACCAGCGGCGGCTGGCCACCAGTGCGGCGACGAGGCGCTCCTGCTCGAGCGAGCCCGCCACCGTTGCGCAGGCCTCGGCCCAGCAGCGCTCGGCGCCTCCGGAATAGTCGAGCAGCGTGTCGTCGAGGTCGAGCAGCAGCGCCTTCACGCGCGCGACTCCCTCACGGCCACGGCCGCGTGGCGCGGATCACGAACGAGGGCGGCCAGCAAGACGAGACCCGACAGCGCGAAGGCCAGCGCGACGACGAACATCGCGCGGAAGCCGAGCCCGTCGGCCAGCAGGCCGCCAAGCAGCGGTGCTGCGAACGCCATCGGCGTCATCACCGTGGTGCCCAGCCCGATGTAGGTCGGCCGCGCTTCGGGCGTCGGGGAGAACTCCAGCAGTACGTTGAGGTTCGAGACGTTCACGGCGGCGCCCTGCACGCCGTACAGCACGAACACGACGCCGAATGCGCCGAGCGACGGCGCCAGCAGCGCCGCCGTCGTCGCGCCCACCCCGGCCACCATCCCGGTCAGCAGCACCACCCGGTGGCCGGCGTGATCGGCGACCCAGCCCAACGTCAGCGTGCCCACGGATTGGCCCACCAGCATCAGCGCGGTGAAGACCCCCACCTGCGCCGCCGGCGCCTCCCACGCACGCAGCGCGTACACGGTGTAGAAGCCCGAGGCCATGGAGCCGGTCATGGCCAGGCCGCGGGCCACGAGAAACCACGAGAGGTTGCGATCGCGCCGCAGCAAGCCGGGCATCCGGCCGAGATAGGCGCGCAACGGCACCGGCGCCGCCGTGCGCTCGGCCGGCACCTCGCGCACGAAGGCCAGCGCCAGCCACGACAGGCCCACGCACACGGTGGCGCCGAGGAAGCACACGCCGTACGAGGCGGGCTCGGGCACCCAGGCCAGCACGTTGGCCACGAGCAGGCTGGCCGCGAACCCGACGAGGCCGGCCACGAAGTTGGAGAGCGCGAAGAACCGGCCGCGAATCGTCGTGGGCAGCGTGCGGGCGATGAGATCCATCCACGCCGGCATCAGCACGCCGCCGACACCGGTGATCAGCAGGAGCATCAGGAGCATGAGGCCGAGCGTGAGATTCGGCCAGCGCTCCGCCGTGAAGAACGCCAGCAGCGCCATCACGAGGAACGGCACCCGCTCTCCGGCCGTCCACCGCATGATGAACGGCAGCTTGCGCGTGAGGGTCTCGGTGTAGCCGGCCGCGAACAGCGAGGGCAGGAACCAGCCGAGCGTCATCACCGCCGGGATCGCGCCGATGAGCACGTTGGGCGCGCCGAGCCAGGCGGCGAACGCCGGCAAGATGGTCGACTGCGAGGCGAACGTCAACCCCACCATGAACAGGCCGTAGTCCGTCCCCAGGACGAGGACGTTGAAGCGCAGCGGGCTCACGCGGCGCGCGCGACGACGCCGACGACGATCTCCACCGCCCGCACCATGAGGGCGGCGTCCATGCTCGGCTGCTCGAGCCCGCTGGCCGCCACCATGCCGGGCAGCAACGGCAGGTGGACGAAGCCGGCGCGCGCGGGATAACCGCCGCGCCCGGCAAGGTGGTGGAGCGTGGAGTACATCGTCTGGTTGCAGAGATAGGTGCCGGCGGTGTTTGACACGTAGGCCGGGACGCCGTCGGCCAGGAGCGCCTGGAGTATGTCGGGCAGCGGCAGCGTGGCGAAGTACGCCGGCGGGCCGCCCGCCACGCATGGCTCGTTGCACGCGCGATACCCCGTGTTGTCGGGCGTGTCGAAGTCCATGACGTTCACGGCCACGCGCTCGAGCGCGATGCGCGCGCGGCCGGCGGCGAGACCGAGATGGACGATCGCGCGCGGGTCGAGCTCGTCGACGAGGCGGGCCACGTGCACGGCCGCCGTGGCGTGATCGACGGGCAGCACGGCGCTACGGACGACGGCGTCGCCGGCGGCGCGGCCGTCCAGCGCTTTGACGACTTCCTCCGACGGATTCGCGCCGAGACCCGCGAAAGGCTCGAAGCCCGTGAGCAGGATCACCGGCCGCGTCACGCGCCCTCCTTCATCACGTCGAGCAGGCCGCCGTGGAAGCGGCGGAACATGGGCGCCCAGCCGAGCGCGTCGCTCTCCACGCGCAGCCGGGTGGCGTCGCCGTCCGGCTCGGCGCGCAGGCGGATGAGGGCCGGGCGCAGGAAGCGGCGGACGCGCGCCTCCAGCGTGCCGGCCTCGGCGTCGTAGCGCGTGATGCGCGCGCCCAGGTGGCGGAGCACAGCGGCGCTGGCCAGCAGCGCCTCGTCGGGCTGCGCGGGGACCACCACATCACGCGCGCGGGAGCGACGGAGCATGGACGGCATGTCCCAAAGGATAGCAAGGTGCGCTATCGTGAGCGCCATGATCGAGACCATCGCGGAGCATCTGACGCTCGAGACGGCCGAGCGCGTCGCCGTCGTCACCGTCAACCGTCCCGAGGCGCGCAACGCCATGACGTTTCCCATGTACGACGGCCTGCACGATCTGTGCGATCGCCTCGATGCGGACCCCGCCGTCCGCGTCGTCATCCTGCGCGGCGCCGGCGACAAGGCCTTCGTGAGCGGCACCGACATCCGCCAGTTCCAGGCGTTCAAGACCCGGGAGGACGCCCTCGGCTACGAGGCGCGCATCAGCCGCGTGCTCACGCGCATCGCCGGACTCACCAAGCCGACGATCGCCATGATCCAGGGCGACGCCGTCGGCGGCGGCCTGTTCATGTCGCTGGCGTGCGACCTGCGGCTGGCCGCCGAGCACGCGCGCTTCGGCGTGCCCATCGCACGGACGCTCGGGAATTTCGCGGCGCCGATGAGCCTCACACTGCTGATCGCCACCGTGGGTTCCACCCGCGCGCGGGAGATGGTGCTGACCGCGCGGCTGATCGGCGCGCCCGAGGCCAGGACGCTGGGCCTGGTGGACGAGGTGCACCCCCCGGCCGCGCTCGAGCCCCGTGCGCGGGAGCTCGCCGCGAAGATGAGCGAGCACGCGCCCCTCACGATGGCCGCCGTGAAGGAGGCGGTGCGCCGCTACCTCGCGGGCGTGGCGCCCAAGGACCTCGAGGACCTCATCCTCTCCTGCTACCTCTCCGAGGACTTCCACGAAGGCGTGAACGCCTTCCTGGACAAGCGCAAGGCGAACTGGCAGGGGCGCTAGAGCAGCCGCTCCATGACGATGACGTCGACCCAGGCGCCATCGAGAAGGCCCTGCTCGCGGTAGACGCCCACCGTGCGAAAGCCGCAGCGCTCGTACAGCGCCATGCCGGCCGCGTTGACGGGAAAGGCGGCCAGCACGAGCTTGTGATACGCGTGCTCGCGCCCGAGCTCGACCAGCCGCTCGATCAGGCGGCGGCCGATGCCGCGGCCGCGCCAGCCGCGCTCGATGTACACCGAGATGTCCGCCACGTGATCGTAGGCCGGGCGCGGGTTGCCCCCTTCGCCGTCACCATCGCCCGGGCGGAGGCGTCAAGGAAATGAATTGTTCGAATTCGAACCATTCGTGATACTGCGAGCGTGAACCCGGTCCACGTCCGCACCCTGCAGGAGATCGCGCGCTGCCGCAGCTTCTCGCGAGCGGCCGAGGCGCTCCACCTCAGCCAGCCGGCCGTGAGCCACCACATCCGCCACCTCGAGGCGGAGCTCGGCCAGCCGCTGCTCGAGCGCGTGGGCAAGCGTGCGCTGCCGACGCGCGCCGGCGAGCTGCTGCTCGCCCACGCCACGCGCGCCTTCGCCGAGCTGGAGGCGGCGCGGCAATCCCTGCAGCAGCTCCGCGGGCGCGTGGCGGGCCGCCTCGCCGTCGGCACCGGCGCCACCGCCAGCACCTACCTGCTGCCGCCGCTGCTGCGGCGGCTGCGTGCGCGCCATCCCGACCTGGAGCTCACGGTGGTCACCGGCAACTCGGCCGACATGGTGGCCGCCGTGGCCGCCACGCAGCTCGACGTGGCCGTCGTCACCCTGCCCGTGCGCGGCGCGGCGCTGAGCGTCACCCCGTTGATGCCCGACTCCCTCGTGGCCATCGCGCCGGCGGCGCGCGAGTGGCGCCGCCGGCGCGCGCTCACCGCCGCCGAGCTGGCGCGCCATCCGCTCATCCTCTACGAGCGCGGCGGCACGGTGCGGCGGGTCATCGACGACTGGTTCCGGCGCGGGGGCGCCACGCCGCGCGTGGCGATGGAGCTCGGCAACGCCGAGGCCATCAAGAAGATGGTGGAGGCCGGCCTGGGCCTCGCCGTCACGTCGGCGATCTCGGTGACGGCGGAGGTGCGCGCGCGCACGCTGGTCGCGCTGCCGCTCACGCCGCCGCTGGGCCGGCGTTTGGCGATCGTCCGCCGCCGCGACCGCG
>Ga0134122_10003557_pt1 | contig 11565 bp, 11 predicted proteins | sample KB302_FD_96461 | JGI IMG/M metagenome (GOLD analysis project Ga0134122, IMG submission 96461) | Terrestrial soil microbial communities without Nitrogen fertilizer from Kellogg Biological Station, Michigan, USA - KB3-0-2 | ecosystem: Environmental > Terrestrial > Soil > Unclassified ...
AGCCAGTCAGGCAAACAAGAGTTAGACAAACTGCGGAGACGCAGACGGCGCAAAGCTTGCGCATAGCACGGGCGCAACCCTGTTCCGTTCGTAGTCCCGCCTTCAGGCGGAAGTTCGTAATTGATAGATCGGCTCGTCCACATACAAACTTCCGCCTAAAGGCGGGACTACGAACAAGGAGCTGGAATGTTTGACGAGTCAACAATGAACTAACCAAAGAAGTAAGCCTCAAGCGTCTCGGCATAGAGAACCGAACCCAACACCAATTCATCAATGATCACGAACTCGTTTGGCACGTGTGCGAGCTTGTCGTCACCCGGGTAGTGCACTACTGAGATGATCCCGGCGAAAAAAAGGTTCTTGGCGACGGTGTTCCCACCGAATGTTTCATAGCTCATCGGGAGCCCAAGCCTGCGAGCTGCCGTGTCGAAGCTACGAATGATTATCGAGTTCTTATCAGAAATGTGTGGTTCGGTTTCGTGAAGCACTTTGACACTGACTTCCGACTCAGGCGAACGGCGACGAACCGCCGCCAGCTTTTCCTCGATCTGCGCAAGCACCTGGGATTTACTGATTCCTGCCGGCAACCGAAAATCAATCGAAGCGCGAGCCATCGAGGGCACTGTGTTACTCGACGACCCGCCCTGAATCGTTCCCACATTCATAGTCCAACCGTCGAACGCGTGGTCGTAGCTCGCACCGAGGTCCAGGTCTTTTATTTCCACAATCGCTTCGGCCAGCGGGATGATCGCGTTGCGGCCGAGCTCCGGCGTTGAGCCATGCGCCTGGATACCGCGGCTTTCAAGCTCAACCCAAAGGATTCCTTTCTCGCCATAGATCGAAAGATCCATTCGCCCGCCGTCCGGTATGATCGCAACATCGAACTTGAGCCCGCACTCCTCGACGAGATAGATGATGCCCAGTTCAGATCCGAGTTCTTCGTCGGCCGCCGCGATGAGATAGATTGTACCGTCAAAGCTCGGATGCTCCGCTAGGAATGCCTTGCACGCGGAGAACGCGCACGCGAACGAGCCTTTGTCATCGAGTGTGCCGCGTCCGTAGATATGACCGTCGATGATCGTCGGTTCGAATGGAGGAGTGTTCCACTGTTCGAGTTCGCCGGGCGGAACGACGTCCATATGCGAGACGAACCCGATCGACTTCGACCCTTCGCCGATTCGCCCAACGATGTTGGTGCGTCCTGGTTCTTTCTCGTGATAAGAGATCTCCATGCCGAGCGATTGCATGCACTCGGTGACGATCTCTTTGCAGAGGTACTCGTTTCCCGGCGGGTTGACGGTGTTATGGCGCACGAGTTCGCAGACTATCCGGACGATTGCGTCGCGGTCGACGTGCTTTGCAAACTTAGAGTTCATGGATTCTCCTCAAGGGAAGGACGAAAAGGACGGAGACGACCGAAAGGACAAAAGCGACATTGCGCTTGCGGTGGAGGTCAGGCCGGAATGGATCAAGCCGGCTAAATGACCCTCTGGTGTTTTGCTTGAACATCCTTGCCTGTGATTCCCCGTCGCAGCCCGGTTTGCACAGTATAGTCGCGCGCTTCTGTGCGGGAAAGTCCGAGCGGGTAGAGTCTGGCGCCAACTACAAGCTCACGATCAAAATAAACCTGACTGCTTGTCGCACCGGTTCCTGGATACGCTCCGATCCCATACGCCGTTTCGCACTCCCGGAGGCTGATTGAAGTGTCTCTAAGCAGCGGTCAGGAAAAGTGTTGATATGCCTCAGGTGCCGTGCTATAAACAGCCGTACCCCACAGATGCCCCTCTGAATTACGCTTCAGCGAGCGAACAAACCACATCGGCAGCGGGCATCCCGGAGGCAGCCGTGACTCCCTTCAGGCTTTCAGGCGGCGTGACCGTTTCAGCTCCCCTTAAGCGAAAGACGATTGAGGACAACCGATGACGACTCCGGTCGTTTTGTACGAAGAAGAATACGGCCAACTGAAGCACGTGATCACGCGCTTGTGCGCTGACGCCAACGCAAAGTTTGTGTTCTTGGTCGACAAGAACGGACAGCAGATTGCCGCGCACGGCGAGATGTTGAACCTCGACACAACAAGTCTCGCAAGCTTGACTGCAGGCAACGTAGCGGCGACCGACGGGCTGGCGCACTTGATCGGCGAGCGCGGTTTTCCGGTCCTTTCGCACGAGGGCGAGCGCGACAACCTTCACATCTCGATAGTAGCTTCGCGAGTCATTCTAGTGGTGATCTTCGACGAGCGTTCGAGCCTGGGTCTTGTGAGACTGCGGGTCAAGCGCGCGACAGCCGAGATGAACGGTATCTTCGAATTGATAGACTCGAAATTAACGCGCGAGCGCGATATGGGAATCGCGTTCGATTCGCCGTTCGCGGAAATAACCGAAGAGGACATAGACGCTTTGTTCAGCTAGTCTCGAAGTGTGAGGCTCGCAACTGCCCCTGAAACCCCAGTCGACCGGAGCGAGCCCCGAACTCCCCGGCCCAGCGATAAGGGATACGAGCCTTGACGTTCATCAACTACGCATCGCGAGAAATAAACTGCAAGATCGTTTATTACGGGCCTGGTCTTGGTGGGAAGACTACAAACCTGCAATACATCTACGACTCGACTTCTGCGCAAGCAAAAGGCAAGCTGATAAGCCTTGCAACTGAAACGGACCGCACGCTGTTCTTCGACTTCCTGCCGCTCGATCTCGGTACGGTGCGCGGCTTCAAGACTCGTTTTCATCTCTACACCGTGCCCGGACAGGTTTTTTATGACGCGAGCCGCAAGCTGATACTGAAAGGCGTGGACGGCGTGGTGTTTGTCGCGGACTCACAGCGCGAGAGAATGGATGCAAACGTCGAATCACTGTTCAATCTCGAACTGAATCTAAAGCAACACGGCTATGACTTGATCAAGATGCCTTACGTGCTTCAGCTCAACAAGCGCGACCTGCCCAACGTCATTTCGCCTCAGGAGCTAAGATCAGAACTGATTCGGAAAGATGAACCGGTGTTTGAAGGCGTCGCTAATAAAGGAGTGGGAGTGTTCGATACGTTGAAGGCCGTCGCCAAGCAAGTCTTGTTGGAGCTGCGAAAGAACAGCGGCGGATGAACGGCTACTCGTGACGCAGCGCGGTGATCGGATCGAGCCTCGCTGCTTTGATCGCCGGCCACAATCCGAAGACTATTCCAACCGTAACCGACCCGAAGAATCCGAACGCCGCTGCCCATAACGGTATCTTCATCAACAGCGCGGGCACCATTGCAGACACAGCCCGCGCGAGCAGCCACCCGAATAACAGGCCTGCTATTCCGCCGGCCCCGGTTAGCGTTACCGCTTCAGTTAAGAACTGCAAAGTGATATCAGCTCGACGAGCACCCAGCGCTTTTCGAATCCCGATCTCTCGCGTGCGCTCGGTGACGGCTACAAGCATTATGTTCATTACGCCGACGCCGCCGACCATAAACGCGATCGACGAGATGATCAGCATCACGCCAAAAACTGCGCCCACTATATCGTCGAAGGTCGTCATAAACGAGTCCGGCGTTCCAATCTCGAAATTGTTGTCCTTGTCGAGCGGAACGTTGCGGCGGCGCCGAAGCACCTGCTCGAGTCCTTCGATGCCCTCCCTCATTCGCCCCTCGCGCATTCGCACGATGATGAAGTGATCGTCCTTTGAAGGGAACATCTTGTGGAACGTCCAGTACGGGATGAAGACGTCGTTGTCTTCCCGATTCTCAGAGCCAAACGGTCCCGACTTCTGTTTCTTGACGGTCCCGACCACGGTGAAGTCCTGTCCGCCGACGTTGATGATCTTGCCGACCGGATCCTCCGCCGGGAAGAGCGCTTCAACCACATTGAACGCAAGCACGCACACATATGCCCGGTGCAGGTTCTCTGCGTCATTGAAATAGCGCCCTTCAGCTAAAGACACATTCATTACCAGTTCAGCAACCGGGAAGTTTCCTATCAGCTGCGCTCTGGTCATCGCGCGGTCGCGATATCGAACCTCGGGAGGGACCTGGGGTAACTCGCCGGGCATCGGTATTTGGTAAACGATGCCCGCGTATACGTGTTCGACAGCCGGAACGTCGCGTTCCAGTGCCTGCGCGTCTTCAAGCGAGAGTGGTTTGCGGTTTAGGATCTCCGCGGTCGGCTTGCTGGTCATGATGAACGGGTAACGCCAAACGTAGACGTTGCGGGTCCCGAAGCTCTCGGCGTTATCGAGAACTGACTGGCGAAACCCGTTCAACACTGCCGCCATCGCTACGATGACCAGCACACCGATGAACACACCAAGGATGGTCAGCGTCGCGCGGAACTTGTGCGCGACCAGCGTCTGCATCGCAAGCGTCGTGTTCTCTCTTATCCCGGAAAGGTTCATAGCTATTGTTTCGTGATTCGCGGACCGTGATTCGTGACCCAGCTCCGGTCATGCATCACTAATCACGAATCACGGATCACGCATCTCGAATCACAGATCCCGCCTCATCGCTTAGTCCGCTCTGAGCGCCTCGATCGGGTCAAGCTTGCCGGCGCGCCTTGCGGGATAGATCCCGAAGAAGACCCCTATGATCGTCGAAAGCGTGATTGCAACCAGCGGGGCCCAAAGCGGAAAAGACGAAGGCAGCGGAGTGAAACGCGCCAGCGTCCACGAGATCAACCAGGCAAACACGATCCCGCCGAGTCCACCCGTGCAGCACAAGACTACTGACTCGACCAAAAACTGATTCACAACGTCCTGCTGACGGGCGCCGACCGCTTTACGGATGCCGATCTCCTTGGTGCGTTCGACAACCGACACCAGCATTATGTTCATTATGACGATGCCGCCCACAACCAGCGATATCCCGACTACAAAGATCGACACCGCAAAGATGGTCTGGGTAAGCTTGTCGAATAGCTCGTTCACGCCCTCTGATGTGATCATGCCAAAGTCATCTTCGTCGTGATAATCCAGGTGGTGTTGAGCCCGGGTGATCACGCGCGCCTGGTCTTCGGCCTGTTGCATCTGCCCTTCCCGAGCCTTGACGGAGATGTTCACCGATCGGCGCGAACCGTAGATCTTGTGAAACGTCGACAACGGCACCTTGGCAAAGTTGTCGCGTGAGAACCCCAGCACCGTACCTTTTTTCTCTGCCACGCCGACAATCGTGTATTGATGGTCGTCAATCTGAATGGTTTGCCCGAGCGGGTCAGCGCCGGGAAAAAGCCGGTCGGCTATCTCCCACCCGACAAAGGTCACAAAGCGCGAATGTTCTTCCTCCCAATCCTGGATCGTACGGCCAACCTCTACTTCGAAGGGTTCGATGTCGAGGATGTTCGGAGTCATCCCGGCCAGGTCGACGCCTTCCAGCGATTGCCGCCCATGTTTTGCGCGAGCTTCTTTGTGAGTTTCGACGCCGACGGCTTCGCAGGCGGTACAGCCCTGCCGAATTGCATCCGCTACATCGGTGCGAATGTCCGGGTTCCGGCGAATCATCTCGAACAGCTTGTCTATGTTTGTGGTGATGGGGAACTGGGTTACGACAAACGTGTTCGGACCAAAATTCGACACTTTGGCTTTCCAATAATGGTCGAGTCCTTGAATGATCGAGATGACAGAGATGATTGAAGTTATGCCAATGATTATCCCCAGCAAGGTAAGAAACGAGCGCAGCTTATTGGCGCGCAAGGAATCGAGGGCGACGCCAGCATAGTCGGCGAACCCAGCGTGGCGCTGCCGATCCTCGGCGGAGCGGCGGTTTGGCAGCTTTACGGTTGGGGCCGGAGTCGTCTCCATTTCTATTGAGTTATACGGCTTGATTGACGCCCTGGTCAATCAGGCCAATTCCGCGGCAGTCAGCTCGAGTTCAACTCCCTGGAGTGCGTTCGTCCAGCCGCGTCTTTGTCGGAAAATGACTAAGTAGGCCGCAATATTGTGGACGATTGACATTCAACAGGTGCGGCCATAGAATCCTGACGAGCGCACAGGCCGAGAGGGCAACCGGCTTGAATGTCGAACTACTGAAAAGCATTTACCACCAGAAGCGTCGAGAAATCCGAGCCAGGCTGTCCGAATTCGCCCACGTAGGGCGCACTGCTTCCCACGAGAAGCTGTTTGAAGAACTGACATTTTGCATCTTCACCGCCGGTGCCAGCGCTCGTATGGGCCTGCGATCGGTAGAGAGCGTTCGGCCGGTGTTGATGAGCGGCTCGAAGCGTCGCATCCAAAAAGCGCTCGGCGGGAGGCATCGCTTCCCGAACGCGCGCGGGGCGTACGTGTTCGAGACGCGCGAGTATCTGCGAGCGCACTGCGGCTTGGAGCTTCGGGAGAAACTGTGGAGCTTCGAGAATCCTGACCAGCGCCGGGATTTCTTCGCGGCCAATCGCGATGTCCGCGGACTGGGCTATAAGGAAGCGAGTCATTTTCTTCGCAACGTCGGTTATCGCGGGTATGCGATACTGGACAAACATCTGCTGGCCCGGCTGACAGAGTTGGAAGTGATCGGAAGCCCCAAACCGCCGGCGACAAAAAATGGCTACCTCGCGATCGAAGAAAAGCTGAAGAACTTTTCGGAGAACATTGGAATCGATTTCGACGAGTTAGACTTGCTCTTGTGGTACACCAAGACCGGGGAGATTTTGAAATGAGGGTCAAACGTGTAAAGAGCCTGAAGACGCCGCGGCGGTTCTCGACGGTTGCGGCGGTTCTTTGTCTTACTCTCGGAACATTTGCCTTATCGCCGGGCCTCGCGGCGAGATCGATCGCGTTCTCCGAGGACTCAGCGGGGGACTCAAACCCCGACAAAATAATAAGACAAGGCCGCAAGGAGATTCGGAAGGGCAACTTCGAGAAGGCGCTTGCCCTCTATCGCTCGATCATAGACACGAATGCCGACAACGTTCCGGCGCGGTTGGGCGCTTCTTTCGCCTACTTGAAGATGGGAGACTATCTTCACTGCCTGGAGCAAGCGGCCGAAGTTCTCAAGGTCAACAAAAGCAATGCCCGGGCGCACGCGCTAGCGGGCACCTCGCTGCTGCGTTCGGGTTTTGTCGCAGCAGGTGCCTTTCAGCTTGAACAAGCCATCGAACTGGATCCCAAGGACGCGCTCGCGTATGGCGGCGCCGCCGAAGTTGACTACTACGAAGGGCGGCTCAAGGAATCACGAACCAAATCTCTCTACGCTCACAACCTTGACCCCGACGAACCTGACTTCATCATCACCTACGCTCGCGCATCGTCTCGGGTCGAGGACTTCAAGGAAGCTGCTGACGCGTACGAGCTTTTCCTGGATGTCGCACCGCTAACCGACACCGAACGACGCGACAGGATTCGAGGACTGATCTCGTTTTATCGCCAGTTGGCGGGGCTCCAGGTCCATCAGATCTCCGGCGCGCCCACCTCCGAAATCCCGTTCCTGCTTGGAAGCGACCGCCGGCCCTACATCAACTTGAAGGTCAACGGCCAGGACGCGAATTTTGTGATCGACACCGGATCGGGGTTTACCGTTCTATCCAAGGAGTCGGCAAAACGGTTAGGTGTGAAGGAGATCGCGCGCGGCGGGAAGTCTCAGGGGCTGGGCGGGGATGGAAAGTTCGCGATCGTGTACGGATTGATCAAGTCGCTTCAGCTTGGAGAAGTTAGAGTGAAGATGGTGCCCTGTTTCGTTCGGCCGTTCCACGGCTCCTCGGAGAGGCCGCTGGCGGAGCGCGCGGATGGATTTATCGGGCTGTCGATTCTCTCGCACTTTCTTACTCAGCTTGACTACAAGGAACACCGGATGCGGCTTCAGCGCGACGACAACAGAACTACTCAGGTTGCGGTGCTGCCGGGCGTCACCACCGTGCCCTTTCGCACAACGCAAAACGGGCTTATCAGCGTAGAGACCCAATTCGACGACGCGAACATGATCAATGCGATCCTCGATTCCGGAGCGAGTTCGTCGGTGATCTCGCTTGCGGCGGTCGATCGTCTGAAGATGCACGACCGGATCATCAAAGGCCAGACAGCAAGCGTGGTCGGGGCGGCCGGCGTCACTGAAAACGTGCAGATGCTTTTCATTCGCAACTGCAAGGTGGCCGATCTTCAACAGAGCAACCTTCGCGCGCTTGTCATGGACTTTAACGCAATCAACGAGACGTCTGGTTTCGAACAGAGCGGCATACTGGGCGGCGATTTTCTGCGTAACTTCCGCGTGACGATCGACTTCTCTCGCGCACAACTTTCATTCCAGCCGCACACCAACCCGGAGAAGCAATAATAATACGTGTGCGCTTCGGCGTTGCTAGCCCCAACCCGCGCACCTACCACCCGCCGCGTCCAACTTAATGCAAATGTCTTCAGGGCCATGCCGCTGTGTTAGAATGGCGGCGGCGGGGCTATGAAGAAGAACCTCTACCTCGAGACATCGGTGATCGGCGCGTACCTCGATAACGATGAGCCGTTCCGCCGTGACTTGACCATCAGGTGGTGGGAGCACGAGCTTCGCGATTACACACCGTATGTTTCAAGTCTGGTTGTGCGCGAGCTGGAGCGGACCGCCGAGCCTCGCCGCTCCGCGTACTTGAATCTGATACGCGACGTCCCTCAATACGAGATCAGCGAAGAGGCGGCGATCCTTGCCGAAGGCTATGTATCGCGAGGAATATTTCATCGCAAGTACATCGCCGACGCTTTGCACGTTGCGATTGCCTCGGTGAACAAGGCTGATTTGCTGGTCACCTGGGATTTCGGGCACATCGCCAGCTTTTACCGGCAGTCTCGAGTTCAGTTGGTCAACACAGTCGGGGGCTTTTTTGTGCCGATGATCGTAACACCGGAGTTTTTGATCAGCGCGGAGTTTTGAGAAAAGACTCGTGACGCGTGATCACTCATCACCTTTTATGTATCGCAAGCCAAGATTTCTCGAAGAGCTTCACGCGATTCGCGAAGAGATGTCGCGCGAATGCGACTACGATGTGGACTTGTTTGCGGAGATGGTCCGCTCCGGGACTCGTCCCAGATTTGGACCCGCGCGCAACATTCGAGGCTCACGGTCGCGCGCTCCGGCCGCCGGAGAACAGGACGAAAAAACACCTTCAGGTCAACGCAATGATTAAGCTTTCCAATTCAAAAGCGGCCCCGGCCTTTTTAGTGGGGCTGTTGCTTGCGTGCGCATCCGCCGCCCGAGGTTCGATCGCCGCGTCTGGACGCGGACACAATGATCTGCCGGTTCAGACCGCCAGCTCGACGCTTCCTCCGGCGGCAACCGCTCGGCAAGGCAAAACCGTGCTGCTGGACGTTCCCGATATCGCCGAACGCGTCAACCAGGTCGTGGTCAACGTCCGGTCGCTGTCGGAAGGCGGCGAGAATCTGGGCAGCGGCTTTATCGTCGACCAGCGCGGCTTGATCGCAACGAACTTTCATTTGATCTCGAACTCCGAGCCGCGCCGCGGTCGCGCGCCGAGAGCCGGGGATCAAACTACCCCGCCCAAACTGGTCAACAGCGTGACGGTCACACTGCACGACGGTCGTCAATTCCCGGCTTCGATCAAAGGTTACGATGAAGCTACCGACATCGCGCTGCTGGAGATCGTTCCAAGCGGGCCTGCCCTCCCAGTGGCCGAGATCGGCGACAGCGACGCGCTGCGCGTGGGCGATTGGGTTATCGCCATCGGAAACCCGCTCGGGCTTGACCACACGGTTACGCTGGGCATCGTCAGCGCCAAGGGTCGAACCGGATTTGGCGGGCAGTTCGATGACTTCCTGCAAACGGATGCCGCGATAAACCCCGGAAACTCCGGCGGCCCGCTGGTCAACGCGCAAGGAAAGATAGTTGGCATCAACACGCTTGTGCTCGAGCGCTCGCAAGGGCTGAGCTTTTCGATACCGGTCAATACACTCAAGGCAATACTTCCCCAGCTTATCGACCGGGGCCGTGTGACGCGGGGCTATCTGGGCGTCGAGACCCGGGACGTGGACGCCGATCTTCGCGGTCTCTACAAGCTGCCGGCTGATTCCAAGGGAGTGATGGTCGTTCGCGCCGAGCGCGGAACTCCGGCTGCCAGGGCCGGATTGAGAAAAGACGATTTGATCACCTCGATCGACGGCCAGCAGATCACGTCCTATGTTCAGTTCAATCGCATCGTCGCAAGCAAAGCCCCCGGGTCAAAGACTGCGATAAAGATAGTTCGAGATGGACGCGAATACACACTTAGTGTCGAGATCGCTGAAGAGACAAAGAAGCAGTAAAGCAGTTCTGAGCGCGTTATGAACGAGGTGGAGAGAGCGGCGCAGGAAGCGATTGACCGGGAAGAGTACGATCTTGCTTTGAAACTACTTCGCGACCCGGCGAGTGCCGGGCGCGCTGATGCCCAGTATTTACTCGGCTATCTTTATTTCACCTCCGCGGATGTGGATGCGGCGGAGTCGAAGCAATGGCTGGAGCGCGCGGCCGCTCAAAGCCATGCTGAGGCGCTATTTCATCTGTCGCACTTTTTTGAAGACGGAACCACCGGACCACCGGATACTGAAGATCGGGCTGCAATGCTCACGCGAGCCGCAGAACTCGGGTCACTTCAGGCTCAACGCGATCTCGGTTGTTATTATGCGGTTGGAGAATGTGGGTTTGCGATTGACCTTTCTCTTGCGCGGCATTGGTACTCGCGCGCTGCCGAACGCGGCCACGCCGACGCCCAATACAACTACGGCTTAATGCTGATTGAGGGCGAAGGCGGACCGCCGGACCCGGCGAGCGGCCTGGAGTGGGTTCGACGGGCGGCTGCGCAGGATGATGAGTCAGCGCTCGATTTCATCTCGCATTATTTTTAGAAGGGCGATTTCCGCGATAACCGGTTAGCTTGATCGTCAGCGTTCGCACAATCTCACTATGAGTAAGCAAGTTAGAGAACAGCCAAGCGACCGCGACGCCCAAAGCGGCGCGATGATGGCCGAGTTGTTCGAAGCCGTCGGGTTCGAAATCACCGACGAAGATTCCTACAATCTGCTTGTCGAAGACGTCGAGTTCAACGGCCAGCGAAGCCGCGTGGAGCGCGACAACGCCGCGCTGGACGGACGGTGCTGGAAGCTGGGCGACGGGCTCGAAATCTGGTCGGTCCTGTACGAGCACGGCGCCGAAGTTTACTACGCCGATTGCCGTCCCGCGTTTCGCAGCCGTTACGTCCGAGTTCTTGGGCCGTGGGAGCTGACCGAGTACCAGGAAGACGGCGAAGCGGTGGTACGCGGCGCGATTCGCGGAGGGCCGGAAATAATCTTCGAGTTACAGAATGTGACCGAACTGAGCCAAAGCGTTTTTCGCGAATCGCATCTGCACATTGCGCTTGCCGGGATCGCTTACAGCGCGCGCGTGCATCCGCCCAGTTCGAAACAGGAGGCCGAAAGAGCGCCGAGGTTTGAGCTTGCCGAGCAGATTGCCGAATTCGCGGAGCAGGCTTGCGAAAACGACAACATCGTTGGCGGGCGCGTGTTGGCCTGGCGCGAGCTTCAAAACCCCGCGACCGGCTCAACGCTGATCTGGGTTTATGTAGATGCGGGCAAGATCAGGGTTGAAGTGCTGGCCAGCCGCTCCGCGCTTGTAGGAGAACTGTCTATCGGAGCT